>ERZ791889.16-NODE-16-length-168854-cov-25.943738_pt1 | contig 168854 bp, 130 predicted proteins | sample MGYA00510156_ERZ791889 | MGnify/ENA primary metagenome ERZ791889 (study PRJEB30046, sample SAMN00792108) | human gut metagenome | study: EMG produced TPA metagenomics assembly of the A metagenome-wide association study of gut microbiota in type 2...
AGAACTGTAACAGCATGGCCGTTTTTGCTGTAACAGTCTACTCCGTTTTTACCAACAAAACTGACATTTTCATGTCATTTGAGAATTTTAGTCACTATTTTTTTGTTTAAAGCAAATTATTCACATATATTTGCGAAAATAGGTACACCTAAGATAACAATTTAATTTAAAAAGAGAAAATTTATAAAAAATGAATTTTTATAGATTATTAAATATATTCATTGTTTTATTTTTAGAGTATGGAAGTTTTATGAAGAGTTTAAAATGTAAATTAACTGTCCTGCTATGTTGTCTGCTTGTCCAAGCAGTTGGCTATGCACAAACTATTTCCGTCACAGGAAAAGTCACTTCGGGTGGTATGGAAATGCCGGGTGTCACTGTTACTGTAAAAGGGGGGGGGGATAAAACCCATGGAACGATAACTGGTATAGACGGCAGCTATTCTATTCAAGTGGATGCTAAAGGTACATTAGTTTTTTCGTTTGTGGGTTATCAAACGGTGGAACAACCGATAGCTGGCAGAAAGGTTATCAATGTGGATTTGAAAGAAACTGCAACTCAAATTGATGAGGTGGTGATTGCCGTACCCTATGGTACTGCTAAGAAATCAACATTTACCGGCTCAGCCAGCGTGATTGACAAAAAGTTGGTGGCCTCTTCACAAGTTTCTAGTGTATCTAAAGCTTTACAAGGAACTGTATCCGGATTACAGTCATTCTCCGCTAGTGGACAACCTGGAGAAGATGCCACAATCCTTATCCGTGGTGTAGGTTCGGCCAATGCGTCTAATGATCCGCTATATGTCGTGGATGGAGTGCCGTATGATGGAGCGTTGTCGTCCATTTCTTCACAAGATATTGCCAACATTACCGTATTGAAGGATGCAGCAGCAGCCTCTCTCTATGGTTCACGTGCAGCCAATGGAGTTATCATGATTACAACCAAGCAAGGTAACAATAGCCAGGCACCTTCTATCGAACTATCAGCAAAATATGGCTTCTCAAGCCGTGCCGTTCGCGACTATGATCAGTTGAGCATCAATGATTATTATATGTTGCAGTGGGAATCGCTACGAAACGGATATATAGACCAATATGGCTATGATGCCAGTAAAGCTGCACAAGAGGCTTCATCTAACCTGACTGCTTATTTAGGTATCAACCCTTATGGAGCCAAGTTTCCTCAGCCAGTGGATGTCAACGGAAAACTGCTAACAGGTGCTTCTCCACTTTGGGATGACAGCTGGGAAGATGCACTTTCACAAGATGCCCACTATGTTGATCTGAGTGCACGGGTGTCGGGAGGTAGCGACAAAACGAAATATTATTTCTCTTTAGGCTACCTGGATGATCAAGGCGCTTATATTTGTTCCGGTTTCAAGCGTTACAGTTTGCGCGCCAATATTGTTTCAGATTTACGCAAGTGGCTACAAGTGGGGTTAAATGTTTCTGGTACACACTCTATACAGAATTACCCGAAGCAAGATGATACAGCTATTGGTAATGTGGTATTGGCGGCACGTAACATGCCAGGTTTTTATCCAGTATTTGAACGCAATCACGATACGGGCGAATATCTCCAGGATGAAAAAGGTAATCGCATTTATGACTATGGAGACTACCGTGTCAACTCGTACAGAGGCTATAACTTTGCCCAGTCAATGTTTTACGACAAAAACGAGATCAAACGTGACGCAGCTTCTATTCGGGGGCATCTGCTAATTACTCCTTTGGAGGGATTAAGCTATAAAATGTCTCTTAATATCGACTATAACAGTCGTTTCTCACATGATTATTCGAACCCTACATATGGAAAAGATCCGGCCGGAAGCGTAAGCAAACGAAATACTCGTACTACCGGATTGACCTTCAACAATGTGGTAAATTGGAATCACACGTTTGCAGAAAAACATGATATCCGCTTAATGGTTGGTCAGGAATATTACGAATTCAACACATCAAACTTCGGAGGTTCTAGAAGTAATGTAATTACTGATGGGTACTTTGAACCGGATGTAGCTTCTACACTGACTGGATTTAGTGGTAACAGTGACGTATATAAACTACTGAGTTACTTTGGCAGTGCAGAATATGCATTCAAGCAAAAATATTTTGTATCTGCTTCTGTTCGTACTGATGGTTCATCTCGCTTTCATCCGGACAATCGCTGGGGAACATTTTGGTCATTTGGCGGCTCATGGAAAATCATCCAAGAAGATTTTTTGGAAAGTGCACGGAATCGCTGGCTGTCCAATCTTACACTGCGAATGAGTTATGGAGCACAGGGAAACGACAACTTAGGTACATATTACGCTTACAAAGAATTGTACAGTATCGGCAGTTTTTTGGGAGAATCAACGTTGACACCCTCTCGTTTGGAAACCCGTGATTTGACATGGGAAACCAACTTAAACTTTAACGTAGGGCTTGACTTCGGCTTATTCAATAACCGACTGACAGGTACAATAGAATTTTTCAACCGTGCATCAAAAGATTTGCTGTTCTCACGTGATTTGATTCCTTCATCAGGATTTTCATCAGTAGATGCTAACATCGGCAAAGTAAGAAACTACGGTTGGGAATTCTCACTGGCCGGATATCCGGTAATGACAGATGACTGGACTTGGAAATTGTCAGTCAATGCCACTACATACAAAAATAAGATAGTAGAACTACCCAATGAGGTGATTTGGAACGGGTCAAAAAAATGGGTAGAAAATGGTTCGTTGAACGACTTCTGGATGTATGAATGGGCTGGTATTAATCCTGAGAATGGTCATCCACAATGGTATAGATATGAAGAAAACGGCAATAAAGTAAAGACTGAGGATTATTCCAGTTTAAAGGCTGACCGAGATAAAGTAAATTGTGGTAACGCACTTCCGAAAGTAAGCGGTGGTTTTCAATCTGATCTTACCTGGAAGGATCTTTCACTCTCTGCATTGTTTACATACGGCATTGGAGGTAAAATCTATAACCGGGATAAAATTATGCTTATGGGTATTTCGGGAGACGGTGATTCGTGGAGCAAAGATATGCTCAACCGATGGACTCCGGAAAATCGCTATACCGATGTACCCCGCCTGTCGAATGCCAAGCAACAAAGTTCGTGGACCAGCGCCTCTGACCGTTGGTTGGTAGACCGGTCTTATTTACGATTGAAAACGGTTACATTAAACTATAATCTACCCAAAAAATGGCTGCAAGCTGTTACTATTCACAGCGCTAGCGTGTTTGTACAGGCAGAAAACTTGCTGACCTTTGCCAAACAGCAGGGATTGGATCCAGAACAATCAATGAATGGTGTAACGTATTTCCGTTACCCGACCATGAAAACAATTTCATTTGGTATCAACGTTAAATTATAAAGGAAGATCGTTATGAAACTGAAATATTTTTGTTTGACAGTTGTAGCTGCCTGCTCCTTGGTAGCTTGTGATTTGGATACTGCTCCAAGTACCTCACTCGAAACAACAGCTGTCTTTAAAAGTGTAAAAGATGCGGATAAGGTAATGAAAGGAGTTTGGGGTTCCATCTTCAATACGGGAGCCACTTATGCTTCTATCGGATTGGGAGCCATGATGGCAAATGATGATTTTGCAGGTTCGGATGTGGTTCGCAAAAGTCCATCATATGGTTTTTCATCCGGATACAGTCTCACGGATGGATACTCACGGGGTGAATGCAACGATGTTTTTTGGGATATTATATATCCTAATATCAATGGATGCAACAATGTAATCAAAAACATCGATCATGTGGCAGGGGATGAAGTGGAACGAAATCGCGTAAAAGCGCAAGCATTGGCTACTCGTGGCTATCTCTATCTGCTACTAGCTTCCAACTATTCGTTTGCCATTGACAAGGATCCGAACGCTGTATGTGCACCTATTTATTTGGAACCAACAGCCAGTGTAGAAATGGGATTAAGCGGACAACCGGCTTCCAGTGTATCTGAAGTGTACCAACAATCACTAAATGATTTAAACAATGCCTTGGACCTGATGCCGGAAGACTATTCTCATGGAGGAAATTTGATTGACCAGTATAAGATAGATTATAGAGTGATATTGGGGTTGCTGGCACGGGCTAATCTGTATGCACGTCACTGGAACGAAGCCTACAATTATGCAGATAAAGCCTTGAAGAAGAACGATTATCTTATGAATGAGGAAGAATATAAGTCAGGATTCAGCGATGCGTCAAATAAAGAATGGATGTGGGGATATTCCAGCACCATTGATGACAACTTGCCTTCCTACTTATTCCATTTCAAAGATACGTCCACCGATGGCAGCTACTATTATAGTTTCTATGCTGATCCTCATTTCAAAGATTTATTTACTGATGGGGATTATCGCAAAAGTATGATGAGCTGGTCAACAACTCCCGGTCAACCAGTAACTGAAAAGACTAAAGAGGTCTACATGAGTTATTCCAAATTCAGATTTAAGAGTAGTCCATCTGATATGCTGGCTGACCTTGTACTGATGCGTAACTCAGAAATGTATCTTATTAAATCGGAAGCAGCAGCTCGCTTAAACAATGATCCAGAAGCACAGATTGTATTGAAAAAGTTAATGAGTGCCCGAGGAGACAAGAGTGAAGTAACTCAAACAGGTGAAGAGTTGATAAAAAAAATCTGGATTGAACGACGGAAAGAACTGTGGGGAGAAGGATTTTCATTAGTGGATATTATTCGCAATCAACAAAAAGTGGAACGTAAGCTTTATGAAGGTAATATTCAGGTTGGCAATGCTTCCATTCGCTGCAAGGGACATAGTGTACTGAAAGCGGCAGATGGAAGTGAATTTACAGTCAACAGCAAGTTCTATCTGCACCGTATTCCCGAACAGGAAGAACTCCAAAACAAAAACCTGTATGCAAAATATCCTCGTTTATCCATTTACGACTAGTAAAAAAATAGGAAAGTAGAACTTTGTTGTTACTTAAGGATTTCCTATTGGAAAGTGCATACAAAGTGAGGGTGCATCGCACAACGCGATACACCCTCCACAACATTACAAACAAAAATAAGGATGTTTCTCTATTATCCCCACAACAATTATCTCACCCAATTTCCTTTCATCCAATCACATTCAGCTTTTACAGCATCAAAAGAAGCATATTTCAAGCCAGCATCTACCTTGTTGTTTTCGCCAGCTACAAAGTTTGCATTGGTGTAAATGTTTTGCTTGCTCACCAATTCAGAGCTGATGGTCATATTTTTCAATACAGATTTACCGTTTTTCAACGCATTTTCTGTCAGTTCTGTTTCTACAGTCAGAGGATTCACCTTACCGCATACTTTGGCATTGTTGATTTCCACTTCTGTACCGGCACGCAAGCGGATACCATGTTTATTCTTAGCACTGCTGTTACCTACCAGAATCAGGTTGCTCAAACGAGGGTGAGCCACCGGCGTAGCCGCATTATTGCTACCGTTGTTATCACATTCCATCAAGCAGTCACATTCATAACCCAATGCAGATTCCGGTTCTTGGTAAGCCACCAAGTTAGTTGCTGTTCCGTTCCATCCTTCCGTCCAGTCGAAAGAGTCATCGCTGCAGCTGGTAGCCACCAGGTTGCTTACATTCACAGAGCCACCGAAGAATTCGAAACCGTCATCAGAACCTCTGTAAGCCTGACAGTGATCTACCGTTGTGCCGTTACCTACGCCATAGAAAGAAATACCGTTGGCTTCGTGCTCTTCATCAAATGCATAGCCCGTATACTCCAAACGGATGTATTTCATCACACCAGAGTTATCATCTTCCACGTTGCCACCGTAAGTAGCATTACCGATTTCCGAATTACCCTTACCGCCTTCTGCATTGGTATGCGCCTTACCGCAAATGTGCAAACCGCCCCAAGCACCTTCTTTTTTCTGCTCCGACGTCATGATAATAGGATTTTCGGCAGTACCCACTGCATTGATTTTAGCACCCTGTTTCACCAAAATATAGTCTACAATGTCATCGTAAACAGCCTCAATAGTCACACCTTCTTCAATGTTCAGCGTAGCACCGCTCTCAACGATGTATTCACCGCTCAGCTTATAAGTGTTGCCAGCCTTTAATGTTACATCTGATGTAATGGATCCTTTCAATACCGTAACGTCACCCTTGTCGTCACCATTACCGTTGTTGTCATCGTCACTGCAAGCAGTAAAGAAAGAAAGACCTGCCAAAAGGGCCATTGAATACAAATTCCATTTCATTGTTTTCATACTGTTCTCAAATTAAAATGATTGATGTTAATTTTCTTGTTTTATGATAAGCTGCCCCGAAAAGAGCTGCATTTTTAATGATTATAACTGATAAGTAAATCCGATTTCAAAATTAGTACCTCGCTTGTAGCGTTCCACTTCCACTTCCGTACCGTTGGAAGGCACTTCCTGTTTGAAAACCACTGCGCGGTTGAGCAAGTCGTTGACCTGTGCTTTCAGCGAAAAATGCTTGTTCAGCATATAACTCACATTGAAATGAAGACTGTGAAGAGGCGCTTGCTTTACATCGCCCAGTCCTGCTACACCTACCGAATGGATCCGTTTGCCTTGCAAATTGTAGAGCAATGCCAAATTCAACTGACGGTCTTCACCGAAACGAGGTGAGTAAGTGAGATCGGCATTGACCAGAATAGGAGAAGCTCCCTGCAAAGGACGCTCCTTATTCGTGTAGGCTCCACCCTGCGGCAAAGTGACATTGGTGTACATATAACTCACGTTGGCACCCAGTCGCAAATCCTTCACCAACTGTTTGCGGGCCTCTACTTCCACACCACCGGCCATACCATTGTCGGCATTCTGGAAACTGTGAAGAGTAGCACCTCCCTGCAACGACTGGATACGTTCAATCGGACTGTCGAGGTATTTGAAATAACCGGCTACCGAAAGCATATCTCCATTCTTGCCGAAGAACTCATAACGCAAATCGAAGTTATAGTTGTATCCGTTTTGCAGTTCATCATTACCGCGAATCTGTGCAGAACCATACGATTCCTGATAAAGGAACGGAGCCATCTCCACGAACGAAGGACGAGTGATGGTGCGAGAAGCAGCCAGACGCAGGATATGCTGTTTGTTGAGCGTATACTTCAAGTTCAATGTCGGGAAAATATCATTCTTATCCAAGTCACGGCGTTTCGCATACCAGTCGCCGCCATCCGTAGCATAACGCACCCACTGCTGACTGATTTCATAACGTACCCCCAGATTGACGAGCAGTGCAGATACCGGATAGAAGTCGGTCAGCACATAGCCGGCATAAATCCGGTTGCCTGCCTGATAACTGTCTTTCGGCTGCTTGGTACGTTGGATAACCACCTGACCGTTGGCCACATTCTCCTGATTCAAGAACCCGTCAGTCTCATAAATATCAGTGATCTCCGGATTCAGTTTGTTCAAGTTATAATAGAATCGAGTAGCCTGATAATCACGGCTCTTATCCTTATAGTTGAAGCCCAGCTTCACAAAATTCTGTTCACCCCATTTCCATTTCATAGCCAGATGTCCGTTCCACTCATCCTCATCCAGTGATCCGAAATAACGCATGGTTTCCTGACGGTTGAGTTTGAAAAGACTCAGCTGTCCGTCCTCCCCTTTTACATACATCACCTGCCGGCGGTCGGGTTCTTCACTACCCGTCTTGCTGTAAGAACCGCCCCAGTTCAACTCCCACTGTTCAGCATCACCGAAGCGGTGAATTCCGTTCAACTGATGGTTTTGAAGCGTATAGATATGAGTTACATTGTTGCTGCCCACCAGGTGATGTCCTTCCACATCCACCCCCTCTCTACGCTGATACGTATCACTGGCACTGCGGGCATAAAAGAACGTATAACCGATACGGTCATTCTTGCGCAAGGTATATCCCAAGTGTCCCAAAGCAGCCAGCTCCTGTTCCTGTGCATAGCTATCATAAGAGAAATCATCCTGCACATTTCCGCTGGCTTCCAGCGTCTTGTAAAAGGCATTCTCCATATTCTGATAACCATTACTCAAGCTCACCGATGCCAACACACTGAGCGTTTGACCAGCCAAGTGGAAGTTCTTGCCCAAAGCAACACTTCCGCCCAGATCGGGCAAGGAGTTTTTCTTTTTGGTTTGAAAAGAAGTATCAAAGATATTACGGGTCTTTACATATTCATCAAATTCGGCCAACGACATATCGAGTGCTGCCTGATCCACCTTTGAGGTTTTAAAGATCGAACCGGCACGGTTCATCTGATACGTACTTTTGCCAAGAGTATTAAACTTTCCACCGGCATTGAAGCCCACCGTAAAGAAATCATCGGGCACATTTTCCTTCGTACTGATATCGATGTGAGCTCCCGAATAGTCGGCAAAAGCACTGGCATCATACACCTTGCTGACTGTAATATTCTGCACGGTGCTCGACGGGAAAAGATTAAGCGGAATCAGTTTGTTGTCCGGATTCGGAGAGGCAATCGGCAATCCGTTGAGCGTCGTGATGCTGTAACGGTCGCCCAAACCACGGACGATGAGCTGACCGGCATCTGCAATTGAAATACCGGTAATCTTCTTTACCCCTTCCTGCACATTGCTGATACCCTTCAGTGTCATTTCTTTAGCACCTAAATTCTCGATAGCCAAGGTAGCCTGTTGGCGTTCCACCTGCAAAGCGCGCTCGCCTTCCAGATTTTTCTTGGCCACAATAGACACCTCGTTCAAAGCCTGAGCATCACTTTCCATTTCAATCTGAAGAACAACAGGAGCGGAAGTAATCTTGACAGCGTTCAGCTGAACATCTCTATATCCTACATAACGCACCTCCAATCGATAGGTTCCATTGGGCGCTTCCAAAGTGAAGTTTCCATCCATGTCTGTAATTACACCCTGACTGGTTCCCACCACCTGAATGGTAGCCCCCATCAAGGGTTCACGGGTCTGCTTGTCAACAACTGTTCCTTTCACTGTGCCAGCCATAGCAGCCATAGCACTAAAAATCAGGAACATAATAAGTAAGAGCACTTTTCCTAAATCTACGTGAATTCTCATCTTTTTTTACGTTTCTTATTTCGCTGCAAAGATGAGACTATCGTGTTACATCATTGATACACGCATTCTACAAGACTGTTCCGTTCCCGTTACATCCATGTGACAAGCATATTCGAAACAATGCGAAGTGCTTCTTCGCATAATGCAGCAGCCAAAAGTCTTCGCAAAAATCACCGAAATACACAAGCATTATATCATATTTCAACCTATAAGTGTTGAAGTTGGGTAAAAAAACAAGTGATTACCGGAGGACAGGTACGGGCATTGACCGGACTTTTGCTGGATTAGTATTTACACGGTGGAGTGTTATTAGTATTTACCTGCAGCGAACCTATCCCTATGCTATTGCCTTCACCCAATAACCGTTGCCATACCTTGTATGTACCCGCCTGCCCACCTGCGCCAGCAGCTTGCTGAAGGCCAACGGCGTGCAATCCTGCAGGGCAGCCGGATGCTTGCTCTTCAACTGGGTGTAGATTTGTGCTGCCGACAGCAGGTGAGCCCCCTCCTCCCCCGGTTCGGCAAAACAGAAAGCACCCTCCAGGAGTTCTTCGGCAGGCGTCGTGCGGTAAAACGCACGGTTGGCCTGCTGAATTTTCCCCTCTTCCTCCTTGCTGAACCAGCAGCGGACACCCTGCTCCAATTCCTGTTTCAACTGAGCATACAGCTGTTCATATTCAATCGGTGTGGAACAGTCGATGGGCTTGTCCACCTCCACACAGATAAAACGGCGGCTGCCGCTGAGGTCGGTCAGCAAGTCGCGGCGGTTGCTCGTGCCGATAAAGCTCGCAATACGCGGCAGCGGCTCCCCGCTGTGCTTGTATGCCCGTCGGATGTTCAGACATTCCATCTGCATCAGGTTCTTCAGCTGCGGCATCCGCGAAGCCGGCAGGCGGTCAAACTCATCCAGATTGATGAGTCCGAAAGAAGCCAGTTTGTTTTCGGCACCACCCGGATTCGTAAGGTCGAAACTCTCCGTGAAATACATCCGCAAGCAATCGGGCAGCAGCATCCGGCAAAAAGTAGACTTGCCCATACCCTGCCGGGTACTCACCAGGACAGGTGCCACACTGTTGGCCCGCTTCCCGGCCACCATCCCCGAATCCCCCTTTCCACTCGCCTCCATCCACTGCGCCGTCATGCCCAGCATCCAGCGATGGAACGACTGCACCCACAGTTCGCCTGTGGCTACCCGCTGCGCCAACGCACTCACCCGGTCCCGACCGTCCCACTGAGGCAGCTGTTGCATATAAGCAGTGAACGGATGAAAATCGGGCACATCACTCGATTCCACATACCGCTTCACATCACGGTCCCAGCAAGGAATACCCACCTGCATCGCCTGCAGACTGATACTATTCAGCACCCGGCTGTCCACCGGCTGATAACGCAAATGATCTGCCTGCAAAACAGCGCATTCCGTGCGGTCCGTCAACCGGTTATAGCGGAAAGCATAGTGCAAGCGGAGAAAATCCATCAGCTTCCGCAGAGCCTGTTGCTGCTTAGTAGGTTTCGGTGCAGCCGATTGATCTGTTCCATGCGGTTTTTCCTCTTGTATTTCCTCCTTATGTGTTTCTTTCACATGTGGTTCTTCCTCATGTATTTCAACCTCACTGCACTCCACCTCCTCACTCTGCCCGCTGAGCACAAAATAAAATCCCCGTCCGGGGGTGCCCTGCACTTTTTCCTCCGGCTGCCAGGTCAGATTCATTTGCACTCCCCCGGCATGCATCAACACCTCAGCCTGCCCCTGCGGCAGAGTGGCGCACAGTTGCTGCAACTGAGTAAGCATATGGATAGCAGATGAGTTATCATAAGCACTCGCAGAAGCCTTTTGCGAAGCCTCAACAACAGGACGGTTCTGGACAAACCAATGGCGAAAAGTAGAAATCAGTCGGTTCATAACAATTTGGGTTTTAGGAATCCCCAAATATACGATACCTCCAAAGAAAGATGATGATTAGAGACTGTTTCTGCCTGTTATTGCTGATTAAAGGTGATTTGAGGTGATTACAGGTGATTACAGGTGATTACAGGTGAATAATAGGGGCAGTTCACATAAAGTAAAAAGGGAAGTACAATACACAGAATGCCAACTTACGATTTGTAGAGTGGTAACTTACGACTCATAGAGTGCCACTTTAGCACTCAAAAAGCATAGGTTTAGCCTCCCTAAAGCATAGGTTTCTGACCCCTAAAGCGCAACTATGTGTTTTCCGATTTGAGAAGATTTTGTATTTTACTGGTGTGAGGAGTATCTTTCCCTTTTATCAGCGCTGTCTTTCTACTGATGTAAGTAGACGGTTTATCTTTTTATAAACTATATCAGTAGACAGTTTGCATCATTCAATACTGAAAGAATAGACAACATCTTTCACCCTTCACAAAATACAACTGATATGCAGCATGTTACGGTTAATCCTTCACAACCGTACTATGTACTCTTTTCTCCAGGACATAGAGTCGGGCAGATAGCTCCATGCCTGTCGCTTTATACCTACAGTTCTATATTTAAGTTTTCGTCTCTCAAATCCTCTTTTTTCAACTCTTCGTCGAAGTAATGGTCCGAAGCTTTCCGCAGCATCTCCTGACGGTCTTCGTCACACATCGATGGCGCCGCCATACAGCATTCTTGCACCTCGTTCATCCGGTCGTAATAGCGCATACGGCTGTTGCGTTCACGTACAAACATTTCCTCCGTTCCGGCATCGTCCTGCTGAAACTCCAGGGTGTTGTCGATGCAGTAGCGCTGAGCCGTTTTCACCACATCGATGTTGGCGCCGATGAAGTTGAAGTTCCAGCCGATTTCCTTCAATTCCTCAATCATCCGTGCCACCTTTTCGGTAGTATAACGCTTCGAGGAGTTTTCTTCTCCATCCGTAAGGATGGTCACACTGCCGATGGCATTCTCGGCTTGACGCACAGTTGCTTTCAAGTCCGTCAAAGTGCTTCCTACCGCATCATTCAGCGGCGTGCCTCCCCAGGGACGATAATCTTTCGGTGTGATGTGCTGCACATCCCCAATGAGTACGTTCTTGATCAGGTAGCGCGAAGGGTAGTTGCCACTGCTCTGAAAAGCATAGATGCTCACATAATGCTTCTGTGTGTCCATATACTTTTCTTGTGCACTGCGGATGGTATTGAGCGTCTCGTTGCATCCGTTAATGGTCTGACGAGTGACACAATCCATCGATCCGCTTTCGTCCAAAATAATCAAGTTGTAAATCTGCTGTTTCATAGTTCGTTCATTTTATTATTGGTTCATGACTCTTATATTTGTTTGCAGAGCTTCCTCTTGGGGACGCGTGCACTCATCGGTAAGAAGCAGCTCTTTTTAGAAATCAAACGGGTTCCGTTTCGATTCGCTTTCGTCCATTTCTTCGTAGCTCTGCTCCTTGAAACGGAAAATCTGGGTAGGCGCTTTGCCTTTTCTTGGTTTGGAGGTCCAGGTGGCTTCCATTTTGGGAGCGGATGCACACTCGGCCATGCTGCAGCAACAATCGGACAATTCGTCATCAGCCTCTTCCTTTTCGCTCTCGTTTTCCAGCAAACCGGAAGCCAGAGCCTTGCGATAAAAGTTTCTCCTGTCGTAGCTGCGTCCGCTGATAAGTTCGTACACCCGCTGCAGGTCGCCCATGGTAAACTGCTCGTCCAGGAGGCGGAAAGCAATGGGGCTCACCTTCAGTTTATCCTTCAAATGGTCCCGAGCCTGGGTAATGATTTCCTCGTGGTCGAAGGCCAAAGGAGGCAGTTCGTCCACTTCGAACCACGAAGCGCGAGCGGCATCGTCTCCAGCCAGGATTTGATAGTCGGTCTGACGTACCAAGGCGTAGAAGGCCACAGTGATAACCCGTTCACGCGGGTCACGGTCCACGGTACTAAACACGCGGAACTGCTCCAGGTAAACATCCTTCACATGCGTTTCCTCAAACAGTTCGCGGGCAGCCCCTTCCTCCACCGTTTCATCCATCCTCAGAAATCCGCCGGGCAGAGCCCAGTATCCTTTGTAAGGTTCCAGTCCACGTTCTATCAACAGGATATGCAACCGCTTGCCGTCGAAACCGAAGATGACACAATCGGTCGTCACAGCAGGATGCGGATACTTATAGCTATACATTTTCTCTTCCATATTATCTATTCGAATCCATTCCATTGATCAATCATGCCGCAAAAATAATGCGTTAAAATGACGCATGCAAATTATTTGCGTTAAATCTACACATAAATTGTTTTCAGTTATGCGAAAAGCTGAACATCGGCAAGCTAATTTTGCATCCGCGAAAGAAATAACACATCCGTAGTTTGAGGTAGTAAATGAAGCAGTTTCATTATTTTAGGTCATCATTTGCAAGATTAAATTGAATTTCTCATCTTTGTATTGATGACCATTGATTTCCTCCATAGCTATGTTAGAAAATTACAGAAGATACCCGATAGGAATACAGAACTTTGAACAGTTACGCAACCATCACTGTGTATATGTGGATAAGACCGAACTGATTTACAGGCTGACACACACTGATTCGGTCTATTTCTTCAGCCGTCCCCGCCGTTTTGGCAAGAGTCTGCTCGTATCTACGCTTGAGGCTTATTTCCAAGGGAAAAAAGAACTCTTCAAAGGATTGGCCATGGAACATCTGGAGAAGGAATGGGAGAGCTATCCGGTATTGCATATAGATTTCAGCATCAGCAAATATTTATCCGCTCATTACCTGCGCTCCGCCATAAACTGGTTTCTGGAACGGTGGGAAAGAGATTATGGTTGCTGTGTGGAAGATAAAAATAACATACCTTTCAGTGTTCGGCTGAGTAATGTCATAGAGAGTGCCTATAAAAGAACCGGCAAACCGGTGGTGGTATTGGTGGATGAATACGATTCTCCCATGCTCGATACCAACAGTGACGTAGCTTTGCAGAATGAACTTCGGGGAATCATGCGCGATTTTTTCAGTCCCCTCAAGGGGATGGGGCAGTACCTCCGCTTCCTTTTTATCACAGGCATCAGCAAGTTCAGTCAGATGAGTATTTTCAGCGAGTTAAACAATTTGAAGAATATCAGTATGCGCGATGAATTCAGTGCACTCTGCGGTATTACTGAACAGGAACTGTTGACGGATCTGAAGCCTGATATAGAGCGGATGGCAGCAGCAAACAATGAAACTTTCGAGGAAGCATGTCTCCATTTAAAACAACGGTATGACGGGTATCATTTCAGCAAAGATTGTGCCGATATCTATAATCCGTTCAGTCTGTTTAACGCTTTCGATGCAAAAGAATACAAGAACTTTTGGTTTTCCACAGGTACTCCGACTTTCCTGATAGATTTGCTGCGTGAGGCAGATTTCGACGTCCGTTCTTTGGAAAGTATGGAAGCTATGGACGAGCAGTTTGATGCACCAACCGAACGGATGGTAAGTCCGCTTCCGGTTCTCTATCAAAGTGGCTATCTTACCATCAAAGGATATGACCCTGAATTCCGCCTTTACAATCTGGCTTATCCGAACGGAGAAGTCCGGGAGGGTTTTGTAGAGTCTCTACTTCCCGCCTATGTGCATTTGCCTGGTGAGAAAAACACCTTTTATGTGGTTTCGTTCATCCGTGATTTACGCAAAGGCGACATTGAAAAGTGTCTGGAGCGCACACGTTCTTTCTTCGCTTCCATACCGAATGATTTGGAAAACAAGACGGAGAAGCATTACCAAACGATCTTTTACCTGCTGTTTCGTTTGATGGGACAGTATGTAGATGCTGAAGTGAAAAGCGCCATCGGCCGTGCGGATGTGGTGGTAAAGATGAAAGAGGCTGTTTATGTGTTTGAATTTAAGTTTGACGGTACTCCAGAAGAAGCGTTGGCACAAATAGACAGTAAGCAGTATGCCGTGCCTTATCAGGCAGATGGCAGGAGGGTGGTCAAAGTCGGTGTAAACTTCGACAGTGCCACCCGCACGATAGGGAAATGGCTGGTAAAGTGATGAAAAAACTTTCTGAAATTGGGAGAATCCTTATAAATGCTATATGGTACTCGTGGAAAATCGTGAGAAGATACTTGTTTTTCACTCAATTCAAGAAAAAGGATGCCTGCCAACTATTCAATTTTATTTTTCAAGCACAAATAGCCAAAAGACATCGAAAGAATCTTCCTTCTCAAGCGTTTTTCCATCTGCTGTTCGTATAGAGGTTATATACCCCATATTATCCTTACTTGATTCCTTGGTATCGGTAACCTTAATGAAAAGGCGATCTTTATCACCATTTCCCCAATCAATGACCAACTCAATCTCATTTCCCTTCGTATCTTGGAAAACAGATCCAAAACCATAAATACGTCCGGGGTAATTCAACGAATTAGAACTAACATAAGCAGCATCAACAGCAACGCCATAACGCTTATCCGATCCATCTTCTATATAGTATTCTTTATGATTCGGAAACTCGTCGTCCTTCAAGACCAATTTTTTCCCATTACATTCGAACGAGACCTCATTATTCCACAAATTTCCTTCTACTTTCGTATCCAGCAAATCTTCCCCTTGAGCATTTCTCACCACAAGTGATACTTCGTTTGGCAATCGTCCATACAAGGGTTTGGATGAATCATCGTCATTATCACATGCCACAAATAGACAAGTAACCAATGAGAAAAACAGCAATGATAAACAAAAATGACCTTTTTTCATACCTCTAAAATATTCCAGGTTAAACAAATGCAATTATAGATAACTAAGACTGAGGAGGGATAATATTTACAATATCTTTACGATTATACTTATAACTCAAATTATCAATAGAAGGATTTGTGTCCAAATAAAAGCCATTGAAAGATGAAGCCGGATGCCATCCCCAATGAATATAAATATAATTATAATCACGATGTCCTTCTTCATACGACTTGACTTCAGAGTAAGGCTTATCAACTTCGAAATTATAGATTGGCACCCATAAAGAATATTTTGTATAACCTGCGTGTCTATCATAACCACTAACTACCCAAGCATGACCACTACCATGCTCTGGAAATCCCTGCATAATAACAACACGATCCTTATCTATTTCTGCACGTGTCCGTTCTATTGTGTGATTCACCAATTCAATAGAAGAATCATATCCAAAATCATGAACAAAAGATTTTTTTACGTTATCCAAAGAAGCTCCAGTCCCTTGTAGACCATAATTGGCATGAATCATAACCGATACGTCTCTGACAAAATCTGCAGTTATTGTATTTACATGACTCGGGTTATAAGGCATCATATTCCATGCATATTTATCTTTGGGACGCTCATATTGTCGCAACACAGTTGCCATAGCTATCGTACTGCAACCTGCAGGAGGCAACTCTCCATCTATTCGATTTAAACTACTATTAAAACCATTACGCTGACTCCACTCCGGTTCAAACACATTTTTTTTTGTTTTGGAACAGTCTGCTTCTACATATTCTTCGACAACAAACGAATAATTCATATAATCTTCATACAATGGGAATATAGCCAATTCAGCTTCAATACACCATTGATGATAAACATCGTCAGGCAACATTCCAAAAGCCTGTGAAAGAGCTGCGTAATGTTTACCTTCACTATTCCATTGATTTAACAATTCTTTTAAATGTTTTTCTAACTCAAACTTTACAGAGCTATTGGCCTCAAATACATTCATTGGTGGATTTTCATATTTTCTCCACTCTGATAGAAAGACGAACAAACTATCACTAGATAAAACACTCGCTTTCTGAATTCTTTGTTTTTTTAGCCGAAGCCATTCCTGCAAACCTTCAGGGGTATTTTTATCCAAAAAGAAATTTCCGCTATCATTATATGCCAAAATTGGGTAGTATTTTTTAGTAGCACTAACCAATACGAAGCCTTGATTATCGCCCAAATTAACAATATAAATCATAGATTTTCCATTATCATCTATGATACTGTCAACTACAAACAAATGTTTACTACGAGTTGAATTAATATGTCCCAAATAACGAGCAAAAAAATTATTAGCTATATCCAAAGCTTCATTAGCTTCTACGCATAAATCTGAATTTGCTTTTTCTATAGGTAACGAACCAGATTGTAATTCATTTTCAACATTCCAATCTGTTTGCTGACATGCATAACAGACAAATAAAAAAGCAATAATGGCAAACAATTGGCTAATAGGTGATTTCATAACTGACATAAATTTAAGTTTATGTAAACTTAAACAATATATCTATATTTCCATTAATAGCTATGTTAATAATATTTAATCGAATTTCATTTCAACACTGATAACTAAATCCATAACATACGCAAAGCCTTGTATCATTAAAAGGAAGTGGTACAAAAAAGTCGCGCTCAAGCTTGATAACAAGCTAAGCGCGACTTTATTCATTTATCAGCAACCTGTTTCGTCATTTAGCTACCGCTTCAGAAATAGTCTGAAACTGGTATCCTTTACGCTTTAAAGTCTGAATCAGTTTATTCAAATAGGTATCGTAAAACTTATCTGTACGTTTGGGATCCGTACCGAAATGCACCAGCAAGATTGCTCCATTCAAGCCCTCTTTTTTTTCCATCGCCAACAAATGTTCGAAGATTTCCTTGCTGCTACGATAGCTTTTTCCCATATCGGGAGTGGTATAATCAGCATTGGAAAGCGTGCCCGGTGTATAGTTCACTACCCGGAGTCCCAGCCCTTTGGTCCAAGCCGCAATCGTGCGATTGTAGTATTCGTAAGGAGGCATAAACAATGGCGCATCCTGATAGTTGATTCCAAGTTTACTCATTTCCCGATAGCTGTTCAACAAATCATTTTCAAACTCTGCACGCGACACCAACAGCGAATCCCTGTTTTCCCAAGGCATATACAACAAATGCTTATCGCTATGGCTTCCCACATAATGCTGCTTTTCCAACAGACGTTTCACCACTTCCGGATAACGGCGAAAGAAATTACCGGTAAAGAAAAACGAACCTTTGACTTTATTCTTATCCAACACACGGATGATTTTCTCTTCACCGTCGACCTTGTCATCAGAAGTGAAGACCAAAGAAATGACCTTCTTGCCCGGATTGGTACCCACAATACCGCCATCCACATAGCGGTTCAAATCCTTCGACAACTGGCCCTGCTTCATCCCTTCCACTTCCATCAAAGAAAGATAATAGGTCAGACTCGCTGTTCCGTCCATCGTCGGTTCGTTAGTCGAATAATCGTTCACCACATCGTGATAGACCATTGTACGAGGCTGAACGGCCTCATATTTTTCACCGGGAAGGCCGGGTAGACCATTGAGATTGACTCCGCGAAGTCCCTTAAAAATAGAGTTATATACCGGTCCATCCACCAAGCCGCCTGTAGGTTGTCCGTAGCCTTTATGCAGCAACAGGGCAGCATGAGATTCGGAAGGATAATCGCCATGCAACGGCAACTCAATAATCATACTGGTGCCCCACGGATTGCAGCCCAGCAGCCAATCGAGCATGGCCGCTTCCATCTCAGCATACTTCCGGTCGCCTGTCAGCTCCCGATACAAACCACATTGAGTGAGCATGGCCACAGTAAGGTTATTGGAACACCAGATATAGGGAATGCCATGAAGAAACGGACTCTTCACCGCCTTCTCAAATGTGCGCTCAATACCTGCCCGCAGATTACGCACAAATTCTTGATTCAAGCGACTGTTACCTTTCACCTTTGCCAGATGATAATGTCCCAAATTGACAAACGGATACCATTGATAGTGGCGGGCACTATCCGCCCCCATCCAAGGAGTCACCGGCTCACGGCGGGCATATTCCACAGCGCGGTTCAGATACTCCTTCTCACCGGAAGCATGATAAAGTTCCATGGCAGCCAGTTCCATGTCATCCGTCCAGTTATCTTCCTCGTAAATATAAGGCGACACAATGGAAGCCGTCTGGCATACCCCCGGCTTCTTTACCCCCATATCAAACGCGTCTTTCGCCTTCTTCCCAATCTGTTCAGCCAGTTCGGGATAAAAATCCTTCAAGATGCGAGAGCCCAAAGAAAAACAGGAAGCAAACTTACCTGTGGTGCTGGCCACTCCGGTCGTTTCGTTCATAAACTTGCCACGTTTCTGCTTTTCACCGCTGCAGAAATACACCGGACGGCCGTTGCCCGGACCATAACCATAGTCTGCCGGATCGAGGAAAGGCAAACGCATACTCACATGGTCGCGGTCATCGGCAAGCTGATTATAAAACTCACCTGGCTCCGGATTCATCCGGTTCAGCCAATCCATTCCCCAACGAATTTCATCGATAATATCAGGAATGCCATTAGCTCCCTTCCGGCCGTCGGTGCCATATTCATCTCCAAAAGCTTCCGGATTTTGCTGGTAAGCAAACATCATCTGATAAATGGCATTGGCTGTTGTAGTGGTGTACTGCAGATAGTCGGAAGCATCATGCCACCCCCCGCGCACATCAATATGCTGCCCGTTTTTTGTTGGATGATATACAATGTAAGCATCTTTCTGATGGCATTTCTTATCAAAGCGCGGATTATCACCACAACGCTGCTGACGCAGGTAATTCAGGAGAAAATCAGCCGTGCCCTTATACACATCCGCAGCAATAGGAAAAGTAGGCGATACGGCATTGCCAGCCTTCAAATAATAGGTGCCCGGCTGAACAAAATCTGAAAAATCCAACCGGTAGGTAGACTTCATGTTTTCCCATGCACCGGTAGATTGAGGTGCACGAAAAGTCTTTACCGTCTGTTTAGTGAACGCATCTACCAGCGCATATTCCTGCACAGATGTTGCCTCATCACTCATAAAAACTGCTACCTTCACCGACTGGGGCAGATAGCCCAACTGGTTGATCCGGATCCATTCGTCAGCATGCGCCATGCCCACACAGAAACAGCAAGCGCCCAAGGCACATACCGATTTCTTTATAAAACTATTTTTCATGAATTCACATATTCTTTTATACAATACAAGCTCTTGATTCTGTATCGAATAGATTATGTTCTCTACAAACCAAGAGCCTGTATACTGATAACTATTTTAACAATACCTATATCAATAAAAGATTACCAACCTTTTGTTTGACTTAAAGTAAATCCTCTATCCTTATAATCATTAATCTGCTGATTTCCTACAGGTGAACAATAGGAGCGGTCAGTAAAAGGATCACGAGGAGCAGCATTCAATGGCACATAGAAACCAACCATTGCAGCAGCGTTACTTCCGTCATAAGTAATCAGCTGACCTGCGGCATTGATCACTTGACGCTTAGCATATTTTCCATCCTTATCAGCTTCAAGTAAAGCAGGATAATCTTCCTGCATGTCAATCCACAGACCTCTCATCGTATCAGGATATTTTTCATTGTCCATATAGTGCAGTTTCTTCCAACGTTTCAAGTCCAGTAGACGATGTTCTTCGTATACCATTTCCATACGACGTTCACGGCGGATTTCCCAAATTAACGGGGCTACTTCATAATCACCAGCCACCACATTGCCTTTATCGCGAGCAGGGTCGAAATCTGCTGTCACATCCGACAATTTCAGATGTTCTGTTTTCTTAACACCTTTCTGAACAGCTTCTGTAGCCAAAGGTCTGTCTCTTAAAGCATTGATAGACTCATCAATTTCGGGTTGCGTCACAGCAGCTTCACCTAAAGTAGCCAATTCTGCTTTTGCCTCAATCCAATTGAGCAACACTTCAGAATAACGCATCACAGGAGCATCATTGGTATTTGTATTACTTCCATAGATGGCTGTCTGTTCTGGGTGTTCCATAGTCCATGCCTCACGCGGACAGAACTTCCAAATATAAAGCAGAGTAGCTGCTTCAATTTTCGGTTTATCTGCAAAAGTAGCCTCAAAACGGGAGTCACGTGTTCTCACCATTTCATCCAAAGTCAACTGCTCATCTGAACCATCAAAAACTTTACCGTTTTGACAAATAAATGATTTTGCCAAAGCCAGATTTGCTGCATTTCCTTGATTTTCATATCCGTTAGCATAAGAAGCCTGCATATGAGTCACCGACTTATCGGCCATATAATGGCGATACATCAGAATTTCTTTATGCCCCTTCAAATCTTGAGAACAGAACAAGCTGCGGAAATCTCCAGAAACTTCAAACTGATGACTGTTACGAACAATGTCAGCAGCAGCTACAGCCTGCTTTAAATATTTCTTAGCCAACTCTTGATTATTGTTATGGTATTTCTGCCAAGTGCCTTCAAAAAGCATGCAACGTGAAATAAAACCGGCAGCAATATAACGATTCAGCACGTTCGGACCATCGTTCAAACGAATCTTTTGCAGAGCTTCGTCAAACAAGTCGTATACTTTATCCATCACAAACTCACGGGAATCACGATTCTTAAACATCTGTTCCCGATCAGTATCTTTCAATTCAGCTTCAAACCAGGGCACATCCCCAAAAGTATGCACCAAGCGGCAATATTCATATCCTTTCAGGAATTGAGTTACTCCCCACCAATGATCAAAAGCTTCAGGGCTCAGATTCGCTTTTGCTTTTGTCTGCAAACGGTTTTGAAACACATTCAAATTACGCACCCATGCAAAATTCCAGTTAGCACCAGCATACTGAGTTAAAATCTCAGGAGTATCTTTTATAGAACCTCTATTTTCGGGTACTGTATTTTCAAACAAAGTTTGCTTTCCAGCCTGAGCCACATCATCATTAAAACCAAAGCTTCCATTGGTTCCTATGGCCCAAGCAGTTGACCAACCAGAATTATATCCAACAAAAAAGTTGGGATAATAAGAATTGGCATGCAAACGAACATCCATTTCATTTCGCCAGAAATTTCCGTCAATAGGTTTTTCCAACTGCGGACGCTCCAATACATCATCGCAGGCAGTAGTGAAAGCCGCTACAGAAAATAAAGCTAATAATATATGTTTTTCATCGTAATATGGTATTAAAAATTAAGCTGAACACCTACAGAAACACTTTTGAATGTAGGAACACCTACACCTGTGCGTCCTGAGTTGTAATTATCCGCATTAAACATAGAATAACCTGATACTTCTTCCGGGTCAACAGGCAGCCCATTCAGTTTATCAAAGGTAAAGAAGTTTTCCAATGCAAGATATACTCTTGCTTTCTGCATCCATACATGCTTAGTGAGATGTTGCGGCAATGTGTAACCCAATGTAATGTTCTTGATACGGAAATAAGACATATCAAGCAAGTAACGGCTTTGCTTATGCATATTGAAAGCATCATTACCTTTAGACATTTCATAAGGACGAGGATAGAAAGCATCGGTACGATCTTCTTTCCAGAAATCGCCAGCAAATGTTTGCGGCATTGCACCGTCACCCAATGAATAACCCGGAATAGCCAGCGGGCCATCACCCCAAATTTCACGTTTACCTACACCTTGACAGAATACAGATAAGTCAAATCCTTTATAGTCTGCGCCCAAACGGAATCCATATTCAAAACGAGGAGTAGAGTTACCGATTACTTCTTTATCACCCGGATCGTCATATGTACCAGAGCCATTATCAAATTTTCCATCACCATTAACGTCCACATATTTAACGTCACCAGGGCCGAAAATGAACTGTCCGCTTTGCATAAAGTCTTGATAAACACCCTTCGGATCACTTAGTTTATTCACTTTCTTTGCGCCCGGAGTATTAGCTGCCACTTCCTTACCATTCAAAGCATAGGTTGTCACAATTTTACCATTTTCCCATACAAAGTCTTCTTTTTGATACAGACGGTCGGTACGATAACCCCAGATTTCACCATAACGCTTACCAGTGTACCACTTATCAATGCTTTTTGTATCACCATACTCGGTAATATCGGTAATTGCATCAGACAAAGTAAACATAGCATTAATACCCAAACCATTGTTGAAGCGATGAGCATAATCCAAAGAAAGCTCCCAACCTCTGGTACGCAATGAACCATAATTGCCTTTCGGAGCACCTGTACCAAAGGTCAATGGAAATCCATCAGCCGGAACAATCATATTCTTCGTATCACGCTGATACCAGTCGAAAGTCACACCCAATGCACCATCAAAGAAACGAGCATCTACACCGAAGTCCAAAGTGTAAATATCTTGCCAAGTAATATCGCTGACTATCGCAGTCGGAGTACCTACATAAATCAACTTGTTTCCGCTTGCATCCAGCCAGCTTTCCGGTTCTGATTTCATAGTAGGCACATACAAGGAATTAGGTACAGTTTGGTCTCCGATCATACCCCAAGAAGCACGAAGTTTCAAAGAGCTCAATGCCGGCTTAGCCCATTCCATAAAAGTTTCCTCGCTCAATCGCCAACCTGCAGAGAAAGAAGGGAACCAGCGCCAACGTAAATCACTCGGGAACTTGGATGTAGCATCATAACGAACATTAGCTTCCAACAAATATCTGTCCTTCAAGTTGTAATTAATACGTCCGAAGAAGCCCAACTGACCATCCCAATTCTTACCGCCACCGGAAGTCTGTGTACCACCAGTCAAATCAAACTGAGGATTAGCCAAATCAGTCAGCTGTGTAATTTTCGACCAGTTATATTCTTCATCGTAAGCTACCCGGTTCATACCCAGCAAAAACTTCAGATTGTTGTCATCATTGATCTTCCAATCGTAGTTTGTATTAATATTCAAGGTAGTCTGACGAGAGTTCTGTGAACGACGATACATATAGTCGTTTCCTGATGCTCCCTGAGAAGTATATTCAAAATTAGCCAAAGAATAAGCCGGCATTGCTCCCGGAGCATCCTTACCAACTACGGCACCCGTACCATCTACATACACCTGATTTCCATTGGCATCCTTGCGCAAAGAAGCAGACCCCCATGTATCCGTAGCCGTGTAGCGCATACCCGGTTTGTCCTGAATATATTCATGATTGGCATGAGAATAGTCGATATCAATTTTCCAATCTTTAGTCAGATTAATCGTAGCACCTACATTGAAGTTAGTATAATTGTTCGTATAAGTAGCTGTATTTGCCTGAGCCGCTTCAGAAGCCGGACTTCTCAACGGATTACCTTCTTCATCCTGTCCCCAAGGAGTTACAGCACTCCAACGATACATATAATACCACGCATCCGCAGTAGTTGAAGTAGAAACGTTAGCAAAACGTTTTTGACGTTTTGAATAAATAGCACCCGCACGGACAGTCAGATACTTATTGAATTCAGTGCTCAATTTCACAGAACCATTCCAACGACGGAAATCATCGCGTTTGGCAGCTTTATTCATACCGCTTTGATCCAAATAGCCCAAACCGATATTGAAACTTGTCTTACCGCTCTTACCGTTCAACGATATATTATGAGATTGGCTAGGAGCCCAATCTTTAATCATATAGTCATACGGATTGAAGGTACGCATTGAGAACTTCTTGTTATCGCTGACATACCAGTCACGACCATAGACAAACGGATCATGCGAGCCTACCTTACCGCCCCATTTTTCCTGCCATGCCAATGCCTGTTCATAGCTATCCTGTCCTATCATCCAGAATGCACCTGTATAAGGCTTATTCACCCGTTTCAAGTAAGAACCGATATAATCCAATGCATCAATGCCAGCCATCTCCATATCCTTAGATACATGCTGCCAAGAGAAATTGTTTTGATAAGAGATATTCACCCGTTCCTGTTTAGCACCTTTCTTAGAAGTAATCAAAACAACACCAAACGCAGCCTTAGAACCATAGATAGAAGCCGAAGCTGCATCTTTCAAGATTGAGATGCTTTCAATATCATCCGGGTTAACCAACGAAATAGACGGAATTTCAACATTATCCAGCAAAATCAACGGAGCAGTATTACCCGATTCTGAACCAATCTGTCCTCGAATTTTAATAGTGGGATCAGCACCGATTTCACCACTTGGAAGAGTAATAGAAAGACCAGGAGTAGTACCTTGCAAACCACGTCCGATATCAGCGATTGGGCGACCCTCCAACGTCTCAGATACATTAACGGAAGCCACTGCTCCTGTCAGATTTTCTTTTTTCTGAGAACCATAACCTACAACCACCACTTCGCTAAGCAGTTCTGTGTCTTCCTTTAAAACTACCTTGATAGTAGATGAAGTTGCTTTTACTTCTTGAGAGGCATAACCAATATAAGAAATCTGAAGCACTGCCCCTGTTTTCACAGTCAGTTTTCCAATACCATCTATATTGGTTATAATACCATTAGTTGTACCTTTCTCAAGCACATTCGCACCGATAATAGGTTCACCCTTTGAATCGACAACCTTCACTTGAATGGTTCTCGACTGCATCTGTTCTTGTGTAATAGGAGAATGAACAGATGAGCTTTGCGTAGCATTCACATTCCCACCCCCGATAAAGAGAGCACAAATAGCTACAGCTGCGAGGAATTGTCTGTTTTCTATTCCTCTTTTTTTGCGCTTTTCACCCATAATATTATAGAAATAATGTTAAGTATAAGATAATTCCATTTACATTAATTATCTGTGCGCAAAGGTATAATATTATTTGATATTGTTTAAACAAAACGCCTAAATTTTATATTTATATAAATATATTTAGATTTTTATACATTTCGCATCCATACAAAAATCATGCCGTAAACCACATGATTATCAACAATTGAAGACCTTTCAAAGCAATACAGAAGCCGAACCTAAAAAATTAGAAATAAAAACAAGTCTAAATCAATACATATATATCTAAATATATCTAAATTTTTATTTCCGATTCCAAAATAAACCCTATATTTGCCACTGCAGAATTAAAAGAGGAATAAAGACAATAATCAATTTCATCTACTCCTCAATTTGACGAATGCAAAGAAAAAAAGATTAACCAACATGCACAATCAAAAATACTATAAATATGTTTAAAACACAGATCGTAAACAACATTCGCATATTATTCCTGATCTTCATCCTATGCTGCGCTCCCTTAGCACATGCACAAGACCCCAAAGTCATCATGGGCGACGAACAGACAGAGGCCTATTTCCCCATCCTGAAGGGGAAACGCATCGCCATTTTCTCCAATCACACGGGCATGATCGGGAAGAAACATCTGCTGGACGTGCTGCTGGAAAACAAGTTCAATGTAGTGGCTATCTTCTCACCGGAGCACGGATTTCGCGGCAGTGCTGATGCAGGAGAACATGTATCCAGCTCGGTAGATTCGAAAACAGGCGTTCCTATCTTATCTCTTTACGACGGGAAATTGGGAAAGCCCAGTGAAAAATCCATGCGTACATTTGACTTGCTGATTGTTGATATACAGGATGTAGGATTGCGATTCTACACCTATTATGCATCGATGTGCAGACTGATGGATGCCTGCGCCGAATACAACAGAAAAGTTTTGGTGTTAGACCGTCCGAATCCGAACGGACATTATGTAGACGGCCCTATTCTGGATATGAAATACAAGTCGGGAGTAGGTTGGTTACCCATCCCGGTGGTGCACGGAATGACTTTGGGTGAAATAGCCCTGATGGTGAACGGCGAACGCTGGCTACCGGCATCACGGGTGTGTGACCTGACCGTGATTCCTTGCAAGAACTATACTCACCAGACATTGTACAGACTGCCGATTCCTCCTTCACCCAACTTGCCCAACATGAAGGCGATTTACCTGTATCCGTCGACTTGCTTCTTTGAGGCAACTCCTGTCAGTTTGGGAAGAGGCACCGATTTGCCTTTCCAGGTGTATGGGCATCCCAATATGAAAGGATACGATTATCATTTCACTCCACGCAGTGTTCCGGGAGCGAAGAATCCGCCTCAGCTGAACAAGAAATGCTACGGCGTCAACCTGAGTCATCTGAGCGATGAGGAAATCTGGAAAAAAGGAATCGACCTCAGCTATGTGATTGATGCCTACAGAAATCTGAATATGGACGATCATTTCTTCCGCAGCTTCTTTGAGTTGCTCATCGGTACCGACTCGGTAAGAAAGATGATTAAGGCAGGTAAAAGTGCCGAAGAAATCAAAGCGACCTGGAAGGACGATGTCGAGAAATTCAAAGAACAACGGAAACCTTACTTGCTTTATGCAGAATAACCAGGTTTCCTACAATAAACAAACAATGATTGATTACGCTAAAAAATAAACCATGAGCCCACTTTCAGTTATCATTACCATAGCAGCTTACTTCGGACTGCTGTTTACCATCTCTTATTTAGCCGGACGAAAGGCCGACAACGAAGGTTTCTTCGTGGGCAACCGACGGTCGTCGTGGTACGTCGTGGCTTTTGCCATGATTGGTTCGAGCATTTCGGGGGTTACTTATGTGTCGGTGCCCGGCATGGTGGCAGCCAGCAGCTTCGGTTATTTGCAGATGGTTTTGGGATTTATTACCGGACAGTTTATCATCGCCTTCGTACTGGTGCCCTTATTCTATAAGATGAACTTGATTTCCATTTATGAATACCTGGAAAACCGTTTCGGACTGGCTTCCTACCGCACAGGAGCCTGGTTTTTCTTCATCTCCAAGATGCTGGGAGCGGCCGTACGCCTCTTCCTGGTTTGCCTCACACTGCAACTGCTGGTGTTTGAGCCTTATGGATTGCCCTTCCTCTTGAACGTGATTATTACTGTCGGACTGGTGTGGCTGTATACTTTCCGCGGTGGAGTAAAGTCGCTGATCTGGACCGACTCGCTGAAAACATTCTGCCTGGTGGTGTCGGTGGTGCTTTGCATCGGCTACATTGCTTCCGACATGAACTTGACACTGGCCAGTCTGAGCACGATTTTCGCCGAAAACAAAATGACGCAAATCTTCTTTTTCGATGACGTGAACAGCAAGCAGTTCTTCTTCAAGCAGTTCCTGGCCGGTGTGTTCACCATGATTGCTACAACCGGACTAGACCAGGATATGATGCAGCGCAACTTGAGCTGCAAAAATTCGAAAGACTCACAGAAGAACATGATTACCAGTGCCATCTCGCAGTTCATCATCATCTTCCTATTCCTGATGCTGGGAGTGCTGCTTTATTTATTTGCCGCAAGCAAGCAATTGGAAGTAACCAAAAGCGACGAACTGTTTCCGATGATTGCTACCGGCGGGTATTTTCCTGCCATCGTAGGTATCCTGTTTATCATCGGCCTGATTTCATCTGCCTATTCGGCAGCCGGCTCAGCACTGACTGCACTGACCACCTCATTCACTGTTGATATCTTGGGAACCAAAGGTAAAGATGAGAACACCGTTGTGAAAATGCGCAAGAAAGTGCATGTGGGCATGGCGTTTGTGATGGGACTGACCATCTTCGTTTTCAATCTGCTCAACAATACGAGCGTCATTGATGCTGTGTACATCTTGGCCAGCTACACCTATGGTCCCATTTTAGGAATGTTTGCCTTCGGCATCTTCATGAAGCAGCAAGTACGCGACCGCTACATTCCCTGGGTAGCCATCCTCTCTCCTGCCCTCTGTTACATTCTGCAGAGCAACTCGGAAGCCTGGTTTGGCGGCTATCAGTTCAGCTATGAGATTTTGATATTCAATGCACTGTTCACCTTCATCGGTCTGTGCCTGCTGATCAAGAAAAAAGAGAATAAATAACCTTTTAAATACAAGAGAAACAGAATGAATTACAAGTGTTTATTATTTACGGCAGTATCGGCTTTTTCCCTGATGCCCATCCTGGGAGAGGCACAAGAACTTTCCACGGAAGTACGCCAGCGGATAGGTGAGTTTCTGGATACACAGGCACGGCAAGAGGTGTCTGTAGGAAAAATTTCCATCGACTCCATTGACCGGAGCGGTAAAACATTGACCTTGTATGCCAACCTGAATCTCTCGTATGTTCCCTTGCGAAAAGAAAATGTAGCCAGCATTTATCAAGGTGTACGCCGGTTGTTGCCGCAGGAATGCAGCAAAGACGAACTGGTGATTCGGACCAACAACCGAAAAATCGAAGAACTGATACCGGTGGCGCTTCGGGAAAAGCAGAAAAAAACAGTCCACAGTTTTGCCCCTACATGTAATAGACCATTGGTAACCCCTGTATCTGCCACTTATACCCCCACCCACGGACTGACGAACCGCCATATTGCCCTCTGGCAAAGTCATGGCTGGTATTATGAACAACAGTTGGACCGTTGGGAGTGGCAGCGTGCACGCATTTTCCAGACTGTAGAGGACCTTTACACACAAAGTTATGTGTTGCCTTTCTTGGTCCCTATGCTGGAAAATGCCGGTGCCAATGTGCTGATGCCGCGTGAACGCGACTGGCAGACAAATGAATTCATCATCGACAATGACGGCTGCCGGAACAGCCAGTCGGTGTATTCCGAAATCACAGGAAGCGAGAAATGGACATCGGGAAGAGAACCCGGATTTGCCCATGCCCGCATGTACTATACACAAGGACAGAATCCTTTCAAAGAAGGAACATTCCGCATGACGGAAAGCATCAAGAAAGGAGCAGAAAGCCGGGCGGAATGGACAACTGAGATTCCGGCAAGAGGGGAATATGCTGTCTACGTAGCCTATCAGACCTTGCCCAACAGCACGGAAGAAGCTCGCTATACGGTTCATCATGCCGGAGGAAGCAGCGAATTCAGTGTCAATCAGCAAATGGGCGGCGGCACTTGGATTTACCTCGGTACGTTTACCTTTGAACCAGGGAAAGCTAAGATTTCCTTAAGCAATCGCACAGCTAAAAAAGGACAAATCATCACGGCCGATGCTGTGAAAATCGGCGGTGGCATGGGAAATATAGCACGCGGCCGTCAAGAAAGCCCGATGCCTGCAATCAGCGGATACCCTCGTTTCTGCGAAGCAGCCCGCTATTGGATGCAATGGGCCGGTGTGCCCGACAGCATCTACTCGCTGAGCCAGGGCAGCAATGACTATACCGATGATTACAAAAGCAGAGGGCTGTGGGTGAACTACCTGTGCGGCGGTTCGGCCGTAAATCCGTCGGAAGAAGGATTGCACATTCCGGTAGACATGGCTTTTGCCTTCCACTCGGATGCCGGAACCACGTTGAACGATTCCATTATCGGCACACTGGGGATCTACTTCACCGGTGGAGCAGACGGAAAGTTTGCCAATGGGGCCTCTCGCTACCTCTCGCACGATCTGACCGACCTGATCCAGTCGAATATCGTACGCGATATCCGCACCCTCTACGAACCGGAATGGACACGCCGGGGCATGTGGAACAAATCGTATTTTGAGGCCCGCACGCCGCAGGTGCCTACCATGTTGCTGGAATTATTGTCGCACCAGAATTTTGCCGATATGCGCTACGGACTGGATCCCCGCTTCCGGTTTACAGTGAGCCGTGCCATTTACAAAGGGATGCTGCAGTTTCTGGCTGCACAGCATCAGAGCAGTTATGTGGTACAGCCACTCCCTGTGGAAGAAATGGCTATCCACCCGCTGCAAGATAACGAAATGGAACTTACTTGGAAGGCTGTGGACGATCCGTTGGAACCGACAGCAACAGCCGAACAATACATCGTTTACACACGCATCGGAAACGGAGCGTTCGACAAAGGGGTATTGGTGAAAGGAAACCGATACCGCACTACCCTCCCTACAGGAGTGGTATGTAGCTTCAAAGTGACGGCTGTCAACAAAGGAGGGGAAAGTTTCCCGTCGGAAATTCTATCGGCAGGCATCGCACCCAACAGTCTGGGAACGATAATGGTTGTCAACGGATTCGACCGCATCAGTGCGCCGGCCGACTTTGTGGCACCGGCTTCTGCAGATACCCTACTGGCCGGTTTTCTCGACAAGCACGACCACGGAGTGCCTTATCTGCAAGACATCAGCTACATCGGAAGCATGAAGGAATTCCGCCGTTCCATCCCCTGGATGGATGATGATGCCGCTGGCTTTGGCGACAGCTACGGCACCCACGAGACGCAGGTGATTGCCGGCAACAGTTTCGACTATCCGGCCATTCACGGAAAGGCTATGCTACAGGCCGGATACAGCTTTGTGTCCTGCAGCGATGAAGCGGTAGAGAGAGGAACGGTTCGTTTAAACAACTATCCGTCTGTCGACCTGATTTTAGGCAAAGAATGTCAGACAAAAATGGGACGCGGAGGAGTGAAGCCGTTGGAATTCAAAACGTTCACACCTGAGTTGCAAAAAGCAATCCGCTCGTATTGCGCACAAGGAGGCAACCTCTTTGCTTCAGGCGCTTTTATTGCTACCGATTTATGGGACAACCCACTGGCTCCTTCACTGGAAGAAGACCGGAAGTTTGCAACCGACGTACTCAAATACCAGTGGCGAGTGGGACAAGCAGCCCTCTTGGGCAAAGTCAGGACAGTAGCTTCGCCGTTGTCAGCTGCTGGCAACGAACTTTCCTACTACAACGAGCTGAACGGAGCATCGTATGTGGTGGAAGCACCGGATGCCATTGTCCCGGCCTGCAAAGAAGCTTATACAGTGATGCGCTATGCTGAGAACAACCTCAGTGCCGCTGTGGCCTATCAAGGCGACTACAAAACATACATTATGGGATTCCCCTTCGAATCCATCCGCTCGGAAAAAGAACGGAACCTGCTGATGAAGGAAATATTGAACTTTTTCCGGAAAGATTAAGAACAACCGGATATGAAAAACGAAAGGATATGAAACAAAAGGCTTATTTTCTACTCTGTCTATGCTGCTGGCTGGTGCTCGGTGCTCAAGCCCAGCAGTCATGTTTCCGGTTTGCACATCTCACCGATTTGCACATCAGTCCCAACAATGCACAGCCCACCGAGGATTTACTCCGCTCGGTAGCTCAGCTCAATGCCACCGATGGACTCGATTTTGTCATCGTCACCGGTGATTTGACAGAAGAAGGCGACCGGGCCAGTCTGGAGAAGGTGAAGTCTTGTCTGGATTTGCTGAAAATGCCCCACTACACGGTGCTGGGCAACCACGAAACCAAATGGAGCGAATCGGGCTGCACGGCTTTTGCTGAGATTTTCGGCGCCGAACGTTTTAAGCTGGAGCACAAAGGTTTTCTATTTTTAGGCTTCAATTCGGGTCCGCTGATGCGGATGGCCTACGGACACGTGGTGCCGCAAGACATCCGCTGGATGGAAGAAGAAATGAAAAAAGCAGGGAAGGAACAAAAGGTGATTCTTGCTACACATTATCCGATGATGGAAGGCGATGTGGACAACTGGTATCAGGTAACGGATGCCGTACGTCCCTACAACGTCCGTCTCTTCATCGGCGGCCACTACCACCGCGACCGGGAGCTGCGCTACGACGGCATACCGGGTGTTCTGGTGCGCAGCAACCTGCGCGACAGAGAGGGCAAGCCGGGGTATGGCATTTACGAAGTTACAGAAGACTCCATTCGGGTGTATACTCAACGCATCGGGGAACAGCCGGTACGCTGGGCGGGATTCTCGCTGGAAAAAGAATATTATGATCCGCAGGGAAAGGCGGAAAAATATCCGGATTTCTCGGTCAACCAAACGTATGACAAGGTGAAAAGAGAATGGCTGATACAAACCGGCGTAGGTATTTACTGCTCTCCGGCGGTAGGACACGGACAGGTTTTCGTGGGAGATGACTTGGGGCAGCTCACTGCCTACCGGATGAAGGACGGGAAAAAAGGCTGGACATTTCATACTGGGAAACGCATTGTGGGCGGACCGGCAGTGAAAGACGAAACGGTCGTAGTCGGATCGGCAGACGGCCACATCTATGGACTGAACGCTGCAACGGGAGAGTTACGTTGGAAGGTAACAGCTGCCGGACCCGTATTGGGTGCAATAACCATAGATGGAGACAAAGCGTATGTAGGAGCAAGCGACGGTACTTTCCGTGCCATCCAGATACAGACCGGTGAAGTGGTCTGGAGCTATACCGGAGTGAAAGGATACGTAGAATGCCAACCGCTGATTGACGGAGACAACGTGGTGTTTGGCGCCTGGGATAACACCTTATATGCCCTCAACAAGCATACCGGGAAAGAGGTATGGAAATGGACGGGCGGACTGACCCGCATGCATTTCTCACCGGCAGCAGTATGGCCGGTAGCGGCTCACCGGAAGATATTCATTGCTGACCCCAAACGGGCCTTGACGGCAATCAACCGGGAAACGGGTGAAACTGTATGGCGCACATACCAGTCGCAGGTGCGTGAAAGCATCGGTATTTCGGAAGACAGAGAGCGTATCTATGCCAAAACAATGAATGACAGCATTGTCTGCTATTCGGCTGTAGAGGATAAGCCCAAACAGGTATGGGCCACATCTGTCGGCTTTGGGTATGAACATGCTCCTTCCATGCTGATGGAAAAAGAACAAACGGTATATGGCAGCACCAAAGAGGGACTGCTGTTTGCACTGGACGCACGAAGCGGAGCCCTTCTCTGGAAACACAAGGTGGGTAATTCACTCATCAATACCGTTTGTCCGCTGGGCAAGAACAAGGTGCTGTTTACCGCTACCAGCGGAGAGGTAGGTATCTTAAAAGTTAGAAAATAAATCGTTAATAAAATAAATCCATATCGTATGAAAACAATCAGTTGCTTTCTTCCTTATGCAGGAAAAGAACAAGTAGAGAATAGTGTAAATGAGTTGCAAGCTACAGGCTTAGTGAAAGAAATATATCTGATGACTGCCGAAGAAGGAGCAGAAAACATTCCGGGATGCGAACTGATGACTATTGACAATCCTTTCAGCAGCCAGACCATGAAGGCTATGGCAGAAAAAGCAACGGGGGCCTTCACCCTGCTTTGCACCAAAGAGACGGCCCTTTCACTGGGTATGTTCGCCCTGAACCGCATGACACAGCTGGCCACCGACTCGGATGCAGGTATGGTATATGCCGACCACTATCAGCGCACGGGAGATGTTCAGAAACAGGCTCCGGTGATTGATTATCAATTCGGCTCCTTGAGAGATGACTTCGACTTCGGATCCCTCTTGCTGTTTCACACCGGTAAGCTGAAAGAAGCTGCCAGCCGCATGAAACAGAACTACACATTTGCCGGATGGTATGACTTGCGTCTGAAACTGAGCCAAAAGAGCGACTTGATGCATATCAATGAATATCTATATACAGAAGTCGAACTGGATACCCGCCGCAGCGGTGAGAAAATTTTCGACTATGTAGATCCGCGCAACCGCAACCGTCAGATTGAGATGGAACAGGCTTGTACGGAACACCTGAAAGAAATCGGCGGCTACCTGGCTCCCGACTTCCAAAAAATTGCTTTTGATGCCACCGGATTTGAGGTGGAAGCTTCAGTCATTATCCCCGTACGCAACCGTATCCGCACCATCCGCGATGCCATCCGTTCGGTGCTGACGCAGAAAACGGATTTCCCGTTCAACCTGATTGTCATCGACAACCACTCTACAGACGGAACTACCGAGGCAATCGACGAATTTAAAGACGACGAGCGACTCATCCACCTCATCCCCGAACGGAATGACTTGGGCATTGGCGGTTGCTGGAACGTCGGCGTGCATCACCCGAAGTGCGGTAAATTTGCCGTTCAGCTGGACAGCGACGATGTATATAAAGACGAAAACACACTGACTACCATGGTGCGTGCTTTCTACGAACAAAACTGTGCAATGGTGGTGGGCACCTATATGATGACCGACTTCAACATGAACATGATTGCTCCGGGCATCATCGATCACCGGGAATGGACACCCGAGAACGGACGGAACAATGCCCTGCGCATCAACGGTCTGGGTGCTCCCCGTGCATTCTACACCCCGATGCTCCGCGAAATCAAAGTGCCCAACACCAGCTATGGCGAGGACTATGCATTGGGACTGAATTTCTCCCGCCACTATCAGATTGGCCGTGTGTATGACGTTGTGTATAACTGCCGCCGCTGGGATGATAACTCCGATGCTTCATTGGACATCAACAAGATGAATGCACACAACTTGTATAAAGACCGCATCCGTACATGGGAACTGCAGGCACGTATCGCGTTGAACAAGAAAGGAGAATGAGTATGACAGAATCGAAAAATAAAGCAGTGGCCCAGTTGCTAGAAAGTCAGCTGCAAAACTGGGAACAGGCACGGGGCAACTACGAGGCGCTGGCCAGCGTTCTGGTAAAGGAATGCAAAGTGGGACCGTACACCTACCGGATCCAGTTCAACCCGGCTCGTATGGTTTCGTCCGGAGCCAAGGTGGATGCCAAAACCATCAGTCAGCGGAAATGCTTTTTGTGTGCTGCCAACCGGCCGGCCGTACAGCAAGAGGTGCCTTTCGGTACCCACTATTCGCTGCTCATCAATCCTTTCCCCATCTTTCCGCGCCACCTCACGATTCCCGACAAGGAACATGTAGACCAGCGGATTGAGGGACGCTTTGGAGAGATGTTGCAACTTGCTGAAGCATTGAGCGACTATACGATATTCTATAATGGCCCACGCTGCGGAGCTTCTGCTCCAGACCATCAGCATTTCCAGGCCGGCTCCCGCGGCTTCATGCCCATCGAGACCGAATGGAAAGAACAAGGGAAGCACATGGTTACCCGGCAGGGAGCAGCCACACTGTGGCAGTTGGACGACCCCGTGCGCAGCACGTTTGTTCTGGAGTCTGGCAAAGCGGCAGATGCGGAAACACTGTTCAGCACCGTCTACCAGTCGCTGCCTGTGAAAGAAGGAGAAACAGAGCCTATGATGAACTTGCTGGCTTTATACGATACCGACAAATGGGTCATCTTTATCTTCCCACGCGACAAGCATCGCCCTTCGTGCTATTTTGCAGAGGGGGAAGCAAAATTGCTCAGCAGTCCGGCTTCTGTGGATATGGGCGGTGTATTCATCACGCCCGTGGAAGCCGATTTTCACAAGATTACAGCTGCCCACATCCAGCAGATATTGGAAGAAGTTTGTCTGCCGTCCACAGAAATGGATAAAGTAGCCCAACGCATCCGGCAAGCCAACGAACCGAAAGTGCAGGTCGGCATCTTGTCTGCCCCTTCCATCGAATTTGCGTTCAGCACTCCATATCAACAAGAAGGCCAACCGGTAAGCGGCAAGCAAAAGGCGGCCTTTGCCGACGGACAAATAGAATGGAACGGAAAACGCTACGACGAACTGCTGTTTGCTCCGCTGTCGCCCGACACCGATTCTTTTGAATTGACGGATGTGGTCATCGGCATCAATTTTCATTGGGAACGTAAAGAAAACCAGCGTTTCCAAGGAGCCTTGAAACTCATTGTGGACAACGGAAAGCTGACGGCTGTCAATGTCATTCACGTGGAGGATTATCTCACCAGTGTCATTTCCTCGGAAATGAGTGCCACTGCCTCAGCCGAGCTGTTAAAGGCTCATGCAGTGATTTCGCGCAGCTGGCTGCTGGCGCAGTTGAGAAACACCAACAAGCAAACTCTTCCGGCCGGCGAAACAGCCTACACGGCTACAGACGAGGAGCAAATCCGCTGGTACGACCGCGAAGACCATACCCTGTTTGATGTCTGTGCCGACGACCATTGCCAACGCTACCAAGGCATCACCCGTGCCTCTACACCGCAAGTGCGCGAAGCCATCGAAGCCACTCGCGGAGAAACATTGATGTCGGGCAATACGATCTGCGACGCCCGTTTCTCCAAATGTTGCGGAGGAGCTTTCGAAGAGTTCCAGTATTGCTGGGAAGATGTGAAACACCCGTATCTGCTGAAGCAAAGAGACTGGAAAGCAGACATGACCCTGCCCGACCTCACACAGGAGGATCAGGCTGAGCAATGGATACGTACGGCCCCCGACGCATTTTGCAATACCACCGACAAACAGATTCTGTCTCAGGTACTCAACAACTACGATCAGGAGACAACCGACTTCTACCGCTGGAAAGTGAGCTACACACAAGAGGAACTGTCGGAATTGATCCACCGCCGTTCGGGAATAGACTTCGGACAGATTCTGGATATGATTCCGGTGGCCAGAGGTACGTCTGCCCGGTTGTGGAAACTGAAGATTGTGGGAACCAAGCGTACACTGACCATCGGAAAAGAACTGGAAATCAGACGTATTTTATCACCGTCTCATCTATACAGTTCGGCCTTTGTCATCGACAAAGAAGAAGTGTCTTCCGAAGGAATACCGGGCCGCTTCACCCTTACCGGAGCAGGCTGGGGACATGGTGTAGGACTCTGTCAGATCGGTGCTGCCGTGATGGGTGAACAGGGCTATTCCTACCAAGAGATTTTATTGCACTATTATATCGGTGCTACAATTGAAAAACTGTATTAACACTAAAAAAATAAGATTCTATGAACCGTACGACTCCATGGGCATGGGTACCGACTCTTTACTTTGCACAAGGCATTCCCTATTTCATCGTCAATAACATCTCTGTATTGATGTTTGCCAAAATGGGAGTACCCAATGGAGAAATGGCATTATTTACCAGTCTGCTGTATTTGCCCTGGTCCATCAAGCCATTCTGGAGCCCATTTGTGGACATCATCAAGACGAAAAGATGGTGGACAATCACTATGCAGCTGATTATGTCGGCTGCTTTTATCCTGCTGGCCTGCACCATTCCACATCCTGATGCAGAGACCATTGCCAGCGGGCAAACCCCAATCAGTATGTTCAGTTTCACCCTGCTGCTGTTTATCATCACCGCCTTTGCATCGGCTACACACGACATTGCCGCCGACGGTTTTTATATGCTGGCCCTCACACCGGGCGACCAATCGGCCTTTGTGGGTATCCGAAGCACATTCTACCGACTGGCTTCCATTTTCGGGCAGGGCGTGCTGGTGGCCATTGCCGGATGGATTGAACTGACATACGAAAATATTCCGCTGTCATGGAACATCACACTGGCCGTATCAGCGATTTTGTTCAGCATCATCAGCTGCTATCACCTGTTTGCTATTCCCCGTCCTCAGACCGACAAATCCACCCTTACACCCGGCACAGCCAACGCGGCAGCCATCGTGAAAGAGTTTGCCCGCACCTTTGCCACTTATTTCACCAAACCGGGTGTGTGGCTGGCTATTGCCTTCATGCTGCTCTACCGGTTGCCGGAGGCTTTCTTATTAAAGATGTGCATGCCTTTCCTCGTAGCTTCCAAAGAGGTAGGCGGCTTGGCTCTTTCTACAGCTGAAGTAGGGATTGTATATGGCACCATCGGAGTGATTTTCCTCACTGTCGGAGGAATCTTGGGCGGCTGGTTTGCTGCAGCCAAAGGACTGAAGAAGTCGCTGTGGTGGATGGCTGCCTGCATGACATTGCCCTGTTTGACATTCGTCTACCTGGCCGTGGCACAGCCCACCAACCTGTGGATTATTTCAACAGCCATCGCCATTGAGCAGTTTGGCTACGGATTCGGATTTACAGCATACATGCTTTATATGATTTACTTCTCGGAAGGAGAGTTTAAAACATCACACTACGCCATCTGCACGGCCTTCATGGCATTGAGCATGATGATACCAGGTATGTTTGCCGGATACCTTCAAGAATACATGGGCTACGTCGGCTTCTTCTGGATGGTGATGGCTTGCTGCGCAGCGACTGTCATTGTCACCCTTTTTGCCGACAGAAAGATTGATGCCGAATACGGCAAGAAAGAAAAAGCTTAATACGTAAAAAACACAGAAATGAGAAAAATAATCAAGAAAATCATCCTTTTGGCTGCCGCTCTTCTGATAGGTGAAGGAATGACAGCCCAATCGATACGTATCAAAACCGGCATTGAAGTGCTGAAATCACAAAACTTCAAATGCCTGGAAGGGAAACGGGTCGGACTGATTACCAACCCGACGGGAGTGGACAATCAGCTCCGCTCCACCATCGATATCTTGCACGAGGCTCCTAATGTCAATTTGGTGGCTCTTTACGGTCCGGAACATGGGGTGCGCGGTGATGTGCATGCCGGTGATCATGTGACAGACATCAAAGATGCTTCTACCGGACTGCCGGTATATTCACTCTACGGCAAGACACGGAAAGCCACTCCGGAAATGCTGAAAGACATTGACGTATTGGTGTATGACATACAAGATATCGGTTGCCGTTCGTTTACTTACATCAGCACCATGGGACTGGCGATGGAAGCGGCTGCGGAGAACGACAAAGAACTGATTATCCTGGACCGTCCGAATCCTGTAGGCGGACTGAAGATTGAAGGGAATCTCACTGAAGACGACTGCATTTCTTTCGTCAGCCAGTTCAAGATACCGTATGTATACGGACTGACCTGCGGAGAACTCGCTTTGATGCTCAACGGAGAAAGAATGCTGAAAGGCGGCAAACAATGCAAGCTGCAAGTGGTCCGTATGAAAGGATGGAAACGGAAAATGGATTACACACAGACCGGTTTGCAATGGATTCCGGCCTCTCCGCACATTCCTCATCCTTACTCTGCTTTCTTCTACCCCATCAGCGGTATTCTAGGTGAACTGGGATATATGTCCATCGGTGTGGGCTACACCATACCCTTCCAAATGTTTGCTGCTCCTTGGGTAGAGGCTGAGAAGCTGGCTGCCAACCTGAATAAGCAGCACGTACCGGGCATCAAATTCCGCCCTATCTACCTGAAACCGTTCTATTCGGTGGGCAAAGGAGAATTGCTGCAAGGCGTACAAGTGCACGTCATGGACTTCCACAAGGCTCCGCTGAGTGAAATCCAGTTTCTGGTGATGCAGGAAGTAGCTGCACTTTATCCCGACCGGGCAGTATTCGACCATGCCAATCCCAAACGGTTTAACATGTTCGATAAAGTTTCCGGATCCAAAAAGATACGGGAAGGATTTGCCAAACGGAACCGATGGGAAGACATCCGCGACTATTGGTACAAAGACGTAGAGGCATTCCGTAAACTATCTAAAAAATATTATCTGTACAAATAAAGAATAGGTAAACAGAACGTAAACCACATTCATTATGGCAACCAAAGATTATACTCTATTTTTACAAGAGGCTCGTAAATTCCTTCCCGAGGAACGAATTTACACAGACGAACTCCGCCGGTTGGCTTGGGGGACAGATGCCGGATTTTACCGTCTGATCCCTCAACTCATTATCCGTTCGGATAGTGAAGAGGAAGTAACCCGTCTTTTGAAACTAGCAGACCGCTACCAACTGCCCGTCACTTTCCGAGCGGCAGGGACCAGTTTGTCGGGACAAGCCATCAGCGATTCGATACTGATTGTTGCCGGAAAGAATTGGGAGAGTTACTGTATATCCCCCGACCATTCCCTGATAACCTTACAACCCGGCATCATAGGCCAGCGGGTCAATGACCTGCTGGCTCCTTTTGGCCGTAAGTTTGCTCCCGATCCTGCCAGCATCAAAAGTGCGATGGTGGGTGGCATTGTCATGAACAATGCATCGGGAATGAACTGTGGCACACATGCCAACAGCGACAAGATGCTGAAATCAGTCCGCATCATCCTGGCAGACGGTACCTTGCTTGATACCGGCTCGGCCGCCAGCCGTAAAGCTTTTGAAGAAAGCCACGGAGCTTTTCTCCAACGAATCTGCGAACTGCGTGACGAGGTACGCGCCAACACGGCATTGGCCGACCGCATCCGGTACAAGTATTCTATCAAGAATGTGACCGGCCTCAACCTTTTGCCCTTTGTGCGGTTTGATAATCCTTTTGATATCATCGCCCACCTGATGGTCGGTTCTGAAGGGACCTTGGCTTTTCTGGCTCAAGTCACCATGCAGACAGCCTATAACGAACCTTGCAAGGCCAGCGCCATGCTGTATTTCTCTACGCTGAAAGAGGCCTGCCGAGCCGTTGTAGCCATGAAGAAACTGACCAACGCACAGGGCGAGTGGCTGGTGAAAAGTGCCGAATTGCTAGACTACAAGAGTCTGATGTCGGTAGACGATCCCGTGTACCTGCGCTATAGAAAAGAAATTGAATCAGCGACGACTGCCAACTCGGGAAAAGATCTCAAGGGACTGACCGCCGTGCTGACTGAAACCAAGGCACAAACAGCGGAAGAGCTGAAACAGAACATTCAAACCATAGAAACAGCCTTGGCATCATTCTCCACCTATACACCGGTCTATTTCACCGACAAGCCGGAAGAATATGCACACTACTGGGCCATCCGTTCGGGCATCTTCCCGTCGGTAGGCGGTACGCGCAAGCCGGGTACTACCTGCCTGATAGAAGATGTGGCTTTTCACATCGAAGACCTGCCACAAGCTACCATCGAACTGCAGGCGCTGCTCGAACGTCACGGCTACGACGATGCCTGCATTTACGGCCATGCCTTGGAAGGAAACTACCATTTCATTATTAACCAGTCGTTCGACCAAGATTCGGAGGTGAAACGCTACGAAGAACTGATGAACGACGTAAAAGAGCTGGTGGTTGACCGCTACGACGGATCACTGAAAGCCGAACACGGCACAGGACGCAACATGGCACCGTTTGTACGCTACGAATGGGGAGAAGAAGCCTTTGCTGTGATGCAAGCAGTGAAAAGCCTGTTCGACCCCAAAGGATTGCTCAATCCCGGTGTCATCTTCAATGACGACCCCCGCTGTCACATCAGCCATTTCAAGCCGCTTCCGCTCCTTCCGTTCTCCAAGGAAGACCCGGCTTCCAGAGCCAACCGCTGCATTGAATGCGGATTTTGTGAAGTGAACTGTCTCTCCTGCGGCTTTACCTTATCGTCCAGACAGCGCATCGTGCTGCAACGTGAGATAGCCCGTCTGCAACAAAGCGGAGAAGACAACCTGCGGCTGGAACGGCTACAGAAACAATACCTCTATTACGGCAACCAGACCTGTGCAGGAGATGGTTTGTGCTCCCTGTCGTGTCCGATGGGCATCAATACGGGGGATGTGACACATACCATACGCCAGCTGGCATGTCCTCCGCAAAGCAGCACTTACCGGATGGGCAACTATGTAGCTCATCATTTTGCCGGCATCAAGCAAGGAATGCGTTGGGTACTTGGCTCCGCCAACATCGGTCACACGCTGTTGGGCACCAAGATGATGAGTGGATTTACCCGCAGCCTGCATCAGACACTCGGCTTGCCACTATGGACCCCGGCCCTGCCGAAACCGTTCCACCTCAAAGAGAAAGACAAGCCGACAGCGCAACCGACAGCTCTCCGAGTTGTCTATTTCCCCAGTTGCATCAACCAGGCCATGGGACTTCCCAAAAAGTCGCCGGTAGAACAGGCGCTGGTCAACAAGATGATAGCTCTGCTCCAGAAAGGCGGTTACGAAGTGATTTTCCCTGCCAACATGGAGAAACTCTGCTGCGGCACCATTTGGGAGAGCAAAGGCATGCCTGAAATTGCCGACCGCAAGACTGCCGAACTGGAGGAAGCCCTGTGGAAGGCCAGTGAGGAAGGACGCTATCCGGTATTGTGTGACCAAAGTCCTTGCCTGCACCGCATGCGGGAAAAAATACAGCGGATGAAGCTGTACGAACCGGCAGAATTCATCTATACTTTCTTGAAGGACAAACTGGAGTTTACCCCAACCGACCGTCCGGTAGCTGTGCACATCACGTGCTCCATGCGTAAGATGGGACTGGCCAGCACGTTGGTGGAACTGGCCCGTTTATGTTCGAAGCAGGTGTTTGTGCCCGAAGAAGTGGGCTGTTGCGGATTTGCCGGCGACCGGGGATTCACTTACCCCGAACTGAATGCCTATGCCTTGCGCAAACTCAAGCCACAGCTAGAAGAACAGCATATCAGCATGGGATACAGCAACAGCCGTACCTGTGAAATCGGACTGACAACCAACGCCGGTATCCCCTATGTATCCATCGTCTACCTGGTGGACCAGTGTACAACTGCTAAAAAATAATTGAAAAAATAATCATAACCCTTATACAGAAATGAATCCAACAAAAGAAAATAAACGAATACTTGCCCTCGATATTCTGAGAGGGATCACCATTGCCGGCATGATTACAGTCAACAACCCGGGCAGCTGGTCGTATATGTATGCCCCCTTGCGCCATGCCGAATGGAACGGACTCACTCCTACCGATCTGGTGTTTCCCTTTTTCATGTTCATCATGGGAATATCCACTTACATCTCACTAAAGAAATACAACTTTGAGTTCAGTGCCTCTGCGGCAGCCAAAATCATAAAACGCACCATTTTCATCTTTCTCATCGGATTGGGCATCGGCTGGTTCTCCCGCTTCTGCTATTATTGGGGAGCGGCTCCTGCTGATTTAAGTTTCGGCGAGCATCTCTGGGCGGCAGCATGGACGTTCGACCGCATCCGTATATTAGGCGTCATGCAACGGTTGGCCCTGTGCTACTGCGCCACGTCTTTAATCGCACTGACTTTGAAACACCGTTACATCCCCTACCTCATTGCCACCTTGCTGGTAGGTTATTTCATCCTGCTGATGGTCGGTAACGGCTTTGCTTACAACGAAACCAATATCCTGTCGGTAGTAGACCGTGCTGTGCTCACTCCAGCCCACATGTACAAAGACAACGGCATTGATCCGGAAGGACTTCTGAGCACCATTCCGTCGATAGCCCATGTGCTCTTGGGCTTTTGGGTAGGCGAGCTGATGCTGGGCAAAAAACACACCGGCAGTCGTGAAGAGTTTCTCAATTCACAGCTGATTACCTTGTTCCTGACCGGAGTGATCCTGACCTTCTCGGGCTTCCTGCTGAGCTATGGCTGCCCCATCAACAAGAAGATCTGGTCGCCCACTTTTGTGCTCACCACTTGCGGACTGGCTTCCAGCCTGCTGGCCTTACTGATTTGGATAATCGATGTAAAAGGTTATAAAAAATGGAGTGTATTCTTCGAGTCCTTCGGTGTCAATCCTCTCTTCATGTATGTACTGGGAGGTGTATTGAGCATCCTGTTCAATACCGTTAAAATCCCATTGGGAGAAGAGTGGGTCAGCATCCACAGAGTGCTGTACAACTTTCTGCTGCAGCCCGTCTTCGGCAACACCGGCGGCTCACTGGCTTATGCCCTCGTATTCATTGCCATCAACTGGAGCATCGGCTATCAGCTGTATAAACGGAAAATATACATCAAACTATAAATCTGAATAACGAATAAAACAACTTTTTAAATCTAAAAGATATGATACTAATAGCAGACAGTGGATCTACTAAGACTGATTGGGGTCTTGTAGATCAAGGAGTTCTCATCCAACAGATATTTACCAAAGGTATTAATCCCTTCTTCCAAACAGAAGAAGAAATTGCTTCCGAAATAGCAACTACACTTGTTCCGCAATTGAAAGACACATCCATTGAGGCAGTTTATTTTTATGGAGCAGGTTGTGCATTTGCCGACAAGATTGAATCTGTACGGCGAGCCATTGCTTCCAATTTGACAGTAAAGGGGGCCATTGAAGTAAGTACCGATATGCTGGGAGCCGCTCGCGGACTGTGCGGACATCAGCCCGGCATTGCCTGCATCTTGGGTACAGGTTCCAACTCCTGTTCGTATGACGGAGCACAGATTGTGGCCAATGTGTCTCCCTTGGGTTTTATCCTGGGCGATGAGGGCAGCGGGGGCTCACTTGGCAAGTTGCTGGTAGGTGACATTCTGAAGAATCAGCTGTCGGCCGAACTGAAAGAGAAGTTTCTCGCCCAGTTCAATCTCACACCGGCAGAAATCATCGACCGCGTTTACCGCAAGCCGTTCCCCAACCGGTTCCTGGCCAGTCTGTCTCCTTTCCTGGCACAGAACCTGCAAGAGCCCTGTATCCGTCAACTGGTACTGAACAGTTTCAAGTCGTTCCTGGAACGGAATGTGAAACAATACGACTACCAGCACCAGCAAGTGCATTTCATCGGTTCGGTAGCCTTCTATTATAAAGAAGTGCTCATGGAAGCAGCACGCGAAACCGGTATACAGATCGGTACCATTCTTAAAAGTCCGATGGAAGGACTGATCCTTTATCATAGTAATAACCAATAAAAACATTCAGATATGGCATTCGTAAAAATATCAGAGCAACCATCGCTCTATAATGATTTGGAAAACAAATCGGTCAGAGAAATCTTGGAAGATATCAATACAGAAGATCAGAAAGTAGCTCTGGCAGTACAAAAAGCAATTCCTCAAATCGAGAAACTCGTTACGCAAATCGTACCCCGCATGAAACAAGGCGGACGTATCTTCTACATGGGAGCAGGCACCAGCGGACGACTGGGAGTGCTGGATGCTTCGGAAATTCCTCCTACATTCGGCATGCCTCCTACTTTGGTAATCGGTCTGATTGCCGGCGGCGACGTGGCATTGCGCAACCCCGTAGAAAATGCAGAAGACAACATCCAGCGCGGCTGGGAAGAACTGGTGGAACACAACATTTCTACCAAGGATACCGTCATTGGCATTGCTGCATCGGGCACCACTCCCTACGTCATCGGAGCGCTGCATGAAGCACGCGAGCACGGCATTCTGACCGGATGTATCACAAGTAACCCCGACTCGCCCATGGCAGCCGAATCGGATGTAGCCATCGAGATGATTGTGGGACCGGAATACGTAACCGGCAGTTCACGCATGAAATCGGGTACGGGACAAAAAATGATTTTGAACATGATTACCACTTCTGTGATGATTCAGCTGGGCCGTGTAAAAGGCAACCGGATGGTAAACATGCAGCTGAGCAACAAGAAACTGGTAGACCGCGGCACACGTATGCTCGTAGAGGAACTGGGGTTGGACTACGGCAAGGCACAAACCCTGTTGCTGCTGCACGGTTCTGTGAAAAAAGCAGCCGATGCATATAGAAACGGTGAGCAGCCGTTGTAAATTCAAACCAACTTCTATCGATAACAGCTAAATTCTAATGAAACCATTTCTTTTATTTTTTTTATTGATAGGGGCCCAACTTGTTCAGGCACAATCTCTGCAAAGAGTAGTGCCTGAGCAGGTAGGTATGAGTACGGAAGCACTGATGAATGCCGACCGGGTAATTGAAGAGGCCATAGCCGACAGCATCCTACCGGGAGCTGTTCTGGCTGTAGCCCACCAAGATAAAATCGCTTACCTGAAGGCTTACGGACATCGCCGTATCCTGCCCCACAAAGAGGCTATGACTACCAACACCATCTTTGATATGGCCTCCTGCAGCAAATCCATGAGTACAGCCCTCTGTGCCATGAAGCTCGTTGAACAAGGCCGCATCCGGCTGCAAGATCCCGTCCAGCTGTACTTTCCAGACTTTAAACCCTGGGTCCATGAAGACGGAACGCAGAAAAAAAGCATCCGCATCCTGCATCTGCTGACACATACGTCCGGACTGCCAGCCTACGCCCCTGTGGCTCAAGTGGAACAACAGGAAGGAGTTTCCAATCAACAGAAACTGCTGGACTACATCTGCAACTGTCCCCGTACATTCGAGCCTAATGAGAATTTCCGCTACAGTTGCCTCAACTTCGTGATGCTCCAACACATCATCGAAAAGGTGAGCCAGCAATCACTGAGCGATTTTGCACAACAGCATCTGTTCAGCAAATTAGGAATGAAGCACACGGGCTACTGTCCCACCAGCAATCTGGAACTTATTGCACCCACTGAGAAACAGGCCGACGGCCACATTTTGTGCGGTGAAGTGCACGACCCGCTGGCCCGTATCCTTCAGAAAGGAGTGAGCGGCAATGCCGGCTTGTTCTCCACAGCCGAAGATATCGCCATCTTGTGTGCAGCTCTCCAGAACGAAGGCGAATGGAACGGACAACGGATACTCAGTCCGCTTACCGTAAAAGCCATGCGTAGTGTGCCCTTTGAAACCGAAAAATGGGGACGCACACTGGGATGGGACTGCCGTACCCCGTATGCTTCCAACAAAGGAGATTTGCTGGGTCCCAACACGTACGGACATACCGGCTATACTGGCACATCGATTGTTATCGATCCGGACAACGACCTATCCATCATTCTGCTGACCAATGCCGTACACCCGCACGACAAGAGCAGTGTCGTTCGACTCCGCTCACAGGTAGCCAACGCGGTTGCTGCATCCCTCTATCCCCCCAAGCGTATCTATACCGAGCATTATTACAAACGCTTCCTGCAATTTATGGATGAACCCTCCATTCAGTCAAGCGACATCATTATGCTGGGCAATAGCCTGACGGAAGGTGGAAAAGCATGGAACGAACGGCTGAACAACCCTCATGTACGCAACCGGGGCATCATTGGAGACGATACCGAAGGGATCAACGACCGGCTGCACCAGATCCTGCCCGGCCACCCAGCCAAACTGTTCCTGCTGATTGGCATCAACGATCTTTCACGCGACCTGACTCCCGACAGCATCGTATATGCTATCCGGGGCATCATCGGACGGATTCAACAGGAATCACCGCAGACCCAAATTTATCTGCAGAGCCTGCTGCCCATCAACGAAAGTTTCAAGCGCTACAAACGGCTCACCGGCAAAGGATGCCTCATTCCATATATCAACCAGGAACTGAAGGCGCTGGCCAAAGAAAAGAAAATAAAGTTCATCGATCTCTATCCGCTGTTCACCGAGAAAGGGAAAAATCTTCTCCGTCCGGAAGTAACTACCGACGGATTGCATCTGAATGAGAAAGGATACAGCATTTGGGTAGAAAAGCTGAAGAAATATCTCTAATCACAGCTTATAAAAAAGACAAACGTCTCGAACGGACAAACAAAAAAGGGTGACTTTCCACCGCGCTGCGTCTACTAGCAGCTTAAGGAAGTCACCCTTTTATTTTATGATTATCCGGAAAGAAGAACTTAACGTTCCACGATCTTTTCCAGTTTTACCTCATAAATCAACGCGGAATAAGGCAACAGCGATCCATCACCGCCCGTACCCGAACCATATCCGCTCTGATAAGGAAGATACAACGTCCAGAATTCACCTTCTTCCATATAAGGCATTGCATAAGCCCAACCGCTAATCAGACTGTTGAGTTCAAACTCAGCCGGCTGGTCAAATCCCGAAGGTTCCTTACCCGTAAAATTCTGCTGCACCACATCCCCGTTAAAATACGACATGCGGTAGAAGCAGCTCACCTTAGAAGTGAAAACAGGCCGCTCATGACTTTCCCCCGTCTTGCTGATTTTCTTGTAATAAACATTCAGCCCATTCGTCTGGTCCACCAGAGAATGAAGTTTCTTCGGATCATTATCCGGCAAAGCCTTGTTGGCTGCACTTTCATAAACCACATTCAGCGAATCCATAAATGCCTGGCTACGGGCTTGCCAGTTGTCATAACGGTTCACTTCTTCCGTCTCACCGCAAGCTGTCAGCACGAAAGTCATCAGGAGCAAGGAGAATAAATAGATTTTATGAGTCATTCGTCTACAAAATTATTGTAAAGTTTTCAACAAAGAAGTGATGCTCACTCTGTCTGCAATGATATTGTTCAATTCAGAAATAGCCACACGTTCTTGTTCCATTGTGTCACGGTTACGCAATGTTACGCAGTTGTCCTCCAACGTCTGATGGTCCACCGTTACACAGTACGGAGTACCGATGGCATCCTGACGGCGGTAGCGCTTACCGATACTGTCTTTTTCATCATATTGGCAGTGGAAGTGGAACTTCAGGCCATCAATGATTTCGCGAGCCTTTTCAGGCAGCCCGTCTTTCTTCACCAACGGCATCACAGCCAGTTTCACTGGAGCCAGCGCTGCAGGCAATTTCAACACGACGCGAGTTTCGCCATTTTCCAGTTTTTCTTCCTTATAAGCAGCACTCATGATACTCAAGAACATACGGTCTACACCGATAGAAGTCTCGATGACATACGGAGTGTACGATTCGTTCAATTCCGGATCGAAATACTTGATATTCTTACCCGAGAATTTCTCGTGCTGAGACAAGTCGAAGTTGGTACGCGAGTGGATACCTTCCACTTCCTTGAAACCAAACGGCATCAGGAATTCGATATCAGTAGCCGCATTTGCATAGTGAGCCAGTTTGTCATGGTCGTGATAACGATAGTGATCATCACCGAAGCCCAGTGCCTTGTGCCATTTCAAGCGGATTTCTTTCCATTTCTTGAACCAGTCGAGTTCTGTTCCCGGTTTCACGAAGAACTGCATTTCCATCTGTTCGAACTCACGCATACGGAAGATAAACTGACGGGCTACAATCTCGTTACGGAAAGCCTTACCGATTTGAGCGATACCGAAAGGAACCTTCATACGGCCTGTCTTCTGCACATTCAGGTAGTTTACAAAAATACCCTGAGCCGTTTCAGGACGGAGATATACCTTCATTGAACCATCCGATGTAGAACCCATTTCTGTAGAGAACATCAGGTTGAACTGACGCACTTCTGTCCAGTTCTTCGTACCAGAAATCGGACATACGATTTCTTCATCCAGAATAATCTGACGGAGTTCTTCGAGGTTGTTATCATTCAAAGCCTTGGAAAAACGTTCGTGCAAAGCATCACGTTTAGCCTGATGCTCCAATACACGGGCATTTGTAGAGCGGAACTGAGCCTCGTCGAAAGCCTCACCAAATCTCTTGGCAGCCTTAGCCACCTCTTTGTTGATTTTTTCGTCGTACTTTGCCAGCTGGTCTTCAATCAACACATCGGCACGATAACGTTTCTTAGAGTCCTTGTTGTCAATCAAAGGGTCATTGAAAGCATCCACGTGTCCGGAAGCCTTCCAAATGGTAGGATGCATAAAAATAGCCGAATCAATACCGACAATGTTTTCGTGCAACAGCACCATGCTGTCCCACCAATATTTCTTGATGTTATTTTTCAGTTCAACGCCCATCTGACCGTAATCATACACAGCGCCTAATCCGTCGTAGATATCACTTGAAGGAAATACGAAACCATACTCTTTGCAATGTGATACCAATTTCTTAAAAACGTCTTCTTGTGCCATTTTCTTATTTATATCTATTAATTTGATTTTTTCTTATTCATAAAAAGTGCCACAAAGATAGGCATTTATCTCTTAAGTATTACAGCAAGGGTATTAATTTATCTTATTCACGGCCTCTTCCCCCCTTTCTTTCCTCACTTACTGCCCCATTTTCATCCGTAAAAACCGCTGCTGACAATGGTCTGCAGCTAAAAAACGTGAAAGCTTTTTCGTCCTCTTATGAATTAATTTCGTATTTTTGCGTGGACAACTCTTTCTGAACGAAATCAGGAAGATATTTGGTGGTAAAAGCAAAGCGAAATAGAATTTATGAGTGACGAAATAAACGAAATACCCGAAGGACATTCAGATTACAAACCGGCCGACGTACGGAATGAAAGCATTAAGCATCAGTTGTCGGGCATGTACCAGAACTGGTTTCTGGATTATGCCTCGTATGTGATTCTGGAGCGTGCAGTTCCTCACATCAACGACGGACTGAAACCGGTGCAGCGACGTATTCTCCATTCGATGAAGCGCCTGGACGACGGACGATACAACAAGGTGGCCAACATTGTGGGACACACCATGCAGTTTCATCCGCACGGTGATGCTTCTATCGGTGATGCCCTGGTGCAGCTGGGCCAGAAAGATTTGCTGATTGACTGTCAGGGAAACTGGGGTAACATCCTCACCGGTGACGGAGCCGCTGCTCCCCGTTACATCGAAGCCCGTCTTTCCAAATTCGCTTTGGACGTGGTCTTCAATCCGAAGACTACGGAATGGAAACTGTCTTACGACGGACGAAATAAGGAACCGATTACGCTTCCGGTCAAGTTTCCGCTCTTGCTGGCGCAAGGAGTGGAAGGTATTGCCGTGGGATTGTCGTCCAAAATTTTGCCACACAACTTCAACGAACTTTGTGATGCGGCTGCCCACTACCTGCAGGGAAAGCCCTTCGAACTGTATCCCGACTTCCAGACAGGAGGTTCCATCGATGTATCGAAATACAATGACGGCGAACGGGGCGGCAGTGTGAAGGTACGTGCCAAAATCAACAAAATAGACAACAAGACACTGGCCATTACGGAGATTCCGTATGGCAAGACCACTTCATCGGTCATAGACTCTATCCTGAAAGCCGTTGACAAAGGGAAAATCAAAATCCGAAAGGTGGACGACAACACAGCTGCCAATGTGGAGATTCTGGTGCATCTGGCAACGGGCACTTCTTCGGACAAGACCATCGATGCCCTTTATGCTTTCACCGACTGTGAAGTCAGCATATCCCCCAACTGCTGTGTCATTGATGAACGCAAACCCCATTTCCTCACGGTGAGCCAAGTGCTGAAAAAATCGGCAGACAACACCTTGAACCTGCTGAAAAAGGAACTGGAAATCCGAAAGGGAGAAATCCTGGAAGCCCTTCATTTCTCCTCGCTCGAAAAGATATTTATCGAAGAGCGCATTTATAAAGACAAAGAATTTGAGCAAGCCAAGGATATGGATGCCGCTTGCGCACACATCGACAAGCGTCTCACTCCGTTCTATCCGCAATTCATACGGGAGGTAACGAAGGAGGATATCCTGCGATTGATGGAAATCAAGATGGGCCGTATCTTGAAGTTCAACTCCGACAAGGCTGACGAACTGATTGCCCGCATGAAAGAAGATGTGGCAGAAATCGACCATCACCTGACGCATATCGTGGAATATACCATCAATTGGTATCAGATGCTCAAAACCAAATACGGAAAGAATTTCCCCCGACGCACCGAACTGCGTAATTTCGATACGATTGAAGCCACCAAAGTGGTGGAAGCCAACGAAAAGCTTTACATCAACCGTGAGGAAGGATTTATCGGTACGTCGTTGAAGAAAGACGAGTTTGTAGCCAACTGTTCCGATATAGACGACGTCATCATCTTTTATCGAGACGGACGCTATATGGTGACTCCGGTAGCCGACAAGAAATTTATCGGCAAGAACGTCATTCACATCCAGATTTTCAAGAAAAACGACAAGCGTACCATCTACAATGTGGCCTACCGGGACGGAAAGGACGGCACCACCTATGTGAAGCGCTTTGCCGTTACTTCCGTGGTGCGCGACCGCGAATATGATGTCACGCAAGGCAAACCCGACTCCCGCATTACGTATTTCAGCGCCAACCCAAACGGAGAAGCCGAAGTCATCAAGGTGACCCTGAAGCCCAACCCGCGTGTACGGCGCATCATTTTCGAGGAAGACTTCAGCCAGGTAGGCATCAAAGGGCGGCAAGCCCGCGGCGTTATCCTGACCCGCCTTCCGGTGCACAAGATTGTGCTGAAACAGCGAGGAGGCTCCACACTGGGCGGACGCAAGGTGTGGTTCGACCGGGATGTGCTGCGCCTCAACTACGATGACCGCGGTGAATACTTGGGTGAATTCCAAAGCAATGACACCATTCTAGTGGTGCTCAACAACGGTGATTTCTACACCACCAACTTCGATGTGAGCAATCACTACGAAGACAACGTGAGTATTGTTGAAAAATTTGACCCGAATAAGGTATGGACGGCAGCACTCTATGATGCCGACCAGCAGAACTATGCTTACCTGAAACGATTCTGTTTTGAAAACAGCAACCGGAAGCAGAACTATCTGGGTGAAAACAAGCACAACCGCCTCATCCTGCTGACCGATGAGTATTACCCCCGGTTGGAAGTGGTATTTGGCGGCAACGACCAGTTCCGCGAACCGATGGAAGTGGACGCAGAAGAGTTCATTGCCGTGAAAGGATTCAAAGCGAAAGGAAAGCGACTTACCACTTACACGGTGGAAACCATCAACGAACTGGAACCGACCCGCTTCCCCCAAGTGCAGGAGAAAGCAGAAGAGGAGAAAGAGGAACCCGAGAATCTGGATCCGGACCAAGGCAAGAGTGAAGGAGATATTATTGATGAGATTACCGGACAAATGAAGATTTTTTAGGATGAAGCTATTCAAAGCCTATATTTTATTAACAGCCCTGTTAATAACTTCTCTCCCCTCGTTCGGACAAGAGACGGAGGAGTTAGACGATGTACACCGTTACGTGACGCGTGCTACCTCGTATGGTGTAGGATTTACCAATGTGTTCGACACTTATCTCTCTCCGCAGGAATACAAAGGCATTGATTTCCGTCTGTCACGGGAAACCATCCGCATGACCAGACTGTTCGACGGAAATGTCTCTGTGCAGAATTTCTTTCAGGCCGATTTGGGATATACCCACAACCGGGCCGACAACAACAATATGTTCTCGGGCCTTGTCAACTGGAACTACGGGCTGCATTATCAGTTCCGCCTGACGGAGAACTTCAAACTGCTGGCCGGAGGATTGCTCGACCTGAACGGAGGATTTGTGTACAACCTACGCAATTCCAACAATCCGGCTTCTGCCAGAGCTTACATCAACCTGGATGCTTCCGGCATGGCCATCTGGCACTTGAAAGTCAAACACTATCCTCTGACCTTGCGATACCAGGTCAACTTGCCGGTCATGGGCATGCTGTTCTCACCTCACTATGGCCAGTCGTACTACGAGATATTCTCATTGGGACATGCCAGCGGCGTGGTGCGGTTCACATCGCTCCACAACCAGCCTTCCCTGCGTCAGTTGCTCACGGTGGACCTTCCTATAGGAAAAACGAACATGCGTTTCAGCTACCTGGCCGACCTGCAGCAGTATAAAGTGAACCACCTCAAGACACACACCTATTCACATGTGTTCATGGTGGGGGTAGTGAAGGAACTTTACCGCCTTCCCAACAAAAAAACCAACCTGGCCTTGCCTGCATCCCTTAGTGCTTATTGACAATGAAAACAATCCTCTTATCCCTATTTTGCCTGCTCTGTTCGCTGCCCCTATTCACCGGCTGTATCAAAGAAGAGCACTTTGCCGACGATCCGGTAGGCAACTTCGAACAATTGTGGAAAATCATCGACGAACAATACTGCTTCCTTGAGACCAAACAGGTTGACTGGGATGCCGTTTATAACCAATACCGCAAATGGGTCAAGCCCGGCATCAGCAACGATGACCTGTTTGATATCCTCAGCGACATGCTCTACCAACTGAAAGACGGACACGTCAACCTGTCCTCTGCCAGCCGGGTTTCTTTCTATGATGCCTGGTATCAGGGCTACCCTTGGAATTACAGAGAAGACATTCTCTACAACTATTATCTGGGAAGTGCCAGTTCCGGCTACCGCACCTCAGCAGGACTCAAATACAAGATATTCGACAATAACATCGGCTATATCCGCTACGAGAGTTTCAGCAACGGGGTAGGCAACGGCAACCTGGATGAAGTGCTGTACTATCTGCGCCTCTGCAACGGACTGATTATTGACGTACGCGACAATGGTGGAGGAAACCTCACCAATTCTTCCCGCATTGCCGCCCGCTTTACCAACGAGAAGATACTGACCGGCTACATCCAGCACAAGACCGGACCGGGACACAACGATTTTTCGGAACTGGAACCCATTTACCTGGAACCCTCCAACAGCATCCGCTGGCAAAAAAAAGTAGTACTGCTTACCAACCGACGCTGCTACAGCGCCACCAACGATTTTGTCAATCTGATGCGAAGTGTCAACAAAGAGGGCGAAGAACCCCGGATTATCCAGGTGGGCGACCGCACCGGCGGAGGCTCGGGGCTGCCCTTTACGTCCGAACTGCCCAACGGATGGAGCATCCGCTTCTCTGCCAGTCCCCATTACGACAAACACCGCCAGCCGTTGGAAGAAGGCATTGCTCCCGATGTTTATGTGAACATGGACCAGCTATTGGAAGAAGGATTGGCCCAGGGAGACAAAGAATCACAACGGAAAGACCCCCTGATTGAAAAAGCCTTCCAACTGCTCAGCAAATAACTTTCTGCAGAAAAAATTTGTGGAATCGGAAATTGTTCCTATCTTTGCACCGCTTAACAAAAGCACATCATGCGGATGTGGCGTAATTGGTAGCCGCGCCAGACTTAGGATCTGGTGCCGCGAGGCGTGTAGGTTCGAGTCCTATCATCCGCACAAAAAATAAACTAGAAGCCTTCAAGAACAATTCTTGAAGGCTTTTTTAATTCACAAAACATGAAGAAACATCAACTCTGCTGCATTGGTCACATCACCTTAGATAAGGTGGTTACCCCCCAACAAACTGTCTATATGCCAGGTGGAACGGCTTTCTATTGTTCACATGCCATCCACCCATTCAAGGATATCGACTATGCGTTGGTCACAGCGGTAGGAGCCACCGAGATGAAGGTCGTTGAAGATTTGCGCCACATGGGCATCCAAGTCAGCGCATTGCCCAGCCAGCACTCTGTCTATTTCGAAAACATCTATGGTGCCAACCCCGATGACCGCACTCAGCGTGTGCTGGCCAAAGCAGACCCTTTCACTGTGAACCAGTTGCAGACTATCGACGCCGAAATCTTCCACTTAGGCTCTTTGCTGGCGGATGATTTTTCATTGGATGTCATTAAATACCTGGCCCCAAAAGGCCGCATCGCCGTAGACTCACAAGGATATCTGCGGGAAGTGCGCGACACCCAGGTGTATCCCATCGACTGGACCGACAAGCGGGAGGCACTGCAGTACATTCATTTCCTCAAAGTCAATGAACATGAAATGGAAGTGCTGACAGGCTCTTCGGACGCCCATGAAGCAGCCCGCCAGCTACATGACTGGGGAGTGAAAGAAGTGCTCGTGACCTTGGGAAGTATGGGGTCACTCATTTATGACGGTACCGACTTCTACCGGATTCCGGCCTACCAGCCCAGACACATCGTTGATGCTACCGGATGCGGTGACACCTATACCATCGGCTACCTGTATCAGCGTGTATTGGGTGCCGGCATTGCCGAAGCCGGTCGCTTCGCCGCTGCCATGTCGACCTTGAAAATCGAGAAATCGGGACCGTTCAGCGGCACCAAAGAAGAGGTCATCCAGTGCATGCAGACAATGAAAGAGCTGTACTAAAGCAACGATATACAGACAAAACATCACCCCATATACCCATTGGCCGGATGACATTCAGTCAGCATCCATCCGGCCGATGGGTTTCTTTATACAAACATAAATTCCCCTTCGCCTAATCTTTTTTGCATTTCATTTGTTCCTGTGATAACACTCACCCTGTGTGAGCGGCAAAAGACTTCAACCTAAACTGTAGCATATGGAAAATTTGAATGCAATGAAGAACCGCTTTCTTCAACATCTACCCGCAAAAGCCATCCGGCTGAAAAGCGTCGTGGCACTGGCGTGTCTGTTGCAAGTTTCTGCAGCGGCTTTGGCACAACCGAAGACCATTACGGGAACCGTAACAGATGCTGTCCATGAGCCCTTAATCGGTGCGTCTGTCCTCATTCAAGGAACATCCACCGGAACAGTCACCGACCTGAACGGGCAGTATGCCCTCACTGCCAGCCCAGAGGATGTGCTGGTGTTCTCGTATGTGGGCACCCTCTCCCAGCACGTGAAAGTAGGAGCGCAGACAGTCATCAATGTGACGCTGAAAGAAAACTCCCAGCTGTTGGGCGAAACCGTGGTCATCGGCTACGGAAGTGCCAAGAAGAGAGACCTCACCGGCTCCATCACCAATATCAAAGGAGACGAAATAGCCAACAAACCTGCCATGAACCCGCTTTCTTCCCTGCAAGGCAAAGTGGCCGGTGTACAAATCATCAACTCCGGACGGGCCGGAGCCGACCCCGAAGTACGTATCCGGGGCACCAACTCCATCAACGGATACCAGCCGCTCTACATCGTAGACGGTCTGTTCAACGACAACATCAACTTCCTCAACCCCGAAGATATCGAATCGATGGAGATTCTGAAAGACCCGTCCTCCCTGGCCATCTTCGGTGTGCGTGGAGCCAACGGGGTCATCATCATTACCACCAAGAAAGCCAAAGAAGGACAGACACTGATTCACGTCAATACCTCATTTGGTTTCAAGAAAGTGACCGACAAGGTCAAACTCGTCAATGGTCCCCAGTTCAAGGAACTATATGCCGAGCAGTTGCAGAACCAAGGCGATGCTCCGTTCGACTTCAGCGGATGGGAGGCCAATACCAACTGGCAAGACGAGATATTCCAGACGGCATTTATCACCAACAACAACATCAGCATCACAGGTGCATCACCCAAACACCGCTTTTATCTGAGCGTGGGATATGCCTACGAACAAGGTAACATCAAGCATGAGAAATTCAGCAAGGTAACCCTCAATGCCAACAATGATTTCCAGCTCAACGACAACCTGAAAGTAGGATTTCAGTTCAACGGTGCCCGCCTGCTACCGGCAGACTCCAAGCAAGTGCTCAATGCCCTGCGCGCAGCACCTATCGCACCGGTCTACAACGAAGAGCACCGGTTGTATGCCGTACTTCCGGAGTTTCAGAAAGCGCAAATCGACAACCCGATGGTAGATGTAGCGGTACGCGCCAACACAACAAAGGCCGAGAACTACCGCGCATCGGGAAGCCTCTTTGGAGAAATCAACTTCCTCAAGCATTTCAACTTCAAGGCTACATTCTCACTGGATTATGTCAATAACAACGGGCGCACCTACACTCCGGTCATCCGGATGTACGACCCCACCGTTAAAGGCGACATCGTGACATTGAGTACAGGAAAAACGGCCGTCAGCCAGTTGAAAGAGAACGAGATGAAAGTGCAAAGCGACTATGTGCTGACCTACAGCAACCACTTCGGCAAGGGACACCAACTGACAGCCACTGTAGGCTTCACAACCTACTACAATTCCTTCAGTCGGCTCGATGGTGCCCGCAAGCAGGGAGTGGGACTGCTCATTCCCGACAACCCGGATAAATGGTTCCTCAGCATCGGTGACGCTGCTACCGCGACCAACGGCAGCAGCCAATGGGAACGGAGCACCCTCTCCCTGCTGGCCCGGGTTATCTATAACTATAAAGGGAAATACCTGTTCAACGGTTCTTTCCGCCGCGACGGTTCTTCCGCCTTCTCCTACACCGGCAACGAATGGCAGAATTTCTTCTCCTTAGGTGCCGGATGGGTGATGAGTGAGGAATCCTTCCTGAAAGACATCTCCTGGCTGGACATGCTGAAACTGAAGGCCTCCTATGGCACCTTGGGCAACCAAAACCTAAGTAAAGCCTACCCCGCCGAACCGCTGCTGACCAATGCCTATTCGGCCGTATTCGGCAAACCGTCTATCATCTATCCGGGCTACCAGCTCTCCTACCTGCCCAACCCAAACCTACGCTGGGAAAAGGTGGAGGCATGGGAAGCCGGACTGGAAACCAACCTGCTGCACAACCGGCTGCACCTGGAAGGAGTGTATTATAAAAAGAATACCAAAGACCTGCTGGCAGAAGTACCCGGCATATCCGGTACCACCCCCGGCATCGGCAATCTGGGAGAAATCCAGAACAGCGGTGTGGAAATAGCGCTCTCGTGGCGGCATCAGATAGGGGAATGGAACTACAGCATAGGAGCCAATCTCACCACCATCCGCAACAGAGTAAAGAGTCTGGTACAGGACGGCTATGTACTCATTGCCGGTGACAAGCAGCAAAGCCACACCCTGGCAGGACATCCCATCGGCTATTTTTACGGATACAAAGTGGCCGGTGTGTACCAATCGCAAGCAGACATTGATGCCTCTCCCAAAAACACCTTGGCTACCGTTACTCCTGGAGATTTAAAATTTGCCGATATCAACGGAGACGGACAGATTACTCCGGAAGACCGTACGCAGATCGGGAATCCGACTCCGAAGGTGACCTACGGCTTTACCCTCGGCGCCGGCTACCGCAACTGGTCGCTGGACATCAACCTGATGGGGCAAGGAGGCAATCAGCTGTTCCGTACTTGGGACAATTACAACTTTGCCCAATTCAACTACCTGGACCAACGCAGGAACCGCTGGCACGGTGAAGGTACGTCCAACAGTCAGCCTCTGCTGAACAGCCGGCATTCCATCAACAGCCTCAACTCCGATTACTTCATCGAGAGCGGACGGTTCTTCCGTATACGCAATGTGCAGCTGGCCTACTCGTTCGACAAGAAACTGCTGGAAAAAATCCGTCTGCAAGCCCTGAAGGTATATGTCAATGTACAGAATCTCAAAACGTGGAAGCACAACACCGGATATACCCCCGAACTGGGAGGAAGCGCTATTTCCTTCGGCTCCGACAACGGAAGCTATCCGGTACCGGCCGTCTACACGTTTGGTCTTAATCTAACATTTTAACATCCCGACCTAAACAACAATAACAATGAAAAAGAAACCTCACTTATGCCCACCAGCCAACGGGCAACACAACCTCAGCCGGCTCCCCTTTTCCCTTTGGAGAAAAACGGGAGAAACTCTCTTGCTACTCCTGCTGTGTGCCTCTTGCAACGATTTTCTCGACCGCAGCCCGCAAGGAGAATTTACCGAAAACGACCATCCCAATGCACTGGTCAACGGTAAAGTGTATAACGTATACACCCTGATGCGCCACTATGACATCACAGCCGGGCCTCCGGCACTCGCCATTCACTGCTTCCGCTCGGAAGACTCCGAAAAAGGAAGTGTACCCAGCGACGGATCGGATGTAGCAGCTATGTATGACGATTTCATCTATACCCCCACCAACGGCCTGCTGGGAGCTTATTGGGGAAAGAATTATGCCGTCATCTATCAATGCAACGACATTCTGGATGCCATCGCCCACAAGGAAGCAACCGGACAGTCTGAAGCCGAGGACCTTATCAACAAGGGAGAAGCCTCCTTCTTCCGAGCCTACTGTTACTTCAACCTGGTTCGTGCATTCGGCGATGTGCCGCTGGTAACCCGCAAAATCAACGATGCTTCGGAAGCCAACGTGCCCAAATCACCCGCAGCCGAAATCTATCAGCAGATAGACTTCGACCTGGAAACGGCAGAAGCCACTCTGCCGGAGACATGGAACAGCGACTATACCGGCCGGCTGACATGGGGGGCTGCCCGTTCGCTGCATGCCCGTACGTATATGATGCGCAACGACTGGGAACACATGTATGCCGCTTCGACCGACGTGATCAAGAAGGGGCTATACAACCTCCAAACTCCCTACGAAAAGCTGTTTACGGAAGAGGGCGAAAACAACAGCGGTTCCATCTTCGAACTGCAGTGCACAGCCACGGCCTCACTGCCGCAAAGCGATATCGTCGGCAGCCAGTGGGCCGAAGTGCAGGGAGTGCGTGGAGCAGGTGCATGGGACTTAGGCTGGGGATGGCACATGGCCACCCGTGAAATGGAAAAGGCCTATGAGGAAGGAGACCCCCGAAAGGCTGCTACCTTACTGGCTTTCCGCCGGTCGGACGAGGAACCCATCACACCGGAAAACACCAATGCTCCCTATGGAGAATCGCCTGTTTCACCGGCTATGGGAGCCTACTTCAACAAGAAAGTATATACCGACCCTTCTCTGCGAAAAGAATACAGCAACAAAGGGTATTGGGTCAACATCCGGCTCATCCGCTACGCCGACGTGTTGCTGATGGCTGCAGAATCGGCCAATGAGAAAGGGCTCACCGGCGAAGCACTCACCTATCTGGAACAGGTGCGTGCCCGTGCCAGAGGGGGACGCAGCGGGATACTCCCCAAAGTAACGACAACTCGTCCCGAGGAGCTGCGCCAGGCCATCCGCCACGAACGGAGGGTGGAACTGGGACTGGAGTTCGACCGTTTCTACGATCTGGTGCGTTGGGGCATTGCCAAGGAAGTGCTTCATGCAGCCGGAAAGACTCATTACCAAGATAAGAATGCCCTGCTTCCCTTGCCTCAGAGTGAGATTGACAAATCCAAAGGGGTACTGGTTCAGAATCCGGATTATCAATAAGGAAAAAGCAGGCTGAAACCTTTAATCATCGTAACGAAATGAATAGACAAAGAATGACATACAGAAGACTAATAGGAACTATCCTATTGCTTTCAATGGGATGGCTGTATCTATCGGCCCAAAAACCGCCTTTAGACAAGGACCGTTTCATTGACGCACTGATGAACCGGATGACGCTGGAAGAGAAAATCGGACAACTCAACCTTCCCGTCACAGGAGAAATCATCACCGGCCAGGCACAAAGCAGCGACCTGGCTGCCAAAATCAAGCGAGGCGAAGTGGGCGGACTGTTCAACCTGAAAGGGGTGGAAAAAATTCGGGAAGTACAACAACAGGCTGTGGAAGGCTCACGGCTGAGCATTCCGCTCCTCTTTGGCATGGATGTAATTCACGGATACGAAACGATGTTTCCCATCCCGCTGGCTCTTTCCTGCACCTGGGATATGACAGCGATTGAAACATCGGCCCGCATTGCAGCCACCGAAGCCAGCGCCGACGGCATCTGCTGGACCTTCAGTCCGATGGTGGACATCTCCCGTGACCCTCGCTGGGGACGGGTATCGGAAGGCAACGGCGAGGACCCCTTCCTGGGGGCTATGATCGCAGAAGCCATGATACGAGGCTACCAGGGCAAGGACCTCAGCCGCAAGGATGAAATCATGGCCTGTGTGAAGCATTTTGCCCTCTACGGTGCCAGTGAGGCAGGACGCGACTACAACACGGTGGACATGAGCCGTCAGCGCATGTTCAACGACTATATGCTGCCCTATCAGGCTGCCGTGGAAGCCGGAGTGGGCAGTGTCATGGCCTCGTTCAATGAAGTGGACGGCGTGCCGGCCACTGCCAACCGCTGGCTGATGACCGACGTGCTGCGCAACGAATGGGGATTCAAAGGGTTTGTAGTGACCGATTATACCGGAATAGCTGAAATGACCGACCATGGCATCGGCAACCTGCAGACTGTATCTGCCCGTGCCATCAATGCCGGTGTGGATATGGATATGGTAAGTGAAGGTTTTGTAGGCACTTTGAAGAAATCTGTCCAGGAAGGGAAAGTGTCTGTAAAAACCATCGACACAGCCTGCCGCCGCATCCTCGAAGCCAAATACAAGCTGGGACTGTTTGCCGACCCCTACAAGTACTGCGACCTGAAACGCCCCTCGCGCGACATCTTTACCAAGGCGCACCGGAAGGCAGCCCGGCAGATTGCTGCAGAAAGTTTCGTCTTGCTGAAGAACGACAACGTCACGCTGCATCCGGGACAACCAGCCGAACCCCTGCTGCCCTTCAACCCGAAAGGCAACATCGCCGTCATCGGTCCGCTGGGCGACAGCCGCAGCAACATGCCGGGCACGTGGAGTGTAGCCGCCGTGCTCGACCGCTGTCCGTCATTGGTAGAGGGATTGAAAGAAATGACGGCAGGCAAAGCCCACATCCGTTATGCCAAAGGCAGCAACCTCGTGAGCGATGCCGCTTATGAGGAACGGGCTACCCTGTTCGGCCGTTCGCTCCACCGCGACAACCGAACCGACCAGCAGCTGCTGGATGAAGCACTCGAGGTAGCCCGGCAGTCGGACATGATCATTGCTGCCCTGGGCGAATCGTCCGAGATGAGCGGTGAGAGCAGCTGCCGCACCGACCTGGGGCTGCCCGATGTGCAGCAACGCCTGCTGAAAGCATTGCTCGATACCGGCAAACCAGTTGTGCTCGTGCTGTTCACAGGCCGTCCGCTCACGCTGACCTGGGAACAGGCACACGTACCTGCCATCCTCAATGTGTGGTTTGGCGGCAGTGAAGCAGCCTATGCTATCGGCGACGTGCTCTTCGGCTATGCCAATCCCTGCGGCAAGCTGACAATGACTTTTCCGAAAAATGTGGGACAGATTCCCCTGTACTATGCCCACAAAAACACAGGACGCCCCTTGCAGCCCGGACATTGGTTTGAGAAGTTCCGGAGCAACTACCTCGATGTGGACAACGAACCGCTCTACCCCTTCGGCTACGGACTCTCCTACACCACCTTTGCTTATAGCGACATCGACTTGAGCCGTTCCACCCTGCCGATGGATGGTTCGCTCACAGCCGCTGTCTCCGTCACCAATACAGGCACCTGGCCGGGTTCGGAAGTCGTACAACTTTACATCCGTGATTTGGAGGGCAGCACCACCCGCCCGGTAAAAGAGCTGAAGGGTTTTGAGAAGATTTTTCTTGAACCGGGAGAGATGAAGATTGTCCGCTTCAAAATTACCCCCGAAATGTTGCGATACTACAATTACGACTTGCAGTTGGTGGCCGAACCGGGCGAGTTTGAGGTTATGATAGGCACCAACAGCCGCGACGTGAAATCGGCCCGCTTCACCTTGGAAGATAATCACACACGCACCATCGTGTTGCCGCTGCTGTCAGACCAAGCCCTGATGGATACAATAGAGCACCGCACCTTCCGCTATTTTTGGGAAGGGGCGGAGCCTTGCAGCGGACTGGCTCCCGAACGGTATCACACTGACGGAGTGTATCCGCAGCAGGACGCTCACATCATCACTTCCGGCGGCAGCGGATTCGGTCTGATGGCGCTCATAGCCGGCATAGAACGCGGATACATCACCCGGCAGGAGGGACTAAACCGCCTGCAGCACATCGTCACTTTTCTGGAAAAGGCCGACCGTTTTCACGGGGCCTTTCCTCATTGGTGGGATGGCACCACTGGGAAAACAAAAGCATTCAGCAGCAAAGACAATGGAGGTGACTTGGTAGAAACGGCCTTTCTGATACAGGGACTATTGGCTGTGCAGCAATACTATGTGAACGGGACCCCACAGGAACAGGCATTGGCCCGGCGCATCGACCGCCTGTGGAAAGAAGTCGACTGGAACTGGTACCGCCGGGGCGGACAAGAAGTGCTGTATTGGCATTGGAGCCCCACCAGCGGCTGGGATATGAACTTCCCCATCCACGGCTACAACGAATGCCTCCTGCTCTATCTGCTGGCGGCAGCCTCTCCCACCCATGGCATACCGGCCTCGGTCTATCACCAGGGATGGGCACAAAACGGAGCCATTGTCTCTCCTCACCGGGTGGAAGGCATTCCGTTGCATCTGCGCTATCAGGGATGCCAGGCCGGCCCCCTTTTCTGGGCCCAATATTCGTTTCTCGGCCTCAACCCGCACAAACTGACGGACCGATACTGCCCCGACTACTTTCAGGAGATGCGCAACCTGACCCTCGTCAACCGGGCCTACTGCATCCGCAATCCTCATCATTACAAAGGATACGGTCCCGATTGCTGGGGACTCACCGCCAGCTATTCCATCGACGGATACGCAGCCCATGGTCCCAACGAAGCTGACGACCGGGGAGTCATCGCCCCCACCGCCGCCCTTTCCTCCATTGTTTACACCCCGGAATACTCACTGCAAGTGATGAGGCATCTCTACCAGATGGGCAGTAAGGTACTGGGCCCCTTCGGATTTTACGATGCCTTCAGCGAAACAGCCCACTGGTATCCCAAGCGATATCTGGCCATCGACCAGGGACCCATTGCTGTCATGATAGAGAACTACCGCACAGGGCTGTTATGGAAACTGTTCATGAGTCACCCCGACGTACAGGCCGGACTGCACAAACTGGGCTTTACCTACCGGTAGCATCTCCCTCCTGTCCGCCGCCTTTCACATCGTCGTTCTCAATACTGCGGGCAGTCTTCTTCACCTTCGCTTTCAAGTCGCCGATACGGTAGCTGACGCCGATGCCGAAACGGCGGCTCGGATAGCGGTTGTTTGTCTTTGAAAAGAAGTTGGTTCCTACCGTCTCATTGCTGAAAGTGCGGTATTTCTCAAACACATTGTTGCAGTACATATTCACCGAAAGCCGGTCGTCCTTCAGGAAGGAGCGGCTCAGGCTGAAGCTGTAGTACCGGAATCCCGTCCGCTTGCCCTGCAACCCCTTTCTCGGCGTCATTCCTCCGGCGTTGAGGCTCACACGAAGTTTCCAGGGCAATGTATGCTGAATACCTCCGTGACAAAACATATTCCATCCGGCATTATGCAATCCCTGCGCCTCGCTCTCCATATCCTGATAATTGAGCCGTCCGTTCAGGTAAATACGGGTACGCGAAGTAGCGTTCCAGTTGGCAAAAACTGACAAACCCGTTTCACGGTTCTTTCCCACATTGGCACTGGTGGCATACAACGCCCCCTGCGGAGCCACATGCCCGTTGCCGAAATCCTCTCCCTCCGGTGCCGTAATGATGCGGCTGATACGCTCAATGCTGTTGTTGGTAAACTGATGGCGCAACGAAAGATTCAAGTTAAACTTAGCCGTAAAGAAACTGTATGTCAAATCCACCGCATGATTCTTCTCACTCTTCAGATTCGGATTTCCCTGTGAAATAAACATCGGATCCTGATTGTTGAAATACGGATTCAAATCCCAGATACTCGGCCGCCAGATACGCATATTATAACTCGCCCTCAGATTCTGCGCATCACTCAGCTTCCATCCCAATGCCACCGACGGTACCCAGTCGCTGAAATCCGAATGAAAATTCTCACCCGGCCCCACCAGATACTTCACCCGCTGCAACGTCTGTTCGTAACGGATGCCCGGCTTCAGCGAAAAAGCCTTATACTTCCACGTGTAACCCGCATAAGCCGAAAGAATATGATTCACATGCCGGTACTCACTACTCCGCTGCTCATTATACACATATGCCTCACTGCCACCGGCCGCCTCGAAAACCGCATTGTCACTGCTGTTGCGGCGGAAGATATACTTAGCACCCACCTCCACGGTATGCTGCTTCCCAATCGGTGTTGTAAAATCCATCTGCGCCGTATGCTCCATCGTATTCATCCGCCCATCCGTGTGCTGATTCTGCAGCGACAAGCGGTCCACCAATTCCTCCAGCGGTTCTTCCGAAAAAAGATCCAGGTATTTCCGGTAGCCCTCATCCGTGTTGGGCTGCGTATCAATCTTATACGAAAGCGTCAGCAGCCGTGCCTTGTTCTTACGGGAAGTACGCTGATAATCCACATTCCCCGTAATGTTATACCACGACCCTTTCGACCAGTTATCCGTCCGGTAGCGATAGGCCACATCCTGATGATTTGCTCCATACATCCACGTCTGCCCGTCCGTATTTCCCCGGTTGGCTCCTCCATACATACCCAGTGCCAGGGTGAGCAGCCTCAGCGAATCCACCTCATAACTGGCTTCCAGATTGCCATGCTGGAAATTGCCCTTCGTACGGCTGGAACCGACAGATTCCAAGAACTTCTCATCCAATGCCCCTGCATCGTAATTCTCCCGATAACTGTCCGAATAATTACGCGGACTCTTACTGAAATTAGCATTGTAATTGACCGACAGCGTCAGTTTGCCCTGCTGAAACATCGCATACGAACTCACACCACCGCCCTCGTTGGTGGCCTCTCCCCGGAAAGTAGCCGTATACCCTTCGAAACCGCCGCCCACCGTCACAATGTTGAGGATGCCTCCCACCCCTTCGGCGTCATACTTAGCCCCCGGAGCCGTAATTACCTCAATATACTTGATCGTAGCAGCCGGCATACTTTTCAGCACCTCCTTCGGGTTGTTGCTCATCATATTGTTCGGCTTTCCGTTTACATGAATCTTGAAACTGCTGCTTCCGTTCACCTGCACATTCTCCTCACCGTCCACCGTCACCATCGGCACCTTGCGGAGCATCTCTAAAATGGTGTTCGACTTCGCATCCGGGTCATCGCCGATGTTGTATTCAATCTTATCCACTTCCACCTTCACCAGTGGCTTCTGCGCCACCACTTCCACTCCCTTCAGCTCGTTAGTAGCCTCCCGAGAAAGCAAAATACCTAAGTCCACCTCCCGGCAAGACGCCGAAAAGACCGCTTCCCTCACCAGCGGTTCCTTACCGATAGAAGATATGGTCAGCACATAGACTCCTGCCGGTCCGGTCAGTTTCTCTGAAAACCTGCCGTTGGCTCCGGTCACAGCCATCTTCACCACCTTATCAGGAGCCTCCTTGCGGACCACCCGAATGGTGGCATACGGTTCCCCTTCCCGAGTAAGCGAATCGAGCAATACCCCTTTTATCACAAAAACAGAAGATACCTTTGTTTGCGACCATACGACTGTAGTAGCAAATAACAAACAAAAAAGCAGATAAACAAACGGTTGTTTCATACGTACATAAGATTACAGTTACGCCTGCAAAAATATATATTTTTTCATTTTCCTGTCACATAACAGGTGTATTTATTACAGCAACACCAAACAAATATAAAAACTAAGCCCCGACTTTCACAAGCTGGGACTTTGTTATTACCTAAAGATTTTATATAGATTTTCAACTATGACAAAGAGACATCATCGTCCTTACAATCCCAACCAACAAAAAACATCATACAAAACTATTCAATCAACATACACTACTTTACATGATAGACAATTAATAGATAAATACCTATTTTTAGGTATTGCCAATCGCACTTATCCATTTTACATTTGCAAATAATTAAAAAAACAATTTTATGAAAACCTACTATTCTGTTATTTTTTTTATTTTCATTTTTATTAGTTGTTCTTCTGAAATAGAAGAAATAAAACAACCTTTTTCACTAGTGTATGCAGTAAATGAAACGCCGACTTATCGAACTAAAGAGAACGCCATAATTGAAGTTAAAAATTTTATAAAAAACTTTGGAAGCAGTACACGCATAAGCTCAACTAATTACACAATAAACAATGAAGTCTATTATTACAGAGATACTGTACCCCCAAAAAACGCCCCATCTTTTTATATTGCTAATGCAGAAAATGGGAATGGTTATGCCATCGTATCAGCTAATCCAAACACAACTCCTATTATAGCTTACTCTGAAACTGGTAATCTTTTGTTAAGTGATACTATTCGGTATAAAGAGTTGTCTTTCTTTTTTGATTTGATTCAAAAATACCTTTCCAATACTGACAAATATAAAACTGAATTTGAAGCAGAAGACATTTCTTCAGAAGTACCTCAAACTAGACATAAATTACCTCATTACGAAAAAAGGCCTAGAGAATGGAAAGAAACAGAAAGAGTACAACCTTTAATTTCTGTAAAATGGGGACAAAGGAGCCCATATAACAATGCTGCTCCACTTATACAAGGACAAAGAGCTCTTACAGGATGCATAGCAACTGCAACCGCTCAAGTAATGTCATATCATGAAAAGCCTTCAGGATACAATGGAGTAACATATAATTGGGCGGAAATGAAAAAAAATCCCAACTCTCCAAGTGTCGCTCATCTCTTTAGAAACATTGGCGATTTGGTTAAAATGGACTGGGGTATAGATGCAAGCGGAGCAAAAAGAAAAAATATACCAGAATGCTTTGAGAAAATGGGGTATAGAAAACCAGGAAAACCACAGGCTTATAGCCAATGGGATGTTATAACATCAATTAAAGCCAAATGCCCAGTTATAATATGCGGTAACTCTGTTAAGAAAAATATAATAGGTATTAAATACTATAAGAATGGACATGCTTGGGTCTCTGATGGATATTTTCAACGAGAAAGGCAAGTTGATGTATATAGAAAAGGAAGCGATAAAGTACATCATTCATATACAGAGAAAGAAAATTACCTACACTTAAATTGGGGTTGGGACGGTTTTTCCAATGGATATTACCTAGCAGGAATCTTCAATGGAGGGGACGGACCTTCTTTCCCTTCCAGCAGAGCAGCAGGAAAAGGGAACTACCCTTACAATATTGAAATTATTCCATATATTAACATTATAAAAAAATAAACAATGAAGAAGAACTTTAATCTCATATTTTTCATCTCTCTTTTTTATACATTCACCTCATGTCACAATGATGATGTCGGTAATGCAACAGATACAATAGGGCTTGAAACTAGAGAAGTTATCTTTAACTCAAATAAAGACTCTATTGAATTACAAACAAAGAAAGGTGATAACTGGTGGCTTACCGAAATATCCACAAAAGACACCATATATAGGGCACATTCTATTCACGATAAAGTGATAGAAGGAGGTGGTATTTATATAGAAAAGACAGGTCACAAATCACTGTTCATAAAAGTAACCCCCAATACCACAAACTCAGAAAGATTATTTAAAGCAGTAATACAAGACGGGAATTACTATAATACAATTAGTATAAAGCAAAAATAAATTACCAGATTTGTATTGTGATGAACAAAAAAGGAGGTGCATCGTGCATTACGGCACACCTCCAATATACACTCAAGAACATCGGTTAATTCAGTCCCGGCCACTGCTTTACGGAAAACGAAGCCTCAACGGCATTTTCCAGTTTGTCCGACAAAGCTGGGAAGAAGTCGATGCCCGTGCGTTTCTCCAGTTCGTCGATAGAAATCGCACAAGAAGACACATTCGACACATTCGGTTTGTCATGCTCCGTCCAAAATGCAATTGCCTTATACATATTATCTTGACGGAACAGTAATGCCATGTAATAATACTTAGGCACCGGCTTCGTGCGGTCGCCCCCGATGTACTCCTTAATCTGGTCCGCCTTATCAATCGTACCGCCCTTCACCACATACAAAGCATCCGCTCCCTTGCAGCTGCGCCCCCAGGCTTGCACTTTACTCTCCAAATTCAGCCACACCCCCGTATTAAATCTATAGGTCTGCGGACTCATATTTGTATAATAGAAAGTCTGCTCATTCGCCTCGCGCGAATACAGACGGTCGGCCGAAGCACAGATATGCCCTCTATTATACCCTCTTTTCCCGAAATCAGCTTGCACACGTTGTGCCGAAGCCTCTACCGTAGGGTCAGGCGCAAATGGTTCATTACTCCGGTCCACCTGTTTCTGCCCCGAAAAGCGGTCGAAGCGGAAGGCCACCCAGCGGGCATGCTTCTTGCTTTTATCATACTCTGCTGTAAACGTGATGACCCTGTTGCCTTTGAATTGAGTGGAATGACTCACCAGCACATCATTTGCTCCGCTACGGAGAGCCGGCAACTCGATACCGTCTTCAGGAAGGAAATCCCCTCCTTCATCGTCATTTCCACAAGCATAAAAACACAAACACAACAGACTAGCAATTAAAAATCTACCTTTCATTTTTTTCATTATATACTTACTTTCTAACTATAATCACACTCCAGGGCTATTCGCCAACTATTTTCCATTCTTCGATTCCACGAGTATCAGAAGAAAAATTCACACCAATTTTATACAATTTACGAGTATCCTTTGCAAAAGGCAAAGCATACCCTCTTTCCTCTACTTGACGTAAAGCTTCATCTGCACTACCATCCAGTTTAAGTTCCATCACATACACATAGTCTTTCGTTTGTAGCACAACATCTATACGACCATTACTGGTAGCTCGTTCCACTTCAACATAAAACCCTAACATTTTGAACACCAAAAATAAGGCATTCTGAAAATAGAGTTCCATTTTACCCACTACTTTATAATCAGTATCGGCAAACATCGACTGCAACCGTTGCATGAAACTACCCGGATTACCTCGACGAATATCCATAATAAAATTGGTTATCACAAAACTGGATTCTTGCTCTGAAACAGGTGTATAAAAAGGTAATAAGTACTTGATAAACCCATTCTCCACTTCCTTATTAGGAAAGCCCAGCTGATAAACGCCAAATTCATCATCATACCCTTTTATCGTCAAATAACCACTTTGATAAATGATAGGAATAGGATTATGCAACATCGAATCTACACTACCCAACAAATCACCCGGAATCTGCTCTTCCGTAATGCGCTCCAACTGATAATTGGAATGCTTCAACAGATAGGCCAAAAACGAAGGGGTACCCGTTTCGAACCAATAATCAGCGAACTCCAGCTTAGCCAATGTATTGAGAATACTGAACGGATTATAAAGTCCCGCACCGCTCTTTCGGAAATGATAGCCGTCATATTGTGTTTTCAACTTCGCATAACACTCCTCCTTTGACAAGCCGCAGTGCCTTCCCAGCTGCTGTATATCATCATCAAAATTATCATGCAACTCCTTGTCTGTCAAGCCACAGACATCCACATACCGCTGATCCATAGAGATATCATTCAGATTGTTGAGATCACTAAACACGCTCACTTTGCCAAATTTTGTTACCCCTGTAAGAAAAGCCAATCTGATATACCTGTCTTGCGACTTCAGCACAGAATAGAATGCCTTCAATAAACTTCGGTATTCTTCCTGTAGCTCCTCGTTACCGATAGCCTGCAACATAGGCTTATCATACTCATCCACCAAAATAACGACACGATGTCCCGTCTGCTCACACGCACGCCTCACAATACCTTCAAAGCGCAACGGCAAAGAAGTTTCCGAAGGTCTTGTGCCATAAAGCTGTTCCCAATAAGACAATGTGTTATCCAACCGCCTCTTCAAGCTATCCAAGTTCTTATACTCTTCCGTATTCAAGTCCAGATGGAAAATAGGATGTTCCTCCCACTCCTGTTCCAACGATTCCAAAGCCAGCCCCTTGAACAATTCTTTCTTTCCGCTCATATAAGCTTCAATGGTAGACAGCAACAAACTCTTACCAAATCGGCGAGGGCGACTAAGAAAATAATATCGCCCTGTGTTTGCTAACTGATATACTAATGCAGTCTTATCTACATACACATAGCCATCCTTTATCAGACTTTCAAAATTCTGAATGCCAATCGGGAATTTGCGAATCATTCTATCCATAATCCATTCTCTTACAATCAAATTTCAAAGATAATCATTTGGCAGCAAAATGCAACGGAATCAGTCCTATTTCTTATTTCCACAAGTTATGAACCGATTTTTTAGTTATCAACAACCGCAAGAAAATCTGTTAATAACTGCCGATTTAGCTGTTAACAACTATCATTTCACCTGTTAATAGTAGCATATTCCACGTTATTAACAGACAAACAAAAACCTGTTAATAACAATCTATTCGGTTTACTCACGCAACTTACACCTCGCAGATGGTCTGTTTATCTTCATAGAGTACTCAGTTCGTTTTCACAAAGCAGCAAGTTAGCCATCGTAAAGCGGCACTTTAGCCTCCCTAAAGCATAGGTTTAGGGGACAAAAAGCATAGGTTTAGGGAGCATAAACCTATAGGTTTACGAGGTAAAAACCTATAGGTTTGAGTACGATTATAGGTCTTTCGTACCCTGATTGAGTAGACGGTTTTTCTTTTTACAAGCTACATCAGTAGACGGTTTTCAGAATTTCATTTCATCCCTTCACTCTTTCACATTTCACTCCAACAAATTAATTATCAGTATAGTTACAGTGAACCTTTCACCGGTGAACCCTTCAACAAACATGAAATGAACAGATTTACGCCATCCTTCCGAATTGCTATAGGACTTTAATTTGTGTAACTGTTTAATCTATGACCATACACATAGATTGAAGTTTCTGTCCATAAGGTCAAGGATATGCTTATGCCAAGAGACCTGAAAAAAGGGTGTATCGTAATGAACGATACACCCCTCTCCTCATCCATTTTTTATGGATTATTTCTTAGTCAATGAAATCTTATCAATCAAGAAATCATTTCCGTTACCACTCTTACCGCTAGCTACGAAAACAGACATGTTTTTAGCAGCAAGTGCAGCGTCTACTGTAAATTCAGCAGAGTATGCAGTCCAAGCATCTGTTACAGCTGTTGCGTCAGTCAGATATTTATAAGCCTGGTTGCTTTCAGCAGCTCCATCAGCTTTCAAAGGAACATATCCCAAACGGATTTTACCACCGTTACCTGCTGCTTTCTTTGCGTAAACAGTCAAAGTATAAGTACCTTCAGCCAATTTCAACGCGTCTGAAGCAAAACGCTTGTTCTGTGTATCACCTTTCAAAAGAACTGATTTAGTGCCATCGTATGCATCAGTACTTTCAGAGAACGTCACGCTGTTTACTTTGCTTGTACCCCAACCTTCGGGTGCCTTGTTTGCCCAAGTTTCAAAGCTAAGGTTCTTCAAAGTTGAATCAGCCGGCTTCTGAGGATCGGTCTGACCTCCTTGGTCGCCACCACCTTGTTGGCCACCACCTTCGCCATTACAAACTTTCACATTCTTCAAGCCCCAAGTACCCGCAGCTTTCGCATCGCTTGTATATTTGAAAGCAACCACGATCTTCTTACCAGCATACTTGCTCAAATCCATATCACCAGAAGCTACAAAATCATAACCATCTTTAGCAGGATAAGTAGGAATAGCTACTGCTTCCCAAGTAGTCTGACCTTCTTCTTGTACTTGAACTGAGAAGTATTGCTTGTTGTCGGCACCTTTCATAAAGTTTGTAAAGTGATCAAAAGTAAGAACCACTTTAGTCAAAGCTGTCAAATCCAACAACGGAGATTTCAGCAAGCTTTCTGTTACATAGTTTACATACTGACCACTTGCATCCTTCTTGCTTGCAGAAGCCTTGAACTGGCCACGACCAGCATCGTGTTTCCAAACATAACTCAAAGCAGGATCGATGGTTACATCATCAGCGATAAATCCGTCTTCAGTCGTTGCAAAAGTTGCAGAGAATGGTTTGTCGTTGGTTACCACCACTGTTTCTTGCGGCTTTTCCGGTTGTGGCTTTTCCGGTTGAGCTTCAGCCTTACCACACTTAATGTTATCTAACGTGTAAGTAGTAGACTTCTTCTCACCACCTTCACCCACGTATTCAAAACCAATAAAACCAACCTTACCGGCAAAATCTTTCAAATCTACATTAATACCCTTCACCCATTTGTAGTTTTCACCTGAAGTCGGAATGCCATTCACAGGCAATGGAGTTTTCTTCATTACACCATCAACCAATTCCAAGAAGTATACCTTCAAAGTAGTTGTCTGATAAAAAAATGCACCGGCACAGTCGAAAGATACAGTCTTATCCTTAATTTGCTCTACATTAAACGCAGGTGAAATAAACCATGAAGTGTAAGAAGCTTCTTTACCTTTGTTGGAACTTGCGCGCAAATACTTTTCACCACTTTTAAACACAACACCTGTCCACTTACGATCACCTACTTCTGCCACGTTTTTCCAACCGACCAATTCATAATCATAGTTCAAGTTAGAATCAAACTTACCATCAGGAGTAAAGTCCGGCTGCTCTTCAAAATCTGCCGAGAAATCATTTACTGGATTACTAGCATCCAACCCAAATGGATTAGCAGCATCTCCACCCTGCATACCACCTTGATTTCCACTGCCCGGTTCAAGAATCTCGTACGGTGCAGGCACGTCGCTACATGAGCTAAATGTAAACACTGCCAAGAGTGCTACGAATAAAGCATTTAGAATCTTTTTCATATTCATTATTCTATTTTGTTGTTCAGTAATTATTTAATTCTTTTCACATCGTCGAGTGTGCGAACCACCAGCTGCCACTGACCTTTGAAATTAGCCAGAATACCAGTTACATTCAGTTCACCCTTCGGCAACTTCTCGTCTGCAAAATGAGCATACGGACTGGTGTGAAGCGGAGCGCAGGCTCCCCCATCAACAAACTTCATGTCATGTTCCACGAAAGTGGCCTTATCAAACGGTTTGTCGTCCTCCGATGCATAAACCTTGCCGCCTTCTGCATTAGGAATCGTCACACCCTTAAAAGTAACCAGCAACGGAGCGTTCTTCTTGTCGAGCTGCTTCAATGCTTCTGCCGACTCGATAACCAGCGGTTTCAGTTCTTCGTAATACAGTTTCGGTTCGCCAAGCAAACGAACATGCTGTTCCCACACGTAGATAGGCATACGACCAATCGAACCATTGTAGGGAACGCCCAACTGTGCCTGCTGTCCGTAGCCACCGATGTGCAATCCCTTGCAATCAATCACCACTTTCTGTCCCACAGGAGTAAAGGCATACAAGCCACTCTTATTAATACTTACCACAATGGCTCCCGTTTCGTCGGCCACAATGATTTGCGAATAGATATTACCCGATTCATCATCGCCAATCACCACACCCTCAATACGGGCAGTACCTGTGATTTCCTGATACTGTTTATCACCTTGAATCACATCCGTGTAGAGTTCTTTCAACGCAGCAATCGAAATCGTGCGACCTTCACGGATATTGTTGTTGCCAAACGCATTGCCGGTCACCGGTTCATCCCAGTTGTCGCAGGAGGTGAATCCTACGCCACACAACAGCAATGCAGCACTCAATATGGATAAAAATTTCTTCATAATCATTTTTCTTTTCTTTTTGGATGGATAATCATACTTCCTTTAGAATCTATAGCCGATGTTCAAGAAAGCATTGAACGGGAAGGCATAGAAATACTTCGAGTTCTTGGAGAATTTGTAGCTTCTCTCTGTACCATCCTGCTTCAAATCACCTCGGTTTTGTTCGAAACCACCCGTACGGAGGTCGGTATTGTTGGTGATGTTCGTCAGGTTCAGGTTCAAGCTCAAGCTCTTGCCGTTGCGCAGACGGATAAACTTACCGATAGAAGCATCAAGCATAAATCCGCCGTCGAAGCGTTCCTGTGAAGGTACATTCACCACCTTGTTACCATTGCCATCCACACCGATGCCGCCTACCTGCTGCAGCACGCTTTCCAAACGACGGTAGCTGGAGAAGTCGATGTACACACGGTGGTAGTAATTACCAGTAAGGTTGAAGAACCAGCCATTGATGCTATAGTCCAAGCCAAGGCTGTAGGCCGACAAAGGAGTACCGTTGCCGTGCATACCTTTGGCATACACACGATCGGCCGATGATTCGCTTTCACTCTCGTAAGTCATCACCGCATTGGGGTTGTTCATATACTGCATATCACTCCAAGTAGCCAGTGCAGTCAAAGAAAGGTTGCTTGTCAGCTTGAAAGTAGCCGCTGCTTCCACGCCCCAATGTTCCTTCTCTACATTGTTCATAGAAAGATAAGTAAAGCGGGCCTCACTGTCGTTGTAGAAGGCATCCATTTCCACCTGATTCTGGAAACGGGTGTAATAACCGGTGATACGTCCCATCACCCAAGGAGTATTGAAGTGGTAAGTCAAATCCCCGCCAAAGATACGTTCCGTCTTCAAGTCTTTCACGAAATCATTCTTGATACGCGGAGCAATGAAAGCATTGTAGGCCAACGGAGCCCGTTCTTCGTATCCGGCATTGAGCGAGAAAGAATGGTTACCGTTGATAGCCCAGTTCAAACCGGCTTTCACACCGCCTTCCAGGAACTTGGCTGTACCGCTGCTGCCCAGAGATTTCTGAGGAGCACGACCGTTGCGCATCAAACCGTCACGGAAAATCTGAGTAGAACCGATCTGTCCGCCGAGGAAATAATGGAGCGAACCGCCGTCGTTGCCTTGGTAGCGCACCCATGCATTTTCCTTGTTTACGAAAATATTGTAGTCATAACCAAACTTATCACCCTCACCGATGCGACGGTTGGGGTTCATCAAGTCGTTCTGAGCCATCGTTGAATTCGCTCCGTGGTCGCGTACGGCAAACTTGTCAACATCAATATAAAGGTTAGCACCCAACAGGTCCTTCATCTTCTTGTAATGCATACCCTTCGTAGTGTTGAACGAGATACCAGCCACGTAGCTGTTGCGGTCGTTCCACTGATGATTGAACACGGAGTTGAAGTTGAACGCAATCTGGTCGTTGTGACGTTCTTCTACATAGTAGAGAGCTTCCTTGCCTAATGCATTGGCATTTTTGTTGGCCAGATACATGGCATCCCAGTCTACCTGACGGAAAGCCTTGTTGTTCTTCCAAAGATCGGTCAGAGCATTGAACTGCTGCAACTGCTCGTTGGTAGGAACTTCGTTCCATACATCAAACACGTTGCTCGGCATGTTCTTATAGTAGTCCGGACGGGGGTCGGCTGCATTACCGTTCCATCCCAGTGCACTCTTGCCATAGTTAGAATACTTGAATCCGGCACTTGTAGTCAATTTCTTTGTATCATCTATTTTGAAATCCCAAGAAAGCACAGCCGACGGTTCAAACTGGCGCACAATGCGGGAGTTGCGTTTTTCTCCGTTCTGATACCCCCAGTTCGGGTTGTAATAGTGGCTGTTGGCCAGATAGTAGGCTTCTTCGGTAGAGGCCATTTGTTGTCCCCGTTCTGTGGGTGAGCCCCAAGTGGCAAACGAAAGGCTGTGACGTTCGTTGAACACCTTTTCGGCCGACAAAAAATAAGAGAGCGAATTGTAGTTGATACCCTCGATGTTTCCGTTGTTACCCCAACGGTAACCCACCGAACCCGTAAAGGCCCATCCGTTCTTCATCAGACCGGTAGAATGAGTAAACATACCCCGGAGAATGTAGTTACGGTTAGCACCCGAGAGTGTCAGCTTGGAGCCGGCTGCATACTGGCTGGCACGCAAGTTGATGTTAGTAGCCCCGCCAATGGCACCAAACGTAAAGTTGTTGATTTCAAAAGGACCGATTCCTTCCTTGTTTCGGGTGGCATCATTCATGCCGCCAATCAGCCCGTAGCTGAAACGTCCAGTTTCGGCATCATTAAACCAAGCTCCGTTAATGTACATGTCGCTGTACTGAGAGTCGTATCCTCTCACACGGAACCTCATCGGGCTGAACAGATAGCCAACGTTTGACAGATAAACATCATTGTTGGAAGTAACCAATGCGGATGTACTTTGAGCCGATTCGTCGTCTTCACCCAACTGCGACTCTGTGAACATGAAAGAAGCATTGTCTTCACGGGAGTTTTGTTTGTTTTTCTGCTGTGCAAACAGAGAAGGGAATAAACAAAACAGCACAATTGCTAACCCTAGTCGTTGTTTCATAATTTTATTTATATTTATATTTAAAAGATAGTATTCCGTAATACCTCTGAAACAGGGAAAAGGCAAATTAACAAAGAATTCTACAATTATCAATACATTTCCAACAAAAAAGAGGGCAAAATGGCGGTTTTTCCATTTTCTTTTTAGATATTTGTCATTCCGATTACAAATAACCCACTTAAAAAAAAGTTTTTTAATCATGAAAAAGAGTTTAATGACCTTGGGGGTACTTTTTTTCTTTGTCCTAATTGTTTACGGACAGGAAAAAAGATTTGCCGTTTATAGTGCAGCCTTTTACAATTTAGAGAATCTGTTCGACACGATTCATGACGCAGGGAAAAATGATTTTGAGTATCTCCCCGACGGAAAGAATAAATGGAACACCATGAAGTATCAGGCTAAGCTGAAAAACATGGCCGACGTACTAAGCCAGCTGGCCACCGACAAATTGCCCATGGGACCTGCCATCATCGGTGTGTCGGAAATTGAAAACCGACGCGTGTTGGAAGATGTGCTGAAGCAGCCTTCACTGGCCAAGAGGGGCTATGAGATTGTGCACTATGAAGGAGAAGACCGCCGCGGTGTGGATTGTGCGTTCTTCTACAACCCCAAACTGTTCGAACTGGAAGACAGCAAGCTGGTGCCTTATGTCTATATCAACGACACGGTGCATAAAACACGCGGCTTCCTGATTGCAAGCGGCAAGTTGGCAGGCGAAAAGATGCATTTCATTGTGAATCACTGGCCCTCCAGAGGAGCGGCTTCTCCCGCTCGCGAACGGGCAGCCGAACAGGTAAGAGCTATCAAGGACTCTCTGCTGAATCTTGATTCTGCTGCCAAAATCGTCATCATGGGAGATATGAACGACGACCCGATGGACAAGAGCATGGCTGTAGTGCTCGGCGCTAAGAGAAAACAGCAGGATGCAGGTCCGACAGATTTATATAATCCCTGGTGGGACACCTTGAAGAAGGGCTACGGCACACTGATGTACAGAGGCAAATGGAATCTGTTCGACCAGATTGTGTTTACAGGCAACTTGCTGGGCAAAGACCGCAGTACGCTGAAATACTTCAAGCATGAAATTTTCCGCCGCGACTTTATGTTCCAGACGGAAGGAAAATACAAAGGCTATCCCAAGCGTACGCATGCTGGCGGCGTGTGGTTAAACGGATACAGCGACCACTTACCGACTATTATTTATCTAATTAAAGAAGTGAAATGATAAAGAATCTATTTAAATTTGTTATTTTATTCACCACCTTCAGTTGGGCAGTATCCTGCAGCGAGCAGGAGTTTTACGAATGGAGCGAACCGGTGGAAGACGAAGAAATCAACGGTTCAACCCCCGATAAACCTAAACCGGAACCGAACCCGAACCCGAATCCGAATCCAAATCCTAACCCAAATCCAAGTCCGGAACCGGAGCCGGAGCCTCAACCGCAACCGGATCCTGAAAAGCCTTCCGGCTATGCAGGCAGAATTGAAATGCCCGAACTGCTGACAGGAGAGAATTATCCGTTTGTCACTCACACCACTTCGGTGAATGGCAAGAACTTGATTTCCTACAGCTACCAATACGATTGCCAAAAGCACCACACCCGTTGGGTGGCTTTTACATTCAGCACAGCCACACCGGACAATGACCTTGGAAGAAAAGGAAGTTTTAACAAAGATCCCAAATTGCCTGCCGCTCACCAGTTGGATGAAAATTCATATAAAAACTCAGGCTATAGCCGTGGGCACCTGGTAGCTTCCAGCGACAGACAATACAGTGTAGAAGCCAACAAACAGACATTCTACATGTCGAACATGAGTCCGCAAATCCAAAACGGATTCAATGGGGGAATCTGGAATAGCTTGGAAAAGAAAGTACAGTCATGGGGACATGGCATCAAAAACAACCAGGATACACTGTATGTAGTAAAAGGAGGAACCATCAATGATGACCAAATCGTGAAGTATCTGCACGACGGAAATAAAAAGATTGCCGTACCTAAATACTACTTCATGGCACTCCTTTGGCTGAAAAACGGACAATATAAAGCGATAGGCTTTTGGCTGGAGCACAAGGCATACAGCAATTCCAACAGCTATCCTAGCTATACTGTATCCATCGCTGAGTTGGAGAAAAAGACGGGTATCAACTTCTTCCCCAACCTGCCCAACGAAATAGAAACAGCCGTAGAAAAGAGCTATAACAAGAGCGACTGGGGATTATAAGCCGATCTCCGCTTTCGTTGCAACGCCACAACAATGCGTTTTCAAGAAACGCTCTTCATAGAAATCCCTCCTGCCGCAAAGAATGCAGCAGGAGGGATTTTTGCATTTAATATTCACCTCCAAATACGTCACCTCATCCGTATGCGGGGTATGAGTTACTTACAGATAGAAAAACAGCAACAGCAGGAAGTTGCAAGCTATCACCGCTCCGAAGCCTCCCAGAATCCACGGGCGAAGACGGCTTTGCCTTCCTGAGAAAAACAAAGCATAGCACATATTCACCAAGATGTTACTGATAATGGCTTGCATGCTGCAGGCTGTGACTACAGAAGCGGCCACGTGGCTGGTATTCTGAAGCAAGTTCAGAATGAAAGGAGTAATATCACTGAAACCTGACACGAAAGAGAGGAGATTCAATCCACCTGTTCCGGCATACACCAACGTGTAATGAGTCAGAATAGTGAAAACAACAAAGAGCACAGCAAAAATCAGAGCCACCTTAAACTCCAGCGGGTTGCTGCTGTCATCCTCTTCCTCCTCCACCGGGCGGCCGGACGGACGTTTCCGGCGGGAATGGACAAACCAGGCTGCCAAAACCGTTATCACAGCCATCGTGAGCAAATAAGGATAGATAGCAAAGAAAATTTCCCGGCTGAATATCAGAATCAGAATCATGAATCGGAGAAACATCATACTGACAGCCAGCAACATGGCAGCCACGTATTCAGTCGCTTCTTCATCGGAAGTCTTCCGGCTTTTTCGGGCCAATACGGAAATGGTGGCTGTGCTGCTATACAATCCCCCGATGATGCCGGAAACCAAGGTGCCCGACTCCCGAAAAACATAGCGTTTCAACAGGTAAGACAAATAGGAGATGCCCGAAACAACTACCGTAGCCAACCAAATACTATAAGGGGTCAGATTGATTTCAGGAATCAGATTCTTGTTGGGCAGAATAGGCAGAATGATACCGCTAATGGCCAGAAATTTGGCTAACGTTATCATCTCATCGTTTTTCATGCGTTGGGCAAATTCGGTGAATGTGTGTTTCAGTTCGGTGAGCAGCAACACCGTCACAATGACCGTAACATAAAACCACGAGGGCTGAGTGGCCACAATCGGAGCCATACAGTAGGTTATCAAGGCTATGATAATAGTGGTGACACCAAAGACATGAAACTGAGATTGCTTGACGTAGTAGTGCATGCCGAGCAATCCCCCCAATATCAGCCCACCTCCCATGAACAGATGCAGCCCATCGGGATCGAGTATATAGAGCAGATAGCCTAAAATACCGATAAACGTAAAAGTACGATCGGTGCCAAACAGCGTATTTTCACCTTCCCGGTTCAACGTGATGCGCCGTTGCGAGAGGCCGATCAACAGGGAAAACAAGGTCACCAAGATGAAGGTGGCCAATTCTTGCGGAACATAATTGTACAACTTCTCCATACGCCGTTCGTTTTAGATAAAAGCAAATATACAGTTTATTCGCCAATCATCACCAGGTGCAATAAGGTTTTTTCATCAATTGGGAATTGTAATAGCGCACATCGCCTGTCACTTCCTCTCCGATGAAAGCAGGTTTCACAAAAGCTTCGTCTTCAGAGGCCAGTTCGACTTCAGCCATCACAAGTCCTTCGTTCTCTCCGTAAAACTCGTCTACCTCGAACACATGCCGACCGCTGCGCACCAAATAGCGGGTCTTGTCTATGACACCCGGTTCACACAGCTTCATCAGTTCCTCGGCTTCATTCAAAGGTATTTCTTTTTCCCACTCATAGCGGCTGGTGCCGGAAGCATTGGAAGCTCCCTTAATGGTGAGATACCCTTGTTCATCGCGGATACGTACCCGGACTGTTCGCCCGCGGGCACTGCTGATATATCCCTGCACGATGTGGCTGTGTGAAAACGCTTGCGATTTAAACTCGCCGTCCACCAAAAATTTTCGTTCTATTTCCTGTGACATACTGATACAAATAAAAGGAAGAGGGTGAATCAGCCTGCTGACACACCCTCTTCTTATGATTTCTTTTGCCTGCGGATGCACCGTTCTGCTGCAACGATGAATCAATCAGCCCAAAAAGGAATAGGCTATCAAGCTTACCAATGCCAAAATCAGCAGTGACACAAACACGATCTTAATCACTTTCTGAGCCTGTTCTTCCTCCTTCTTGCTGATGGCAGTTTTCTTATTCTTACTCATAGTCGTTTGCTTTTAAGTTCAACACTAACAAAGTAAGAATAAATCTTTAAACTTTCCAAGCAATGGAGAGGCAAAATTTACTTTTTAAGATTCCTGAGAGGAAAACTCCATCAGATAGGCTTTGATAAAGCCGTCAATCTTTCCATCCATCACTCCGTTTACATCCGAAGTCTGGAAGTTGGTACGATGGTCTTTCACACGGCGATCGTCAAATACATAGCTTCGTATCTGCGAACCCCACTCAATCTTCTTCTTTCCGGCTTCCACACGAGCCTGCTCAGCCATACGGTGTTGCAATTCCTTGTCATACAAGATAGAACGCAACTGACGCATCGCATTCTCACGGTTCTTCGGCTGGTCGCGCGTTTCCGTATTTTCAATCAGGATTTCCTCTTCCTCACCGGTGTAAGGGTCCTTAAACTGATAACGCAGACGAACACCCGACTCCACCTTGTTCACATTCTGTCCACCGGCACCACCGCTTCGGAATGTATCCCAAGAGATGCGTGCAGTCTCAATGTTCACTTCGATACTGTCGTCCACCAGCGGAGTGACGAATACAGAAGCAAATGAAGTCATACGCTTGCCCTGGGCATTGTACGGAGACACACGAACCAGACGATGCACCCCGTTCTCCCCTTTCAGGTAACCGTAGGCAAAGTCGCCCTCGATATTGATGGTACAGGTCTTGATACCGGCCTCATCCCCCTCCTGCAAGTTGGCAATCGTTGCCTTATAGCCATTGGTTTCGGCATAACGCAGATACATACGCATCAGCATGGAAGCCCAGTCCTGACTCTCCGTACCACCGGCACCGGAGTTGATTTTCAGCACACAGTCCATCTGGTCGGCTTCATCACGAAGCATATTCTTGAGTTCGAGCGCTTCCACCGCTTCACGCGCCTTGGCATAAGCAGCATCCACATCTTCCTCCGTCACCAATTCTTCCTTGTAGAAATCGAAAGCCAGTTCCAGTTCATCCGCCAAAGTCTTGACTTCCTGATAGCCGTCCAGCCATTTCTGCAAGTCCTTCACCAGCTTCATTTGCGCTTCCGCCTTCTTCTGGTCGTCCCAAAAACCGGGCGCCTGCGTTCTTAATTGTTCTTCTTCGACTTGAATTTTCTTCCCGTCGATGTCAAAGATACCTCCTCAGCGCATCCGTGCGCTCTTTCACGTCTTTTAATTGTTCAACTGTAATCATTCTTTCTTTTTAAATTTAAACTTATTATAAAGCAAATAATCAGCTTATACATGAGCAGACAGCAGAAACAGGCAGTTACTGACCTGCTTCCTTCCAATCGTCTGAATACATTCTTTCAATCAGGTCATGATAGTTTTTGCTCACCACCGACCGCTTCAGCTTCAGCGTGTTCGTCAATTCACCCCGCTCCATGCTGAACGGTTCAGGAAGCAGCGTAAAGCGTTTGATCTGTTCGTAATGCGCAAACTGCTGCTGCAAGGTTTCGATGCGGGCACGGAACAGGCCAACCACTTTCGGATGCTTCAGCAGCTCTGCCATATCTTTATACTCAATCCCCTTTTCCTTGGCATACGCTTTTACCAGTCCGTATACCGGCACAATCAGCGCAGAAACAAACTTACGCTGGTCGGCAATGATAGCAATCTGGTCAATATAGCGGTCGATCACCAGTTTGGTTTCCAATGCCTGCGGAGCAATATATTTACCGTTGGATGTCTTAAACAAATCCTTGATACGCTCTGTGAGGAACAGCTGTCCGTTCTTGAAATAACCGGCATCTCCCGTATGGAACCAGCCTTCTGCATCAATCGCAGCCGCTGTAGCTTCCGCTTTCTTGTAATATCCCTTAGTGATGGACGCCCCCCGAAGCAAAATCTCGTTTTCCTCGCCAATCTTCACTTCCACACCGGGCAACACGACCCCTACCGAACCGATTTCGTAGCCTTGCGGCAAGGTGCACGAAACAGTGGCCGTTGATTCCGTCAGTCCGTATCCTACCACCAGATTGATGCCCACCGAATGAACAAACTCATTGATTTCATCGGGTACGGCAGCTCCCGCCGTAGGGAAGAAGTTACCGTTTTCAATACCGATGGTCTTCTTCAGCAGTGAATAGATGGTCTTTTCGTAGAACTTATACTTCAACTGGTTCATCACCGGCGGTGTCTTTCCGTTGCGGAGATAATCGATATTGTGAATCTTTCCTACCCGAAGCGCATCCAGCATCAGCGCCTTCTTCATGCCCGTTGCTTCATTGATTTTTTCCTGCACACCGGCATACACCTTCTCCCAGAAACGAGGAACACTGCACATAATGGTAGGACGGATTTCCTTGATGGTAGTCTGGATATCCGCCGGACGCAGATTGACACAAATCTGCACCCCTTTGTGAATACAGAGATAACACCACGCCTTTTCAAACACGTGAGTCAGCGGAAGGAAGTTCATCGACACGTCCTTGTCCGTCATGGTCGTAAGCCGTTCGTCGTGCGTGTGGAACTGAGCCAGATAGCAGGAGTGATGCAACATAACCCCCTTCGGTTCGCCGGTTGTTCCGGAAGTGTAGAGGATATTAGCCAAATCCTCATACGAAGCACGCGCAGTACGTTCTTCCACCAGATCGTTCTGAGGCAATCCTTCGCCCAACTTCATGAATTCATCAAAATAGATAGACGACTGGTCGCGCGGGTCTTTTTCTACCGAGCGGTCGAATATAATCAGCTGCTTCAAAGACGGACAGAAACCGAAGATGCTGAAAGCTGCATCATACTGGAACTGCTCGCCTACAAACAAATAACGTATCTGAGCATCGTTGATAATGTATTGTGCTTGTGCCGGAGAACTGGTTGCATAAAAAGGAATGGACACGGCCCGGTTGGCAAACCCGCCGAAATCCACATAAAACCATTCCGGTTTATTCTGAGAAAAGATACCAATATTCTCTTGTTCTTTCACGCCCAACACAGCCAAAGCATTGGCTGCCTGTCTTACAGACGCAGAGAACTGATTCCAAGTGATGGGAATCCACTGGGCAGTCTCATAGTCGCGGTATTTCAAAGCCACTTTATCGCCATATTTTTCGGCCTGACGATGAACTATAACAGATAAATGATGATAAGTCATACGCTTTGTATTAGTAAATATGGTACAAAGGTATTAGTTTTATTTGAAACTATTGCGCAAAAAGGCTATCTTTGTGCAAATAATTAAGGTATAAGATTCTGTTTTAGCTATGAAATATGATATTCCAACTATGACGGCAGAGGCTATCAGCCTGCTCAAGTCGCTCATCAGTATTCCGTCACTCAGCCGGGAAGAAGGTCAAGCAGCTGATTTTCTGCAACAATACATCGAGACAGTGGGAGTTCAGACTGGACGAAAAGGCAACAATGTGTGGTGTCTTAGTCCGAAATTTGACCTAAAAAAGCCCACCATTTTGCTCAATTCGCACATTGATACAGTGAAAGCCGTACACGGCTGGCGCAGAAATCCGCTTATTCCCCGTGAAGAAAAAGGCAAACTCTACGGACTGGGCAGCAACGATGCCGGTGCCAGCGTAGTTACCCTGCTACAGGTGTTTCTGCAACTAAGTCGCACATCACAAAAATACAATTTGATTTTTCTGGCCTCTTGTGAAGAGGAAATTTCAGGCAAAGACGGTATTGAAAGCGTACTGCCGGGATTGCCTCCAATCACATTGGCTATTGTCGGCGAACCGACAGAAATGCAACCGGCTATTGCCGAGAAAGGACTGATGGTACTGGACGTTACGGCCACAGGCAGAGCCGGACATGCTGCCCGCAACGAAGGAGTGAATGCCATCTACAAAGTGCTGGATGACATCGCCTGGTTTCGCGACTATCAGTTTCCGAAAGAGTCGCCCCTGCTGGGTCCGGTCAAGATGAGTGTAACCCAGATCAATGCAGGTACACAGCACAATGTCATTCCCGACAAATGCACCTTTGTGGTAGACGTACGCAGCAACGAGTTGTACACCAATGAAGCCTTGTTTGCCGAAATTCAGAAACATGTTTCCTGCGAAGTCAAGGCCCGCTCGTTCCGCCTCAACTCTTCCTTCATAGACGAGAAACATCCGTTTGTGCAAAAAGCCATCGCACTGGGACGCACCCCATTCGGTTCGCCTACCCTGTCCGATCAGGCACTGATACCATTCCCGTCGGTCAAAATAGGTCCGGGAAAGTCTTCCCGTTCGCACACAGCCGACGAATACATCATGTTGAAAGAAATAGAAGAGGCCATCAGCCTCTACATCGACTTGTTAGACGGTCTTCAGCTCTGAGCTGAAGACCGTTTTTCTTATCGGTTGAGCCACAGTTCCGGATTCAGTTTCTCCTTTTCCCTGCGCAGCTGGAAGTGAAGCACCGTCCGTCCGTTGTCTGTGCCGTCGGAGAACACCTGACCAATGGGCTGTTTGGTCTTGACGGTATCACCCGACTTGACAGAAGCCGTGGAAAGATTGCAATACACTGAAATATAGCTTCCGTGACGAATCAGGATATTGAACAAGCCATTCAGCTGGAACACAGCAGCTACCTTCCCATTGAAAATAGCCCGTGCCTGCGCCCCCGCCTTGCCTTGGATATCCATGCCTTTATTGTCCAGTTTCACATTACGCAAGCCCGGCACCGCATACTGACCATAGTGGCTGACAATGACATAAGGCCCAGAAATCGGCATCGGAAGTCGACCCCTATTGGAAGCAAAATCACCCGACAACTCCCGGTCGGCTTTACTCATACTAAACGTTTCCAGCGGTTTCGACGCCACTGCCTTACCGGCAGCTGCCATCGAGCGGTCTTTTGCTGCTGCTTTTTTGCGAGCAGCAGCTTCCCGACGCGCTTCCTCTTCCGCCCGCTTACGAGCCCGTTCGATTTCTTCGGCAATCAGTTTGTCAATCCGTGCGTTCAACTGATTGGCTTCCTTCCGTTTCTTGTTAATCTCATTCTGCAGCCCCTTCTGCTTACGCTGCAAATCGGCCACCATCGTGCGACGCTCCTTCTCCTGTGCCTCCAGTTTCACTTTTTCCTCTTCACGTTCCTTCAGCAAATTCTCTTTGGCAGCCATCACCTGACGGCGTTCAGCCTGCTTCTTCCGTATCTGCTCCTGCTTCTTCAAGATTTCCTCCCCCTGCAGACGCTGATACGTAGCATACTCACGCACATACCGCAAGCGACGATACGTCTGACTCAAATCCTTGGCCGAAAAAATAAACATCAGTTTCTCTTCAATCGACCGGTTCTTATACAGATACTGCACCGATGCTTCATATTTTTCCTTCTTATCCTTCAGTTCACGTTCCAGACGGTTCAACTGCCGTCCCAACGAAGCCAATTCCCGCTGGATGGCCTCCATATCATTGTTGATAGCCAAGATATACCGTTTCCGCTCCTCAATCTGTCCGGTCAGTACCGCCAGACCATTGAGCTGACTGCCGACATCTTTCTTCGTGTTCTGCAGAATAGATTCCGACTCGGCAATCTGCTTTTGCAGCGCACCGCGCTTGCTCTCCAACTCCCGAATCAACTGATTCGACTGAGCCGACAGCCGGACCGCCAGCCAGAGACAGCAGACAACACCCACAAGGAAACGTTTCATCATAACAGCGCCGCCAACAGTTTAATCAACTCCTCCAAAGACACCTGACGATAGCGAGACGACAACTCGGTGGGATTCAGCGAGAACGACTGAGAAGAAAAGTCATACAGACGCACCTGTGCCTTCTCCAATGAGGGAAGCCCCACATCCTTTCCCGTCAGCAATGATTTACCGCCGGGCAGTGAAGCCTTAAACAGCAGTTTTTCTACCCGTGCATATTCCGCATGCTTGGGCAGCAGTCCTTTCAATTCCTTGCGGGAAGCACGCACATAACGCCGGTTCATGCGGTCTACTACCAGCACTTCCTCCGGAGTCATCTCAATACGAGCCACTTCCGTACGCAGTATCGGCATCAGCAGCGAGATTTGCACCCGCTCGTTGGCCTTCATCTTCATCGTGCCGCCCACCGACAGGCTTCCCCCCTTTTTATTGGGAAGCGTGAGTTGCAGTTTAGACGAGAGACAGGCCGAAGCAACCGCTTCAGCAGACACCTTTCCCCCCGAATGGCTCAACCGTCTGGAACTCTTACAGCCCACCAACAATACGGTTACCAGCAAAATATAGATAATTTGTTTCATTCAGCAATGTATTTCTTCTGTTCAATTTTCCGTTTCAATGTTTTCGACTCACTGCCCATTTCCAGTGCCTGTTTCCAATATTTCAACGCACCTTCCACATCACCGGTCATAAAATAAATATCTCCGCAATGCTCCACTACGACAGCACTCTTTTCCTCCTCATTCTTCATGGCATCATCGATATAGATACGCGCCTGAGCGTAGTTGCCTTTTTCAAACAAAATCCAAGCATACGTATCCAGGTAAGTCGTATTGTTGGGCTCTGCCTTCACCGTCTTGTAACTCATTTCTTCTGCCTTATCCAAGTCACGGCGCTCCACCGACAGGAAATAAGCGTAATTGTTCATCACCATAATGTTGCCCGGGTTGTACACCAGAGCCGAATCATAAGCAGCATACGCCTGTTCCATCTGTTTCTTAGTGTGATACACATCCCCTATCAGCGAATAAAAGTCGGACACCACCTCTTTGCGTGTCTGCGGAGTGACCTGCTTCAACGCCTTTTGACACACCGACAAAACCTCATCCGCCTGATCGGCCTGATTGTAGGCAATTGCCAGATAATAATAAAGTTCCAACGCATCAGGAGTAGCCTCGATACCCGGTTCGCACACCTTGATAATCTGCTTGTAATCTTCCTTCTTCACCGCTGCACTTACCAGCATCAGCCGGGCAGCCTTGTTGGTGGGATCCAGTTCCACCACATGCTCCAGCACAGGCACGGAAGCCTCATCCATCTTCTTCGACAAGAGATACTGCGCGTAAAGCATCGGAATCTGCGGATCATCCGGTTCCTGCTCCACCATCCGGTCGAACAGCGAAATCACCTTGGCTGTGTCATTTTCAGCCGTCTGCTCATTCTCCACAATCACCCGGCGCATCACAGCCACCTTTGTATCTGATGACACACGCTTGTTGAGCAACAGCGTATCCAACTGCTGCTGATACAGCATCTTCTGCCCGGTCTGTTCGTAATACGAAGCCATTGAATAAAGCGCCATCGGATTGTCCGGTTCCACATCCAGCACCTTCTGATAGGCCGCACGAGCTTCCTCCGGTTTGCCGTTCTGCAGATACACATCGCCCAAGATTACCTGATAACGCATATCCAGCGGATATTCCTGCACTAGACTTTCAATCTCCTGAAAAGCTTTCTTCGAGTCGTTCATCTGAAGATACGTCCGGAATTTCTCCATCGACAGCTGCTCGCTTTTACCCAACCGCTTTTCAAGCAGATTCAAGGTAGCAATCACCTCCGCATACTTCTCCTGCCGGCCGTAAAGGTCGAGCAGTAAAAGCAAAGGATCGTGCTTGGTTGGAAAACGGACTGCCATCTTCTCCAGCAAGTCCACCATCTTCTCCTGCTCATTCTGCTGTTGATACAGGCTTACCAACCCCTGACAATACCAATAATTGTCGGGAGCATAAGCCACCGCCTTCTCCAGCGCCTCCTGCCCCTGCGGCACCAGACGCAAGAACAGGTAATACTGAGCAATTTCATACAAAGCCGAAGAAGCCGACGGCTGAATAGCCAGACAATGCTGCAGCAAACCGAAAGCCGCATCATACTCCTTCTTTTCCTTCATCCGCAACGCTTCCAGAAAGAAATAATCATACCGGCGCTGCTCCTCAGCAGTCAGCTGCACCGGTGCGGGATAAGGTGTAGGCTCCTTCCCCGCTTCCGTTCTTGCAGAGCGATGCGTACGCAATGTGCCACAGGAAGCCAACAGCCACACAGCTACCAGCAGCCATCCTATTTTCATTTTCCTCATTGAAGTTCCATTTAAAATAAACATGCTCACACACCCGTGTGTCCGAATCCGCCGGCTCCACGCTCCGTTTCATCCAACACACTCACCTCCGACCAGTCAATCTGTTCATGACGGGCAATCACCATCTGTGCAATACGCTCCCCGTCTTCCACCACAAAAGCCTCAGCCGAGAGATTCACTAAAATCACACAGATTTCTCCACGATAGTCTGCATCAATCGTGCCCGGAGAATTGAGCACCGTAATACCCTTCTTGATGGCCAGTCCGCTACGCGGGCGGATCTGCGCTTCAAATCCTTTCGGGAGTGCCATGTACAGACCGGTGGGAATCAGGCAACGCTGCATCGGCTGCAAAGTGACGGGTTCTGTTAAATTAGCGCGGATATCCATACCCGCAGACAATTCAGTGGCATACGCCGGAAGCGGATGCTTCGATTTATTGATAATTTGAATATTCATAAATACATGTTTCTATATTAATGGGCGAAAATACACATTTTGAATAGAAAAATGGTTAAGTTTGCAATTAATTTATAAATAATAAACCATGAACTGGAAACAACTCCTATCGGCCAAACGCTTTGGCATGGAAGAATTTCACGAAGAAAGACAAGAGAACCGCTCCGAATTCCAGCGGGACTACGACCGCCTGATCTTTTCCGCCCCTTTCCGCCGACTGCAAAACAAAACGCAAGTATTCCCTTTACCGGGCAGCATTTTTGTGCACAACCGACTCACCCATAGTCTGGAAGTGTCATGCGTAGGCCGTTCACTGGGCAATGACGTAGCCAAAAGCATTTTGCAGCGCCAACCGGAGTTGCAGGAGACTTTTCTACCGGAAATAGGCTCCATCGTATCGGCAGCCTGCCTGGCACACGACATGGGAAACCCGCCTTTCGGACATTTTGGCGAACGGGCCATCTCCACTTTCTTTTCAGAAGGAAAGGGACTGCGTCTGAAAGAGATGCTCTCTGCTCAGGAATGGAACGACCTGACTCATTTTGAAGGAAATGCCAATGCCTTCCGCCTCTTGACGCACCAGTTTGAAGGCCGCCGCAAAGGAGGGTTTGTACTGACCTACTCTACCTTGGCCTCCATCGTAAAATACCCCTTTTCTTCCAGCCTGGCAGGAAGAAAGTCTAAATTTGGCTTCTTTGTCAGCGAAGAAGAGAGTTTCCGCAAGGTAGCCGACGAACTGGGGCTGATTCAACTGAGCGAATCGCCGCTGAAATATGCCCGCCATCCGCTGGTTTATCTGGTGGAAGCCGCCGATGACATCTGCTACCAGATGATGGACATCGAAGATGCACATAAATTGAAAATCCTGACAACAGAGGAAACCCAATCGCTACTGATGTCCTACTTTGACGAAGGACGGCAGGCTCACATGAGAAAAACATTCGAGATTGTGAGCGATACCAACGAACAGATAGCCTACCTACGCTCCTGCGTCATCGGACGGATGATACAAGAATGTACCCGGGCCTTTCTGGAGCATGAAGAGGAAATACTCTCCGGCACATTTGAGGGAACCCTCATCAAACATATATCCGAACGGCCGGCCGAAGCATACAAGCACTGTGCTCACGTATCCATGGAGAAGATATACCGTTCACAAGACGTGCTGGACATCGAACTGGCCGGCTTCCGTGTCATCAGTACGCTGCTCGAGCTGATGATGGATGCCGTTACCTCTCCCGAAAAGGCTTATTCGGAACTGCTTATCAACCGCGTATCCAGCCAATACAACATAAAATCGCCTGTACTCTATGAAAGAATACAGGCGGTACTTGATTATATCTCGGGAATGACCGATATCTTCGCTCTCGATTTATACAGAAAAATCAACGGCAACAGCCTTCCTGCGGTGTAACTACTTTGGGAGCAAAAGCTTCGTCGTTTTCACAGGGCATTTTCAGCGCATCCGGATTGCTTTCAATAAAGGTCTGGATGTGCCGCACCCGCTTTTCTTCCAAAATCTCGTCTACGGCAATCAGAATGCCGGTTTCTTCCACATCGCCAAACTCATAATTGATAGCTGTGCCAAACATACGCATGGTAGGACTCAGGCTCATATACGCATTGACCAGCGGCGGAATGTTGTAGCCCAGTTTACGGATCTCACTGTTCAATATCTTATAATCTTCCTTGAAGGAATCTTCCGAGAACAACGCCTTCAGTTCTTCCTCCGGTGTTTCCATCTTCAACGGTTCAATCGGCGTAACGAGCTGCTCTTTGTCATAAAAATGCTTCTTGAGGAAATAAAGAATCATATCACGTCCCTTGCGGTGATAGCTGGGATACATCGTCACCTTTCCGAAGAAATACTTCGCATTGGGCATCACCACAGTCAGCGCCCCCAGTCCGTCCCACAAATTGTCCAATGCAAACAAGCCTTTGCTGCCGGCACGGGTCGACTGATACTCAAGCGTCACAAACGAACGTCCCAGTTCGATGGTCTGAGGCAGATATTTCTTGATAAAAGTATCCGAGAAATGAAACATGTGTGAAGTAGCCAAAATAGGTGCACCCTTTTCATCAAAGCGCACATCCGTGCCCAGCAGATAGCGGTATCCACCCAAGATTTCCTCCGCTTCCGGATTCCATACAATCAGCTGCTTATACGGCTCCTCCATCGTGTCATATTCATCAATATCCATCGACAAGCCCGTACCACCTCCAGCTGCACGAAAGGCAATTTCACGCAAGCGACCAATCTCCTTCATCACATTGGGTGCGTTCTGATAAGTAATAATATAAATCTGATTATTACTTTTGTTCGTCATTCGCAAGCGTTTGTCTTCGGTCAGTTCCGCTTTCAGCAGTTCCTTGCTTATCGGTTTGATAATCTCTTCCATATTGATTATAATAGTGTTCTATCTGTTACAATTTATATACAATATCCTTTACATATTCGGCCCATTGTGCCGGTGTCTTCGACTTGTTGAAAGTCTGCCAAGGAATGGGCTTTCCGAAAGTGACAGTAAAGGTCTTGTGACGGTTTTTAAACATCTCATCGGCCAGATACAGCATGGCAATATTGAACTTGATGCCCAATGCTTTGCATATATTGGCCAGGTTGTAGAAGAAGTCAGAATTTCGTCCGCCAAAATGCACAGGCACCACGTCACGCTGTGTCTGCACGCTCTTTACCACAAATGTCTTTTTCCAATCCAAATCGCGGATAACGCCGTTGCGCCGGCGTGAGCACAAGCCCGCCGGGAACATAATCAGTTGGTCGTCCGACTGAAAGCCGGCCTCCACCATCTTGGGGAAATCCTTTGCCTGGCGGCCAGTCTTATTGATAGGAATACAAAGCGGAGCCAGTCCATGAAGATTCATCAGCAGGTCGTTTACCAGATACTTCACCTTACCTTCATACTGACGCCCCAGCACATAGCCCAGCGCCACCCCATCTTGTCCGCCTAACGGGTGATTGGAAACAAAGGTGCACAAGCGGTCTTTAGGGAGATTCTCAAGTCCTTTCACTTCCACTTTCGCATCCAGAAAATCCATGCATGCCTCCAGAAAATCCACCCCTACCTTGTCTTTTGTTTCCGCCAGGAACACGTTGATTTCGTCCTGATGAACAATTTTCTTCAAATAAGAAATCACAAATTTAGGGATGTACTTATAGTGCTTCGGGGCCTTTGCCCGAAGAATCTCATCGACATCAATTAAAAATAAAGAGTCATCTGCCATTCTTTTCAAATAAAAAAAGATGGCACAAAATTAGCAGTTCTTTTTTATTATTTGCAATAAATCAGTAGAAAATGCAAGATTTGAGCTTTTACGGTATCAAAAACGATACCTCGGCGCACTTATTTATACTTTTTTATTGCATAGCGTATGCCGCAACTGCGGACGAAATAGAGCAGTTCCTCAAACGCCGGAACCCCCTCGGAAGGAGTAGGCACTCCCACTTCGCGCCCAAAACGCTTACTTAGGTAGGCCGGCAAATCCAGCAACCCCACACGCAGGCGGACCGCCATCCGATAGGCAGCCTCCTTATCTATCCGGGCATCTTTCACATAGCCCTCATCCGGATGGTTACTATCTGTATATTCCAGCCGTATCACCAAACTTTTATCCGAATGAAAACCCACGGTGAGATATACCATCACATCCGTATCATCCATGGATTCAATAATCAGTTCTTCCAAAGCCAATGTTGCCACCATACGCACACGTTTTCAGTTTGTTAACAATAAAAATATTTTTCATTAAAGCGGAAAAAAACTTTCTTTTCCCGGCAGCATCCGCCCGACAGCAAAGATAACTATCTTCACTGTTGCCGACAACGAGCTACCAACAAAAAATACAGTAGAAAGGTGCATCATTTTTTTCGTACACCCGGCCCGCAACAGCAGACAAAGCAGCACCATAAAGCAATAAAAAATACATACATTAAAAGCGTAATTCCCCACAGATAAGGCATTTCGGAAGACGTTTCATTTTCAAAGAAATAATTATTTAACAATCGGTTGAAAACTTCTCGGAAAGTTTTTAATGGATTATAGTGGGGAATTGTGGGGAAATGTCTAATTTTACGCTCTCTTTATTATAATAAGGTATAATGATACGTTTTTTAGGTAACATAGAAGCCAAGGCAGACGATAAAGGACGAGTGTTCATTCCGGCCGCTTTCAGGAAACAGCTGCAGGCTGCTTCCGAGGAGAGGCTTATCATGCGCAAGGACGTCTTTCAAGACTGCCTCACGCTCTACCCCGAAAGCGTATGGAACGAAGAACTCAACGAGTTGCGTAGCAGACTTAACAAATGGAACGGCAGACATCAGCTCATTCTCAGACAGTTTGTCAGCGATGTGGAGATCATAACCCCCGACGGCAACGGACGCATCCTGCTGCCGAAGCGATATTTGCAGATGTGCAACATTCAAGGAGACATCCGCTTTATCGGCATCGACAACAAAATTGAAATCTGGGCCAGAGAGAGAGCCGAACAGCCATTCATGTCTCCGGAAGAGTTTGGAGCGGCCTTAGAAGAAATTATGAATATTGAAAACTAACAAAATGGAAAAAGACGAACAAGTATATCATGTGCCCGTGCTGCTGAAAGAGAGCGTAGACGGTATGAACATTGTGCCCAACGGAACGTATGTGGACGTCACCTTTGGCGGTGGCGGACATTCACGCGAGATTCTATCCCGCCTCGGGGAGGGCGGACGGCTGCTGGGTTTCGATCAGGACGAGGATGCTGAACGCAACATTGTGAACAATCCTCATTTCATCTTTGTGCGCAGCAATTTCCGATACCTGCACAACTTTCTGCGCTACCACGGCATTGAGCAGGTGGATGCCATCCTGGCCGACCTTGGAGTGTCATCTCACCACTTCGATGACAGCGAACGGGGCTTTTCGTTCCGGTTCGACGGGGCTTTGGACATGCGAATGAACAAAAGAGCGGGACAGACAGCGGCTGATATTGTCAACAATTACGAAGAAGAGCGGCTGGCCAATCTTTTCTATCTGTATGGAGAACTGAAAAACAGCCGCAAGCTGGCTTCGGTCATCGTAAAAGCCCGGAGCGGACAGCCGATCCGCACCATCGGCGAGTTTCTGGAAATCATCAAGCCGCTCTTCGGACGGGAACGAGAGAAGAAAGAACTGGCCAAGGTGTTTCAGGCACTGCGCATTGAGGTAAACCAGGAGATGGAAGCACTGAAGGAAATGCTGCAGGCTGCCACGGAAGCGTTGCGGCCGGGCGGACGGTTGGTCGTTATCACGTATCACTCTCTGGAAGACCGCCTGGTGAAAAACATCATGAAGACGGGCAACGTGGAAGGGAAAGCCGAATCGGATTTCTTCGGTAACCTGCAGACTCCGTTCCGATTGGTCAACAACAAGGTGATTGTGCCCAACGAAGCGGAAATTGAACGGAATCCCCGTTCCAGAAGTGCCAAATTACGTATAGCTGAAAAGAAATAACAGGGTATGGAAGAGCAATCTGAACATAAGGAAAATGAAAAGAAGGTATCCAAAGGGGCTTCGCTGAAAAGCATCTTAGGAGGGGATATTCTGGTTACCGACTTTTTCCGCAGACAGACCAAGTTGCTGGTGCTCCTGATGGCAATGGCCATATTCTACATTCACAACCGATATGCCAGTCAGCAGGAGCTGATTGAAATTGACCGGCTGAAAAAGGAACTGGTAGATATCAAATATGACGCACTGACACGCAGTTCGGAACTGATGGAAAAGAGCCGCCAGTCGCGCATTGAAGAATATATTTCAAGTAAGGAGAGCGAGTTGCATACCTCTACTCACCCGCCCTACCTTATTAAATAATTTGTTGTTAGTTATCTGGAAATGGCTATTAATAAAAAGAACATAATGACCCGCTACTTCTTCGTCATCTTGATGATGACGTTGATAGGCATTGCCATTGTCGTGAAAGCCGGTGTTACCATGTTTGCCGAACGACAATACTGGAACGATGTAGCCAAGCGGTTCGTCAGGGAAAACATGACCATCAAGCCCAACCGGGGAAACATCATTTCATCGGACGGCAAACTGATGGCCAGTTCTTTGCCTGAATACCGCATCTATATTGACTTCATGTCGGGTGAGAAAGACGAAAAACGGAGGATAAAAGATCAGGCACGCCGTGACTCTACCTTGAATGCCGACCTTGATTCTATCTGCCGCGGACTGAACCGGATTTTTCCGGACAAGAGTGTGGCTTATTTCAAGAACCACCTGAGGAAAGGACGCAAAGCGAAAAGCCGCAACTACCTGATTTACCCCAAACGGATTTCCTACATTCAATTCAAAGAGGTAAAAAAGTTGCCGGTGTTTTGCCTGAACCCGTACAAGGGAGGTTTTAAGGGACTGGCTTTCAACCAGCGGAAGAAGCCGTTCGGTTCACTGGCCTCTCGCACCCTCGGAAGCGTGTATGCTGATACGGCTAAAGGGGCCCGTAACGGTATCGAACTGGCGTTTGATACACTGCTGAAGGGGAAAGTGGGAAAGAAACACCGCCAGAAAGTAATGAGCAAGTACCTGAACATCGTGGATGTGCCGCCAGTAGATGGATGCGACCTGATTACGACCATCGATGTGGGCATGCAGGATATCTGCGAAAAGGCGCTGGTTGACAAATTGAAAGAGCTGAATGCCAGCGTGGGAGTCGTGGTACTGATGGAGGTGGCCACCGGAGAGGTGAAAGCCATCGTCAACATGATGCAGGGCAAGGACGGTGAATATTACGAGATGCGCAACAATGCCATCAGTGACATGCTGGAGCCGGGGTCTACGTTCAAAACGGCTTCCATCATGGTGGCACTGGAGGACGGAAAAATCACACCGGACTACGTGGTAGATACCGGCAACGGACAGATGCCGATGCACGGACGGGTGATGAAAGACCACAACTGGCACCGGGGCGGTTACGGCAAACTGACGGTTACGGAAATTTTAGGGGTGTCATCAAACATTGGTGTGTCCTACATCATGGATCATTTTTATGGAGATGACCCGCAGAAGTTTGTTGACGGACTGAAACGGATGAGTCTGGACCAGCCGCTGAACCTGCAGATTGCCGGAGAAGGAAAACCGAACATCCGGGGACCGAAAGAGCGCAGCTATTTCTCCAAAACGGCTTTGCCGTGGATGAGCATTGGCTACGAGACGCAAGTTCCCCCCATGAATATCCTGACATTCTATAACGCCATTGCCAACAACGGCGTGTCTGTCCGGCCCAAATTTGTGAGAGCTGCAGTCAAGGACGGAGAAGTGGTGAAGGAATTCCCCACCGAAGTTATCAACCCGAAAATCTGCTCGGACAAGACACTGAGTCAGATACGGGAAATCTTACGAAAGGTAGTAAGCGAAGGCTTGGCCAAACCGGCCGGAAGCAAGCAGTTCCACGTATCGGGCAAAACCGGTACGGCGCAGATTTCGCAGGGTACGGCTGGATACAAAACGGGCAGAACCAATTATCTGGTAAGTTTCTGCGGCTATTTTCCTTCGGAAGAGCCCCAATACAGTATGATTGTCTCAATCCAGAAACCGGGTCTGCCGGCATCGGGCGGACTCATGGCCGGTAGCGTATTCAGCAAAATTGCTGAAAGGGTGTATGCCAAGAACCTGCGTTTGCCGCTGACATGTGCTATCGACACCAATGCCGTACTCATCCCGCCTGTCAAAACGGGAGAGATGAAAGCTGCCAAGCAGGTGTTGAAGGAACTGGACATCCGCGTAGAAGGCGACGTCAGCAGTTCGGCGAAAGAAGTGTGGGGCAACACGCACGCCACATCGAATGCAGTCGTGATTGAAACCCGCAGCAACATGCGCAACATGGTGCCCAGTGTCATTGGCATGGGAGCCAAAGATGCAGTATACCTGCTTGAGAGCAGAGGATTGAGAGTGCAACTGGTGGGCACAGGGAAAGTGCGCAAACAGTCGGTGGCCAACGGAACGAAGGTCAGAAAGGGACAGACGGTAGTGCTCACGCTCCGATAAATGATATGTAGGACATTAAAGTTAGAAAATAGAATGCAATTAAACGAATTATTGAAAGCAATTCAGCCGGTACAAGTCATCGGTGATACGACCATAGAAATCACGGGAGTAAACATCGACTCCCGCTTAGTGAAAGCCGGCAACCTGTTTATGGCTATGCGCGGCACACAAGCTGACGGACATGCCTATATTCCGTCGGCCATCGCAAAAGGAGCCATTGCGGTGCTTTGCGAAGAAGTACCCGAACAGCCTGCCGTAGGAATTACTTTCGTTCAGGTGAAAGACAGCGAAGAGGCTACCGGGAAAGTGGCTCATGCTTTTTACGGCAATCCGACATCCAAACTGCAGCTGGTAGGGGTAACCGGTACTAACGGGAAAACAACCATCGCTACCTTATTATATAATACGTTCCGCTATTTCGGATATAAGGTAGGGCTGATATCCACGGTCTGCAACTATATTGATGACGAAGCGGTGCCGACTGAGCATACAACGCCCGACCCCATCACACTGAACTGCCTGCTGGGCAGAATGGCCGACGAGGGATGCAAGTATGCATTCATGGAGGTGAGTTCTCATTCCATCGCACAGAAACGCATCAGCGGACTGAAGTTTGCCGGGGGAATCTTTACCAACCTCACGCGCGACCACCTGGACTATCACAAAACGGTGGATAACTACCTGAAAGCGAAGAAGAAGTTTTTTGACGATCTTCCCAAAAACGCATTCAGCCTCACCAATATAGACGACAGGAACGGACTGGTGATGACTCAGAATACCCGCTCTACGGTGTATACTTATTCGCTGAGAAGCCTCAGCGATTTCAAGGGCCGGGTGTTGGAATCGCATTTCGAAGGAATGTTGCTCGACTTCAATAACCGCGAACTGGCAGTGCAGTTTATCGGTAAGTTCAATGCCTCCAACCTTCTGGCAGTCTTTGGTGCTGCCGTGCTGTTAGGCAAAAAAGAGGAAGACGTGCTAGTGGCTCTCAGCACACTGCATCCGGTGGCAGGCCGCTTCGATGCTGTGCGGTCGCCTAAGGGAGTGACTGCCATTGTGGACTACGCCCATACGCCCGATGCCTTAGTGAATGTGCTGAATGCCATCCACGGGGTGCTGGAAGGTAAAGGAAAAGTCATCACCGTGGTAGGAGCAGGCGGCAACCGTGACAAAGGAAAGCGACCGATTATGGCCAAAGAAGCGGCCAAAGGAAGCGACCGCGTCATCATCACTTCGGATAATCCCCGATTTGAAGAACCGCAGGACATCATCAACGATATGCTGTCCGGTCTGGATGCCGAAGACAAAAAGAAGACACTCAGCATTGTCGACCGCCGGGAAGCAATCCGCACAGCCTGCATGCTGGCAGAGAAAGGAGATGTCATACTGGTTGCCGGCAAGGGACATGAAAACTATCAGGAGGTGAAAGGAGTGAAACACCACTTTGACGATAAGGAAGAAATTAAAAATATATTTAACGATTAACAAGAGAACGAGCAGCAAGGAGCTGCTCAACAAAGAGTAAAGAAAATGTTATATTATTTGTTTGAATGGCTTAACAAGCTTAATGTTCCGGGAGCGGGAATGTTTGGTTATACTTCTTTCCGCGCACTCATGGCAGTCATCCTGGCTCTGCTCATTTCGAGCATCTGGGGTGATCGATTCATCCACCTGCTGAAAACAAAGCAGATTACGGAAACGCAACGTGATGCAAAGACCGACCCGTTCGGTGTGAACAAAGTGGGCGTTCCGAGCATGGGAGGCGTCATCATCATTGTCGCTATTCTTATTCCTTGTCTGCTGCTGGGCGAGCTGAACAATGTCTATATGATTTTGATGCTGATTACCACCATCTGGCTGGGCACATTGGGCTTTGCGGATGACTACATCAAAATTTTCAAAAAAGACAAAGAAGGACTGCATGGCAAGTTTAAGATCATCGGTCAGGTGGGTTTGGGACTGATTGTGGGACTGACCTTGTATCTCAGCCCGGATGTGGTGATCCGTGAAAATACGGAAGTGCATACACCCGGACAGGAAATTGAAGTGGTGCACGGACAAAAAGATTTAAAGTCGACCCAAACGACGATTCCGTTTTTCAAGAACAACAACCTCGACTATGCAGACCTGGTATCGTTCATGGGCGACCATGCACAAACGGCCGGCTGGGTGCTGTTTGTCATCGTCACCATCTTTGTGGTAACAGCTGTATCCAACGGAGCCAACCTGAACGACGGAATGGACGGAATGGCCGCGGGTAACTCTGCCATCATCGGAGCTACCCTGGGTATCCTGGCCTATGTATCCTCCCACATGGAGTTTGCCAGCTATCTGAATATCATGTATATACCTGGTTCGGAAGAACTGGTAATCTACATTTGCGCCTTTATCGGTGCCATGATTGGATTTCTGTGGTACAATGCATACCCGGCTCAAGTATTCATGGGAGATACAGGCAGTCTGACCATCGGAGGAATCATTGCTGTATTTGCCATTATCATCCACAAAGAATTGCTGATACCCATCCTATGCGGAGTCTTTCTGGTAGAGAATCTGTCGGTCATTCTACAGAGAGCCTACTACAAAGCCGGCAAACGGAAGGGAGTGAAGCAACGACTTTTCAAACGGACTCCGATTCACGATCACTTCCGCACATCCATGAGTTTAATCGAACCGGGATGCAGCGTGAAGTTTACGAAACCCGAACAGCTGTTTCACGAATCAAAAATCACCGTCCGTTTTTGGATTGTTACGATTGTATTGGCAGCGATAACCATTATCACATTGAAAATTAGATAACCTCTACAGAGAGAGCATTAACCCAATTATTAATCTTTAAGATATGTGTTCAGCCAGCAGGCAACACCCGATTGACATCAAGGGACACATCAATGTAAATGAGAAAAATTGTAATTTTAGGAGCAGGAGAAAGCGGCGCTGGTGCAGCCGTGTTAGCAAAAGTAAAAGGATTTGAGACATTCGTTTCGGATATGTCGGCCATCAAAGACAAATACAAGGCCCTTCTCGACGAATACAAGATTGCTTGGGAAGAAGGAAGACATAGCGAGGAACTTATTCTGGATGCCGATGAGGTGATTAAAAGCCCGGGGATCCCGAACGATTCTCCGCTCATTCTCAAACTGAAAGCTCAGGGTACACCGATTATATCAGAAATTGAATTTGCCGGACGCTATACCAATGCCAAGATGATTTGTATCACCGGTTCGAACGGAAAGACCACGACCACTTCACTGATTTACCACATTTTCAAAAGTGCAGGTCTGAATGTGGGACTGGCAGGCAACATCGGCAACAGCCTTGCATTGCAGGTGGCTACTGAAAATTATGACTATTACGTCATTGAGCTGAGTTCATTCCAATTGGACAACATGTACCAGTTCCGCGCCAACATTGCCGTGCTGATGAATATCACGCCCGACCATCTCGACCGCTATGACCATTGTATGCAGAATTATATCGATGCCAAATTCCGCATCACACAGAACCAGACTCCGGAAGATGCATTCATCTTCTGGAATGATGACCCTATCATCAAAAGAGAACTGGCTAAACACGGTTTAAAGGCACACTTATATCCGTTTGCAGCAGTAAAAGAGGACGGAGTGATTGCCTATGTGGAAGATGAAGAGGTAAAAATTGACGAACCGATTGCATTCAACATGGAGCAGGAGGCACTGGCTCTTACCGGTCAGCACAACCTCTACAACTCGCTCGCAGCAGGTATTTCTGCCAACGTGGCAGGCATTGCGAAAGAAAATATCCGCAAAGCACTCTCTGATTTCAAAGGAGTGGAGCACCGGTTGGAAAAAGTAACACGCGTTCGAGGTATCGACTTTATCAACGACTCCAAAGCAACCAACGTAAACTCTTGCTGGTATGCCTTGCAAAGCATGACTACGAAAACGGTCTTGATTCTGGGAGGCAAAGACAAAGGAAACGACTACAGCGAAATTGAGGACCTGGTGCGCGAGAAATGCTCGGCACTGGTATACCTGGGATTGCACAACGAGAAACTGCATGCGTTCTTCGACCGGCTCGGTCTGCCTGTGGCAGATGTGCAGACCGGCATGAAAGATGCCGTTGAAGCAGCCTACCGACTGGCTAAGAAGGGAGAAACGGTATTACTGAGCCCCTGCTGTGCTTCGTTCGACCTCTTCAAGAGCTACGAAGACCGGGGAAACCAGTTCAAGCAATGTGTAAGAGAACTTTAAACTTTTAATCACTAACGACGTGGATTTAATAAAAAGCATATTCAAAGGCGACAAAGTAATTTGGATTATCTTCCTGTTCCTCTGTCTGATTTCCATTATCGAGGTGTTCTCTGCAGCGTCTACACTGACCTACAAAAGCGGAGACCACTGGGATCCGATTGCCAAACATTGTATATTCCTGCTGATAGGAACAGCCATTCTGATCTTGGTTCATAACCTCAGCTACAAATGGTTTAAGGCAATTCCTTTTTTCATGTTGCCCATATCGGGGATCTTCCTGCTGATGCTGCTTTTATTTGATGATCTAAACATTGGAGGCATCTTTATCATCGAAAAGATTAATGAAGCCGGCCGGTGGATAAAAATATGCGGAATTACATTTCAGCCGTCCGAGTTTGCCAAGATGGGAGTTATCATCGTGACAGCCAATATCTTGTCGAGAGGACAAACGGAGGAAGAAGCAGCTCCCAACGCTTTTAAACAAATCATGATCATTGCCGGCATTACCTGCGCCATGATTTTGCCGGAAAACTACTCCACGGCCGTGCTGCTCTTCGGAGTGGTGTACATCATGATGTTCATCGGAAGAGTGTCTACCAAAAAACTGCTGATTCTGGGCGGCATCTTGCTGACCGCTGCCTGCATCTTCGTGACGTTTCTGGTATCCACCCCCAATGATACCTTAAAAAAGATCCCGCTGGGAGGACGGCTCACCACCTGGAAAACCCGTATCCTAGAGTTTACCAGCAGCGAACATGTGCCCGCTGCCAAGTTTGACATAGACGGAGATGCACAGAAAGGACATGCCCGCATAGCAGTAGCCACCAGTCACATCATAGGGAAAGGGCCGGGCAACTCCGTGCAACGCGACTTCCTCAGCCAGGCATTTTCGGACTTTATCTTTGCCATCATCATAGAAGAGCTGGGACTGATCGGTGGAGCAGTCGTTGTTGTTCTCTACCTCTGGCTACTGATACGAACAGGTAAAATCATGAAAAAGTGCGACCGCTCTTTTCCGGCTTTTCTCATCATGGGAATCACCTTGCTACTGGTCACACAAGCTCTGTTCAACATGATGGTGGCAGTGGGGCTGGCTCCCATCACCGGACAGCCGCTTCCCCTCATCAGCCGAGGAGGTACATCCACCTTCATCAACTGCGCCTATATCGGTATGATTTTAAGTGTCAGCCGCTACACGTCTGAACTGGAAGAAATGGAAAAACAGCAGGAAAGCTTACCCCAGAATGTCATGAGCGATCCGAATGCCCCTGTAGCTTCCGATATTCAGACAAGATTTGAGCCAACAGCTCAGATATTAAACAATGACGAGAAATTTGAATAACAGCAATAAAAAAATAAACAAATAAAATATAGATATGAACAGTTCGAACAATATAAAGGAAACCCGCATCATCATTAGCGGTGGAGGAACGGGCGGACATATCTTTCCCGCGGTATCTATTGCCAATGCCATCAAAGAGTTGCGTCCCGATGCGAAAATTCTTTTCGTAGGAGCAGAAGGACGTATGGAAATGCAACGGGTGCCCGATGCCGGTTATCGCATTATCGGTCTACCCATTGCCGGGTTCGACCGTAAGCACTTATGGAAAAATGTGCCGGTGCTCTTTAAACTCCTTCGCAGCCAATGGAAGGCGAGAAGCATTATCAAAGAATTCAATCCACAGGTGGCTGTCGGCGTAGGAGGATATGCCAGTGGTCCGACACTGAAGACGGCAGGTATGATGGGCATACCCACCCTCATACAAGAACAAAATTCATATGCCGGTGTCACCAATAAACTGCTTGCACAAAAAGCACATAGAATTTGTGTGGCATACGACGGAATGGAGAAATTCTTTCCGGCAGACAAAATCATCATGACCGGCAACCCCGTGCGTCAGAATCTCACCAGAGAAATGCCTTCGAAAGAAGACGCTTTGCGTTCTTTTCAACTGCAACCGGACAAAAAAACGATTTTGATTGTCGGCGGCAGCTTGGGAGCAGGCACTATCAACCAAACACTGACAGCCGGTCTCAAAACCATTCAGGAACATCCGGACGTACAGTTTATCTGGCAAACAGGAAAATACTATTTTGAGAACGTCAAGAAGGCGGTAGAATCGGCAGGTAAATTACCCAACCTGCATGTCACCGACTTTATCAAAGACATGGCAGCTGCATATGCTGCAGCCGACCTGGTCATCTCCCGTGCCGGAGCAGGCTCCATCTCGGAATTCTGCTTGTTGCACAAACCGGTCATCCTGGTACCCTCACCTAATGTAGCGGAAGACCATCAGACCCAAAATGCACTTGCCTTGGTAAACAAACAAGCGGCCATCTATGTCAAAGACTGTGAAGCAAAGGATACACTCCTCAAAGTAGCACTGGCTACGGTCAATGACAAAGAGAAATTAAACGATTTAAGTAAAAACATTGCCAAACTCGCACTACCCGATTCTGCTAAGATAATAGCACAAGAGGTACTCAAACTGGCTGAAGAATATGATAAATAAACAAGGAATAATGAACATAGAAAATATAAAATCCGTCTATTTTGTAGGAGCCGGCGGTATCGGAATGAGTGCACTGGTGCGTTACTTTCTCTTCAAAGGAAAAGTAGTGGCCGGATACGATCGTACCCCTACTCCACTGACCCAGTCACTGATTGCAGAAGGAGCACAGATTCACTTTGAAGAAAACGTGGATTTGATTCCGGAAGCCTGCAGAGAAAAAGAAAACACGCTTGTCATCTTCACTCCAGCTGTTCCCCAGGAACATAAGGAACTGACCTATTTCCGCGAAAACGGATTTGAAATCCACAAACGGGCACAAGTGTTGGGCACCATCACTCACTCAAGCAAAGGATTGTGCGTAGCCGGTACACACGGCAAAACCACCACCTCTACCATGACTGCCCATCTGCTTCAGCAGTCGCACGTGGGATGTACGGCTTTTCTAGGAGGAATTTCCAAGAATCTGGGAACCAATTTACTGTTGTCGGAAAGCAGTCCCTATACAGTCATTGAAGCAGATGAGTTCGACCGTTCCTTCCACTGGTTGTCTCCGTTCATGTCTGTGATCACCTCAACCGATCCCGATCATCTCGACATCTACGGAACCGCAGAAGCCTATCTGGAGAGTTTTGAACATTACACCACTCTCATCCAACCCGGAGGAGCCTTAATTATCCGGAAAGGAATAGCCTTGCAACCTAAGGTACAGCCCGGCGTGCGTGTATATACATACTCAAGGGATGAGGGCGACTTTCATGCTGAGAACATCCGCATCGGAAACGGAGAGATATTCATAGACTTTGTGGCACCAGACACCCGCATCAATGACATTCAATTGGGAGTACCCGTAAGCATCAACATCGAAAATGGGGTAGCTGCTATGGCATTGGCCCATCTCAACGGTGTGAACGATGAAGAAATCAAAGCCGGAATGGCCAGTTTCCGTGGTGTAGACCGCCGGTTTGACTTCAAAATAAAAAATGACCGGGTGGTCTTCTTGAGCGACTATGCACACCATCCTTCAGAAATCAGACAAAGCGTATTGTCGATGCGCGAACTTTATAAAGACAAGAAGATTACCGCTATCTTCCAACCGCATCTTTATACCCGCACCCGCGATTTCTACCGCGACTTTGCCGACAGCCTTTCACTGCTTGACGAAGTGATTCTGACTGATATCTATCCGGCACGTGAAGAACCCATTCCCGGTGTCAGCAGCCAGTTGATATACAATCATCTTCGCCCTGGCATACAGAAATGCCTGTGTAAAAAAGAAGATATATTACACCTGCTGAAAGAAAAGGATATAGAAGTTTTGATTACCTTAGGAGCCGGTGACATTGACAACTATGCACCCGCTATCAAGGAATTGCTGGAAACGAAAGAATAACTTTCCCATTCAGCATGCATAACCCGTTGAATTAACAAAAAAGGAAAGTATAATTATGATTAAGAGAATCCTTTTATCCATCACCATGCTGGTGCTACTCGCCTATCTCATTTTAGCCGTCAGCGCCTTTAACCGCAAGCCTGCCGACCAGACTTGCCGTGACTTGGAATTGGTGATTAAAGACACGGTATATGCCGGTTTCATCACCAAAGATGAACTGAAAGGTATCCTGCAGAAAAAAGGCATATATCCTATCGGAAAAAAAATGGAACGCATCTCTACAAAGTTCATCGAACAGGAGCTAGGGAAACATCCGCTGATTGATGTAGCCGAATGCTACAAGACCCCTAATGCCAAAATCTGCGTGGAAGTTTCTCAACGCATTCCTGTGCTGCGGATTATGAGCGACAAAGGAGATAATTATTATATTGACAACAAAGGAACCATCATGCCGGTGGACAGCAGATGCGTTGCCCACCGAGTAATTGTGACAGGAAACGTAGAAAAATCGTTTGCAATGAACGATTTATATAAGTTTGGTGTATTTTTGCATAACAATCCGTTTTGGGATGCACAGATAGAGCAAATTCATATTCTGCCCGATCGCAACATAGAACTGGTGCCCCGCGTAGGTGACCACATTGTTTACCTCGGTAAACTTAATGGCTATGAAAAGAAGCTGAAACGGCTGAAAGAATTCTATAAGAAGGGACTCAATCAAGTAGGTTGGAACAAATATTCACGCATCAACCTTGAGTTCAGCAACCAAATCATTTGTACTAAACGAGAAAATAAATAATAAAGATATGGCAACAACAGATTTTATCGCAGCTATTGAACTTGGTTCATCTAAGATAACCGGTGTGGCCGGAAAAAAGAACAGTGACGGAAGTATGCAGATATTGGCATACGCCCAAGAAGACTCTTCTACATTCATCCGTAAAGGAGTCATCTTCAACTTGAACAAAACAAGCCAGAGCCTGACTTCAATTATCAACAGGCTGGAAAGCGAATTGGAATGTACCATCGGTAAAGTATATGTCGGCCTTGGCGGACAGTCATTCCGCACGGTGCGCAACGTAGTGAGCCGTGATTTGGAAGATGAAGTCATCATTTCCGAAGAACTTGTTAATTCAATAGGTGATGAAAACCTTTCTGTGCCTTTAATTGACATGGATATATTGGATGTGGCCCCACAAGAATACAAGGTGGGCAATAACCTGCAGGCTAGCCCAGTGGGACTGGTGGGCAGCCACATTGAGGGACGTTTCCTCAATATTGTAGCCCGTTCATCGGTACGCAAGAATCTGGAACATTGCTTTGAACAGGCTAAAATAGTTATTGCCGACCAACTTATCTCACCGCTGGTGACAGCAAACACCGTTGTATCTGAAAACGAACGCCGGTCGGGCTGTGCACTGGTAGACCTTGGAGCTGACACGACTACTATTTCTATCTACAAAAACAACATGCTCCGCTTTCTCACCGTACTTCCTTTAGGAAGCAGCAGCATCACCCGGGACATCACTACCCTAAAAGTGGAAGAAGAAGAAGCTGAACGGCTGAAAGTGACTTACGGAGATGTGCTGTATGAAGATAACGAGGAAGAAGATGCTGTTTGCAAACTGGAAGATGACAATCGAGTGATCCGACTGAACGACTTGAACAACATCATTGCAGCCCGAGCAGAAGAAATCATAGCCAACGTATGGAACCTGATACAGCTATCGGGATATGAAGACAAACTGCTGGCAGGAATCATACTGACTGGAGGAGGCTCCAATCTGAAGAACATTGATGAGATGATGCACAAACGCAGCAAAATGGATAAAATCCGAATTGCCAAAGTGCCTCACTACACCATTCATGCATCCAAAGATATCGTAAAAAAAGACGGTTCTCAGAACACGTTGTTCGGCTTGCTGTTTGAAGGAACGGAAAACTGCTGCCAGATAAAGGCTAAACCAGTCGCTGTTCAACCGGAAGAAACTCCCAATCAAACAGCTGATATGTTTGAAAACGACCCGGACTTGAAAGAGCAGGAAATGCAAGCTCAACTTAAAAAGGAAGAAGAAGAACGGGAAGCCCAAAAGGCTGCAAAAAAAGCTGAGCAAGCACGCATAGAAAAGGAAAAGAAAGAAAAAGAGCGCCGAAAAAAGACTGGTCCGAGTTGGATTCAACGCAAAATTGACAGCCTGACCAAAGAATTTTTCGATGACGATGCCATGAAATAAGTCATTTCTCCGTGTTGCTCATTATTCATCATGTATAACTCATAATTTTATCAAAATATGGACGAGACAGTACAATTCGATTTCCCGACGGATTCACCGAAGATTATCAAAGTAATCGGTGTAGGCGGTGGCGGTTGCAACGCCGTTAACCACATGTACACGGAAGGCATCGAAGGTGTAGCATTTATGGTATGCAACACCGACTCTAAAGCATTGAATGATTCCCCCGTCCCCAACAAACTGCAATTAGGAAAAGGCTTGGGAGCAGGGAACAAACCTGAAAAAGCACGCAAAGATGCTGAAGACAGCATTGACGAAATAAAAGAACGTCTCAGTGACGGCACCCTGATGGTTTTCATCACTGCAGGGATGGGAGGCGGAACAGGAACAGGAGCTGCACCGGTCATTGCCAAAGTGGCCAAAGATATGGATATATTGACGGTAGCCATCGTTACCATCCCCTACCAATGGGAAGCTGACAAAAAAATTGATCAGGCTCTCGACGGTGTGGAAGAAATCAGCAAGCATGTGGATGCCTTGATTGTGATTAAAAATGACAAGCTGAGCGAAATATACGGCGAAATGGATTTTGAAGAAGCCTACGATAAAGCCGACGATATCGTACTCGTAGCTGCCAAGGGAATTTCCGACATCATCACCATGCATGGTAAAATCAACCTCGACTTCAACGACGTACGCACCGTGCTTAAGGAAGGTGGCGTAGCTATTATGGGTACGGGATATGGCAGTGGCGAAGGACGTGTAACCAAAGCTATTGACAATGCCCAGACCTCTCCTCTGCTGAACAATAACGATATTTTCAATGCCAAGAAAGTAGTGCTCTGCATCTCATACAGTTCACAAAGCAAACTGATGATGAGTGAAATGGACGAGGTCAAAGAATTCATGAGCCGTTTCAGCCGCAACATCGAAACCAAACACGGTGTTGAAAAAGACGAAACATTAGGTGACCAAGTTAAAATCACCTTGTTAGCTACCGGATTCGGCATACAGGATATCCACCTTAAAGAAATGGATGAACGTCTGGCAAACCGTACGGAAGAAGAGCTGGAAAAAATTGCAGAAGCGGAAGAACGCAAACGAAGCCGTCGAGAACGCTACTATGGAAAAGATATCAATAGCAATACACCACGTGTGCAACGCCGACATATTTACTTGTTTAATATGGAGGAAATGGACAATGACGACATCATTGCCATGGTAGAATCTTCGCCGACATACCAGCGTGATAAAGCTACCTTAGCCAAAATCAAGAATAAAGCGGCGCTGGAAGAAGAAACTGCGATTGAAGAAGCAACCGATGATAGCGGAATCATCAAATTTTAGTTATTAACAAGCTAACGTATTATAAAATAAATAGATATGGAACTATTTGAACAAGTAAACGAGGACATTAAAAATGCAATGAAGGCAAAAGATAAAGTTGCCTTGGAAACGCTGAGAAATATCAAGAAAGTCTTCCTGGAAGCTAAGACCGCTCCGGGAGCTAATGACACGCTGACCAATGATGCGGCGTTGAAGATTATTCAAAAACTGGTAAAGCAGGGCAAGGATGCTGCTGAAATCTACAACGGACAATCCCGACCGGATCTGGCTGAAGTAGAATTGGCTCAAGTTGCTGTCATGGAAAAATATCTGCCCAAACAAATGTCGCCCGAAGAATTGGAAGCAGCACTGAAAGAAATCATTGCTGAAGTGGGTGCTACAAGCGGTAAAGATATGGGTAAAGTAATGGGAGTAGCATCGAAAAAGCTGGCCGGACTTGCAGAAGGACGTGCCATCTCTGCTAAAGTGAAGGAATTACTGGGCTAACAGCTACATCAACGCCGAAAACAAGAACGGGTATGCCGAAACAAATCAATCGGCATACCCGTTTTTTCTGTCTGATATGCCGATCAATCGAACATCTCTTTCAAAACATCCAATGATTTTAGTGCGGGGAAATCCGGCAAATGCAGACTATAATAATCATTGATAATGGTCAGACAACGGGAACGTTCTTCCCTATTCATAGCAAACAGATGCATGGTATCATAATTCATACGCATCAACAAACGGAGACGTGCAGCTTCTACCGGCTGAATATAAGAAGCACGCGACTGCGGACAAACAGATGTAAAAGAAGCATTGAGCAAATCAAAATAATCTCCCTCATGATAATTATCTAAATTGGGATAGAGTCCCAAAAAGCGGGAAAGCCTCATGAGAAAAACCAGATGAAAATTCGCAAATCCATCCGCACAGGCATCCAACCATGTAATGGAATGCTGCAGATATGCAAACAAAGGGCGGTTTTCAGCCTCTTCACGAATGGCTCGGTAAAGAAATTCGGAAAGATAGAGCGCCATAGCCGACTTATAAGGGTTGTAAGGTATGGAAGAAAACAGATAAAACGACTTGGCTTCTTTCACCCGATGCAGGGTAACGGTAGGACGACAATCAACCTCAAGTTCGAGAAAAGATAGCGGCTGGAAAAGAACCGACTTCACAGAAGCTTTTTTCGACCGGGGAATAGCAACTAAAAAAGAAGCACGCCCTGATTCTTCTGTATACATATCTACAATAATTGAAGTATCACTATATTTTAACGTACGTAATACAATCCCTTTTGTCTTTTGAAGCATATTCCACTTTATTAATCATTCAAACTGCAACAAAAATACAAAAAAATACAGGAGCTCACACAAACCACAATAAAAGCATCACTTAACAATGGTAAAAAACGGCCACAATGATAATTTTATATCACGTTGATTTACAGGTGATTAAACCGCCAATCGAAAAAATAAAAAGAAAAAACATAGATTTTTTTGCTAGAAATGTTTGCCAATTTAAAAAAAGTTCCTACCTTTGCATCCGCAATCGAGAAACAAAGACTGCTTCAAGAACGCAAAGCAGAAATGCAAAACAAAGGATGGCCCGTTCGTCTATCGGTTAGGACGCAAGATTTTCATTCTTGAAAGGGGGGTTCGATTCCCCCACGGGCTACAAGTAAAAAAGAATAAAAGAACTAAAAAAGATTAGTCGAGATGGCAAATCATAAATCATCACTGAAAAGAATCAGACAAGAAGAAACAAGAAGACTTCACAACAGATATTATGGTAAAACCATGAGAAATGCTGTTAGAAAGCTCCGCGCAACTACAGATAAGGCTGAAGCAGTTGCAATGTACCCGAACGTCTCTAAGATGTTGGATAAGTTGGCTAAAACAAACGTTATTCATAAGAATAAGGCTAACAACTTAAAATCTAAGTTGGCAGTTTATATCAATAAGCTTGCTTAAAAACAGAGAATAACTACTTTACATATTAAAACCGGACTTTGTATAAAGCCCGGTTTTGTTGTATTCCACACAATCAACTCCACCCATAACCAAAAGACATCCTCATTCGTCTTTTTTCACTGTTAATTCTTCGCCAACTCACTATTTTTCACTACTTTTGCTTAGTTATTAAAGATAGAAAGGCAATTATGAGCGAAGAAAAAATCAATCCCAATAACGGGGCTTATTCAGCAGACAGCATCCAGGTACTGGAAGGACTTGAAGCGGTAAGAAAACGCCCTGCGATGTACATTGGTGACATCAGCGTAAAGGGACTTCACCACTTAGTATACGAAATCGTAGACAACTCTATTGACGAAGCATTAGCTGGATACTGCACGCACATAGAGGTCACAATCAACAAAGATAATTCAATCACAGTGCAAGACAACGGACGTGGTATTCCGGTGGACATGCACCAAAAAGAAAAGAAATCCGCTTTGGAAGTGGCTATGACCATTCTTCATGCCGGAGGTAAGTTCAATAAAGGATCATATAAAGTATCAGGTGGTCTGCATGGTGTAGGTATGTCATGTGTAAACGCATTGTCTACCCACATGCTCACGCAAGTATTCCGCAACGGCAAAATCTACCAGCAGGAATACGAAATCGGTAAACCACTATATCCAGTAAAAGAAGTAGGTGTGTCTGACATCACAGGTACACGCCAACAATTCTGGCCCGACGGAAGCATCTTCACTGAAACAGTCTACAAATATGAAATTTTAGCTGAGCGCATGCGCGAACTGGCTTATTTGAACGCAGGACTGAAAATTACACTGACCGACCAACGGGTACAGAAAGAAGACGGCTCGTTTAAAGGCGAAGTGTTCTACTCAAAAGAAGGGCTACGCGAGTTTGTGCGCCACGTAGATGCCTCACGTGAACACTTAATCAACGATGTAATCTACATCAACACTGAAAAGCAAGGCATCCCCATTGAAGCTGCTATCATGTATAATACATCGTACACTGAAAACTTACACTCGTATGTCAACAATATCAATACCATTGAGGGAGGTACACACCTGCAAGGATTTAAGGCCGCTTTGACTCGCACACTGAAGAAATATGCAGAAGACAGCAAAGCGCTTGAAAAAGCGAAAGTGGAGATTTCACCCGAGGACTTCCGTGAAGGTCTGACGGCAGTCGTTTCAGTGAAAGTGGCAGAACCGCAATTTGAAGGACAGACTAAAACAAAACTGGGTAACAGTGAAGTTTCAGGAGCCGTACAGCAAGCTATCGGTGAAGCATTGACTTACTATTTGGAAGAACATCCGAAAGAAGCCAAGATGATCATCGACAAAGTGGTTTTAGCAGCCACTGCCCGTGTTGCTGCACGTAAAGCACGCGAATCTGTACAACGCAAAAGCCCGATGAGCGGCGGTGGACTTCCAGGAAAATTGGCCGACTGTTCCAGCAAGAACCCAGATGAATGCGAATTGTTCCTCGTCGAGGGTGACTCGGCAGGCGGTTCGGCCAAACAAGGCCGTAGCCGATTGTTCCAAGCCATCCTTCCCTTGCGAGGTAAAATTCTGAACGTAGAAAAGTCCATGTGGCACAAAGCCTTTGAAAGCGATGAAGTAAACAACATCATACAGGCATTAGGCGTACGCTTCGGTATGGATGAAGAAAACAGCAAAGCTGCCAACATTGACAAGCTCCGTTATGGAAAGATTATCATCATGACCGATGCCGACGTCGATGGCTCTCACATCGACACACTCATCATGACACTCTTCTTCCGCTATATGCCGGAAGTAATCCGCGGAGGTCACCTCTATATCGCCAACCCGCCACTATACTTATGTACAAAGGGGAAAGTAAAACAGTATTGCTACAGCGACAAAGAGCGTGAAGAGTTTATCAAAACTTACGGTGAAGGTGAAGAAAAGAGTGTGCACACACAGCGCTACAAAGGTTTGGGAGAAATGAATCCGGAACAGCTATGGAGCACAACCATGGACCCAGAAACACGCAGACTGAAGCAGGTTCACATTGACAATGCAGCAGAAGCTGACTACATATTCTCCATGCTAATGGGTGAAGATGTAGGTCCTCGCCGTGAATTCATTGAAGAAAACGCGACATATGCCAATATCGATGCATAACAATAACACGTAATTATAAAAACCAACCTCACATCTTACAACGAGAAAACGCCGGTAAAAGGACATTCCTTCAGCCGGCGTTTTTCGTTTAGTTATTTTCAAACATCACCCTACAGGGAGAGAACTGCATAAATGAGACTATCAAATCAGATGCTGCTTTTTTAATTCCTCAGCTACCGATTCTAATTCCTCATACCAAGCTTCTCCAAACTTACGGATCAGCGGTTCCTTCAGAAACTTATACACCGGCACATTCTCTTTTTTACCCAACAGAACAGCAGCCTTACACACATCCCAACGATGATAATTGACAGCTTTATAAGGTCCGTAATCACCAATGCGAATCGGATAGAGATGGCAGGAGACAGGCTTATAAAAGTTACATTTTCCTGCCCTAAAAGCCTTTTCAATTGCGCAATAACAGCAACCTTTTTCATCATAACAAGTAAAAACACAATCTTTCCCGTTCACAATGGAAGTTACCAAGTCACCATCCTGATCGGTATAGACTACTCCTTGCTTTTCAATCACAGCTTTCGCCTCCGGAGAAAGTTCATCCCACACTACGGGAAGCACTTCTTCCAACTGAGCCACTTCCTCCAACTCTACCGGAGCTCCTGCATCACCCTCAATGCAACACTCGCCTTTGCAAGCATCCAGATTGCACAAGAATTTTTCACGAAAGACATCTAAACTTATTACAACGTCATCAATTTGTACCATATAATTTGCATCGATTATTTACGATGCAAAGGTAAAAATAAAAAATGTAAGTCCCACAAGAAACAAAAGAAGGGTATAAGCTATCAAAGAAAATAAAACAAAAAAACAGGGAATAAACAACCGCCCCTTACAGACCATTGCCTATTCCCTGCTTATAAGTCAAATTTTTAATATCTATTTCTTCTTCAAGATATAATGTGCAGCCAATTCACCCTGATTCACGATACCCGATTCATCAGAAAGCATCAGACCTTCAGACAATACTTTATAATACGTCTTCTCACCTGAAGAAGGAGTTACAAGTTCAATCAAAGTTGCATTTGGCATGTGATAAACACCACTTGTTTCAAAAACACCATCCTTAGCACCCAAATACTCGCTACGCAACGTATAAGTACTGTCGCTATTAATAGTCAGCGTCGTTTGAATCCCCTCACAATCGGCACAAGGGAGAGTACCTTCATAAACACCACTGCTCAAAACTGGCTGAAGCTGAGCTTCTGTTGAAATAGCCTGGGCACTTTGCTCTTGAACATCCGTCTTCTTGACGGCATTTCCACAACTACTCACAGTTGCTGCAGTCAAAATTACTGCACATAAAAACGAACTTTTCATAATCTCCAAAATTATAGAATTAAAAATATATCACCGATTCAGCTGGAAGGACAACCTTACTTGATCAAGACATTACCATCCATTTCAGCAGGAGCTTCCAAGCCCATAATCTTCAAAATGGTAGGAGCCACATCTGCCAGACGTCCATCCTCAACCTTAGCCTCCTTGTTAGCTGTTACATACACACAAGGAACCGGGTTCATAGAGTGAGCCGTATTCGGAGTACCATCTTCATTCAGCGCATGGTCAGCATTACCGTGGTCAGCAATAATAATAGCTTCATAATCTTGAGCCTTGGCAGCTTCAATAACATCCTTCACACAAGCATCCACAGCAACAACAGCCTTCTCAATTGCATCATAGATACCTGTATGACCAACCATGTCACCATTCGCAAAGTTCACTACAATGAAGTCATACTTGTTTTCATTGATAGCAGCCACCAACTTATCTTTCACTTCGTAAGCACTCATTTCAGGCTTCAAGTCGTAAGTAGCCACCTTTGGAGATGGAACCAAAATACGATCCTCTTTATCAAACGGAGTTTCACGTCCACCATTGAAGAAGAATGTAACGTGAGCATATTTTTCTGTTTCTGCGATATGCAGCTGAGAAAGACCTTTTGAAGAAAGATATTCACCCAAAGTGTTGGATACATTTTCTTTATCAAACAAAATGTGTACACCCTTGAACGAAGCATCATACGGAGTCATACAATAATACTGCAATCCCGGAATAGTATGCATACCTGCTTCCGGCATATCCTGCTGTGTCAGCACCACTGTCAATTCCTTTGCACGGTCATTACGGTAGTTGAAGAAAATAACAACATCCCCTTCTTTGATAGTACCATCTACATTCGCATTCACAATCGGCTTGATGAATTCGTCTGTCACTCCTTCATCATACGATTCCTGCATAGCCTGCACCATATCTGTAGCCTTCTTACCTTCACCGTTTACCAGCAAATCGTAAGCTTCTTTCACACGTTCCCAGCGTTTATCACGGTCCATAGCATAATAACGGCCAATGATAGAGGCAATCTTACCGGCTGACTTTTCGCAGTGTGCAGTCAGTTCTTCGATAAAACCTTTACCGCTCTTCGGGTCAGTGTCACGACCATCCATGAAACAGTGGATGAATGTATTTTCGATATTGTATTCTTTGGCAATGTCACAAAGTTTGAAAAGATGAACCAATGAACTGTGTACACCACCATTGGAAGTCAAACCCATGAAATGGATGTTCTTGCCATTTTCCTTTGCATAAGAAAAAGCTGAAACAACCTCAGGATTCTTCAAGATACTACCATCAGCACAAGCACGATTGATCTTAACCAAATCCTGGTAAACAACACGACCTGCACCGATATTCAAGTGACCTACCTCAGAGTTACCCATCTGACCATCAGGCAAACCTACATTTTCACCACTTGCCTGCAGTGCAGAATGAGGATACGTAGACATCAGGTAATCCCAATAGGGTGTAGGAGTGTTGAAGATTACGTCGTCTTTCTTTTGATCACCTAATCCCCAACCATCGAGAATCATTAAAAGGGCTTTCTTGCTCATAATATTTTAAACATTTAAATTATAGTCTATTATTATGGGTACAAAGGTACAAAAAAGATAAGAACCTTCACTTTTAATCTATATTAAATTACAGCCTATCATCTACGAAAGATGATAGGCTGGACTACGTTTTAATTCGATAGAGAATTAATTAAAAGAGAATGTTTAGAGAGAGAAGATTTTTCATCCTTGTTTTTTCTTACCACCCATCGGGAAAGAGATACCCACAAATCCATTCACCGAGTTGGAGTTCTTGCCTAAGAACATATAGTCAGTTCCCACAAACAAGGGACCTAATTTCATAGCCAAACCAAATGATTTACCAGCCGACTGAATGGCTGAATAGCTGACAGCCAAATTGAACCAGTTTTTCGGACGGTAATTGGCAGAGAAAGTCAATTCAGAAAGCGTTTTAGGCTCCACAAAGCGAGTGGTAGACAACACACCCACAGCCAACTTATTATTGAAGAATCCATATTCGGCACCCAGCACCAAAGTAGAAGCCAAACGGGATTTACGAGAATCCTTCACTTCACTTTCTTTCAGCTGCATCATTTCAAAGTCGAGCACATCACCGCCCGTTACGCGGTCCATGTAACCATTGGCATCTTCCTGTAACTTATTAACAGCAGCCACAACAGTTTGCGGATTAGACGGATCAATACCGGCTGTATAATCACTACCTTTCAAAGCAATGGGGTCCGGATTGGCAGAAGCTATCTTAGAAGCCGATTTCGACCAAGAGATGAAGCCCAAGTCGAGGATAGCAGCCGAAACAGTCAGGTTATTCAGCACTTTATAAGAAGCACCCAAGTCAACGCCGAAACCATAACCGGCGATACCCAAGTCGTTCTCGTTGAACTCTATATCTTCAATATACGTATTGGTCGGATCCTTCACCAGTTCCAATCCTTTGAACGAGCCTCGCAATTCTGCATTGACATTCAGGTTGGCATAATAAGCATCAAACTTATTTTTGAACTCTTGGATCTGTTCAGCAGATTGTTTACGCCAATAATTGGGATCTTGCCATTGATTAATCTCCATATCACTTGGCAAGTCAGCATTCATCGACACATTATTCAAGTTCAGTTCCAGATTGGCTGCACCAATCAAACCCTTCAGACGTGCACCTACGGTCAGACGGTTGTTAATCTGGCGGGCAAATCCCAATCCTACTTCCGCATACGCATTGATATTCACCTGCTGATGACTGATATCATAAGCACTGTTCCGCCAGTTATCTTCCACACCATCCATTTCATTTAAGAAAGTGAAAAGGTTCCGCGTCAGTTCGGCACCGATATCCGTGCGCACACCCACATTGAACGACCAGAAATTCTTCCCCTTATACCAGCCGAAAGAAAGAATATCCGTATTCAAGTTGACATTCAAACGGTTGTTATCCTTCAAGCGATCCATGAATCTTGGGTTAGAATAAAAGTTTCCCCCATCATCAATAATGTCAATAATGTCTTGATAACCCAAAGAAGTAGAACCCACCGTTGCGTTAAAAGAGCCAATCACCGGAAAGTTAAAATATCCCTTTATCGGAGTCAAAGCTGGATTTAACTGTTGGCGATAGTGTGTACCTTCCATTAAATAGGAAGTACGCAAGAACTGCGCCTGAACAGAAAAAGTTGAAAGCAATAAGAAGAAAAAAATACCCCAAAACTTTACTGTTTGAAAGAAGACATTGTTAGCAGTCATAATTTGTGTTTCTAAATCATTACTTATTGGCGGCAAATATAGAAATTAAATATAACAATAAAAAATATCAATCAACATATTTTTAACTATATTTATATATTACGCAATAATTACGCCTTCATTTTACAAATATTTTGCAAAAATATGTATATAGAATTGCAACTAAAAAAAGAAAATTATTTAAAACTTCAATGAAAGTTGCCCATTTCCAAGCAAGTTGAATGTAGAACGATGATAAGGCGTACTACCATATTTTGCAATAGCAGCCCGATGTTTGGCAGTAGGATAGCCTTTATTTCGGTCCCAGTCATAATAAGGAAATTCCTCATGCAAGCGGTTCATATAATCGTCCCGATATGTTTTAGCCAAAATAGAAGCAGCCGCTATCGAAAGATACTTACCATCCCCCTTTACTACAGTGGTATGAGGTATATTGGGATAGGCATTAAAACGATTGCCGTCTATCAGCAAATGTTCCGGACGCACAGCCAACTGGTCGATAGCACGATGCATGGCCAGAAAAGAAGCCCTCAAGATATTAATCTTATCTATTTCTTGCGGAGACACCACTCCCACAGCCCAAGCAACAGCCTCCCGTTCGATCACTTCACGCAAAGCATAGCGTTGTTTTTCCGTAAGTTGCTTGGAATCATTGAGCAACTCATTCTTAAAATCACGTGGCAAAATAACGGCAGCTGCATAAACAGCTCCTGCCAGACAACCACGGCCAGCCTCATCGCATCCGGCCTCAATCAAATTCTCATTTAAATAAGGTAATAACATCGTCCGTTTTTTCTGCAAAGGTAAAAATAAAAAAAAGGAGACCGAAATCGAGTCTCCTTTTCATTAAACCTTCTATCCAAATAAACTCCAGGCTACAGTCAGGCCGGCCATTACAATAGCCACCATGCTCATCAGTTTAATCAAGATATTCAAACTGGGACCAGATGTATCCTTAAACGGATCACCCACCGTATCACCTACCACAGTAGCTTTATGCACTTCACTGCCTTAACCACCCAAATTTCCTTCCTCCACATATTTTTTAGCATTATCCCAAACCCCGCCGGCATTAGCCATAAAAATAGCCAGTACAAAGCCGCTGCTCAAGCCGCCAATCAAAAGTCCCAACACTCCAGACACACCCAATACAAGTCCTGTGAGAACCGGTGCAATGATGGCAATCAGCGAAGGCACTGATAAGAGAGAGAGAAATGTCACAATAGCAACATAAAAATACCCCTGCCACAGCCAACTGCGACAGGGGTACATTTCTTGAAAAGAGCGTTTAGATTCACTCTCTATTTTTTATACGAACACTACGGACAGAGCAAAGAAAGACTAGAACATCTTTCTCACCCGGTCGATACCCGCCACCAGTACGTCCACTTCTTCTTTCGTATTATACAAAGCAAACGAAGCACGAACCGTACCTTCTATTCCCAAACGCTGCATCAGCGGCTGTGCACAATGATGCCCGGTGCGAACGGCTATTCCCAGACGATCGAGCAAGGTGCCCAGGTCGAAATGATGAATATTACCAACGAGGAAAGAAATAACCGCTCCTCTATCCGAAGCCTCGCCAAAGATACGCATATCCGGAATCTCTTTCAAGCGCTGCAAAGCATACGTTGTCAGTTCATGCTCATGACGAGCAATCTCATCCAGACCGATGGCATTCACATAATCAAGCGCCTTTGCCAGTCCCGTGGTACCGATATAGTCGGGCGTTCCAGCCTCAAATTTAAAAGGAAGTTCGTTGAATGTTGTTTTTTCGAAAGAAACATGCTGTATCATCTCCCCTCCCCCTTGATAAGGAGGAAGACGATCCAACCATTCTTCTTTTCCATACAACACCCCTACGCCTGTAGGACCATATATCTTATGAGCTGAGAAAACCAGGAAGTCGGCATCCAGATCCTGCACATCCACTTTCATGTGAGGAATCGACTGGGCCCCATCCACCAAGCAAGGAACGCCATGGGCATGTGCCGTAGCAATTATCTCTTTCACCGGATTGACTGTACCCAACACATTAGACACTTGCACTACGCTGACGATCTTCGTACGTTCAGAAAACAGTTTCTCATACTCATCCAGCAGCAACTCCCCGTTGTCATTCATCGGAATAACTTTAATCACAATCCCTTTACGGGCAGCCAGCAATTGCCAAGGAACAATGTTGCTGTGATGCTCCATCACCGAAAGAATCACTTCATCACCTGCCTCCATACATTCGGCTCCGAAACTGGAAACCAGCAGATTGATACTTTCTGTTGTTCCTCGTGTGAACACCACCTCATTCGTACTACGCGCGTTGATAAAACGGCGCACCGTCTCACGAGAAGCCTCATGCAGTTCAGTAGCCTGTTGAGAAAGATAATGCACGCCCCGATGCACATTCGCATTGACAGAATAATATTCATCCACCAGCGAATCGACCACCAAGCGAGGTTTTTGAGTTGTCGCTCCATTATCCAAATAAACCAAAGGCTTACCATAGACCGAGCGACTCAATATCGGAAAATCTTCCCGTATCTTTTGAATATCCATTTTCGTATCATTTACAGATTGCACACCCCTGACACCTGTTCAGCTGTCCGCGGAAACGCTTCTCAACCAACAGATGCAGACGGTCTTTCAACGCGTCCATACGGATGGTGTCTACCACCTCATTGACAAAGGCAAACATCAGCAACAGACGAGCCTCTTTCTCAGCGATTCCACGCGAGCGCATATAGAACAACGCTTTTTCGTCCAGCTGTCCCACAGTAGCCCCGTGCGAACATTTCACATCATCCGCATAGATTTCCAGCTGCGGCTGTGTATACATGCGGGCTTCACGAGTGGCACAAAGGTTACGGTTCGTCTGCTGGGAAGTAGTGTGCTGTGCGCCTGGACGCACCAATACCAAACCGGCAAAAGCCCCCACAGCCTGATCGTCCAGCACATACTTAAACAGTTCATTGCTCGTGCAGCGCGGCACAACATGATCAATACTTGTATGATTATCCACATGCTGGTTTTTATCCGCAATCGCCATACCGCAAAGATTGATTTCAGCCCCTTCGCCTGCCAACAGCACTTCCGTCGTGTTGCGTGTCGTACCGTTATGCAAAGTCATACCGTTCAAAAGCACATTACTATTGGCCTCCTGCTTCACATACAAGTTGCTGAAGCGTACCGTGCTGGTATGCGTCTCTTCCAATTCATACAAATCGAATACCGCATTCTCGCCCACAAATGCCTCCACCACCTGAGTAGAGAGGAAGTTGACATTATCCATGGCGTGATCACACACCAGCAAACGAGCCTGAGCCCCTTCTTCCAGAATCACCAGCACACGGCGGTTCACCATAAAGTTGACATCCGCCCGCAAGACATTCACCAGCTGAACCGGCTTATCCACCACCACATTCTTGGGTACATAAAAGAGTACACCATCCTGTGCAAAAGCCGTATTGAAAGCAGTCAAGCCATCTTTCGAAGTATCCGCCAATTTCCCGTAATACTTCTTCACCAAGTCAGGATGTTGTTCGGCTACCTCTTTCAGACTGCCCAAAATCACCCCATCGGGCAATTGGCAAGAAGGAAGTGCCCGGCTGTAAAAAGCATCATTGACCACAAAGTAAAGCGACGTACTCATATTCGGCACATCACACTTAAACACTTCATACGGATTCACCGGAATAGGCAAGCGATTCAAGTTCAATCCAAAATCCGGTTCAAAGAACTTGCTTACATCCGTATATTTATATTTCTCCATCTTACGGGTAGGGAAACCCAGCCGCTCAAAATCGGCAAAAGCAGCCGCCCGGGGAGCATTCAGCACCTCAGCGCTATGCTTGCAGATCAGAGCCTCCGTCTGACTGAAGAGTTCTATATATTGTTGTTCAGCATTCATCTTTATTCTCCCAATTCTTTCTTAATCCAATCATATCCCTTCTCTTCCAGCTCCAAAGCCAGTTCCGGTCCGGCCGTTTTCACGATGCGTCCTTTATAAAGCACGTGCACAATATCCGGTTTGATATAATCAAGCAAACGTTGGTAGTGAGTAATGACAATCGTACTTGTTTCCGGAGTTTTCAGTTTGTTCACCCCTTCGGCTACGATACGAAGCGCATCAATATCCAATCCGGAGTCCGTTTCATCCAAGATACTCAGACGAGGCTCCAGCATAGCCATCTGGAATATCTCATTCCGTTTCTTTTCACCACCCGAGAAACCTTCATTCACCGAACGGTTGGCCAACTTATTGTCCAACTCTACGACCGCCCGTTTTTCACGCATCAGTTTCAAGAATTCACTTGCCGTAAGAGCAGGCAGCCCTTTATATTTGCGCTGCTCATTCACAGCTGCACGCATAAAATTGACCATGCTCACTCCCGGAATTTCCACCGGATACTGAAAACTCAGGAAAAGTCCCTCATGACTACGGTTTTCAGGAGTCAGTTCCAGCAAGTTTTTACCGAAAAAAGACACTTCCCCTTTAGTCACCTCGTAAGCCGGATGTCCCACCAGGACAGACGACAATGTACTCTTACCCGAACCGTTCGGTCCCATGATGGCATGCACCTCACCCGGTTTCACCGTCAGGTTGATACCTTTCAATATCTCTTTGCCATTAATGCTGGCATGCAGGTCTTTTATCTCTAACATAATTTCTTTTATTTTTTATCCTACACTTCCTTCCAAGGAAATAGAGAGCAACTTCTGTGCCTCTACTGCAAACTCCATCGGAAGTTTATTCAATACCTCTTTTGCATAACCGTTCACAATCAGCCCAACAGCATCTTCAGTTGAAATACCCCGCTGATTGCAATAGAATATCTGGTCCTCGCTAATTTTACTTGTAGTAGCCTCATGTTCCACTACAGCTGTTTCATTATGAATATCCATATAAGGGAAAGTATGAGCGCCACACTTATCTCCCAGCAGCAAAGAATCACACTGGCTGTAGTTACGTGCATTCTCGGCTTTTTCCGACACCTTCACCAAACCCCGGTATGAGTTTTCGCTATGTCCGGCCGAGATACCCTTGCTCACAATCGTACTGCGTGTATTCTTACCGATATGAATCATCTTCGTTCCGGTATCAGCCTGCTGATAATTGTTGGTCACCGCCACCGAATAAAACTCAGCTGTTGAATTATCACCCGCCAAAATACAAGAAGGATATTTCCAGGTAATAGCCGAACCAGTTTCCACCTGAGTCCACGACAATTTACTGTCTACCCCCTTACACGTACCTCGTTTGGTCACAAAGTTGTATACACCCCCCTTGCCTTCAGCATCTCCCGGATACCAGTTCTGCACCGTGCTGTATTTCACCTCCGCGCGGTCGTGTACCACAATTTCCACAATCGCCGCATGCAATTGGTTCTCATCACGCATCGGAGCGGTACATCCTTCCAAATACGAAACATAAGCGTCATCATCAGCCACAATCAGCGTACGTTCAAACTGTCCCGTATTACGCGCATTGATACGGAAATAAGTAGACAGCTCCATCGGACAGCGTACCCCCTTCGGAATATACACAAAAGAACCGTCTGAAAAAACAGCCGAATTCAATGCGGCAAAGAAATTGTCACGGTAGCTCACCACCGAACCTAAATACTTCTTCACCAAATCCGGATGTTCACGCACTGCCTCACTGAAGGAACAGAAAATAATTCCCTTCTCCATCAGCGTTTCCTTAAACGTAGTCTTTACCGAAACCGAGTCCATCACGGCATCCACAGCCATCCCGCTCAAAGCCATCTGCTCCTCCAAAGGAATCCCCAGCTTGTTGAACGTCTTAATCAACTCAGGGTCCACTTCATCCAAACTCTTCGGACCTTCCTTCTTTTGCGTAGGATCGGCATAATAAGAGATTGCCTGATAATCAATTTCCGGAATACGCAGATGCGCCCAAGTCGGCATTTCAAGCGTCAGCCAATACCGGTACGCCTTCAGACGAAATTCCAGCAACCACTCCGGTTCGTTTTTCTTCGATGAAATCAATCGAATCACATCCTCATTGAGTCCACGCTCAATGATGTCTGTATGCACTTCCGTAGTAAAGCCATATTTATACTTTTCCTGCGTCAGTTCCTTTACATATTTATTGGGTTCTACTTGTTGCATCTTTCTTATTTAAATATATATTGTTGTGTCATATTTTTGGCCACAGGCACAAATATACCCGCCAGTTCCTCCATAGGATAATATAACAAAGACTGTTTCTTATTTGTTGCACTAATCAATTTATTGTCTGTATCAATGATTTCAATCAGGGCAATCACCACACTCGTCAGCAACATGAGTTTCAGTGCTCCCAATCCACTCCCCAACCAACGGTTCAGCCAGTTCAGCGAAATAGCCTGCATCGCCTTTGTCAAGAGTGAAGCCACAAACACAAAAATCACCGGAACAGCAATCCATATCATGATAAAAGCCAAAACTTGTGCAATGGTCATCGAATCGGTAATCGCCGGACAAAGTTTAAGCGCCAAAGACGAATACAACGCCTTCGCAGCCAGCAAACCCGCCACCAGCCCTAAGATAGAAGCCAACTGGCGAATAAATCCCTTGATAAAACCAATTATCGCCCCGATGCCTACTGCAACAAGAATTATTATATCAACCGTTGCCACGTTAATGTATTTATTTATCATAAAAAAAGAGGAGGTAAGGTGGTGTCCTACAAACAAGTACCACATTACCACCTCTTCTTATATTTTACCCCTACGGCTTGTTCGAACGGAGCTTCACCAGCATCCGTTCACGTCATCAGCCAAGAGCTTACTTACTTCATTAAAGCGTCTGCTTCACTTCAATTTCTTCAAATGTTTCGATGATATCACCCACCTTCATATCGTTGCAGTTCACCAGACTGATACCACATTCAAAGTTCGTACCAACCTCCTTCACATCATCTTTGAAGCGTTTCAACGCATTGATATTTCCGGTAAAGATTACAATACCATCGCGAATCAGACGGGCCTTGTCGCTGCGTTTCACCTTTCCGGTCTTCACCATAGCACCCGCTACGATACCCACCTTCGTGATGTTAAACACTTCACGCACCTCAACGGTAGCCGTTACCTGTTCTTTCAATTCAGGCGCCAACATACCTTCCATAGCCGACTTCACTTCCTCGATAGCATCGTAGATGACAGAATATTTGCGGATATCCACACCATCCTGCTCAGCCATCTTAGCAGCAGCACCCGAAGGACGTACCTGGAATCCGACGATGATAGCATCTGAAGCAGCAGCCAGCGACACATCCGATTCAGAGATAGCACCTACCCCCTTATGAATCACATTCACCTGAATCTGCTCAGTAGACAACTTGATCAACGAGTCACTCAACGCCTCGACAGATCCGTCCACGTCACCCTTCACAATGATGTTCAATTCCTGGAAGTTGCCCAAAGCAATACGGCGGCCCAATTCATCCAAAGTAAGGATCTTCTGCGTACGCAATCCCTGCTCGCGAGCCAGTTGTTCGCGTTTGTTCGTAATTTCACGTGCTTCCTGATCGGTTTCCACCACATGGAACGTATCACCGGCAGCCGGAGCTCCATTCAGTCCCAGAATCAGCGCCGGTTCAGACGGTCCGGCCTGCTTGATACGCTGGTTACGTTCATTGAACATCGCTTTCACACGTCCGTAGCTTGTACCGGCCAACACGATGTCACCCACCTTCAACGTACCGTTGGACACCAATACCGTAGCCACATAACCGCGGCCCTTATCCAAAGAAGACTCGATGATAGAACCCGTAGCGTTGCGGTTCGGATTCGCCTTCAGTTCCAGCATTTCCGCTTCCAGCAGCACTTTTTCCAACAGTTCTTCCACACCGATACCCTTCTTGGCTGAAATATCTTGCGACTGATACTTACCGCCCCATTCCTCTACCAGGAAATTCAGCGTAGCCAATTCTTCCTTAATCTTATCCGGGTTCGCAGTCGGTTTATCCACCTTATTGATAGCAAACACGATAGGCACACCGGCAGCCATAGCATGGTTGATAGCTTCCTTCGTCTGCGGCATCACACTGTCGTCCGCAGCCACAATGATAATCGCAATATCCGTCACCTTGGCACCACGGGCACGCATCGCCGTAAACGCCTCATGACCCGGAGTATCCAGGAACGTAATGCGGCGACCATCTTCCAGTTTCACATTGTATGCACCAATGTGCTGTGTGATACCACCTGCTTCACCGGCAATTACATTTGCCTTACGGATATAGTCGAGCAACGAAGTCTTACCGTGGTCAACGTGACCCATCACCGTTACAATCGGTGCACGCGGCTGCAAATCTTCCGGATCATCTTCTTCCTCAACGATGGCCTGTGCCACTTCCGCACTCACATATTCAGTTTTGAAACCGAACTCTTCGGCCACCAGGTTGATGGTTTCCGCATCCAAACGCTGGTTGATAGACACCATGATACCGATACTCATACAAGTAGCGATTACCTGATTGACAGAAACATCCATCATCGTAGCCAATTCATTCGCTGTCACGAACTCAGTCAGCTTCAAGATTTTGCTTTCTGCCATTTCCATGTCTTCCAGCTCCTGCATCCGGTTGGAAGCCTGTTCACGTTTTTCTTTACGATATTTTGAAGCCTTGTTTTTACCCTTGCTTGTCAGACGTGCCAGCGTTTCCTTTACTTGCTTAGCTACATCTTCCTCACTAACCTCCTGCTTTACGACCGGCTTCTTGAAGCGGTCTTTATTCTTGCGGTTGTTTCCAACAGCCTGGCCTGCAGCAGTTCCTTTTCCTTGAGCACCCGGACGTGAAGCACCGAAGCCCGATGCTGCTACATTGTTCACATCCACCTTTTCCTTATTGATGCGGTTGCGTTTTTTCTTGCCGGCAGCTTCCGCATTTTCTTTGGCACTGCCTTTTTGCAACTTGGAATCCTCCTTACGGATCTCCTTGATGATAGCTTCCTTCATCATTTTCTTCTGCTCCATGCGAACCTTTTCCTTTTCCTCACGTTCGCGACGCTTCTCCTCCTTCGATTTCTTCTTCGGACGAGTAGACTGATTCAATGCAGCCAGGTCAATCTGACCAATCACATTAATCTTAGCACCTAATTCCGGCTGACGAATTTTAAATACACCATCGTCTTTAGCCATTTCTTTTTCGGCGGATGCTTCTTGTGCACCTTCAGCCGACACCGTTTTTATATTTTCTTCCACACTATTATGTTCCACCGCCTTCACAGGTTGCAAATCTGCCTTCGGCTGTTCTTCATTCACTTTTTCTACTGTTTTTTCCACTTCTGCCGATACAGTTTGCACTGTGTTTTCCGGTTGTTTTGCAGCTTCCGGTTTTACCTCCGGCTGTTTTACTTCTTCCGTTTGTTTCGTTACTTGCTCGGGCTGCACAGCAGGTTTTACCTCTTCAGCCGCCACTTCGGGTTCTTTCTTCACTTCTGGTTTCTCAACAGGTCGTTCAGCAACCGGTTCTTTTTTAGCCGGTTCCTTCCCTACTTTATCAGTTCTTCGACCATTTAAATTATCCAAGTCAATTTTCCCGACAGGTTTAAACTTCGGACGGGCATCCTCAGGCACAACTGTTTTAATCACATCCTCCGATTTCGGTTTATCCTCCGACTTGTCAAAGCCCTCGATAGACACCGACGTCTTGTTGCGATCCTTATTCTGACGTTCCTGAATGAAACGCTCCGATTCAAGTCTAAGGTTCTTATCTGTACTAAACTCCTTCACGAGCATAGCGTATTGCTCCTCACTAATTTTGGTATTAGGATTCGCCTCTACGGTATACCCTTTCTTTTGCAGGAACTCAACGACCGTTGCTATTCCCACATTCAAATCTCTTGTAACTTTGTTTAACCTTATCGTCATATTTTTAATTTAATGAATAAATGGAGCGAAGAAAAAAATCAAAAGCAATAACTAATTACTCTTCTGTCGGTTCCGGCATTCCTTCCGGTTCTTCTTCAAACTCCGATTTCAAAATACGTATTACCTCGTCCACAGTCTCTTCTTCCAAGTCCGTTTTTTCGATCAGCATTTCACGAGGTGCATTCAACACAGCCTTCGCCGTATCAATGCCGATAGATTTGATTGAATCAATCACCCATCCGTCAATTTCATCCCTGAATTCATCGAGATAAATGTCCTCATTATCCACGCTGTCATCCAATTCACGGAACACGTCGATAGTGTACTCGGTCAACATACTGGCCAGTTTGATATTCAAACCGCCTTTACCAATAGCCAACGAAACTTCTTCCGGTTTGAGGAACACCTCAGCCTTCTTCTCTTCCTCATTCAGACGGATAGAAGAAACCTTTGCCGGACTTAAAGCACGCTGTATAAACAATGAGATATTCGAAGTATAGTTGATCACATCAATATTCTCATTGCGAAGTTCGCGAACGATGCCATGAATACGGCTACCCTTCACACCCACACAAGCGCCTACAGGGTCAATTCTGTCATCATACGATTCCACCGCAATCTTGGCGCGTTCACCGGGGATACGGGCAATCTTTCTGATGGTAATCAAGCCATCGTTGATTTCAGGTACTTCCATTTCGAACAGGCGTTGCAAGAAAACAGGCGATGTACGAGACAGAATAATCTTCGGATTATTATTTTTATTGTCCACACGGGCCACCACCGCACGGGCTGTTTCCCCTTTACGGTAAAAGTCGCTCGGAATCTGTTCTGTTTTAGGCAACAGCAGTTCATTTCCTTCATCATCGAGAAGCAACATCTCTTTTTTCCAGATCTGATACACTTCCGCATTGATGATGGTACCTACTTTATCAATATATTTATTATAAATACTATCCTTTTCAAGTTCCAGAATTTTGGAAGCCAGAGTCTGACGCAGATTCAAGATAGCCCGGCGTCCGAATTTCGCAAAGATTACCTCATCCGTCACCTCTTCACCTACTTCGTAAGAAGCATCAATTTTCTGCGCCTCAGTCAGCGAAATCTGCATATTCGGATTCGTCAAATCCTCATCGGCCACAACTTCACGGTTACGCCATATTTCAAAGTCCCCCTTATCCGGGTTTACAATGACGTCGTAATTCTCATCGGTGCCAAACATTTTCGCGATTACACTACGGAACGATTCTTCAAGTACGCTGACCATCGTCGTTCTATCGATATTCTTCAATTCCTTAAATTCCGAAAATGTATCAATCAAGCTGATTGTTTCTTCTTTTTTGGCCATAACTATTTAAAGCTAATTAAGTATTTAGTATATTTTATTTGCTCATAAGTGAAGGTCTCATCCTCATCCACCAATTTGGGTCGTTTGGCGCCTTCCAATTTTACTTTCTTCTGCACGGTTACCACAAACTTCTCTTCATCGGCTTCTTTCAGCACCCCCGTCAGTTTGCGTCCGTCCTTCGTCAGCACTTCCACTTCTTGTCCGATATGAATGTAATACTGTTGCAGCACTTTAAAGGGCTGTCCGATACCGGCCGACCCCACTTCCAGTTCATAATCTTCTTCTTCGCGGTTCAACTTCGATTCAATGTACCGACTCAGTTCTACACAGTCTTCAATCCAGACACCTTCAGCATGGTCAATTTCGACCACAATCTTGTCATCCGGGCTTACAGTAACCTCCACCAAAAAGTAGTCTTTATCCTCCAACCACTCTTCTACAATCTGACAAACAGTTTTCTTTTCTATCATTTATTCAGTTTATAAGAACAAAAAAAGGAGCTATCATGCTCCCTCCACCTTTTCATCCATTTCGTTTGCAAAGATATAAATAATATGTTCGACAACAAAACTTTAAACAAAAAAAGTTCTAATTAACAATCTTATATTCGTATCTTTACAGCGCAATTAAAAAAAACAGATATTTATGGCACACCGCCTCAACACCAACAAGCAATTCATGATAGGCAATGGCATCCTCGCTTTTGCCGTGATATTCGTAGTCGTTATCTTTGTATATATGAGCATGCGCCTGCAGCGCGACAGACAGGTTGACAGACATTTTGCCGAGACCTACTCTATCAGTCTGGTAAAAGGCTTCGCAGGCGACTCCATCTCACTTTTCATCAACGACAGCCTCATCACTAACCGGAAAATCACCCAAGAACCCTACACCATCGAAGTAGGCCGCTTTGCCGAACAGAGCGCCCTGCTGATTGTAGACAACCGCACGGAGCTCGTGTCCACCTTCGACCTCAGCGAACGGGGCGGCAGCTATCAGTTTGAAAAAGAAGCCGACGGCATCAAGCAGCTCGCCCGCTAATCCCGCTTTACACTTCTGCACGGTATTGTTTCAGCTCCTCTCTGAGAGAAAGCGCCTTCCCGTCGGTCAGCCGATTCAACAAGGCCCAAAAATGAGTACCGTGATTCATCTCACGGGTGTGACACAGTTCGTGCAGAAGCACGTAGTCTATCAGATGTGTCGGAAGCAAAAGTAAATAGCAGGAAAGGTTGATGCTTTTCCTTGCCGAACAGCTGCCCCAACGTCCTTTACTGGAGTTGATTTTCACTCCTGCATAAGCCAAACCGGTCTGACGGGACAAAGCCTCCAGTCTGCCCGGAAGAAACGCCTTTGCATGACGCCGCAAAGACTCTTCCACCACAGCACGCAGCCACTGCTGAAGCCGTTCATCACTGAAATCCGTATCCTGAGGACAAACAAGCTGCGTAGAGCCCACTTTCGAATTCGCATAAAAAGAGCGTCCCTCCCCCAGCACCACCGACAATTGAAAATGAGGTGCCTCAATGCGATAATCCAAATCAATAAGCGGACGGGCCAACTGCCGTCGATTTGCCAACAGACGAGGGCGCAGTTTTTCCACCGCCTGCTTTACCTCTGCAGCCGTTGTGCCTGGAGGTACAGAAATATACACAGCATCATTCTTCGTACGAAACACCAGACGCTTGGCGCGCACATTCACGCGCACAATCAAAAGTCCCAACTCTTCATCCTTCCATTGCATCATCTCACCAGTTATGAAAATTTACATGAAAAGAAAAAGAGCCAGGACCAGCCAGCCGAAGTTCATCAATCATCATCGTCGTCATCATCGTCGTCGTCATCATCGTCATCCCGATAATGCCTTTTGTGATACTTCTTATAATGCTTGTCTTTCTTATGCTTATAGCGTTTATGATGCTTATCATGGCGCTCACAATACGAATGATAACAGTCATACCAGCAATCACTGTGATGACGCACCCTATCATAGAAAGGACGGTAATCATCCGAATCCGGACGGATGCCGATTTCCACCAGCACACGTCCCCAGCCATGACGCCTATAGCGATTGTAATAATCACAGACATCCCGCATCTTTCTGCCCGAAGTCTTGGCAATCTCAAGCGCAATGCCTACATTCCCCCAATCCCTTCCGCAGCGTCGGTAGCAGTCATCCAGCATCCGGTCTGAAACACGGTATTCCAGACACAGCCGCTTTCTGAAATCAGACAGTTCTACAGCAGCATACCGATTCGCCCGGCCGATGAACAGAGAAATGCCATCTTGGGCAGACAAAGTAGAAGCCAACAGCAAAAAGAAGAACAATAAATTCCATTTCCTCATAATCATTCTCCTGTTAGTTACACATAAGATAATCTATCATTCACACGAAAACAGAAAGCCTACCGGTTTATTTGCCGGCTTTCTCCTTTAATTTTTCAAGACCGTCACCCACTTCATCCAGTGCCTTCTTCATGTCATCAGCCCCCTCGTCAATGGCGTCCTTCAAATTGTCCTGCATTTCCTCCACTTGATCTTGCATTTTTTCCTTGGGCGTTTTCTCGCGACAAGAAGTCACAGTCCATGCAGTCATACAGACCAAAGCTAACAATAAAATTTTCTTCATATGATATTTTTTTAAAATTTGATAAAGATCAAATATAGACACACTCACCGACACCTGCAAACAAAAAGCCGCCTTTTTATAATAATCTAACAAAAGGGCCAAATGAACGCAAAAAGGCCACTGCATCTCGCAGTAGCCCTTTTTATGTAGTTAGTTTATTATAAAATTTGAGAGAATTGAAAACTTCACAGTTTCGCTTTCATTGTTGTTTTAATTAAGCACACTAACTATATTATATGTTTAAAGCAAATGAAAATGTCTATTTTTGCAGCAGCTGCCGCTCCACTTCGTTCAGACTATCAGCCAGTACTTTTTCCACCCTGCCTTCATCCGAAATGGCTACAGAAGGAGCCGAAACCTGCTTGCCTATTGTATCTGCCAAGAGAATTCCGTCTTCAGCACCCACATTGAAATGCTGAACCACATTCCCCAAAGACAGAAACAGCACAATAACGGCAGCAGCCTTCAACAGAGGGAAGCAGCGATTCATCCAGGTCAGGCGTTTCGCCTTTACCACCACCGGTTCTACCCGGGCCAGCACCCGTCTGTCAAAATCATCATCCAACCCCACAAACTGCTGTTCAGACTGATAAAGAAACAAATCCCTGTAACGCTTCAGATGAACAGGAATATCGTCTTTGGAAAAGAAAGCACGCAGCACCTTTTCTTCCTCCAGCGATGTTTCAGATTCCCAATACCGTTCTAAAAGCTGTTCTATCTCTCTACAGTCCATATCCGTCAATTTCTAAAAATCTTTTTCTCACTTTCTGCCTCGCCCTGAAGAGATACACTTTAACCTGTTCTTCTGTCAGCTGAAGCAACGAAGCTATCTTCTTATAGCTTTCACCCTCTACATCCCTCAACTGCAACACCAACCGTTGCTGTTCGGGCAACTCATTGACCAGCCGATTGATCAAGTTCATTTTTTCCTCATGAACCAACTGTTCATACGGGCTACAGCTATCCGGTGTCTCCTCCATTTCCGGAGTCAGTTCCACCGTTTGAGACACCTTTACCCTTCCCCGGTCTATTGCCAGATTTTTGGTCATCACCTTACAATAAGCCTCAACAGAAAGCAAATCAGTCCATTCATCGCGCTTATCCCACGCTTTAAGTAAAACATCCTGAACGACATCCTCCGCTTCTGCCCTGTCCAGCGTAATCCGGAGTGCCAATCGGAAGAGTTTATCTTTCAAAGGAAGAATATCCTTTCGGAAACTGATTTCTTGCATCTCTATAAGCATGACGAAAGAGGAAGCAAAAAGTTACAGCAACCCCCTCTTTTTTTTGAAATTATTTTTTTATTCGTGTACCACCTTCTTTGTTAATAGCAGAAGCCATCGTGATAATCACCTCAGACACACCGGCTTCTATCGCCTCAAACGAGTTTTCCAGTTTAGGAATCATTCCTCCTTGAATTACCCCGTCGGCCACATACTTTTTAAAATCCGCAGGAGTCATCTGTGCAATCACACTGTCCTCATCGGCCTCATCGCGAAGCACTCCCTTCTTCTCAAAGCAATACACCAGCGTCACATCATACAATGCAGAAAGCGCTTTAGCCGTTTCTCCGGCAATCGTATCGGCATTGGTATTCAGCATATTTCCTTCTCCATCGTGCGTCAGCGGAGCCATTACGGGCACAACATCCTTGGCAATCAGGTCGGCCAGCAAAACCGCATTTACCTTTTCCACATCCCCCACGAATCCATAGTCCACCTCCTTCACCGGACGCTTCACCGAACGAATCACGTTCATATCCGCTCCTGTGAGCCCTAAGGCATTCACTCCCAGCGCCTGCAGTCCGGCCACGATATGCTTGTTGACCAGTCCGCCATAAACCATGGTTACGATCTTCAATGTGTCCGCATCCGTGATGCGACGTCCATTTACCATCTGACTTTCAACACCCAATTGCGCAGCCAGTTTGGTAGCCGAGCGTCCACCCCCATGCACCAAAACCTTATGGCCGTCAATAGAAGCGAAGTCACTTAATAAGCGACGAAGGGTGGCTTCCTCTTCTACGATTTTGCCACCCACCTTTATTACTGTCAGTTTTTCTCTCATTCTTATTCCAAGTACGTATAGCCGTAAAGTCCTGAACGATAGTTAGAAAGGAATTCCTTACCTTCTTCCAGTGAAATTTTTCCTTCCTTCACCGATTTGGTTACCCAAGTCTCCAGCGTACGAACCAGTTTCTTCGGACTGTACTGCACATAATCCAGCACTTCGGCCACCGTTTCGCCGTCGATAATCTGTTCAATCGTATATCCCTTTTCGTTCACAGCCACATGCACCGCATTCGTATCACCGAACAAATTGTGCATATCGCCCAGAATTTCCTGATAAGCTCCCACCAGGAAGACAGCCACATAATAAGGCTCGTTCTTCTTCAGGCTGTGCACCGGCAAATAATGCGCCACGTTGCGAGTAGAAATAAAGTTTGCAATCTTACCATCCGAGTCGCAAGTGATATCCTGCAGCGTTGCAGAGCGGTCGGGACGTTCATCCAGACGCTGAATCGGCATAATGGGGAAAATCTGATCGATAGCCCATGAATCCGGCAATGACTGGAACAGTGAGAAATTACAGAAATACTTATCAGCCAGCAGTTTCGACAAACCACGGAATTCATCAGGAGCGTGTTTCAGTCCGCAAGCAATCTGATTGATTTCACGTGTAATCGACCAGTACAGACGTTCAATCTGTGCCCGTGTCTTCAAATCCACGATACCATGGCTAAACAAATCCAGTGCCTCTTCTCTGATTTGCTGCGCATCGTGCCATGCTTCCAGCATCTTATTCTGATTCAGCGAATCCCAGATCTCATACAGTTCCTGCACCAGTTCATGCGCATCCGGAGCAATCTCCTCCTCATCATCCCACTCGGGCAAAGTAGCCGTTTCAAGCACTTCGAACACCAGCACCGAGTGATGCGCCGTCAGCGCACGCCCGCTTTCCGTAATGATATTCGGATGCGGAATGCCATTCTTGTCGCTCGCATCCACCAAAGTAGAAATAGAGTCATTTACATATTCCTGGATGGAATAGTTCACGCTACCTTCACTGTTCGAAGAGCGGGTACCGTCATAATCCACTCCAAGACCGCCGCCAATATCCACGAATTCCACGTTGAATCCCATCGAATGTAACTGCACATAGAACTGTGACGCTTCGCGCAAAGCCGTCTTGATGCGACGGATTTTAGTCACCTGACTGCCGATGTGGAAATGAATCAGCTTCAGGCAATCCTTCATACCTTTACTTTCGAGGAAAGCAAGCGCCTCCAGCAGTTCGCTGGAAGTCAATCCAAATTTGCTGGCATCCCCACCAGAGTCTTCCCATTTGCCGCTTCCGGAAGAAGCCAGCTTGATGCGGATACCGATATTAGGTTGCACATTGAGTTGCTTTGCCATTTTAGCAATCAGCTTCAGTTCGTTCATCTTCTCCACCACGAGGAAGATACGCTTACCCATTTTTTGAGCCAGCAATGCCAGTTCGATATAGCTTTCGTCCTTATAGCCATTGCAGATGATAAGCGAATCAGAATCCGTATTAATAGCAATCACGGCATGAAGTTCCGGTTTTGATCCGGCCTCCAGGCCCAGATTGAATTTTTTTCCGTGGCTGATGATTTCTTCCACCACCGGACGCATCTGATTCACTTTAATCGGATAAATGATGAAGTTCTTGGCCTTATAATCATATTCCTCAGCAGCCTGCTTAAAGCAAGAAGACATCTTTTCAATACGATTATCCAAAATATCAGGGAAACGAATCAGCATCGGGGCAGTTACGTCACGCAACTGCAGTTCATCCACCAACACCTTCAGATCGACCGCAACCCCGTTCTTACGCGGTGTAACAACGATATGACCTTGGTCATTAATAGCAAAGTAGGAAGTTCCCCATCCCGTGATGTTATAGAGTTCCTCCGAATCTTCAATACGCCACTTTCTCATTTTCTATAATTCGATAGATTTATTAGTAAATTATTGGACTACAAAAATACAGATTAATCTACATGTTGCCAACTTATTGAGCATTATTTCAGTTCAAAAACCTACTTTTACATAGCACATCAATCAGTTACAAGGCCAAAAGATTACGTAGACGTTGCACAGAGGCAGCAATCTGTTTACGATCTTCCAGTTCTTCCGCATTAAAGACGAAGCGTGCCTGCCGGTAGAACGGCTGCCTTTTGCCCAAAGCCTCCACGATAAAAGCCTTCAGTTCCCCGTCATCTTTTCCCTGCAGGATAGGACGCTGCTGCTTGGCCACTCTCAGCCGACGGAACAGGACATCCGGATGCACATCCAGGAAGACCGTCTGCCCCTGTGCGTTCATAAATGCCATGTTGTCAAAGAAGCAGGGGGTTCCCCCTCCGGTAGAGATAACCACATCCTCAAATTCGGCCACCTCATGAAGCATCTTCTTTTCCAGTTCACGGAAGCCCGCTTCACCCCGCTCGGCAAACAACATACCCACGGTTTTATGAAAACGCTCTTCAATATACCAATCCAAATCAATGAACGACACATTCATCTCACGGGCAAACGCCTTACCCAACGTAGTTTTTCCGGCCCCCATATAACCGGTAAGAAAGATCCGTATCATAGGCAATTATTTTTGTCTGCAAAAATAGTCATTTCTTCATTTATCCGTACCTTTGTAGCCGGTTTATACATCTTAAAGATAACTATTTCGATCATTAAAGATACATATTTCGACTTTTAAAGATAAGTAATTCGATGGCTAAGCAAAAATACTACGTCGTTTGGGAAGGAGTGAGCCCAGGCATATACCAGTCGTGGACCGACTGCCAACTTCAGGTAAAAGGATACGAAGGTGCCAAATACAAGTCGTTCGACACGCGTGAGGAAGCCGAACAGGCTTTTGCCTCTTCGCCCTACCAGTACATCCGGAAGCACACCTCTTCGGCTCCCCAGACTGCCCAGCCCGCCTCCGGTGTTCTGCCTCCGTGCGTGATAGACAACAGCCTTGCCGTAGACGCAGCCTGCAGCGGCAATCCCGGTCCCATGGAATACCGGGGGGTACACGTTGCCAGCCAGCAACAGGTTTTTCATTACGGTCCGGTGAAAGGAACCAACAACATCGGTGAGTTCCTGGCCATTGTACACGGACTGGCTCTGCTGAAGCAGAAAGGATTCGACATGCCCATTTACAGTGACAGCGTCAATGCCATCAATTGGGTGCGGCAGAAAAAGTGCAAGACCAAACTTCCCCGCACCGCAGAGACAGAAGGTCTCTTCCAGATGATAGAGCGTGCCGAAAAGTGGCTGCACGACAACACCTATACCACCCGAATCCTCAAGTGGGAGACCAAAAAATGGGGCGAAATTCCCGCCGATTTCGGAAGAAAGTAAGGATTTATTCCTTACCCCATCAAAGATATCGCTATCTTTGAACACGCAAAAAAGAAAATCCAAACAATTATAACATAGATTGAAACATTCAGATATGAGAAACAAGCAATTTATCCTGCTGGCACTTATTTGCATCATTACCTTACTTCCCTTCTTGGGACTCACCGATTTCCACACCAAAGGAGAACCCCGCGAAGCCATCGTGTCGTATTCCATGATTGAAACCGGCAACTGGATTCTGCCCGTCAACAACGGAGGCGACATCGCCTACAAGCCGCCTTTCCTCCATTGGTGCGTTGCCGCCCTGTCTTCCATCACGGGAAAGGTAACCGAATATACCTCCCGCATGCCCTCTGCCCTGGCACTCATTGCCATGGTATTAGGCGGATTCTGCTTTTATGCCCGCCGCAGAGGAGCAGGCCTCGCATTGCTCATGGGCCTCATCACCCTCAGCAACTTTGAAGTCCACCGGGCAGGAATGAGCTGCCGAGTCGACATGGTGCTCACCGCCTTCATCGTGCTGGCACTCTATCAGCTCTTCCGATGGTGCGAAAACGAGCGGAAAGGCTTTCCATGGTTAGCCACCCTCTTCATGGGATGCGCCACCCTGACCAAAGGTCCGGTTGGCATTATTCTTCCCTGTCTGGTGACGGGTGTTTACCTGCTTTTACGCCGCACCCCCTTCTTCAAAGCTTTCTTTTTGATGACAGCCATCGCCCTTGTTTCCTGCATCCTTCCCGCCATTTGGTACATCGCAGCCTATCAGCAAGGTGGAGACAACTTCATCGCGCTGGTCATGGAAGAGAATTTCGGACGCTTCATGGGTAAGATGAGCTATGAATCGCATGAAAACCCTGCCTACTACAACCTCCTGACCGTTGTAGCCGGATATACCCCCTACACCTTATTAGTGCTGCTTTCCCTTTTCAGCCTGACATACAAGAAAATCAGCGGAAAGCCCCGTGAATGGTGGAACCAATTTACCACCTACATCCGTGAGATGGACAATGTGCGCCTCTTCTCCCTGCTCAGCATCGTGCTCATCTTTGTGTTCTACTGCATCCCCAAGAGTAAACGCAGCGTATACCTGCTGCCCATTTACCCGTTCATTGCCTACTTCCTGGCAGAATACATCATGTACCTCACCCGCAAGCACACGAAAACAGTGAAAATCTACGGAGGCATTCTTTCCGCAGCTGCCATCCTCCTGATAGGTACATTCATTGCCGTACAGGCAGGTTGGGTATCCGAAAGCCTGTTTGAAGGCAGACATGCAGCAGAAAACATTGCTTTCATGCAAGGGCTGCAACAATTACCGCTCAACATCGGCCGTGTATGTATCCTGAGCCTTCCCCTATGGGGAGCAGTCTGGTTCTTCTATACCGTTGCTAAAAACACATCCGCCCTACAAAGCGTATGTGCCACGCTCTTTGTCACTTTCGCCCTCTTCATGTCCCTGGACGGTGTGCTGCAGCCCACGGTGCTGAACATCAAATCCGACAAGAATATAATGAAAGAGATAAAAGAAATCACAGGAAAAGAAAGAGTTTACAGCTACGTAGCAGTAGACATGCTGCGCTTCTATACCATCAACTTCTACTGCAACGATCAGATTGCCCTGTTTGAGAAAGAACTGCCGCAAACTGGCTATCTGCTAGTGGGACAGCGGGATTTCAAGATATTCGAACCCCGATACAACGAGCAATATACTTTTGAACAGGTATACCAAAGCGCCCGTAGAGGATGCGACATCCGCGACATTATCCAGCTGTACAAGTTTAAGAAAAAAGAAAAGGAAACAGCTGTGGCACCCGAAGTTGCAGCCAAGCAGACAGGCACCCAGCCCGAGCAGGCAATTCCCGACAGTTTGTCCGCGGCACCATCATTCTAAAGCAAGAGCCTGTTTTAAAACAAACCCATATACAGATTTCCCCCTGTTATCATTGTTAATAACAGGGGGAAATCTGTTCATAAAGGGCCATATCGATTATAAGTTCACCCTTTTTTCTATAAAATAACGCGGACGACGTTTCACTTCCTTATAAATCTTACCGATATATTCACCGATAATACCGATGGCAGTCAGGATAGCCCCACCGATAAACCAAAGAGAAATCAACAGGGAAGTCCATCCGGGAATCACATTTCCGCTAATGAAACCAGACAAAGCATAAATGATAGCACCCAAAGAGATGATAATAAAGAACAGCCCCAGCATCGTAATCAGACGCAGCGGCTTCACCGAAAATGAAGTAATGCCATCCAAGGCAAAGTTGAGCATCTTAGCCAGCGGATACTTCGACTCACCGGCAAACCGCTCCTTGCGGTCATAATAGACAGAAGCCGTGGGATACCCCAACAGACACACCATCCCCCTCAAAAACAAGTTCCGCTCCGGAAACTCCACCAGTGCCTGCAGCGTACGCTTGCTCATCAGTCTGAAATCCGCGTGATTATAAACCACTTCACCGCCCAGGTTGCTCATCAGTTTATAAAACAGTTGCGCCGTGTGTTTCTTGAAAAACGTATCCGTTTTCCGTTCCTTGCGAACCCCGAACACCACATCTGCCCCTTGTACAAAGCAATCCACCATCTCCACAATCGCATTCACATCATCCTGCAAATCGGCATCAATAGAAACAGCCGCATCATACTCACTGCCGGCAGCCCATTCCAGTCCTGCCCACAAAGCCTGCTGATGTCCGGCATTATGCGCCAGTTTCAATCCCGATACACAATCATTGACACCGGAAAGCTGTTCAATCAATGTCCAAGTCAGATCCTTACTTCCGTCATCTACATACAAGATTCTGCCTTCCTCAATTTTCCCGTCCGCCTTCATCCGTCCGATGACCTCCGAAAGCTGGGCAGTCGTTTCTTTCAATACCTCTTCCTCATTATAACAAGGAACCACAACCAGCAATTTCACGCCACTCATAATTTTTTGTGTTTAAAAACAAAGCGCACCAGCAGAAAGTTCACAGGAATCGCTATTGCAAAAACCGGAACCGGAGCCCACGTGCTCGAAATGCCCAAATATAAGAAAATATTCAATAAGATGAGATGCAAAAAGAAATTAAGCAGATGCGCTCCGCCCATTCCGACCAACTTCTTCCACGAAGGAGGCGTACCGAAAGTAAAGAACGAAGTCAGATAAAAATTCACGATAAAGCTAAGCACATACCCTACAGCATATGCCACACTCACGTTGACAGCACCCTTCAAAACATAATAAATGCCATAATGCAAAGCAGTGGCCAGTCCGCCTACCACCCCAAAGCGAAAAGCCTCGCCCAGCATCTGTCTGCTCATCTTCATTTTCCCAACCAATTAAACCGGATCATCAAGTCGGACACCTCGTAAGCCTTCTCCGCATGCTCCCTCGCCTGCGGGGACACCCCCTGCATGTCACCTTCCACATTCCGCCTTGAACCGACAGCAAAAGGCAACCTGCGTTTATCCAGTATACTTTGTCCCAATCCCTTCCAGGGGTAGTCATCCAATTTCAGCAGATTCAGCAAAGTAGTATACATATCCACCTGTCCCATCACCTGTTCATAGCGCAAAGCTACCGGAGAATTCACGACAATAAACGGAGTAAACGGTTTGTCGGACACCACCCCTTTTCCGCCAGCCGACTGACACAGCGGCAGACGGTCGGCAGCCAGTCCCTCGTGGTCGCCTGTGATGACAATCAGCGTACGGTCATAATCCGACCGCGTCTTCAGGTATTCCACCAACTGTCCCAATGCATGGTCAGTATAATTGGCCATACACATATAATCCTTCATCCGCTGCGGATAATCACCTTCAAAAGAAATACGCTTCGATTCCTCCGGCAACACAAACGGATTGTGCCCCGAGTACGTCACACATTGAAAATAAGCCGGTTCTCCTTCCGGCCAGAGATCCCCTCTTTTCAGTTTCTCCACACACTGACGGAAGAACGATTCATCCCCCAGTTTCTGGCGCGACCCCACTTTTTCATCGAGCGTCCAGCTCGACTTACTGAGCAGTGTATCGATACCGAAAGCTTTGGCCACTGCCCCCTGGTTCCACACCACCGGCTTGTCCACCGTGAGCAAATAGCCGCGGGCTCCCCGCTGTTCCTTCAATGCCTTAGTCAAAGTGAAATAAGTATGCTGAGGATACTTCATGCTGTACGAGCCGTTTTGGATAGGCAACATCCCTGCATTCAGCAGCAGCTGACAGTCGATAGAACGTCCGCCCGCCACCTGCGTCAGCACATGAGGAGCATACAAGGTAGAAGATTCCTTGAGTAATCCATTTAAATAAGGAGTCAGCTCCTTGCCTTCTACTTCCCGCTCCAGCACCCAGCTCTCCAGAGATTCACATAAAATCACCACCAGATTCGTACGGCAAGGAATCGAATCGGGCAACGGCCGATAAGCCGGCTGCGCTGCCTGCCACTGCGCTATGGTTTCTTCCATCTGCGGGGTCAATTGGTCCTCTTCCTGCAATGTTTGATAATAGAGATGCCCGAACAGCGTGTACATAGGCACGCTGCAAGAATGATAGTTGGCATTTTGAAGTGAATCATAAGCCGCCTTAAAGCCCCCTTTGAGCGCATTGATTCCTGCCGACAGCAAAGCTACAGCAAGCAGCAACAATCCGTATTTCCACCTCGGCAGAGGCCGCTCCACTTCCTTTTCCCGATAAGAGCCCCACAGACAAAACAGCGTGGACAAAGGGAAAACAGCATCATACCAGCGCAACGAGTCGAACACACTGGCTGTGAAATCCGACAGATTCCCAGCCAGTCCATAGCTGTCGAGCGGAATGGCAGAAAAGTACGTACGGCTATACATCAGGTTGGCCATCAGAAAGGCATCCAGCAAGACCGCCACCCCTCCCTGCACTCCCCTATGACGGGTCACCACAAAAGGCAGCAGAAAAAACAAGGCGGCCCCCACTGCATTCACATACAGTTCGACAAACGAAAATGAAGTGAACGTAGTCTGCAGGCACCAAATCACATTGAAGAGGATGAATTTCAAAAACAATCCACCTCCCCACAGCCGCATCTGCCTGGTCCAAAGACTTCCGGGGAACAAAGAATGCAACAACCTGTACATCATTAATCCTTATGCCAGCGACTGCATGTCATTCAGCCGCTTATAATATCCGTTTTTAGCCAGCAAATCTTCATGCGTGCCCCGTTCCACAATTTCTCCCTCGTACAGCACACAAATCTCATCCGCATTTTTAATTGTAGAAAGACGGTGAGCAATGGCAATCGTCGTACGTGTCTTCATCAAACGCTCCAACGCTTCCTGCACCAGACGTTCAGATTCCGTATCCAACGCTGAAGTAGCCTCATCCAGAATCAAGATCGGCGGATTCTTCAGAATAGCCCGGGCAATACTGATACGCTGACGCTGTCCGCCGGACAACTTGCTACCGCGGTCACCGATATTCATCTGATAACCTTCCGGCTTTTCCATAATAAAGTCATGCGCATTGGCAATCTTGGCCGCTTCTACGACCTGCTCCATCGTCGCATTCTCCACGCCGAAGGCTATATTATTGAAGAACGTATCGTTAAACAGGATAGCCTCCTGATTCACATTTCCTATCAAGCTACGCAAATCGGCAATGCGTACATCCCGCACATCGGTACCATCAATCGTAATTGCTCCTCCCTGCACATCGTGATAACGGGGCAGCAAGTCCACCAGAGTCGACTTACCCGAGCCCGACTGTCCCACGAGCGCAATCGTCTTACCCTTAGGCACTGTGAGGTTGATATGCTTCAATATTTCACGCTTGCCGTCATAGCTGAAGCAAATATCCTTAAATTCAATCTTATCGTTCAGACCTTCCAGCGGTTTCGGATTGGCGATTTCCTTGATTTTGTTTTCAGCCTTCAAGATTTTGTCCACACGTTCCATGGAAGCCAATCCCTTCGGAATGTTGTATCCAGCCTTAGAGAAATCCTTCAGCGGATTGATCACACTGTAAAGAATCACCATATAGAAGATGAACTTCGGTGCATCGATGGTAGAATTGGCGCTCAGAATCAGCGAACCACCGAACCAAAGCACAATGACAATCAGAATAGTACCCAGCAGCTCACTCATCGGATGCGCCATCGACTGGCGGATCGCTACCCGGTTCGTTGCATCTCTCAATTCATTGCTGCATTTTGTGAATCGGTCAATCATCTTGTCTTCAGCAATGAAAGCCTTGATAATGCGCAAGCCACCCAATGTTTCTTCCAGTTGCGACATGGTATCACTCCATTTGGCCTGTGCCTCCAGCGACTGCCGCTTCAGCTTCCGGCCCACAGCTCCCATTACCCAGCCCATAAACGGCAGAACGAGAATGGTAAACAAAGTGAGCTGCCAGCTCGTAGCAATCAAAGTAGCAAAATAAATGATAATCAGAATAGGACTTTTCATCAACATATCGAGTGAACTGGTGATGGAGTTTTCCACTTCACCCACGTCGCCACTCATACGGGCAATAATATCCCCCTTGCGTTCTTCCGAAAAAAAGCCCAAAGGCAGGCGCATCACTTTTGAATACACCATGATACGAATATCGCGAACCACACCGGTGCGCAAAGGAATCATCACTGCCGAAGAGGCAAAATAACAACCCGTTTTAAACAGCGTCATCACAATCAGGAACAAACCCAGAAACAGCAGAGCTGTAGCCGGACCGTTATCCACAATCATCTGATTGATATAATAATAAAAATTATTCTTTGCTACGTCTGCAAAATCACCACTTCCCCATTCCATATAACGGTAAACCACATCGTTAGCCTCCGTTTTGAACAGAATACTCAAAATAGGAATCAAGAAAGTGAATGAGAACACATTAAAGACTGCGGACAGAATATTCAACAAAATAGCCCATCCAATGTACTTCTTGTAAGGCGACACAAAACGCCGCATCAGTTGGAAAAATTCTTTCATTATTTATCAATCAATAGATTACGCCACAAAGATACAACAAAACAAGTGAAGGAAAAGTAGCTTTCACTGATTATTTACTCATTTTCAACAAATATATCACAAAAAGGTCCAACACTACATAGCTATTGTGGCATAAAATAGATTCATTATTACTACATTTGCAAATTCATAGAGATTAGAAACTAATTGAACCGATGCCCGCTTAAGCGGGTTTGATTCAAATATACAATATACAAAAGCACAATAAAAAGAGATATGAAACTATCCATCATTACCATCAACTACAACAACAGAGAAGGACTGAAAAAAACCATTAACAGTGTCATTAATCAGACATTTAGGGATTTTGAATATATTCTAATCGATGGAGGGAGTGAAGATGGTAGCAAAGAAATCATCCTGCAGCATGAAGCCCAGTTTAGCTATTGGCGTTCTGAAAAAGACCATGGAATTTACAACGCCATGAACAAAGGTATCTTAGCAGCCAAGGGAGATTATCTCTTATTTCTAAACTCGGGAGACTGCCTGGCAAGCAACGACATACTGGAACAGGTTTTCGCAACCCCTCTAAAAGAAGACATTGTGTATGGGAATTTGTTGTTTGAATCACAAGACGGAAACCACACTCTTGGTATCTACCCTGATGAGTTAAATGTATACAATGTGCTGGAAGGCTCACTGCCCCACCCTGCCTCTTTCATCAAGCGGCAACTCTTTGACAATTCGTTGTATACAGAATCCTACCGAATCGTGTCCGACTGGGAATTCTGGATCAAAAAAATTATTATGGAAGGCGTTTCTTACAAACACATATCCCTTACAATATCACGATTTGACACGACCGGTATCAGTTCCAACAGCCAGCGCTGCAACGAAGAGAGAGAACTCGTGCTGCAACGATTGTTCCCGAGAATGATTTATTCCGAACTGATGTCATGGTACGAGATAAAGTCCCAACCCTGCTTCCCCCTCTTTAAAGAAATAAGCAAAACAAAGAAATTCCAACGGCGCATCCAACCGCTGATTCGCACAATGCTAAAGATTCATCTTTTTTTCACCAGAAAAAAGAAGAATCCATAGTCTTTATCCAAAGACTACTTGATAATTTTATGGATTGGACGAAATAAAAATCTGTAATGCTTCTCTAAGTACGTGCCCCTTGGATCCTCGTCATTGGAAGGAGCATTGCTTTTAGGCGTACGCCAATCTTTACCATACCAGAACTCCAACAATTGAACGCTATGATTGGGGATAGGAAACGAAGTGCCCAGAAAGGGGTATTTTTTCGTGGAATAAAAATACTTTCTTGGAATAATCCGATTTAGATACCTCACATAAAAAGGCCGGATCAGTCCCTTGAGTTTATTCACAACATACACATCAATATACACCCCATCCCGAATAAAAGAATAGATTACATGAGACTCATAACGGCACAACTTTAGGCCCATCTTATCCAATTCCGGAATCACATTAATCAATCCTTCTTCATCCAAAGTACAGGTATCAATGTCTATATCATGTTTTATAAAAGCATGCTCACGCAAAGCACCCAGCAACGTGCCGTGCATAATCAGAAAATGCACATGATGTGCTTCCAACACGTTCTTAAAATCGATCAAATTCATTTTAGCTACCGATGGATCAATAATGACCGCATTGTCGTACGTCAACTCAACCTCTTCGAAAGCAAAAGGAACACCTTTTATCGTAATTGTACCCATAACTTTTATATATACTGTTCATAGAATTGGATTTGCAAAGTTATGCATTTCCAGCAATCCTGAAACGCAAATTGACAGAAAAAAAACTTTTATATCAATAAGTTTGCAATATTCTAAAAATATCACGATAATTGCGCAAACTTAAAAGAATTTTCGAATTTAACAGACTGACCACATGAACTACAGTGTTCCCATTCTTTTTATCATATTCAAAAGAGATTATACTGCTATCCAGGTTTTCGAGAGAATCAGACAAATCAAGCCCCGGAAATTATATGTTTCTGCCGATGGTCCGAGAGATGAAACGGAGCGAGCGGCTTGCGATAAGACGCGGGAAATCATCAAAGGCATTGACTGGGACTGCGAGCTTCACGTCAGGTTCAAAGAAGATAATCTCGGGTGTAAATATGGTCCCTACGAAAGCATTTCATGGTTCTTCGAACACGAACAGGAAGGTGTTATATTGGAAGACGACTGCGTACCCGACTTTTCATTTTTTCCTTTTATGGAAGAAATGCTGGACCGGTACAGAGATGACAACAGGGTTGGCATGATTGCCGGCCATACGGATGTCACCCTTCCGCTTCCTACATCCTATGTTTTTTCAAGGTTCAAATCCTGCTGGGGATGGGCTACCTGGAAACGTGCCTGGGAATTGATGGACTTAGAACTTAAAAACCATGACTACCGAAAAGAAGTAGCCCCGTTAATGGTCTACGACCAGCGAAGACTTCCGCACTGGCTCACAGCATTGGACCTAATCGATCAGAACAAAGTGGCAGCATGGGACTGGCCTTGGTATTTTTCACTGGCCGCCCAAAACATGCTCTGTATCTTCCCTTGCAAGAATTTAATATCCAACATTGGATTTGGCGTTGACGGAACCCACTGTTTGGGAGAAGCTCCTCCCGAAGCCATTATTTCCTATTCGTTGGATTTCCCGCTCGTACATCCCTCCACAACCCTTGTCAATTGGGAGTTTGAAAAAGAATGGGAGAAAGGATTGACGATGGGAGTTAATCTAAATCCAGTTTTACCTCCCAAAAAGAAAAATATCGCCAAGAGTGTAGCTAAAGAAATCAGAAGATTCTTCAGAAGGCTACGCAAAAGATAAAAAACTTAGGTCAGCTACATATGACAATAGCCCCGTGTGTAAATCAGAACATGGACACACGGGCTATTGTTTCTGAAGCTTCATACTAAAGATTCTTCAATGCTTCAATCAAACAGCGATTGTCTGCAGTGCTCCGGATAGCGAGCCGAATGTAGCGATTGGGCTCAATTCCCTTTTTCGCGCCACAAGCACTGATTAAGATATTGTGCTTTTTGAGCAGCGCAAGCGCCACAGACTGAGCTGTGAAAGGAGGCAAGACTTCACAGAACACAAAATTTGCTTGCGTAGGCATCGGATGCAAGTAAGAAATCGTATTCAACTCTTTAAGAAATTCAGCCCGCACATTTACAAACTTTTCACAAGCCGTTTCATAATCTTTTTCATACTTTGTAAAAATCTGCATAAAGAATTCGGCAAAAGAATTGATATTCCAGATACTCACCTTGCGTTTCAACGAGGAAATTAAAGCTTGATCTGCACTAGCCAGAATTCCCAAACGAAGTCCGGGCACTCCATAGCTTTTTGAAATAGACTTCACCACAACCAAGTGCGGATATGCTTCCAGGTAGGAATCACACAAGAAAGAAGAGGTGGCCCAGGCTTCACTAAAATCCACAAAGCTCTCATCCAAAATCAGCCGAACGGAATGCGCTTCGCACCAGCCAGCCAGTTTACACAAATCATCCAACGGAATAAAGTTACCTGTGGGATTATCCGGGTTTATCAACAGCAAATTATCGACCCTGTTTTCTTCGAAAAAGGCCATCAAATCACTGACACCATAACGGAAATCCCGATTATCAGGAATGAAAGTAACCACCCTGTCATCCGCCAACCGATTGGGGTATTCTTCAAAGGTGGGGCGCACCACTCCCAGCTTGCCTACCAAGCCCTCCATCAGTTCCTTTATCAGTTCGGCCGCCCCATTTCCGGGAACAATATACGCTTCCTTTACTCCCCAACACTTACTGGCAAGAAGCGTATTCACCTTCATGCCCGAAGGATATTCACTCAGCAGAATACGAAAGTTTGCCTCCAGTTCATCAATGATTTTCGACCGCCGGAAATACGGATTCACCAAATAGCAGAAATCCAGCATCTGCGGGAATCGCCAAAAGCCGCCGTAACGCGAATAAAACTTCTGAAGAAGTTCCTCGGGAGAAGAAAACAGAGCCTCTGCTATATCAAGATCCTGCTTGTCGTCAATTTCATACCACTTTTCATTCGTAATCGGCAATGCCTTTAAATCATGAGAATTTAAAAATGAAATAATGCGAAGCACATTTTCATAATACTCATTATTCCCCATCGATTTCGTATAAGCATCCAAAAAAGGAATATATTTCGTTCTGCTGAACTCTTTCGAGAACTTATAAATGTTCACCGTCTTATAATAAGAGTTGACATCCTCATAGCGGAAGGCAGCCTTCGGGATAAAATTCACGATATTATAATCCTCATCAATCCGCACCATAGTACCGTCCATCCACGACTCATACTTGGCAACAAGAGCCAGGTTGGGATAAGGGTTGTCCAGCAGCAGATTAAACATTCCGTCTTCAAATATCAGATCACTTTCTATCAGAAGCGTATCGTCCTCCAGCAGTTTATCTTTGGCCAAAGCCAGGGAATAAATGTTGTTTGTTTTATTGTATATCGGATTATTCACATACTCAATGGATAAGCCATGATACTCGCTACCAAGATAATCCATCAACTTTTGACTTTCAAAGCCTACTACGATAACCACTCGGCGAAGATTCAACTGACTAATCTGTCTGAGAACCCTATCAATCAACGGAATACCATTCACCGGTACCATGCACTTCGTATTATTCTTGGTATATTCACCAAGACGCTTACCCATACCTGCTGCTAAAATGATTGCTTGCATTAAAATGATGTAATATGATTAAAATCTGTATTTATTTATAACAATTTCAGCACCTTCTATTTCAATTGTCGCAAAGCGGCATTCAGGTGAAATGACGCCAATAATAAAAAGGCCACCAATATACAATCCGCTTAATTCGTTTTCGATACATCCGCTCCATTTCTGCTGGAGGATACTTCAACAACTGTTTTAACATGCCTCTCATTTCGCTGATCTGTTTTTGGAAACAAGCAGGCTTCACCAAGTTTACATATTCACAAAACGTAAAGAAACAAATACGTATCAGCCGGTTTCGGGCCTCTTGCAACTCATATCCCGTAAATACCGGTTGTTCATCCAAGAAACGAATCCGTGAAAACTCAGCCTTGAAGTAATGATACCGGTTAAGCGGAGTAACGGTGTGGCACGTGCTGCTACTGCGCTCCACATAATGATAAAAAGTGCGGTCAATCCAAGCCAAATTTCCTGCTTTCAGCACCCAATGGTGCATGACGATCCGATCCTCATACAGATTGTCTTCCGGGAAGAGCCGAGAAGAGAAAACAGAGCGTTTGTATAATTTTGTACAAGAAGAACAGTTAAGCTTATCCACCATCATATCTCTCAAGACATCCATAGAAGTGCGGACAAGCACCTTTCCCGTATTCTGTTCGCCACAAACGATTTTTCCGTCCAGATATTCTGTCTGAAAATTGGCATAAGCTATATCTACTCCATACTGACGCATTGCATTCCAAAGTTCTTCATACATAGTCGGCTCAATATAGTCGTCACTGTCCACAAAGCCGATACAAGCGGCAGACGCAACAGCCAAGCCGGCATTACGGGCCTTTGAAGCATTCGCCTCTTCCAGGTGGAGCACTTTGATACGCTCATCCGACGCAGCATAGCGATCACACAGAGCGGCAGAATTATCCGTCGAATTATTTTCAACCAGAATGATTTCAATTGCCTTCAACGATTGCTTCCGAATGGACTCCACACACTTGGGCAAATAGTCCGCCGTATTGTGAACAGGAACGATAACGCTTACTAAATAATCCATTTGCAAATAACTTATGAGATATAATAAAGTACAAATATACAAAATACTAATTACAAGAAAGGACAAAAGTTATAAAATCAATTCATTATTACTATCTTTGCAAACACATTTAAACTAAAAATTATGCCCCGACCCACGTTAAGTATCATAACCGTCAATTACAACAATAACAAAGGTTTGATAGCTACGCTGAATAGCATCAAGAATCAACGTTTTACCTCCTATGAGCATATCATCATTGATGCAGATTCCAGCGATGGAAGCAAAGAAACCATTGTAGCATACAGCCAGGAAACATCCCATCTTTCCTATTGGGTTTCAGAAAAGGACAACGGGATCTATGACGGAATGAACAAAGGCATCGAGCATGCTTCAGGCGAATATCTCTATTTCCTTAACTCCGGAGATTGCCTGCTGGAAGATATACTTTTGCAGATTCCTTTTGACGGGACACAGTACATATACGGCAACATCAAAGTCATTCCGGTCAACGAAAAGCCATGGGTTTGGACCTATCCGGATACTTTTGATACGTTCTTTTTGGCCAACAACAAGGGGTGGATTTCCCAGCAGGCCTGCTTTATCCACCGTTCGCTCTTTGCCAATTATCAGTATGATACAAACTACAGAATCATATCAGACTGGATTCATGCAGTGCGCTCCATCCTTTTTGAAAAATGCACCTACAAACATATTCCGCTTACCATCGTTGAGTACGACGGAGGAGGAGAAAGTTCCAATTACGACCGTACATGGACCGAACGCAAGCGTTGGATAAAAGAAAATGTGGACGAGACTTTCTTTCAAGCATTCACTGAATTGGAAGCTTTCAGAGAAACGGGGCTTGGCGACTTGGTGCCGCTATTGAATCAAACGCATAAATTCAAAAAGAGAATCAAGAAAGTAATCATACTGCTTTACAAGATTAATTCATTTTTTTCATTTCATCAGCCAAAACAAACCGAAAAATGAAACCGTTTTTTGTAATATACGACTATCAGATATTTGAAATGCAGCGATTTGGCGGTATTTCACGATACTTCTGCGAGATAATCCGAAGAATCAAAACCAAGCATCGCATTGCTATCCGGTTTTCTATCAACTATTACCTTACCAGCTGGCGGTTAGAGCCCGGTCTGATTCCATTGCCCCGGTTTCTATACAAGCGCTATCACGCATTCTTCAAAAAGAAGAATCATCAGCTGGCCCAAAAGCTGCTTACCCAAAAAGAACGCTATTTGTTTCACCCCACTTACTATCACCCTTACTTTCTGGATCTGATAGGAGACAATCCCTATGTCATCACCGTACATGACATGATTCATGAGAAATTCACCGAATATGTCACGGATGCAGATGTAACTATCGGGCACAAAAAAGAAGTGATTACAAAAGCAAACCGCATCATTGCCATTAGCGAGAATACCAAAAAAGACATCATTGACATTTTCCATATCGACCCCAACAAAATCGATGTGATTTATCACAGCACCAGTATGAAACCTCACACAGGGAAAAACAGACTGCAGCTTCCTGAAAATTATATTTTATTTGTGGGCGACCGTACTCCATACAAAAATTTCGACCGATTCATGGAGGCTTTTTCACAGTTGAGGAAAAAAGACCCTTCCCTGTATGCTGTCTATACCGGAAGCCGGCTCAACAAAGAAGGACAGCAGAAACTCAAGGACTTAGGAGTGCTTGAATATACGCTACACATAAAGGCATCCGATAAAGCGTTAAGTGAACTATACTCAAGAGCTTTGCTCTTTGTATATCCGTCTCTTTACGAAGGATTCGGTATCCCCATCCTTGAAGCTTATGCCTGCCACTGCCCCGTGGCCCTCAGCAACACCAGCTGTTTCCCTGAAATAGCCGGAGAAGCTGCCGTTTATTTCGACCCTTACTCCGTAGATTCTATGGCCGAAGCAATCGGGCAGGTTATCTACAACGCAAGCAAGCGCAATGAGCTCATCCGTTTGGGCGACAAGCGATTGGAGCGGTATTCATGGGAAGAAGCTGCCAAAAAAACAGAAGAGACATACCGAAAAGCTTTACAAGCATAACACCACACAAAGCACGTTATCATGAACAACCCCATACTCAGCATCATCACTGTCAATTACAATAATCGAGCAGGACTGCTTCCAACGCTGGAAAGCATACGCTCTCAATCGTTTGATTCCTATGAACACATCATCATTGATGCTGGTTCAACCGATGGAAGCAAAGAAATCATCCAAAGCTATGAAAAGGAAAGTTCCCATCTTAGCTATTGGATTTCAGAACCCGATAAAGGCATCTATGACGGAATGAATAAAGGCATCAGACAGGCTCATGGCGAATACCTGTGTTTCCTCAATTCTGGCGACTGCCTTTGCCCTGACATACTGAACAAGGTGACATTTGACGGGACAGGCTATCTGTATGGGGATGTCCTGATGTGCTACGAACGGAAAAACAAAAAAAGAACATACCCGGACACGCTGGACCTGATTTATCTTTCCGCCCGCTCGCTGCACCATCAGTCGTGCTTCATCCATCGTTCTTTGTTTCAAGACAAGGCATACGACACGAATTACAAAATCATCTCTGATTGGGCGCACAGTTTTCAGTGCATTGTCATGGAAAATTGTACCTACCGGCATCTGCCTTTCGTTGTATCCCAATGTGACGGCAGAGGAATAAGCTCCAACGGCAAGGCTTTGGACAAAGAAAGGATTCAATGGTTCCAAGCCACCTATCCTGCCGTACTGAGCCAATCGTTCATTGACTGCAACGCCCTCGAACAGGCTGGATTCAGGGAAGTAGTACATATTTTAGGACAAACACACAAATTTAAGAAAAGAATGAAAGCATTGATTCTTTTTTTGTACCGCATTCATCGTTTGTTCTCTTTTAAGCATTCCAGCTAAGAAATAAAGCCTCTAAGAATTGCGTTTGTTAAGATAGAAATGTATATTTGCATGATTATCTCCGCTATTGATTATAGAGCATGAAAAAACAAACCAACATATCGCTAATTATCGCCACCTACAACTGGCCGGAAGCACTTGAACTTTGTTTGATGAGCATTTCAAAACAATCCGTGCTGCCCTCGGAGATTATTATAGCAGATGACGGTTCGGATGAAAGAACGACCCGTGTTGTACGTGCGTTTTCAGAAAAAGCAACATTTCCGGTATACCACGAATGGCATGAAGACAAAGGATTCCGGAAAACAATCATTCTCAACAAAGCAATACAAAGAGCCTCATCGGCTTACATCGTCCAGATTGACGGAGATATCATAACCAGTCCGCATTTTTTAGAAGACCATATCAGAGCGGCAGAAGCAGGATGTTTCATCAGAGGCACACGCACCAGTCTCAACAAGCAGGAAACGGAACTTCTTTTGACAAACAAAAAACTGTCGTGGATGAACAGAATAAAACTGGTGCTCCAACAACCGGCCAATGCACTCCGCCTGCCTCCTTGTTTATCGAAGTTTACAACCCGAAAAGAACTGGCAGGGAGAAAAGTGAAAGGATGCAATATGTCTTTTTGGAAACAAGACCTGATGGACATCAACGGATACGACAATCAACTCCAAGGATGGGGACACGAGGATGAGGAATTAAGCTGGCGACTGGTAAATCTGGGAAGAAAGAAAAAAATAATCAAATTTTCGGCTGTCACCTATCATCTGTATCATCGTTTGTTATCCCGCCAAGACGAGCCTCATCACCGGGCTGTCATGGAGCAGATAATCAAAGAGAAAAGAATCAGGACAGATAACGGAATCGAATAAACCTAATATACTTAACCTAATGACTGTCTCACTTATTATATCAACTTACAATTCACCTCAGATGCTGGAATTATGTCTGAAGAGTGTGTTACAGCAATCGGTACTTCCTGATGAAGTGCTCATTGCAGATGATGGTAGTAAAGAGGATACAAAAAAAATCATCCACATGTTTCAACAAAATGCGCCCATGCCCATTAACCATGTATGGCATGAGGACCATGGCTTCCGACTGACCGTCATCCGCAACAAAGCCATCGCCCAAGCACGCATGGATTATATCATTCAGATTGACGGAGACATTATCCTGCACCGCCATTTCATCAAAGACCATAAACAATTTGCACACAGAGGCAGTTTTGTCAGCGGAAGCAGAGTCAATATCCAACCGGAGCTCTCGAAAGAACTATTGAGCACCAAACGCATTACCATACCGATTCACAGTAGAGGAGTGCATAATAAATTGAACGGACTGCGGTGCAAACTCATTACGCGCCTGATGCAAAATTATAAGCGCTCCAATATCATGTATGTAAGAGGATGTAATATGGGATTCTGGAAAGAAGACTTGATAAAGGTAAACGGATACAATGAGAATATGATTGGCTGGGGACGGGAAGACAGTGAAATTGCCTGCCGCCTGACTTTTGCTGGCATCCAGAAAAGATTCATCAAGAATGCAGCCATTGCCTTTCACATATTTCACCCGGAGAATTCCCGCTCACAAGATAATATCAACAACCAAATTATGCTGCAGACCTTTCAAGAGAAACGGACTTGGTGTGACAAAGGGCTCAACCAGTATCTCACCGGAAAGGAAAGTGAATAAGTCCATTCACCACATGCTTCACACGATTCTCTCGGTTCATATCTTTCACCCTTTCATCGTAACTGTGTGAATATCACCCGATGAAAGATGAAAGGTGAAACGGATGAGGGGTTCAGAAAGCATAGCTTTAGGGGTCAGAAAGCATAGCTTTTCACCTCATAAACCTATAGGTTTCCAACTCTAAACCTATAGGTTTAAATGGCTAAAGTGCCACTTTATGAGGGCTAAAGTGCTGCTTCACGAGTCAAAACACAGACCGCTTTTTCTACAGCCTGCGTAAAGAAATAGCCGCTTTTCAGCTGGTTGCTGACCTCCGCCACACGATCCTGCATCTCAGCATATTGCTCCAAAGTCAAATGCGACAAAATGGTTTCCAGTTCTTCCAGTGAATCGATACAGAGTCCTATTTGATGCTTACGCACAAAAGGAGCCAAAGCCGCCTTGCTCCAGATAATCACCGGCAAGCCGCAACGAATATACAAGGATGTTTTATGCGGATTGTTGTACTGCAGATACTCTCCCCAATCCCCCACGCAGGAAGAAACAGAAGAACCGTCCCACACCAAGCCGAAATGCCCCTTAGCCGTAGCAATGAGTTCATCCGACTTTACAAACCCCATATATGTGAAATTCTCTTTCCCTTGGGCCTTATCCAATTCGAATCCGGAGCCGTAGAGATTAAACCGGTAGGCATGTCCGGCATAGGCACCTACTTCATACAAGAACGTATTCTTGCGAGGATTCAGTGCTCCGGCATACAAAATCTCAAAGGGCTTCTTCACATCGGCAGCAGGCGCAACTGTAGTAGCAGAAAGATAGTCAAACAGTTCAAGGATGCCCAACTCTGCCTTGCAGCCCTGATCGGCCAGCCACTTTTTCATCGCATCGTTATGGGCAATAACATAGTCGGAATGATTCAACCGGTTGATTTCCTGCTCCACAGTCAGCTTATGACGGCGGAAACTGCCCAGGTCGTGAATCAGCGTAATCACTTTAGCCCCACGGAGATGAGCCATACGGCAGACAAAGCTGTAGTATTTCTTCAACGGATACTGCAACACCAGGATGTCACCCCTATGCAGACAAAACGGAGCCTTCAACACCCCCATCAAAGTGGTGAAAAAAGCCGCTATCTTATTGGAATGGTGCGACTGCCGGAGCCCCACATTCCGGAAAGACAAGCCTTCCATAATCTGCTCGATGTCTGTCTTTGCCTTGTTTCCGGCACTGGAGAAATCTCTATAATTTCGGGATAGATAACAATTCATACCACACTGTTTTTTTCAAATGATTATTTTCTTCTTCGTTCCAGCTCCTGTTCGGCCAGAGCCAGCGCAGCTTCCACCGTGTCGTCCATATCAAAATAGGCATATTTTCCCAAGCGACCGCCAAAGAGCACATGCTCCTTTTGCTTCGCCAGTTGCTGATAACCTTCATAAAGGACCGTATTACGCTCGTCGTTCACCGGATAGTAAGGTTCCTTACCCGGCTCAAACGTATCGGGATACTCATACGTAATGACCGTAGTAGGCTGCGTGCCAAACTCAAAATGCTTATGCTCAATCACCCGGGTATAAGGCACTTGCCGCTCACAGTAATTCACCACCGCATTGCCCTGAAAGTTATCAACCGGCAGCTGTTTGGTTTCAAACCGCAGGCTCCGGTATTCCAGATGCCCCAGACAGTAGTCAAAATAGGCATCAATACAGCCGGTGAAAAGCACCCTGTCGACCAACGCATCCAATTCAGCTCTGTGAGCAAAGTAGTCGGTATCCAGACGCACCTCCACCCCTTCGAGCAACGCATCAATCAGCACATTGTAACCGCCCCGGGGAATGCCCTGATAAGCATCATTGAAATAGTTGTTGTCATAAATGAAACGGAAAGGAATCCGCTTGATGATAAAAGCAGGCAATTCCTTGGCCGAACGCCCCCATTGCTTCTCGGTGTATCCTTTGATTAAACGGGTATAGATATCGGCACCGCAAAGTTTCAATGCTTGTTCTTCCAGGTTGGCCGGCTCGGTGATAGCATCGTAGGCCCGACGCTGTTCGGCAATTTTAGCCTTTGCCTCAGCCGGAGTCCTTACCCCCCAGAGCTGTGCAAAAGTATTCATATTAAACGGCAGATTGTAGAACTTGTCCTCATAGCAAGCCAACGGCGAGTTGGTGTAGCGGTTGAAGGACACGAACCGGTTGACAAACTCCCACACCTGCTGATTGTCTGTATGAAAGATATGAGCACCATACTTGTGTACCCGTATACCGTCTATTTCCTCACAATACACATTTCCTCCGCGATGAGAACGTTTATCAACCACCAGACAAGTATATCCTGCCTGACGCATTTGGTAAGCAAACACCGCTCCGTACAGACCGGCACCTACTATCAAATAGTCATATTTTTGTTTCATATGCAAGCACTTAACCCATTAGATACTTACAAAGATATGCAAAATACCCTTGGCGACAGACAATTTCGGGTTATTTTTACTACATTTGTCCTATCATTTTAATGGAATATGCGCATGAATATAGGTTTTGACGGGAAAAGAGCCATACAGAACAACACCGGGCTGGGCAACTACAGCCGCTTTATTATCGAAGTGCTGAGCAAGTATTACAAAGACAACACGTATGTGATTTATGCACCCAAAGCCCAAGAGAACAAACGAATGACGCATCTGCTGCAACAGGAAAACGTTAAAATGGTTTTCCCGACTTCTTGGGCATGGAAAAAACTGCGCAGCCTATGGAGAGTCTGGGGCATTCAGAAAGAAATCAACCGGGAGCCTCCGGTTCTCTTCCACGGTCTCAGCAACGAACTTCCGTTGTCAATCAGGCAATGCCACACGAAAAGCGTTGTCACAATGCACGACCTTATATTCTTGCGTTATCCCGAGTTTTACTCGTGGATCGACCGCCACATCTATACTTATAAATACAGGAAGGCTTGTGAACATGCCGACCGGGTGGTGGCAATCAGCGAAATGACCAAACGCGACCTGATTGATTTCTGGGGCATTGATGAGCGGAAGATCCGTGTGGTGTATCAAAGCTGTCACCCGGTATTTGCCCAACCGGCAAGTCAGGAAATGAAAGAACACATCCGGACACAGTATCACCTGCCCCATCGTTTCATTCTCAATGTGGGAAGCATTGAAAGCCGAAAAAACGCTCTGCTCATCGTCAAGGCATTGAAGGAAGTGCCCGAAGAGGTGGGGTTCGTTGCTATCGGCAAACGGACCGACTATACCCGGCAAATAGAAGCATACATCCGGCAGGAGGGACTTGAACACCGGGTGCAGCTGCTGCATCAGATTTCTTTCCAGGAGCTGCCCGTCTTCTATCAGCTGGCCAGCGTGTTTGTTTATCCTTCGTTTTTCGAAGGATTTGGCATTCCCATCATCGAGGCCATTCATTCGGGAGTACCTGTCATTGCAGCTACAGGCTCCTGCCTGGAGGAAGCCGGCGGTCCGGATTCCCTCTATATCCATCCGAATGATGAAAGCGAACTGGCTTCCTGCATCAACCGGGTGCTCCAATCGCCTGAACTGGCTCAGGAGATGGTCGACAAAAGCCGTGAATACGTCAAGCGGTTCGACGAAAAAGTCATTGCAGACGAAATGATGAAGGTGTACAAAGAGCTGTGTGCGGATAAATAAAACAGCCCGAACGAAAGCACTCTTCAAAGGAACTTACTTGCATATATTCAGTTTTTTTACGAATATTGCAAATGATATTAATATGTAAAACATTGTATACCTACAGTTTGATTTAAAATGCAATTAGTTTTATTATCAGGAGGTTCAGGTAAACGCCTGTGGCCGTTAAGCAATAATGCCCGTAGCAAACAGTTTCTGCCTCTTCTTGAAGCAGAAGACGGGAAGATGGAATCTATGGTGCAACGAGTTGTCAGACAAATTCGTAAAGTCGGTCTGACTGAAAACATAACACTGGCCACCAATGCCAGCCAGCTGGACATTATTACCAACCAATTGGGTGACAGCATTTCGGTCGTGACTGAACCGGAACGCCGGGATACCTTTCCGGCCATTGCTTTGGCATCCAGCTTTCTGAAATTCAAAAAAGAATGCAACGATGACGAAGTGGTAGTGATTATGCCGTGTGACCCCTACACAGAGATAGGCTACTTCCAAGTCATTGCACAGATGGCAGCATGTGTAAAACAAAACGTAGCCGATTTAGTGTTGATGGGGATTCGGCCTACGTACCCATCGGCCAAATACGGTTATGTCGTTCCTTCACAGAAGGAAGAAGAAAACAACGGCTTCCAAATGGTATCACGGTTTGTTGAAAAACCCGAGGTATCGTATGCAGAAGAGCTGCTGAAAGAAGGAGCCTTTTGGAACGGCGGTGTGTTTGCTTTCCGCTTGGGATATATGATGCAAATCATACGCAAGTACATACAGAGCGACAGTTTTGAAAACACACGTGCCCGCTATACCGAATTACCCAAAATTTCATTCGACTACGAAGTAGCTGAAAAAGCAGAATCGGTGGCTGTCCTCCCGTTCAATGGACAGTGGAAAGATTTGGGCACATGGAATACATTGACCGACGAGCTTCACCAGCCCACCATCGGCAATGTGAAACTGGGCACTCACTGCGAGAACACCCATGTGATCAACGAACTTCAACTGCCGCTCTATGTGGACGGACTGACAAATGCCGTGGTTGCCGCCAGTCCGGACGGCATTTTTGTGTGTGCCAAGCAGTATTCGGAGGACATCAAGAAAGCGGTGGAGTACCTGACTCCTCGCCCGATGTATGAAGAACGCCGATGGGGCACGTACCGGGTGATTGATGATTCACACTATGAAGACGGACACCACTCACTCACCAAAAGCATTACCATTCTGCCGGGAAGAAGCATATCGTATCAGATTCATCGCCACCGGTCGGAAGTATGGACTTTCGTAGAAGGAGAAGGTGTGGTAGTGCTGGACGGAGTAGAGCAGCACGTAAAAGCTGGAGATACGTTTATCGTTCCTCTTGGACACAAGCATGCCTTAAAGGCCATTACCCGGCTGACTTTGATTGAAGTTCAAAACGGTCATCCCCTCATTGAGGAAGACATTGAACGCCTTAATTATGAATGGAAAAAAGATTAATTTATTTGATATACTATTAATATAATTATGGGAAAACAGAACATTGCCCTCATTACGGGCGTTACAGGACAAGATGGTTCTTATTTGGCAGAATTACTGCTGGAAAAAGGATATGATGTACATGGTATCATTCGCCGTTCTTCAGTGGACTATCGTGAACGCATCGCTCATTTGGAAGGCAAGCCACACTTTCATTTACACTATGCAGACATGGGTGACTCGATGAGCATCGTAGGAGTCATAGCAGAGGTGCGACCTACAGAAATCTATAATCTGGCCGCACAGAGCCATGTGCAGGTGTCGTTTGATTCTCCCGAGTTTACGGCCGATGTAGATGCAGTGGGCGTACTACGCATCATTGAAGCGGTGCGCAAACTGGGCATGATTCAGACATGCAAAATCTACCAGGCTTCCACGTCTGAACTATATGGCAAAGTAGAAGAAGTTCCCCAAAATGAAAATACGCCCTTCCATCCTTTCAGCCCGTATGCTGTAGCCAAACTATATGGTTTTTGGATCATGAAAGAGTACCGGGATGCCTATGGAATGTTCTGCTGCAACGGTATTCTCTTCAACCACGAATCGGAGCGAAGAGGAGAAACGTTTGTAACCCGTAAAATCACGCTGGCAGCAGCACGCATCGCACAAGGACTGCAAGATAAACTGTATCTTGGAAACCTGGATTCACTCCGCGACTGGGGATATGCCAAAGACTATGTGGAATGCATGTGGCTCATTCTGCAGGCTAAAAAGCCCGAAGACTTCGTCATAGCTACCGGTGTGCAACACAGTGTACGCGAATTTGCCCAGCTGGCCTTCCACTATGCGGGTATCGAATTAAAATGGGAAGGAAAAGAAGAGAATGAAAAGGGTATTTGTGTATCCGGACCTGAGAACCTGATAGGCAAAGTGCTCATTGAAGTTTCACCTGATTTCTACCGGCCGACCGACGTAGTGAACCTTTGGGGAGACCCCACGAAAGCAAAAGCCAAACTTGGCTGGGATCCCAACAAAACCACTTTCGAAGAACTGGTGAAAATTATGGTGGACCATGACATGGCCAAAGTGGCATCAGAAGGAGCGGCAGCCAAAGTGCGAATGAACTTGGCCGAGTACTTGGAAAAGGGAATTGTGAAATAAAAGAATTTGCAACGTCATGAATAGGAGTTTATCGAAAGAAAGCAAAATATACATAGCCGGACACAACGGCCTAGTAGGCTCAGCTATCTGGAACAATCTGAAAGCCAGAGGATACCATCATCTTATTGGCAGAAGCCATAAAGAGCTGGATTTAACAAACCAGGAAGCTGTGACCCGCTTCTTTGACGAAGAGAAACCAGAGGCTGTCGTATTGGCTGCGGCCTTTGTGGGAGGCATCATGGCCAACAATTTATATCGTGCTGATTTTATCATGCAAAACATGAAAATGCAATGCAATGTGATTGAGCAATCCTACTTGCATGGGGTCAAGAAACTGCTGTTTCTCGGCTCCACCTGCATTTATCCCAAAAACGCTCCGCAGCCGATGAGAGAAGACGCCCTGCTCACTTCCCCCCTGGAATACACCAACGAAGAATATGCCATTGCTAAAATTGCAGGTCTGAAAATGTGTGAGAGCTATAACTTACAATACGGCACAAACTACATTGCAGTGATGCCTACCAATCTGTATGGCCCGAACGATAATTTTCATCTGGAAAACAGCCACGTGTTGCCGGCCATGATGCGCAAGATCTATTTAGCAAAACTGATTCACGATGGCAATTGGGAAGCGATTCGCAGAGATATGAACAAGCGTCCTATCAATCCGCCAGCTGCCCTTGCTGAAAAAATCGGCGAAAAGAATGTAGATGGCAATGAGCCTGAGGAACGAATCCGCAAAGCATTGTCTTTCTATGGAATTGAAAACAACAAAGTAACACTTTGGGGAGACGGCAGTCCGCTGCGTGAGTTTCTGTGGAGCGAAGACATGGCAGATGCCTCTGTACATATACTGCTCAATGTGAATTTCAGTGATATCATCGGCATAGAAAAATACTCAAGCACGTTCTATGGCGTGAAAACAGACGGGGCAGTAGACCGCAATAATTCGGAAGGACGAGGGGGAGCCATTCCTTCTTTAGGCGAAATACGCAATTGTCATATCAACGTCGGCACCGGGAAAGAACTTCCGATCAAAGAACTGGCCGAAAAGGTGGTGAAATCAATCGGCTTTGAAGGTGAAATCAACTGGGACACGAGCAAGCCCAACGGCACCATGCGTAAGTTAATTGATGTATCCAAACTTCATTCTCTGGGTTGGACACATAAAGTAGAAATTGACGAAGGAGTAGAAAAGCTGTATCAATGGTATAAAAGCACCATTAAATAAAAAAAGAAACCAAGCCGTTCGGCTAGAACAAACGAACCAAACGGCTTGGTGCTATTCCGTTGAAAACTCCAGTCTGAAACAATGGCAAGAGCCTCTCAACCGGCAAAGGGGCTCAACCGAACAGGCGGTGAAAAAACTTGCCCATTTTCTCCTTAAAGGAAGGATGCCAACTGTGAGCACATAAATGCACGGCATACGAACGAGAAGTACGCTCGTGTTTGTTTCCGGCAAAAATTTCAGAAGGGAAGATCTTCATATTACCATCCAAATTCTGTTCTTTATCCAAATAGCGAAAACCATATTTTTCCGCAATACGCGCATAAATTTGCGGAGAAAGCAGATCGGTCCGTATACTGCCATCCTCCTTTAGGAAATGCTCACCGGCATACCAGTCGAGCACTTCTTTTACAAACGGATTGCCCGCCTCGGCTCCCATCACTGCTGCCTGAATCTGTATACCGGATACATATTCATCTTTAATGCGGATCCCTTCCTCATTGATTAAATCACGCACACCACATTTTTCTATTTGTGAGGGATGGTATTCCAAACTTGAAAAAAAGGAATACGACAAAAAATCATCAAAAGGCTTAAGGATCTTCACATCCGAATCCAAATATATACCGCCTTCGGTATAAAGCGCATACATGCGGATATAATCGGCTGCAAAAGCCCATTTCCTCTTTTCGAAAGCTTCGCGCACATAAGGCACGGAATTGACATCAAAATTCTCGGTATTCCACACTTTCCATTCATAGTCGGGCATCACCTTCTTCCATGAATCCATGCAGGCTTTTATATTACTGGGAAACGGGTCGCCACTCAACCAGCAATAATGTATCACTTTAGGTATCATTTCTTTCTATTTTTAAAAAAGTCTTTCAATTTATGCTGAAATTTACGCTTCTTTTCAAAGCTTTCCAACATGCGGAAAGCATCAACAACAAAGGTAGAACTCGTTTCACCGAACACACGGGCATACGCTTCCATCATGAAACGAAATAAATCCCTTCGATGGGTCAATGTACGCAGGTTTTTCAGACGCTGGTGCAAAGAAGGAACCCCCTTACAAAAACGACTCCGGTTGGTGTCGACCATGACAAAAGAATAATGTCCATCGGCTCCCTGCTTATAAAGGAAGTTGCCCAAATTCAAATCGCCAAAAAGAATCCCCTTCTGGTGCATGACAGCAATAAAGGCTGATAAATCTGCCGCCAATGTCTGATTGAATTCGTCCTCCTTTTCCAGCATGGAGAAGGCAGTTGGACAAGCGCAATGAAGACAAACAAAATAACCCGTCAGGAATAAACCACACCGCTTCTGTTCGAAATAAGCCACTTCATGGGGAGTATCGATACCTCTCTCACGCAATTCTGCAGCATAAAGGTAGGCACGTTCAGCCTTTGTCTTGCAAAAAAAGGTGTATGCCCACTGCTGAACAAAATTCACGTTCTTGAAACGTTTCACTACGAAAGTCATATCTTGATAACGAAAACACCGCACTTCATTTCGACCACTATGAAGCACCTCACCTTCGCCTTGCTCAAAGCGATGGGGTAATGTTTCAATATAAGATGCGAATTTTGAGTATTCCTTATGGATGATTTGATTCATTCTTTTTCGTTAGATCTTACTATCATGAAATAAAACTTCACTTTAGGATAAAGTTCTTCTTATCAATTGTACAAAAGTAACATTTTTAAGCTATAAACCGCAAACTTCCACTCCCATTTTACAAATGATGTGCTATTTTTCTACAAAATATTCTATCTTTGCACAGTTGTGAGTACATAAACCATCTTAAACATGAAAAAAAAACAACCCACATTTACCATTGTTACCGTTTCTTTCAATTGCAAAACAACTATAGAAAAAACCATTCTAAGTGTACTGCAACAAGACTTCACCGACTATGAATATATTGTTATAGATGGCGGTTCAACAGATGGGACAACAGACATCATTCGAAAATATGAAAGCCGGCTTGCTTATTGGTGCTCCGAATCCGACAAAGGTATTTACGACGGTATGAACAAGGGAGTGAAAGAGGCTTCGGGAGAGTGGATTGTATTTATGAACGCAGGAGATGTGATGCACAGCAGTAAAACCCTAAACACTGTTTATAAATATGCCCAAACAAGTTCTCAAGACATCTTATATGGCGACATACTCACCGAACGAAATGGAACATTGTGCCTGAAAAAAGCACTGGAACCATGCAACAAACAGCGAATGTTCTTCTGCCATCAAAGCGGATACACCCGCACTCAGATTTTAAGGGAACACCCTTTCGACCTGCGTTTCAAACTATCAGCCGATTTTTATTTTTTCAAATACTGCTATCAAAAAGGCTATCATTTCACGCACATACCCGAACCGCTGACTATCTACGACAGGAATGGAGTATCCAACACGCATCGGCTGGTAGGACTCTATGACAACGTTCGAGTCATCAAAGAGCTGGACAAGGGATTTGAAAAATTCAAATTGCTCACCAAACTCTATTTCGTCATATACTGGAATAAACTAAGAAAAAAACTACGGTAAGTTCACTTTACGACTTACCGTAGTTTTTTTTTAACTGATAATTTCTTCTATTTTTGCTATCACTTTTTCGGGAGTAATTCCATTCATACAGGCGTAATCTCCCCGCCAACAGGGCTTCTGTCCGTAGACCGAACACGGGCGACAGGGCAAATCCAACTGCACAGCATGGAGGGGCAGCTGGTGCCAACCCATAAACCCGGCATAAGGATGAGTCGCTCCCCAAATGGAAACAACGGGCACATTGACCAGCGAAGCCAGATGCATGTTGGCTGAATCCATAGAAAGCATGACATCCAGATGACTCATCAGATTCAGCTCACCCCGCATGTTCAGTCGCCCCCGAAGTGAAACCAGCGAGGGATATTTGGCACACCAGGCATCAAACACTTCCTGTTCTTTCTTGCCTCCGCCAAACAGAAACACCTTCACATTTGGATTGGCAGCCAAATGAGCCACTACCTGCTCCTGCAGCTCCAACGGATAAATTTTACCGGCATGCTTGGCAAACGGAGCCACTCCAACCCATTTCTGCCCGCCTTTCTGCCCGGCAACTGCAGCAATTTCGCGCGGATCACCTTTCCCGTCTCCATAGACAGAACTGAAATTGAGTATGACAGGGAAACCCAATTTTTCAAGCACATCGGCATATCGGCGGAAGGAGCTTTTCTGATTCACCATTACCTTGTTTTTCCGACGCACCAATTTCCGCTTCCCCTCCCTACCCTTGCAGATAGAAGCTACAGGAATACCTGCCAGCCGAAAGCGCAGCCCTAGATAGCGGGCACGGAGAATGTGGTGAAAATCAGCCACACAATCAAAATGCACAGCTTTCAATTCGGAGTATAGCCGGTTCAATCCACCCAGACCTTTATGCCTTCCAGCCAAATCGGCCCCTACAAAATGAACATTGCTTGGCAGCCCCTCAAACAGAGGTTGCCAAGCAGCGCGGCTCAATACCGTTATCTCATGTTGCGGATATTGCATCGCAAAGGAATGAACCACCGGTATGGTCATGGCCACATCCCCCAAAGCAGAAAAACGAACTACAAGAATATGAGCCATCCGTTATTTTTTTGCATAAAGAACCGGATTCAACGCCGGGTCGTTATACATCTTCATTTGTTTATATACTTTCATGTATTTCTTGCCTGCCTCGATATCGGCCAGCAACTGGTCGATAGCAGCCGACAAGTCGACACGCTGTTCCAGCAAAACATCCAATTTAGCCTGACATTTGGCCCGGTGTTCCTCCGTAGTATCGGTGCGCTGCACTTCCTGCTGCATGTGATAAATCTTCAGTGCAAGGATAGAAAGACGGTCGACAGCCCAAGCCGGACTCTCTGTATTGATGGTAGCATTGTCCAAAGGCTTGATATCTTTATATTTGTCCAAGAAGTAGCTATCAATCAGTTCCACCAAATCCGTGCGGTCCTGATTGGATTTATCAATTCTTCTTTTCAAAGTCAATGCTGCTGCAGGATCAATCTGAGGATCGCGGATGATATCTTCGAAGTGCCACTGTACGGCATCAATCCAGTTTTTCAGATAGAGATAATATTCAATTGTCTTCAACTCGTAAGGATTGTTCATCGGCGCATCTACGCTGTCCGTCACATGGTAATCTTGGGTTGATTTCCAAAAAATCTCATTGCAAAGTTTACTAAATGTCATAATCTTAACTAACTTATAGATGTATAATAGGACAAATCTATGTATTTTTTCTTAGACAAGCAACCGTTTCTTACTTTTTATTTGTTACCTTTGTGAATACTAAGAGAGAAGACAGTCATGAAAATTATTGTAGACAATAAAATTCCTTTTATAAAGGAAGCCGTTCAGAAAATAGCCGAAGAGGTTGTTTTTGTACCCGGAAAAGATTTTACTCCTAACCTTGTGAAAGAAGCCGATGCACTGATTATACGTACCCGCACCCATTGCGACCGAGCCTTGCTAGAAGGGAGCAAGGTGAAGTTCATAGCAACAGCCACCATCGGCTACGACCACATCGACACAGAATACTGCCGGCAAGCCGGCATTGAATGGACCAATGCTCCCGGCTGCAACGCTGCCTCCGTGGCCCAATATATCCAATCGGCCTTGCTTGTATGGAAACGAGCCCGCCAGAAAGAACTCAGCACGCTGACCATCGGCATTGTCGGTGTGGGCAATGTGGGAAGCAAAATAGCCAAAGTGGCCGAAGGCTTCGGGATGAGGGTGTTGCTCAACGACTTACCCAGAGCAGAAAAAGAAGGAGCAGAAGCATTTTCCTCTCTAGAGAAACTGGCGGAGGAGTGTGACATCATCACCTTCCACGTGCCTCTTCACCGAGAAGGACGATTTAAAACTTTTCACCTCGCCGATGCTGCTTTTTTCCGCTCACTGAAACGGAAGCCGCTCATCATCAATACCTCCAGAGGAGAAGTAATCTGTACAGAGGCTTTACTCAAGGCGTTGGATGAAGGACTCATTTCGGATGCCATTATCGATGTATGGGAACACGAACCGGAAATCAATCTGGAACTGCTTGGAAAGGTGCTGATTGGCACTCCGCACATTGCCGGCTATTCGGCCGACGGAAAAGCAAATGCCACGCGAATGTCACTCGACGCCATCTGCCGCTACTTCCACCTGCAGCCGGAATATCGCATAGAAGCGCCTGCCCCGGAATCATCGGTGATTCATGCGTCCAACCGGGAAGATGCCTTCCTGCAAATGTACAATCCGCAGGAAGACTGTGCCCGTCTGCGGGAACATCCGGAACAATTTGAAACACTCCGCGGAGATTATCCCCTCCGAAGAGAAGAACAGGCTTATGAAATCAGACTGAAGGATTAACTCTCCTTCGGTCTGCCTACCGAAACCTCTTCCACCAGCCGGGCAATGACAACGGGATAATGTGCATACTCCAACGCGTGAACTTTCTGCGCCACCTCTTCCGGCGAGTCTTCGGGAAGCACATTGCACATGAATTGAGCAATGGTATCTCCTTCGTCATACTGCCCATTTATATAATGTATAGTAATGCCCGTCTGCCGCTCACCGGCAGCCACTACTGCCTCATGCACCCGCATACCATACATCCCCTTCCCCCCATACTTGGGCAACAGGGCCGGATGAATATTGACTATCCGGTGAGGATAAACCTGCAAGAGCAAGTCGGGCACCCGCATCAGAAAGCCAGCCAGCACAATAAAATCAACGTGATATTCCTGCAAAACTGCCAATACCCGTTCTCCCGTCACCCAGTCTTCTTTGGGACATACACAGCAGGGCACCTGCAAAGAGCGGGCACGGTTCACCACATAGGCATTTTCCTTATTTGTGAGCACCAATGCCACCTGAGCCGAATCCCGTCCGGCAAAAAAACGGATAAGATTCTCAGCATTAGAGCCATAACCGGAAGCAAAAATCGCGATATTTTTCTTCATAACCCTTCCTTTTAATGCACAAAACAGTAAAAATTGTGCAAAATTCTGCATTTATTTAGTCAAATATTTGCGAAAAACGATAAATATTCATTCCTTTGCACCGCAAATTTAAAGAAATAAAACTAATTAT
>ERZ791889.19-NODE-19-length-154701-cov-23.307444_pt1 | contig 154701 bp, 118 predicted proteins | sample MGYA00510156_ERZ791889 | MGnify/ENA primary metagenome ERZ791889 (study PRJEB30046, sample SAMN00792108) | human gut metagenome | study: EMG produced TPA metagenomics assembly of the A metagenome-wide association study of gut microbiota in type 2...
GACTGTAAATCTGCTGGCTTACGCCTTCGGTGGTTCGAATCCATCTTTGCCCACCCTCTCTTACAAAGCTAAGCTTTCGCTCTCAGAAAGCTTAGCTTTTTCCTTTATAAAGCTAAGCTTTACGACCCGAAAACCATATGGTTTTCATCATACAAACCATATGGTTTACATGACAGAAACCGCCACTTTAGAACACCTAAACTGCCACTTTAGACTAGCTAACTTGCCACTATTGAACACACCATGTGCCCCCTTATTTATCATCTTGCACAAACCACTGATTCTACTGGTGTTTCTTTTGGAACAAAATATCAACAAGCCACACAATCACATGGCTTATCTTTCACCACCCATCCAATCAGAATAAGAGAATGCATCATTCACACTTCAGTCTAATCAGCTGATTATCATATACAATAAGATGAACCTTACATTTATAGACTCCCAATCAGCTGACAGCTGTCGACCGTCCGTGAAACAGACACATCTACAAAGACAAGTGCAAAAAAGCGACAAACCAAATTACACTTAACAAATAAAGAAAAAATAAATAAATTAACATAATAAACAGTCCTTTATTAAAGACTTTCGGCACGATAACATTTTGATAGAAATCCAACCTTTTCAAACCTAGAGAAAGAAAATCACAATTTACATTCTGCTAACTGTTTTCGCAAACGGATGACATAATATAAGAAGAGTAATTTAACACAAAAATAATGAAGATTTTATACATTTCTGCTTTCAAAAACACATATCTTTGCGACGGAAATTAAGACCTATGTTAAACCCTTAACTTTAAAATTCATGAATTTCAAAGATTATCATTTTTCTCTGAAAATGGGGAGCATGTTGCTTACATCAGGTATGCTGATGTTTTCAGCACCCTTTTCAACAGCATGGGCAGCAGACAACACCGAGACGGTGATAAAAGAAGCCACAATGCAAGGAAAAGCAACTCCCAAGAAAAGAACAATCACCGGTGTCATCACTGATGCAATCGATGGAACTCCTGTGATTGGAGCAACAATCAAAATTAAAGGTCAAGCCACAGGTACAATTTCTGGTATGGACGGTGATTTTTCATTGTCGGTTACCAGCAAAGATGTCCTTCAAATCAGCTACGTGGGCTACAAGACCAAAGAAGTGCCGGTGGAAGACTTGGGTATTCTGAACATTAAATTGGAAACTGAAAACGAGCTTCTGAGCGAAGTCGTTGTAGTAGGTGCAGGTACACAGAAAAAAGTGAGTGTCACCGGAGCTATTACATCGGTCAAAGGTATGGCACTGGCCTCTCCTACTTCTTCACTGACCAACTCATTTGCCGGTAAACTGGCGGGTGTCGTTTCTACAACCAGCAGTGGAGCTCCTGGAGAAGCTGCCAACTTTTATATCCGTGGTATCGGAACATTCGGCGGCCGTGCCACTCCGCTGATTATGCTGGATGACGTTGAAATCTCAGCAGCCGACCTGAATAAAATCCCTGCAGAAACCATTGAAAGTTTCTCTATCCTGAAGGATGCTTCTGCCACAGCTATCTACGGTGCGCGCGGTGCCAACGGTGTGATGTTGGTTACCACAAAAACCGGTAAGGAAAACGAAAAGACAAAAGTGAATGTGAGCATTGAAAACTCGTTCAACGTAATGGACCGTTTTCCGGAATTCGTTGACGGTGCCACCTGGATGGAAATGTACAACGAAGCACAACTAACCCGCGATCCTCACGCCTCTCAACGCTACAGCCAAGACATTATTGACAACACACGGGCCGGAATCAATCCGCTGGTATATCCAAGTGTAGACTGGGCAGATTTGATGTTCAAGAAGATGGCCATGAGCCAGCGGGCAAACATCAACGTATCGGGTGGTGGGTCAAAAGCAACCTACTATATGAGTATTCAGGCCAACCACGACACAGGATTGCTGAATACGAAAAAATTCTATTCTTTCGACAACAACATCAACAACTGGTCTTATAATTTCCAAAACAACATCCGATACAAACTGACTCGCAGTACAACGATCGACTTGAGAATGAATGCACAGATTTCCAACAACAACGGTCCTAACTACGTCCCCAGCGATTTGTTTGCCAAAGCGCGTTCAACCAATCCGGTGAGCTTCCCTGCCATATTCCCGGCACAGGAAGGCGACGAACATCCACGCTTCGGTAACGCTTACCGCACGGGTACTACCTTGATGGAAAACCCGTATGCATTCATGAATACCTCATTCAAGAATCGCCAGGAAAATGTGATCAACACTTCACTGAAAATCACACAGAACTTTGATTTTATCACCAAAGGTTTGAAGGCTACTGCATTGATCAATTTCAAGAACTGGTCATTCAACCAATACGACCGCAGCATCGAGCCTTACTTCTACCAGGTGAAACCGGGCAGTTTCGATCCTGCCACTCAGGCGTACGAACTGGAACGCATCGGCACATCGGGAACCGACTATATTGCACAATCCGACATCAGTAAGGGAGGTGACAATACGTTCTTCTTCCAGTTCACCGTCGACTATGCCCGCAGATTCGGCAAACACAATGTGGGCGGTATGTTGCTCTACACCCAACGTGAATATAAGGTGGATGTATTGCCCAGCCGCAACCAAGGTCTGTCCGGACGTTTCACATACGATTATGACCAACGCTACTTGCTGGAATTCAACTTCGGTTATAACGGTACCGAACGTTTGGCCAAAGGCGACCGCTTTGAATTCTTCCCGGCTGTATCTTTGGGATGGTTAGTGTCCAACGAAAAATTCTTTGAACCACTGAGCAACATCGTTACCTCATTGAAACTGAGAGGTTCTTATGGTTTGGTAGGTAGCGACGAAACCGGTGGTGCAGATTCTCCCCACTTCCTCTACATTGACAATGTGCAGGTGACTGGCGATGGCCGACCAGGCTTCATCACCGGTGAAAACCTGAATGTAGGCTACTACGGTCCGGTTGTGAAACAATGGGCTGTGCAGAACGGCGGATGGGAACGTGTGAAGAAACTTGACGTTGGATTTGACCTGGAACTTTTCAGAGAACTGAGTGTCACATTCGACTTCTTCTATGACAAACGATACAACATCTTGCTCCACCGCGAAGCCTGGCCTCAGTCACTGGGATTCCATGAAGCAAAACCCTGGTCGAACAAGGGTAAAGTGGACAACTGGGGATATGAATTCAGTACGAACTGGCGCAAGCAGCTCACGAAAGACCTCACGATGGATTTCCGCGGCACATTCACCTACACACAAAACAAATACGTAGACTTGGATGAGCCTATCTATCCATACGTATGGCAGACTTCTACTGGAAAACCGCTGAATCGCAGAACCGGCTACATTGCAGAAGGTCTGTTCCAAAGCCAAGAAGAAATAGACAACAGTCCGACACAAAACCTGGGAAGCAAACCGATGCCCGGTGATATCAAATACCGCGATATCGACGGTAACGGTATCATTGACAGCAAAGACCAGGTGATGATTTCCAAAACAGCGGGTATGCCCCGCATCCAATACGGTTTCGGACTCAATATCGACTGGAAACGCTTTAACTTCGGTGTCTTCTTCAACGGTTCTGCTATGCGCGATATCGACATCAACGGCTTGCATCCGTTTGGAGAAAACGACTGGAACGCGATGAAATTCGTTGCAGAAAACCGCTGGACAGAAGCGAACCCGAATCCCAATGCAAGCTACCCGCGTTTGGGCTTGAACGATTCACAGATGCGCAACAACAACCAATCCAGCACCTATTGGATCCGCAACGGTAACTTCTTGCGTTTCAAAACACTTGAAATCGGATACCGTTTCGACCACGTACGTCTGTACTTTACAGGAAACAACCTGGCCGTGTTCAGTCCGTTCAAATTATGGGATCCTGAATTGGCATGGAACAGCTATCCCTTGCAGCGTACCTTCTGTATCGGTGCTCAATTAACCTTTTAATAAACCTTAAGAACAAAGAATAAATTATGAAATTTTTCAGCAGATTATCAAATATTGCACTCCTGTCGTTGGCGATGGCTTGCAGCATGACTTCTTGTGATTATTTGGATGTGGTTCCACCCGAACAACCCGACTTGCAAGATGCCAACAAAGACCGGGCTGCGACATTGGGATTTCTTTACTCCTGCTACGGAGGGGTGATTAATCCGATGAACTATGAAGGACTGGAAATGGGAAGCGACGAGTATGTGTTGCCGCGCCTTTGGCAAACAGGCGGACAGAAGGTTCAATGGAACCTGAATGAAGCCGCCAACCTTGCGGATGGATGGCGCTGGGGTTCGTACTACCGCTTTATCGGTCAATGTCACCTTTTCATGAAAGAACTTCCGCATGCCCGTGCTATCACGGAAGAAGAAAAGGTGACCATGAAAGCCGAAATCGACTTCCTGCTGGCTTACTATCACATGCAGGTATTGTTTCAATATGGTCCTTGCCCTATCAACGACCACTACATTGCCCAAGACACTCCGGCAAGCGAGTTCCCAGGCAGAAGCCACTACGACTATGTGACAGACTGGTGCTGCAACAAGTTTGAAGAAGCTTATCACAATCTGCCCGAAACACGTAGCGGAGACGACTGGGGACGCGCCACCCGACCGATGGCCAAAGCTTTGCAGGCACGCATGAGACTCTATGCAGCATCAAAATTGTGGAACGGCGGATTTCCGTTCAGAGACTGGAAAAACAAGAACTTCGAAACTCCGGGCTATGGCATGGAACTCGTAAGCATGAACTACAGCGAAGAAAAATGGCGCACAGCTTTATCTGCATGTCAAGCAGCGTTGAAGGAAGCAGAAGATGCCGGACACAAGTTGTTTACGCTTGAACAGTCGGAACAGCTGAGAGAACAGCAGAAAGTGGACCTGCCGTTTGTGCCCAACAAACCGACCGTAGGAGCTGAAGCTGAAAAGAACAAAGATTTCTTGAAGCGAGTCATGCTGATGCGTTATATGGTCACAACCCGTGTAAACGAAGGAAATACTGAAACCATCTGGGGACTTGCCGATCAAGGCAACTATATTGCCGGCTCGCTGCCCCACCGCACCATCAAGAACAACCAAGGCACCTGGAAAGGCGGATGGTCGGGCATTTCTCCTACCCTGAATGCACTGGCCCGTTTCTACAAAGAAGACGGAACAACGATGGATGACTGGAAAGATGCGAAGTATTATCAGTCGGCCGGTATTGCAGACCGTGAAAACATCATCAAATTCAATGTAGACCGCGAACCCAGATACTATGCTTGGGTAGGATTCGACGATGGTGACTTCGGAAACCAGTTGGCAGACGGAAAGCCGCTCCGTCTGGAAATGAGAAATTCTCAAATGCATGGTTACAATCCGGATCTGTTCAACCGCGACAACTGTGAAACCGGATTCTTGAACCAGAAGTTCTTCCCTGCCAACTTCCGTCATACTCCGGGTGGAGAACAGAATGATTCAAAACCCAGACCTGTCATTCGTCTGGCAGAATTGTATCTGAACCTGGCAGAATGTTATGCTGCATTAGATGACAAGACTAATGCTTTAAAGAACTTGAATGTCATCCGCAAACGGGCAGGAGTGAAAGAATTGACAGAAAGCGACTTGAAAGGTCACACACTGATGGAATGGGTACAAAACGAACGCAACAATGAACTTTGGATGGAAGGTCACCGATTCTTCGACATCCGCCGCTGGATGATTGCACCTGAAACCATGAGCTACGGAGTACGCATGGGACTAAACGCTTTGCAGAAAAAGGACCCGACTTTTGAAGAGTTCAACAAACCGGTAGTCATCAGCCAGCAGTTTGCTTGGCACAACCGCATGTACGTTTCACCGGTGTTTGAAAATGAAATCTATAAAGGTCCTCAGTTCGTTCAATTCCCTGGTTATTAATAATTATATAGACAAAAAACAATGAGAAATTCAACAATATTTTCATGCTTGGTATGTGGTATGCTGGCTTTGTCAAGTTGTGAAACGTACGATGAACTGGTACCTTCAGAATATCATCACATTTTGAACATCAAGCAATATGGCATGCAACGTATTTCACTCTATACAACAGGTGAAGATGCGGTATACAAATTCACGGTGATGAAAGGAGGCTCAGAAAGCGGGAATACGGCTACAGCCCATATAACCGTAATGACAGAAGAGGAATTCAAGACCTATGCCACGGACAACAACGTGGCAGAATCTTACCTTCCTGCGGATAAGTATGAAATTCGGGAAACGCAATTGAACTTCGCAGCCAACGAAACCTACAAGATTGATGAAGTGGTGATGAAAACTAGCGAAATCAAAAAGCTGATGGACCAGACCGGAAAGAAGTATGCGATTCCCCTCCGTTTGGAAAGTTCCGACTGCAATGTAAAAAACAACCTGCTGATTATCCAGCCGAATATTGAAACGCCAGCACTGGCCTTCAATTTGGCAGGGGGCAACAAATTTGTCAACGGAGCAACTTTCACGTCGGGCGATGCAGCGACTCAGAACGCAGAAGTTGAGGTTTTATTCCCGACAAGCAACCAATGGGAGTTCACCTTCGATGTCAAATCAGACGAAAAAGCCAAGCAAGTGTTTGACGAGTTTAACAAGAAGTATAACAACAAATACACCTTGCTTCCAGAAAACAGCTATAAATTCAACGGACAGCATGTGTCATTCCCGCTGAATGCTTCATCCATGACTTTGTCAGTGTCTGTTGACCGCACCAAACTTTCATGCGGAGAATATGTATTGCCCCTGCATCTGTGCAACCTGTCAAATGAAAATTTTGAGACAAGCAAAGAAAATGACGTGTTGCTGCTGGGAGTCAAATACATTCCCAACAAGCTGAATATCAAAGTAGACCAGTTATCATCCAACTCTGTTCAGGAAGATGACGGAGCCGGACTGGCAGGTCTAATTGACGGTGACATCAACGGCGGAGGATATTTCCATTCAAAATGGAACGGAGCGGTGAAAGACGAGAAATACGGAAACTACATTGATGTGAATATCAAAAAGTCAATCCGTAGCCTTTCATTTGACTACTGGACCCGCAAAGAGAACGGAAACGGTGCACCGACACACATCAAGTTGTTTGTCAGCAACGACGGCAAGAGCTGGACTGAATGGAAAGACATCAAGAGCGGATTGCCCGGCGGCGGACACATGAAGTACAGTTCAAGTATTTTCACTCACGAAACAGGCTTCACGCATGTTCGCTTTGCAGTGTTGGAAAGTGCAGCAGGTAATATGACCCAAACTGCAACTTACTTCAACTTGCATGAATTGACATTCTATGGTGAATAAACAATAGAATTTCCAACTGAACAGTAGGATTGAGCTTTTATCGGTCCTACTGTTTTTATTTCCAAACGAGAAACAAAAATCTGACCATGAAAAAACTCCTAAGTATCAGTTTCTGTATCTGCATGCTGCTTGTTTTTTGCAGCTGCAAGGATGAAGACAAACAAGCGCTTCAAGCCTTCTTCAGTATCGAAGAGGCATGTATGAATCATCAGGTTCCCTCCAATGCGCAACGCATCAGCATTCCCGTCAACACCAATCTGAACAAAAACCAATGGAAAGCCATTCCATCGGACAAATGGATGTTTGTATCTCAAACAGAGGACTATAAAAAGAACCAGGCTTTGATTATTAATTTGAACGAAAATACCGAAAAGAGCCAGCGGAAAGGCACAGTGAAACTGGAATCTCCGGCAGGAAACTATACCATCACCATCACACAATATGAAAAAGGGGAACTGGTGGTGGAACAGGATGAACAGGTGAAACCGACTGGGGGCAAAGCCAGCGAAAGTCAGCCGGGATGGGGCATTGAACACACATACGACGGTGACCTGAATCCGGACAAGCACTACCACTCCCTGTGGAGCAAAACCCAGTTCCCGGTGAAACTGGAATATGAGTTTGCTGAAGGAACAGCAGTGGACTATCTCATTTACTACCCACGCAGCGGAAACGGAAACTTCGGAGAATTCACCGTAGAAATATGTACCAACAAAGACCGCACTGATTACAAAGAAATCTGCAAGGGCAATTTTTACATGAGCGGATCTCCCTCGAAACTTGCGTTTAAGCAAAGAACCGCACTGACCGGTGTGCGCTTCGTCGTAAAAAGCGGTCTGGGAGGCTTTGTGAGCTGTGCGGAAATGCAATTCTACAAACAAAACGAAAACAAGACGCTGGACAAGCAGCTGCTGGAAGTGTTTACAGATATCACCTGTTCTGCTCTGAAAGAGAATAGCAGCGAAGAGAAAATCAACCAGCTTCCGCCACAATTTAAAATCGTGGCAAACCAGCTGAAAAATAACACGTACGATGAATACGAAAAATCGTTCCGTATTCATGAATATGAAGCATACAGTAACCCTGCATACTGGGCCAACCAGCTGATGACGAAAGAATACGGCATCCTGGACAACCCGATGGGCATATCGGTAAACAAAGGCGAAGAGATTGTTCTCCTGGTAGGAGACACTCACGGACATCCCGTATACCTGCGCAGCATCTGGGACAAAAAAATGAGCGGAGACACCCCCTATGACCAAACAGATATCAACGGGCGCACTTATATGCTATCGGAGGGCGTCAACAAACTCACTATGGAAGAACAAGGACAGTTGTTCCTCATCTACAACGCTGATTTGAAAGAGAAGCCTGAGAATATAAAAATTCATGTATTGCCGGGATGCGGCACTGTAACCGGATATTTCGATCTGAAATCGCACCAGACAGACGAGAAGTACAAGGAGTTGCTGGACAAAGCTACCCACAAATACTTCTGCGTGAAAGGCGAAAAAATTATCTTCTATTTCCACCACAGCAAAATGAAGGAGTTTGTGCCCAACAACATCCTGTCGGCAATCAATCTGTGGGATGATATCATCCGCTGGCAGCAGGAACTGATGGGAATAGAAGATGTATGTCCGCAATTGTTCAACAATCACATCTTTGCCATCTCACCGGAAGGCAGTTACATGTGGGCTACCAGCGGACACATTGCATTTACCTGGACAAAGTTGGGAGACATCCTCTTGAAAGAGAACGTCATGTCACAGAAAGATAATGCCTGGGGTCCCGCACATGAAATTGGACATATCCACCAGGCAGCCATCAACTGGCCAAGTTCTACAGAGTCGTCGAACAATCTATTCTCCAATTATGTGTTGCATAAATTGGGCAAATATTGCTCGAGAGGCAGTGAACTGAGTGCCTTGGCAGAAGCCAGACTGGTGAAAAATCAGGCCTGGTGGAACATGGGAACATCAACCCATATGAATGAAGATACGGAAATTCATATGCGCATGAACTGGCAACTGTGGAACTATTACCACCGCTGTGAATACAAGAAGGACTTCTGGCCTACCTTATTCAAACTGCTGAGAGAGGACCGCATCACAGAAAGCAACCCCGGTGAAGGACAACTGAAGTTTGCCATGAAGGCCAGCGAAGCTGCCCAGGAAGACTTGACCGAATTCTTTGAACGGTGGGGATTCTTTGAAACTGTGAATGAACAAATTGAACAATATGGAAAATGGCAATACACGGTAACGGCAGAAATGATACAAAAAGCCAAAGACTATATGAAAAAGTTTCCGAAGCCCAAACATGCGTTCTACTACTTGGAAGACAGAAAGAACGGAGACGTGGGAATTGAGAACTATAAAGTAGGCGATGTGGGGTACTACAGCCAATTCAAAGACAATGTAAAGATCAGTAAAGAGGTGACATACACGCAGAACGGCAAACAAATTACGGTAGCTAACGGAGAACAAGCCGTAGCTTTCGAGGTGAAAAGAAACGGAAAACTGCTTTATTTTTCAAACTCATTCACCTTTGAATTGCCTGCATCAATCAGCGTGAACGACATAAAACTGTATGCTGTTCAGGCGGATGGAGAAAGAAAGGAAATGAAAAAGGCTGCGTAAAATCGCATCAGTATTCCTGCCGAGAAAACGAGTAAAAAAATGGTAATCCGGACGGAATAAACTAAAAAAATATTAATTTTGCAATCAGATATAAGTAATATTGACTGCACGAACAAAATAAAAAATCCGGTTTCTACTGCTGAAACCGGATTCTTTATAGGTTCGTGCAAACCCATTTACAGAATATAATCGCCACCAGTATGAAAACAGCTATTCCAAAGCCTTCTATGCAAGGTATGCTCCGCGAAGCCAGAGATTACGTAATGATTGCCGTCGGCATGATATTATACGGCATCGGCTGGACCGTCTTTCTTCTTCCCAATGATATCACGACGGGAGGAGTGCCCGGTATTGCCTCCATCGTCTTTTGGGCTACCGGCTTCCCTGTACAATATACATATTTTACCATCAATTGTTTCCTGCTTTTGCTCGCCTTGAAGATATTAGGACTGAAGTTCTGCATCAAAACCATCTTCGGTGTGTTTACCCTTACCTTCTTCCTTTCTTTTATCCAGAAGATAACAGAAGGAGCAACGCTGCTTCACGACCAGCCCTTTATGGCTTGTGTCATCGGGGCATCATTCTGCGGAGGAGGTATAGGCATTGCCTTTTCGGCCAACGGAAGCACCGGGGGAACCGATATCATTGCTGCCATCATCAACAAATATCGGGACATTACTTTGGGCAGAGTCATGCTGATTTGCGACATGATTATCATTTCTTCCAGTTATTTTGTCTTAAAAGACTGGGAAAAAGTAGTATATGGATTTGTAACTCTTTATATTTGCAGTTTCGTACTAGATCAGGTTGTAAACAGTGCCAGACAATCGGTGCAATTTTTTATCATATCCGATCAATATGCGGAAATAGCCAGACACATCAACGAGTATCCGCACCGGGGAGTAACGATTATCAATGCAACCGGTTTCTATTCGGGAAAAGAACAGAAAATGATGTTTGTCCTGGCGAAGAAAAGAGAGTCGAACATCATCTTCCGACTGATAAAGGACATTGATCCGAAAGCCTTTGTATCTCAAAGCGCGGTCATCGGTGTGTATGGCGAAGGATTCGACCATATTAAAGTGAAATAAAAGTAAGTGAAAACAATAAATGAAAAACATGAGACGTAAATCGACTTACAACCTCATTGCAGGTTTATTCATGGGAGCATTGACTCTCTCAACACCAAACGCGAAGGCAGACGAAGCTACGAAGCCCTACTGGCAAGACGTGCAGGTCGTGGCTGTCAACAAAGAGTATCCGCGTACTTCATTTATGACCTATGACAGTCGCAGCGATGCCATGAGCGGAAAATTTGAACGGAGTAAATACTACCGGCTACTTAATGGTACCTGGAAATTCTATTACGTTGACTCATACAAGGACCTGCCGGCCAACATTACCGACCCGGCCACATCAACTGATTCCTGGCATGATATTCAGGTTCCGGGCAACTGGGAAGTGCAGGGACATGGCATAGCCATCTACACAAACCACGGATATGAATTCAAGCCGCGCAATCCACAGCCTCCGCAACTGCCGGAAGCAAACCCGGTGGGTGTCTACAGACGCGACATCGACATACCGGCTGACTGGGACGGCCGAGATATCTACCTGCATCTGGCCGGAGCCAAATCGGGTGTGTATGTATATCTCAACGGAAAAGAAGTGGGCTATAGTGAAGACTCTAAGAACCCGGCAGAATTCCTAATCAATTCATATGTGAAACCCGGAAAGAACGTGCTGACACTGAAAATTTTCCGCTGGAGCACAGGCTCTTATCTGGAATGTCAGGATTTCTGGCGCATCAGCGGTATCGAACGCGATGTGTTTATCTATGCGCAACCGAAAGCTGCTCTGAAAGATTTCCGCGTGACTTCCACATTGGATGACAGCTACCGCAACGGTATTTTCCAACTGGATGTAGATGTGAGAAACCATCAGGACAAAGCAACGAACCTTACTTTGGTTTACGAACTGCTGAACAAGCAAGGTGAAGTGGTGGCTAAGGAAGAAAAATCGGCTCAAGTGGCTACCAATGAAGTGCATACCTTCACATTCGACAAAGAACTGGCTGATGTGCGTACATGGACCTCAGAACAGCCCAACCTGTACAAGCTGCTGATGACTGTAAAGGAAAACGGAAAGGTGAATGAAATTGTGCCGTTCAACGTAGGTTTCCGCCGCATCGAAATCAAACCGACAGAGCAGATTGCTGCCAACGGCCAACCGTATGTGTGTCTGTTTATCAACGGACAACCTCTGAAGTTGAAAGGAGTCAACATACACGAGCACAATCCGGCTACCGGCCACTACGTAACGGAAGAGCTGATGCGCCGTGACTTAGAGCTGATGAAACAGCATAACCTGAACACGGTACGCCTCTGCCACTATCCACAGGACCGCCGTTTCTATGAACTCTGCGACGAATATGGTTTGTATGTGTATGACGAAGCCAACATCGAAAGCCATGGTATGTATTATGACTTGCGTAAAGGGGGCACATTGGGCAACAACCCTGAATGGCTGAAGCCTCACATGGACCGCACAATCAATATGTTTGAACGCAACAAAAACTACCCAAGCGTAACTTTCTGGTCGCTGGGTAATGAAGCGGGCAACGGATATAACTTCTATCAGACCTATCTCTGGGTGAAAGAAGCCGATAAGCACATGATGGCTCGTCCCGTGAACTACGAACGTGCTCAATGGGAATGGAATTCGGATATGTATGTTCCTCAATACCCGGGTGCCGGCTGGCTGGAAAGCATCGGCAGAAGCGGAAGCGACCGTCCGATTGCACCATCTGAATATGCACATGCCATGGGTAACTCTACTGGTAATCTGTGGGGACAGTGGCAGGCTATCTACAAGTATCCGAACTTGCAGGGCGGATACATTTGGGACTGGGTGGACCAAGGTATCTTGCAGAAAGACAAAAACGGAAGAGAATACTGGGCATATGGTGGTGATTTCGGTGTAAATGCACCGAGTGATGGTAACTTCCTATGCAACGGATTGGTGAACCCTGACCGCACGCCTCATCCTGCAATGGCTGAAGTGAAATATGTGCATCAGAACGTGGGATTTGAAGCCATCGATGCAGCAGCTGGCAGATTCAACATCACCAACCGTTTTTACTTCACTAACCTGAAGAAATATGTGCTCAGCTACAGCATCCTGGCCAACAACAAAAAGATTAAAAGCGGAAAAACCAACCTGGATATTGAACCGCAGGCTACGAAAGAATTTACGGTACCGGTGAAGGGACTGAAGGCACAACCGGGTGTTGAATACTTTGTCAACTTCAGTGTCACCACAACCGAACCGGAACCGCTGATTCCAGCTGGATATGAAATTGCATACGACCAGTTCCAAATGCCGGTGCAAGCAGACAAGAAAGCATACAAAACCAGCGGACCGGCTTTGAAAACAGCTGCCGAAGGGGACAACCTGATTGCATCTTCTTCGAAAGTGAACTTTGTGTTCAACAAAAAAAGCGGTCTGGTGACTTCCTATAAAGTAGACGGAACCGAATATTTCAAAGACGGCTTCGGCATCCAGCCGAACTTCTGGCGTGCTCCGAACGACAATGATTACGGAAACGGTGCCCCCAAACGTCTGCAGGTATGGAAAGAATCGAGCAAGAACTTTAAAATTGCCGATGCAAGCATGACTACCGATAACAAAGTAGTGACACTGAAAGTGAACTATCTGCTGGCTGCCGGCAACTTGTATATGGTGACTTACAAGATTTACCCGAGCGGTATTGTCAATGTAAACGCAACATTTACTTCGACGGATATGCAAGCTGCAGAAACAGAAGTTTCGGAAGCTACCCGCATGGCTACTTTCACTCCGGGAAGCGATGCTGCCCGCAAAGCGGCTTCTAAACTGGAAGTGCCCCGTATCGGTGTTCGCTTCCGTCTGCCGGCAGAAATGAACAACGTACAATACTTCGGACGCGGTCCTGAAGAAAACTACATCGACCGTAATCATGGTACGCTGGTAGGTTTATACAAAACAACTGCCGACAAGATGTATTTCAACTATGTGCGCCCGCAGGAAAACGGACACCACACAGATACCCGCTGGATCACTTTGGCAACAGATAAGGGCAACGGACTGGCTATCATTGCCAATACAACCGTTGGATTCAATGCACTGCGCAATTCGATTGAAGACTTCGACTCGGAAGAAGCATTGCCACACCCCTATCAATGGACAAACTTTACTCCGGCAGAAGTGGCCAACCACGACGAAAGAGCAGCCAAGAACGTGCTCCGCAGAATGCACCACGTAAATGACATCACACCCAGAAACTTCGTAGAAGTGTGTGTGGACATGAAACAGCAAGGTGTAGGCGGTTACGACAGCTGGGGTTCTCGTCCGGAACCGTTCCATCAGATTCCAGCCAACCGCGATTACAACTGGGGCTTCACACTGGTTCCTATTCACTCAGCCAACCAGGCCAACGAAGCTAGTAAATATGATTATAGATAACCTTAGTATAAATTTTAAAGAAAAGACCATGAAAGATTTATTGAAAATCGTATCAAAATTCAAAGTCAACGGAACAGTGGAAGAAATCAAGCCACTGGGTGCCGGACTTATCAATGACACTTATAAAGTAAATACAAAAGAAGCAGACGCTCCCGACTACGTGTTGCAACGCATCAACCATGCTATTTTCCAAAACGTAGAAATGCTTCAATCCAATATTGCTGCGGTCACCGAACATATCCGCAAAAAACTGACAGAAGCGGGTGAGGCTGATGTAGACCGTAAAGTACTGACTTTCCTCGAAACGGAAGAAGGAAAGACGTTTTGGTTTGACGGTGACAGCTACTGGCGTGTAATGATTTTCATCCCTCGCGCTAAAACATACGAAACTGTGAATCCGGAATATTCCAACTATGCCGGTGAGGCATTCGGAAACTTCCAAGCGATGTTGGCAGACATTCCGGTGCAACTGGGTGAAACAATTCCTGATTTCCACAACATGGAATTCCGCTTGAAACAGTTGCATGATGCTGTAGTAGCCAACGCAGCAGGCAGAGTGGCCGAAGTTCAGTATTATCTGGACGAAATTGAAAAAAGAGCAGAAGAAATGTGCAAGGCTGAACGCCTGTATCGCGAAGGCAAACTGCCGAAACGTGTTTGCCACTGCGACACCAAAGTGAACAACATGATGTTCGACGAAGACGGTAAGGTGCTTTGCGTCATCGACCTGGATACGGTGATGCCCAGCTTTATCTTCTCCGACTACGGAGATTTCCTCCGTACGGGTGCCAACACAGGCGATGAAGATGACAAAGACTTAGACCGCGTCAACTTCAACATGGATATTTTCAAGGCATTTACAAAGGGATACCTGAAAGGTGCCAAGTCATTCTTGACTCCCATTGAAATCGAAAACTTGCCGTATGCAGCTGCCTTGTTCCCCTACATGCAGTGCGTACGTTTCCTTGCCGACTATATCAATGGAGACACCTACTACAAAATCAAATATCCGGAACACAACTTGGTACGTACCAAAGCACAATTCAAACTGCTTCAAAGCGTAGAAGAACACACTCCGGAGATGATTACATTCATCAATGAATGTCTGAAAGACTAAAAAAAGACGGGGCATACACCTGTCAAGATAAGGGTGTGCGAGACTCCATTTTTGAAAAATTTACCCCTGTTACAACTATCTGTGACAGGGGTAAATTATTATATAGGTGCATTATGCACACCCTCATTTACCAACACCTCAATCACACAGAAAATATCACAAACTTTCTCACATATACACAATATAATAGTTAATAACTCAAAATAAACTATGTTAAATACACTTATTCCAATAACAAGCAATCCAACAAATCAATACATTTGCTTTGGAATCCTTAAACAAGTTGATTATGAAATATTTTACGAAATAATAAAGTGAATTTATATTTCAAAAGAAACAAAAACAAAGAAAACTTATTTGTTAAACTTAACTAATTAAGAGATGAGAAAAATTACAAAAGAAAATTTAAAAGAACTGGCCAAAGTGATGCCGACTCTTAAAAAAGGAAATCACGCTGCCGATAAGGGGCTTCCTATCATAATTAAGAAAAAGGAAAACTTATTTATAGCAATTATAAAGAAAAGTAAATCAATATTTAATTCATTATTTTGGGCCATTCTAACCTTATTAAGTGTATATTCATGTTCAAAGGAATCTGATTTAGATTCTTTATCTGATTATTCACATATAATAAAAAAGTACAGAATGACAGACGTGACTAACAATGAAAGCCTATCTACAGCAGATACGTTAACAGCATTATCTCCATCTGAACTGGATAAAATACTAAGTACATTTCTGAAAACAAAAATATCTATTAAATCCACGCACGAGTACAACCTTTATCGCTCAAGAGTCGTTGTCATTTCAGGCTCAAATCAAGACTGTACAGCTGAAGTACATTTAGATATAGATAACACAGAAGTAATAGATAGTAAGGTTTATTATACTGGAATAATGAGTATATTTTTGGTCTACACTCATACAAGTGCTAATGTAGAAAGAGGTTGGAATAGAATAGATTTTACGGTTAAAGGAGAAGTAGTAGTAAAAATTATTTGGCAAGGCATTGAACTTAAAAGAGTCCCTGTTACCATTAAAGGCTATTATTATTTAGATTCTGGGAATGGAGAATTAACCTTCTATTAATAAAACTATGGATTACATTTTTATAGTAGCTATCTATTCATTGAATATAGCCGTGTTATATCATATTGTCACATCACGAGATTCCCGCATTATAAAAACACTTTATTCACTTTTAGTTTTTCTTATACCCATAATAGGAATTGCCATTTATTATCTTATAATACATTATTTTAATAAGGATAAAGGATCACTTTCATAATTCCATCAACTAATAACCATGTTATATCTGAAAACAGGACTCTACCTCTTTTTCTATGACTTTGAAGAAGATGGAAGTGGAATAGTTATCAATATTAATCAATCAGTAATAAAAATAATACAATAAGCATAAATATGTACTACTATACATTGTAAAAAGTGGGAAGAAAAACATGTCGTTAATACTTAATCTAATGTAAGATGAAAACATATTCAATTTTAACATTTTTACTTCTTTGGGTAAGTGAGACTACCTATTCACAATATCTTCCAAAGAACTTTATAGCACAAGACCTTTCACATATATTCATAAACTCAGCGATGATAGGTTTTATCGGGGACGATTATAGCAGAATTGATATCCCTTATGATTCATTTAAAATGTCTGAATGTGAAAAAATAGCGGGTTCTATATGCGGTTATTACGCTCTAGTAGAATATGGAAATGAACAATATAGCGGCACTTTTTCCGGTCGGTTTAAAGAAGTATACTGGCTGGACGAACACCAGATAAAGAAAAGAATAATAGAGACTGAAGAATTAAAAACAACCCTCTCTGAATATCAAGGAAGATGGACCTTCTCCAAAGGACTTGTAAAAGAATGCTCATGGATATGGCCGTGGGGAAAAATGATACCCAACACTCCTGACGATTTCTCAAGATTCAATGATTACGAAGAATGGGCAATACAGCCTAAATATCGTAAGAATGGTTGGGAAAACAGACACAACGCATCCCATAATTATGACATATCAAAGGAAGATAAAAAAAGCCACACAAAAAGAAAAAGAGAAATGGTGGGAAAGAATAAAGTAATTTAGAAAAACATTATTATGAGAAGCATTGATCTTATTAGCAAAATAGCCGATTATGTACTTTTAAACGCATATTCGATTGAATCATCTGGATTTTTTTACGGGAAAGCTGGAATATCCTTGGCTCTGTTTGAAGTGGCTCACTTAACTAAAAGTGATTTTATAGAAAATCATGCATTTGAACTACTACAAGAAGCCCTACTTTATAAAGGAAATGATTCAAGTTGGAGCGATGGCTATACAGGTATTGGATATGTTCTAAATTACCTAACAAAATATAATTTTGTGGAAACGGATATAGCTTACTTCAACCCAAAAGAACAGATACACAATCCGAACAAAAATATAGGAGCTAACATAAATGCCATTTCAACTAGTAAACTGGCGAATCTGATTGACCGGCTATACCTGCTAAGACAAAATGAAAAGTACTACAAAAAAGAAATAAAACTATTAGAATCTTTCATTTTCTCTACTTCAGAAAACAGATTAGAAAGCAAGTTAATCTCACTCATGCACAGCAAAGGACAATATGTCAGTATCAATTATGCAGAAGGACTATCCAGGTGGCTATTATATGCTGTTTATGTTGAATCCGTAAAGTGTAATAAGTCAGTAGCAAGATTTGAACACCTTTTCAAACCCTTACATTTATGAAAAAAATAAGCCTCTTTTTAATGGACATGAGCGAAGAAGGTAAAACATCAGGAGTAACCCGATATTTAGAAACACTTCTTAGAGGATTGAAAACCTATTCTAATATAGAAGTTTGCTGGATACGATTAGTTCATTCACAAAACTTACTAATCCACCGAATAAAGAAAGTCAACAATTACACAGAATACATCATTCCACTTCCTATAAACGTAAATAGCATAATCAGAGAACCCTATTGGAACAAGCAATATAATTCAGTAGTTTATCATTTGATACAAGGCATTTTAAAGGACAAACAGAACATACTAATTCATATTCACACACTCAACTTAATTGACCTTGCACTCTATATCAAAGAGAGAATAAATTGTAAAATAATTACACATATACATTGTATACCATGGAAAGGTTTACTTAATTATGACATCAAGCGATTCAATCACCTTTATGAAAAAATGTATATAGATTCTACAAGTAAAAACAACAAAGATTATATTCTAAGTGAATGGGAATATCGTGCCTACACAAAAGCTGACAGCCTTATTTGCGTAACACAATGTGGTGCTGGATTCCTCAACAGAACTATAACAGATACTTTACCACCCATCTATATCATTCCGAATGGAATTGAAGATTTTTGCAAAGAAGAAAAGAAGAAAATTAATAACAAGAAAACAATACACCTAATTTATGCGGGCACAATATCACCTAGTAAAGGACTTTCTTTCATACTGGCTGCATTACACAATATTCAAAAGAAAGGATATAAAAATTATACACTTAAAATAGCAGGAACCGGTCATCCTGCTCTCGTACAATCTTTGATATCTCAATACAAGGATGTAAAATTTGATTTTTTAGGAGAACTATCATTTACCCAATTAAGAAGAACATACAAAAAGAGTGACATTGGAATTATAGCATCTCTACAAGAACAGTCAAGTTACACAGCCATAGAAATGGCAATGCATGGCTTAGCTATTATCACGACAGCAGTGGATGGACTGAACGAAATGTTCAACCATGAGGAAAACGCACTAAAAACAGATACAACATTCAATTTAAATGAGGGACTGAAAGTAAATTTGGAGATGTTGGAAAACCAATTGATAGAATTGATTGAAAATGTTTCCAAAAGACACTATCTACAAAAGCAGTCAAGGAATTTATATTTAGAGAAAATGACTGCTAAACTAATGATAAACGAAACTATTTCAGTATATGAACAACTGACTAAATAATTTTATTGTATGTAAACAAAGAAAACCAATATAATAATTTTTACATAATATTACAATGAAAAAGTTAACTCAAAAACAATTGGAAAAACTAGCTAAAGAAATGCCGGTTTTACGTGAACAAGAAGAAAGAGTATTTAACGGAGAATCCGGAGTAGTCTATTCACAAGATGAATTTGAAAGGATGCTCATGAGTGGGACTTGGCAAGGAGGATATGTGCAATATGGTAATTCTTCAAAGCCGATATACATGTCACCTGAAGCAACAATTAATGGAAGTCTATCTAATGTTTTTCCAGGAACAGGAGATGAAACATATGATCTTTTATACAAAGGAGGTTATGAACTTGGGTATAAAGCAGCTATCAGCAGTGGGTCACTAGATGATATTCTCGCCATTGCATGGTCTGGCATCATGTCAGGTGTATCGGGTTCTGATGCAGGAGGAGCAGACTATGGTTTAATTTGGTATAGCAACGGCATTAGAGAAGGATATAAAGATGGCTTAAAAGACAGATAAATATGCAAAAACTACTATTTATACTATTGAGCATAGCTTACACAACGGTAAGCTATGCTCAATTGAAAGTTCCAACTTACAATGACAAGTATGGATTAGATTTCAACATCTCACGCGAAGATTCTACATCTTCCTTCTTTCATTCCAATGCTATGGAGACACAGATAGGGGTCTTAAAATTCATGAATAAAGAACAAAAATATGAAGAAAGATTCACTCTGGTTACTCCTAAAGTGAATACATTTAAGAGCGTATTAAGAAACAGAATCTTGCTTCCAGACGGAAAAGGACTAAAAATGGGGAATATATCATTGGAAGCTAAAGGGACAAATTTGGAAAAACTATCCATACAAGTAGTTGGCCTGAACGACAAGGAAGAAAAAATGTCTGACAAGACATGCACGTTTGTACCTGATTCAACGTATTCCAAACTAAGCTGCAGCTTTCCGGTTGAAAATATGGATATGATAGACATCACAATAGAAGCAAAAGGAAAACCTGGGAAAAAAGCAAAAGTGTCATACGCTGGATTGGATCTTAAAATAGACGGAAAGTCAATCAACAACACTCCGATACGACAATTACCAGAAACATGCTTAAAGGAAGACAAGTCAGTCACCACGGACAACAAAGCAAGTGCAATCCTAGGAAAAATCAAAGAACTTGAGGGGAAAAAAATCATTGGTTTCGGTGAATCCGCGGAACATCATGATAACATAGAGCAACTCGTATTTGACATCATGAAAGAGGGAGTGAACCGAATGGGATGCAGACTCTTGATATTCGATATTTCTCTTTCAGAATCATTGTTTTTCAACCGGTATATTTCAGATACACTGTTTGTACTTCCTGAGGAACTAGTCGAGAAAGAATGGTATAAAGAGAACGCTACATTTCTCAACACGTTACGTAAGTATAATTCACAACATCTTCCTAAGAACTACGTGAAACTATTCGGAATGAATTACAATGCTTTTCATTCCAAAGACCAAAATGTGATGATCGATCTGTTCGACTTTGTGGCATACCTGAACAAGAAGCCCCAAATGCATGAAGTGGACTCACTGGCGATTATGCTATACGACAACCAACCGGCAAACGCACTGAAATACATTAATTATCATAAGGTGAACTTGGAGAAAGTACTCACACAAGATGAACTAAAATGCTTGTTGTTCTGCATAAAAATGAAGAAGAATTATACAGATTACTTTTGCTATCGGGATTCCATCATGATGGAAAACATCACTTTTCTAACAAATACATTTGCAGCAAAGATGAATGACAAAGTGATGATAGATGGACATGCCATACATCTAAACAAGCTATCTACCTACCCTGTTGACAACCAACGCTCAATAGGAAGCTATCTTCATGAAAGATATGGAACGTCTTATGCCTCTTTCATACTCGTCAGCGATAAAGGCTGTGTTAAATACGATAATCGATTAGGAATTGCAACAAATGGACTGCTACAAAAGCCTGTTCCCAGTAGCATAGAGCAGTCAATGAGCAAACTGGGGAAAAAGTTGTGTTATGTTCCTATAACAGAAGAATACAATCACCTCACCTTATCAAGATTGTCATATACATGGAACGGATGTCAATTTTACCCTGTAAACCTTTACAAGAGACACGACGGGATTTTTTATATCAAAGGAAATGATGCTTTTTCTAAACATACAACAAAAGTATCCAAAGCAACTATGCTGGAAGAAATGGACAAAGTAGAAGAAATCAGCCATAAAGTCATGAATAAAATAAAGAAAAGAGATGCTTTGGCAAGCGAAATAAGAGACAGATGTAACTTACACAAGTAACAATAAACAGCGAATGGGTGCAGAAAACTGCACCCATTCGCTGTTTATCAGTCTGCACATTATACTATTTTTTCCTCGTAAAATGCCCTTGGCACCATTGATAGACCAAAGGAGCACGCAGGAAGGGCTTGAGTCTATCTGCTACTTCTTTTGACAAATAATTGGGAGTAGTGAAAGTGAAAATCAGCTCTGCGGCATCCGGTGCAAAATCCGCTTTCATCAAAAACAGATCAACGGTGCGGCGTGCCTGATCAAAAGCCAGACTGTCGGCATCCGTTTTCACCGCTGCTGCCGACAAGAAATCATCCAACACCGGCAAGGTGAGAAAAGAAGCGGCATCCAACGGTTTCCAATCTGTGGAGTAAAACTCCAGCCTACTGTCGCATGCCGGAGCACAAGCCGTGGAAACAGCAGCAATCACCCGTACACTATCATTCAGCGGCAATACCTTCATTTGCCAAGAGGTCTGTTCTGTGAACTGCATGCAAATATAATCCTTCGTTAATTTCGTCATTTCCGACTTACGTCCCAAACGATTATCAACCACTGCCCGCATCTTGCTTTCCAAAAAATCAATACAATCGGCCCGGTTTACTTTCGTAAGCAGCGGACAGAGCGAATCAGGCATATTAACAAACAATGTTTTCGCTTCCTGCGCCCGAAGAGAAGCTGAAGAAGCAAAGCCGCTCACAAGCACAAGCAGCACAACCCAAAATGCAAATGTATTTGTTTTCATATCAGTCATATTTATTTTGTTCCCAAATATAAGAATATCATTCCGATTAACACCAAGAGCAGGTCGATTGCCTTGCTTTTTAAATTCTTTTCACGGAACACCCATGCTCCAAACAAGAAAGAAACAAGAACACTTCCGCGACGCACCATCGAAACGATGGATATCATGGAGTCATCGTAACTCAATGCATAAAAATAGGCAAAGTCGGCTGCACAAAGAAACAGGGATATCAACGGAATGGCCCAGTTCCACCGGAAAGGAGTAGTAGATTTTCTCAACGGCCACCACAGCAAGAGCAAGACGGGACACATGATGAACACCTGATAGACATTGTACCACGACTGCACAAGCATGGGAGGAAGCTGCTTCATGAGATACTTATCATACAATCCGCTCACAGCACCGGCCACAGCAGCCAAGACGAGGAAAAAAATCCACTTATTTCGCTTAAAGTCTATGCCCTCCTTCTTACCCGAACGGCTCAGGAGAAACAGCGAGAGAATAGCCAAAAGTACGCCCACCCATTGATAAAGATTCAGCCGCTCGCCAAAAAATAGCATGGCTCCCACCAGCACCATCACCGGACGGGTGGCATTGATTGGCCCCACGATAGTAAGCGGCAAATGCTTCATGGCAAAATAACCGAATATCCAGGACGAAAGAACGATGAAAGACTTAAGCAGAATAAAGCGATGCACCTCCCACCCGGACACAGGCACAAACAACATCTCCTGCTGCGAAAGCCAAGAGGGAGCAAAAGCTGAAATCAGAATGAAAGGAAGAAAAATCAAACTGGAAAAAACAGTGTTCAGAAACAATACGGGAAGCACTGCATTGTCTTTGAGCGACTTTTTTTTAAACACATCATAGAATCCCAACAGCGTAGCTGAAAGGAACGCCAACAAAATCCACATAATAATCCTACTAAATCAACGGGTTATGCTACTGAGTTAATTATTTTTCTACTGAATCAACAGAGGATGCTACAGAATCAACAGGAGATGATGATGCATCAAGAGCAGAGGATGATGCAGAGCCGGATGATGATGCAGAACCGACGGTTGCATCCGGAGCGGCGGAAACGTCAAAGATAGCATCGGGATACTCCACCTTGACCAGAAACAGCGCTTGCCCCGGTGCAGAAGTACCTGCCTTGCAGCGATCCTGCTGCTCGATGATGCGCCGGAACCCATCTACCGAGAGTTTGCCCCGGCCAACTTCAAGCAAGGTTCCCACAATGGCACGCACCATGTTGCGCAAAAAACGGTCCGCTCGAATGGTGAACACCCACGTAAAATCATCCTCCTGCGTCCATTCGGCATGCGTCACACGACAATTATTCGTTTTCACATCCGTATGCAGCTTGCTGAAACTGGTGAAATCGGTATATTCATATAAGGTACGGGCAGCCTCATTCATCTTCGCATAATCAAGCGCACTGAACACCCGGCAGCGATACTGCCGGTTAAACGGATACTTGGAAGTAGTGACATAATACTTATAGGTGCGCGCTGTGGCATCAAAACGGGCGTGTGCATCCGGACGCACCTTGCGCACTTCAAAGACAGAGATGTCGGGAGGAAGCAAACGGTTCAGCTTGTCGGTAACGGTAGCCGTATCCAGTTCGCCCTCATAATCAAAATGCGCCACCATCAGCGAGGCATGCACCCCGGCATCCGTACGCCCCGCTCCCACGACGTCGATCTCCCGACGCAGGAAAGTAGCCAAAGCTTTCATCAGACACTCCTGTACACTGATCCCGTTCGGTTGGATTTGCCAACCATGATAATTGGCTCCGTCATAAGCCAGATAAATAAAATACCGTTGCACGCTTCTCCTTTTTTTTAATTAGGTTTTCGAATGCAAAAATAGACATTTTATCCCATTATATCACGGCCATTCGATACATATTCCAAGGTTTTGATATAACTTTGCAGACAAAAAACTAGAAAAATGAATATACACAAGCTTTTACTGTTGCCACTTTTTATACTTTTCACCCTGCTCATCACACTCACTTCCAGCTGCAAGAAAAAAGACATGTCACTGAAAATGAACCAGCCACGTAACATACGAGGCGTTGTGAGCTACCGGCGCTCTTTTCCCGATCTGAACGAAACTCACCTGAAAGCCGCCCAACGTATCGGAATCAGCTCGCTGGCCGACCGCAAAGAAGCGGAAAAGATGAAAGAGAAGCTGACCTACATCTGCGACAATGCGCTTTATTCCGTAGATTCTCTCACCTATTCCATCCCCTACCTGGTGCCACAGGCCTGTTCCCTGCTCGACTCCATCGGTGCCAATTTCCTCGATTCGCTGACCTCCAAGGGACTGAATCCCAACCAAATCATTGTCACTTCCGTGCTCCGTACGCAAAACGACGTAAAACGCCTCAGACGCAGAAACGGCAATGCCTCCAGCAGGTCGGCCCACTGCTACGGCACCACGTTTGACGTAAGCTGGAAACGGTTCAAGAAAATAGAAGACGAAGACGGACGCCCCCTGCAGGATGTGGGTGCCGACACACTGAAACTGGTGCTGTCAGAGGTGCTGAGAGACCTGCGCGTGGCCCAGAAATGCTATGTGAAATATGAATTGAAACAAGGTTGCTTTCACATTACTGCCCGATGAACAACAGATGAAAGCAAAATGAAATAAAATTCACACTGAAACGACCCAAGAATCCAAAACCTTTCACTAATTTTGCAGAAATATTCTTTAAACCAACTGAATGATAGAAAAACTAATTGTTCTTGAGGATGTTGATCCTGTAATTTTTTACGGTGTAAACAACGCCAACATGCAGCTGATTAAGACATTGTATCCGAAGCTGCGCATCGTTGCCCGCGACAATGTAGTCAAAGTATTGGGAGACGAAGAGGAAATGTGCGCTTTTGAAGAAACTATCATCAAGCTGCAGAAGCACTGCGCACAATACAATTCACTGAAAGAAGAAACCATCATTGATATTATCAAAGGGAATGCTCCGCAAACTGAACAGACCAGCAATGTCATCGTGTTCAGCGTGACCGGAAAGCCCATCATTCCCCGAAGCCAGAACCAGTTGAAACTCGTGGAAGGCTTTGCCAAAAACGACATGGTGTTTGCCATCGGTCCTGCCGGTTCGGGAAAAACCTACACTGCCATCGCCTTGGCCGTGCGTGCGCTGAAAAACAAAGAGATTAAAAAAATCATATTGAGCCGGCCGGCCGTGGAAGCGGGCGAGAAACTGGGATTCCTGCCCGGCGACATGAAGGAAAAAATTGACCCCTATCTGCAGCCTCTCTATGATGCCCTGCAGGATATGATTCCGGCCGCCAAACTGAAAGAATACATGGAACTGAATATCATCCAGATTGCACCGCTGGCTTTCATGCGCGGACGCACACTGAACGACGCTGTTGTGATTCTGGACGAAGCACAGAACACTACGGTGCAGCAAATCAAGATGTTCCTTACCCGTATGGGAATGAACACGAAAATGATTGTAACGGGAGATATGACTCAGATTGACCTGCCATCGTCGCAGACATCGGGACTGGTGCAGGCGCTGCGCATTCTCAAAGGGGTGAAAGGAATCAGTTTTGTAGAATTGAACAAGAAAGACATTGTGCGCCATAAGTTGGTGGAGCGCATTGTAGAAGCATACGAGAAATTCGAAAAAGCGGAAAAAGCGGAAAGGGCCGAAAAGAAAGCGGCCAGAGAGAACGAAAAGAAAGCATAGGTTTTCTGTTGCTAAACCTATGCTTTAGCCTTCGTAAACCTATGCTTTATGTATCATAAACCGCTGCTTTGAATTCCACAACCCGGAAGGTTTGGAATTAACCAACCGGAAGCTGGGAGCAAACAAGAAATTAACTTGCCGGAAGCTGGCGATTCATATCGCAAGATACGGAAATGAATGTGCAAGAAAACGGAGATTAAGAAGCGAAAAGCATACGTGTTTTTTTGAAACAATATACAGCATAATTTTAATACAGTTCAAAATGAAAGCATTAACGAAAACAGATTTCAACTTTCCTGGACAAAAAAGTGTGTACCACGGAAAAGTACGCGATGTGTACAACATCAATGACGAGAAGCTTGTAATGGTAGCAACCGACCGTATCTCGGCCTTCGACGTAGTGTTGCCTGAAGGTATTCCCTACAAAGGTCAGATGCTGAACCAGATTGCAGCCAAATTTCTCGATGCTACGACGGACATCTGCCCGAACTGGAAAATCGCCACTCCCGACCCGATGGTTACAGTGGGTGTGATGTGTGAAGGCTTCCCGGTGGAAATGATTGTGCGTGGCTACCTCTGCGGCAGCGCATGGCGTGCCTATAAGAGCGGTGTACGTGAAATCTGCGGGGTGAAACTGCCCGAAGGTATGCGCGAAAATGAAAAGTTCCCCGAACCCATCATCACGCCGACTACCAAAGCAGAAATGGGACTTCACGACGAAGATATCTCGAAGGAAGAAATCCTGAAACAAGGTCTGGCCACTCCCGAAGAATATGAAGTGCTCGAAAAATATACACTGGCTCTCTTCAAGCGCGGTACTGAAATCGCAGCTCAGCGCGGCCTGATTTTGGTTGATACAAAATATGAATTCGGTAAGCACAACGGTACGATCTACCTGATGGACGAAATTCATACACCCGACTCCAGCCGCTATTTCTATCTGGAAGGTTATCAGGAACGCTTTGAAAAAGGGGAAGCCCAGAAGCAGCTTTCCAAAGAGTTCGTTCGCGAATGGCTGATGAACAACGGCTTCCAGGGAAAAGAAGGACAGCAAGTACCGGAAATGACTCCGGAAATTGTGCAAAGCATCAGCGACCGCTACATCGAATTGTACGAAAACATCACTGGTGAGAAATTTGTCAAGGAAGATACCAGCAACATCGCTGAACGTATCGAAAAGAACGTGGTATCAATGATTAACGGATAATATAAAACTATGGACTACCCACAAGAACATATCAAACCTTACGGAAAGGACGGGAAAAAAAGTGAACAGGTGGAGCAGATGTTCGACAACATTGCTCCGGCGTACGACAAGCTGAATCATACCTTATCACTCGGTATTGACCGCAGCTGGCGCAAAAAAGCCATCCAGTGGCTGCAACCTTTTCATCCCCAACGCATGATGGACGTGGCTACCGGCACCGGCGACTTTGCCATCCTGGCTTGCCAGACACTGCAGCCCGCCGAACTGATCGGAACGGACATCTCGGAAGGTATGATGAATGTGGGTCGTGAGAAAGTAAAGAAGGCAGGTCTCTCGGACAAAATCTCCTTTGCCCGGGAGGACTGCACTTCTCTCTCTTTTGCCGACAATGAGTTTGACGCTATCACGGTGGCCTTCGGCATCCGCAATTTCGAAGACCTCGACAAAGGATTGTCTGAAATGTGCCGCGTGCTGAAACCCGGCGGACATCTTGTGATATTGGAACTGACCACCCCCGACCGCTTCCCGATGAAGCAGCTGTTTGCGGTCTACTCCAAACTTGTCATTCCTGCATTGGGCAAACTGCTCTCCAAAGACCAGAAAGCTTACCGCTATCTGCCCGACACCATCAAGGTGTTTCCCCAAGGAGAGGTTATGCAACAGGTCATCACGCGGGCCGGCTTCAGTGAAGTCTGCTTCAAACGGCTGACTTTTGGTATTTGCACGTTGTATACGGCAACCAAATAAACACTGATTCACTTAAATTCTTTCATGTTATGGACATATACGGTTTAATAGGATACCCTCTGAAACATTCATTTTCAATCGGATATTTCAACGAGAAGTTCAAATCTGAAAGCATTGATGCGGAATACGTTAATTTCGAAATTCCGCATATCAACGATTTCATGGAAGTGATTGAAGAGAATCCCAACTTGTGCGGCCTCAACGTTACCATCCCCTACAAGGAGCAGGTGATTCCTTTCTTGGACGAACTGGATTCCGACGCTGCTCAGATAGGAGCTGTTAATGTGATTAAAATTATCCGCGAACACAAAGGGAAAGTAAGACTGGTGGGTTATAACTCTGACATCATCGGATTTACACAATCCATACAACCCCTGCTGCAGCCTCATCACCAAAAAGCCCTGATTCTAGGCACCGGTGGCGCTTCGAAAGCCATCTACCACGGCCTGAAGCAGCTGGGCATTGAAAGCGTATTTGTATCTCGCACACACAAGGCAGACGGTGTGCTGACCTATCAGGAACTGACTCCGGAGGTCATGGCAGCCCATACAGTCATCGTCAACTGTACGCCGGCCGGCATGTTTCCGAATGTAGATTTCTGCCCCGACATCCCCTACGATCGGCTCACCCCCAACCATTTGCTTTATGATTTGTTATACAATCCCAGCAGCACCCTTTTCATGAAGAAGGGAGAAGCGCAGGGAGCGGTGGTGAAGAACGGACTGGAGATGCTGTTGCTGCAGGCCTTCGCCGCCTGGGAGATATGGCAAAAATAAAGTGTCTGCTTTCAGGAGCAGCTACCTCGAACGAAGAGATAATCAGGATGAAGAAGAAGAAAGTAGTTTATAGCATTATTTTACTGATGCTGGTTATGACCGGATGCACTATCGGAGGAAGTTTCTACATGCTCAACTTCTCCCTGGTGCCCGACGCCAAAATTTTATCGAAAGATGCGGATACCTATCCGTATATGTATGACAACTATCCGTTTTTGCGGCCTTGGATAGACAGCCTGAAACAGGAGAATGCCTTAAGGGATACGTTTATTGTCAACCCGCAAGGAGTGCAACTGCATGCCTACTACGTGGCTGCTCCTGCCCCTACCCGCAAAACGGCTGTCATCGTGCATGGATATACCGACAATGCCATCCGCATGATGATGATCGGCTATCTGTACAGCCGCGACTTGGGATACAACATTCTCCTCCCCGACCTGCAGCATCACGGTCAAAGCGAAGGAGCGGCCATCCAAATGGGATGGAAAGACAGGTGGGACGTGCTGGAATGGATGAACATCGCCAACCAGCTATTCGGCAACGACACACAGATGGTGGTGCACGGCATCTCTATGGGAGGCGCCACCACGATGATGGTATCGGGCGAACCGCAACAGCCGTTTGTGAAATGTTTTGTAGAAGACTGCGGCTATACTAGTGTATGGGATGAGTTTTCAAACGAACTGAAGACTTCGTTCAAGCTGCCTCCCTTCCCGCTCATGTATACCACCAGCTGGCTGTGCGAAAAGAAATACGGCTGGAACTTCAAAGAAGCCTCAGCCTTGAAACAGGTGGCCCAATGCTCGCTGCCCATGCTGTTCATCCACGGCGACAAAGACACCTACGTTCCCACGTGGATGGTCTACCCGCTCTACGAAGCCAAGCCTGAGCCGAAAGAACTGTGGATAGTACCGGGCGCAGAACATGCAGTAGCCTACAAAGAAAACAAGCAGGAATATACGGAAAAGGTCCGCAATTTTGTGGGAAAATACATCCAATAATCCGCTGATAAAAAGCCAATATAATTGACTTTATAAAAAAAAGCAGTACTTTTGTAATTGTATATACATAATTCTATCACTCATGAGTAATCAACGATACATGATGCGCGGAGTAAGCGCATCGAAAGAAGATGTGCACAACGCCATCAAGAACATAGACAAAGGAATTTTCCCGAAAGCATTCTGTAAAATCATCCCCGACATTCTGGGAGGTGATCCGGAGTATTGCAACATCATGCATGCCGACGGTGCAGGTACCAAATCTTCTTTGGCTTATCTGTACTGGAAAGAAACAGGCGACCTGTCGGTATGGAAAGGAATTGCACAGGATGCCCTGATTATGAACATCGACGACCTGCTGTGCGTGGGAGCTGTTGACAACATCCTCGTATCTTCCACCATCGGCCGCAACAAACTGCTGATTCCGGGAGAAGTCATCTCTGCCATCATCAATGGTACAGACGAACTGCTGGCCGAACTGCGTGAAATGGGTGTCGGCGTGTATGCAACCGGCGGTGAAACAGCCGACGTAGGCGACCTGGTGCGCACCATCATTGTAGACTCTACCGTGACTTGCCGCATGAAGCGTTCGGATGTCATCGACAATGCCAACATCCGCCCGGGTGATGTCATCGTGGGATTGGCATCTTACGGCCAGGCCACTTATGAAAAAGAATACAACGGCGGTATGGGAAGCAACGGACTAACCAGTGCCCGTCACGATGTGTTCGGCAAATACCTGGCAGAAAAATATCCGGAAAGCTACGATGCAGCTGTGCCCCAAGAACTGGTTTACTCGGGCAAACTGAACCTGACAGACAGCGTAGAAAATGCTCCCGTCAATGCCGGCAAGCTGGTTCTTTCTCCTACCCGTACGTATGCACCGGTGGTGAAGAAGCTGCTTGATGCACTGCGTCCGGAAATCCACGGAATGGTTCACTGCTCCGGCGGTGCACAGACCAAAGTGCTGCATTTCGTAGACAACGTCCGCGTAGTGAAAGACAACCTGTTCCCGGTTCCTCCGTTGTTCAAGACCATTCAGGAACAGAGCGGTACCGACTGGGCAGAAATGTACAAAGTGTTCAACATGGGCCACCGTCTAGAAGTGTACCTGTCACCGGAACATGCACAAGAAGTGATTGCTATTTCCGAATCATTCGGCATTCCGGCACAGATTGTAGGACGCATAGAAGAGTGCGACCACAAAGAATTAATCATCAAGAGCGAATTCGGAGAATTCAGATATTAAAGAATGGCAGAGAACAGTACCTTACTAGAAAAATTGGACGGCCTTGTTGCACGTTTTGAAGAGATATCGACACTGATCACCGACCCGTCGGTCATTGCCGACCAAAAACGCTATGTCAAACTGACGAAGGAATACAAGGAATTGGACGACCTGATGAAAGCCCGCAAAGAGTATATGCAACTGCTGGGCAACATCGAGGAAGCGAAAAACATTCTTGCCAGCGAGTCGGATGCAGACATGCGTGAAATGGCCAAAGAAGAAATGGACATCAGCCAGGAACGTCTTCCGGTATTGGAAGAAGAAATCAAGTTGATGCTGGTCCCTGCCGACCCGCAAGACAGCAAGAACGCCATCCTTGAAATCCGGGGTGGCGCCGGAGGAGATGAAGCCGCTATTTTTGCCGGCGACCTCTTCCGCATGTATGCCAAGTTCTGTGAATCCAAGGGATGGAAAATGGAAGTTTCGAGTGCCAACGAAGGAACTGCCGGCGGTTTCAAGGAAATTGTGTGCAGTGTCACCGGTGACAATGTATATGGAATTCTGAAATACGAATCGGGAGTGCACCGCGTACAGCGCGTGCCGGCCACCGAAACGCAGGGCCGTGTTCACACATCGGCTGCCTCCGTTGCCGTTCTCCCCGAAGCGGAAGAGTTTGACGTGGTCATCAACGAAGGTGAAATCAAATGGGATACTTTCCGAAGCGGCGGTGCCGGCGGACAGAACGTAAACAAAGTGGAATCGGGTGTGCGTCTGCGCTACATTTGGAAGAACCCCAATACCGGCGTATCGGAGGAGATCCTGATTGAGTGTACCGAAACACGCGACCAGCCCAAGAACAAAGAGCGCGCACTGGCCCGCCTGCGTACGTTCATCTACGACAAGGAGCACCAGAAATACATCGATGACATCGCCTCCAAACGAAAAACGATGGTATCTACCGGCGACCGTTCGGCCAAGATCCGTACATACAATTATCCGCAGGGACGAATCACCGACCACCGCATCAACTATACCATTTATAACCTCGCCGCCTTCATGGATGGCGACATTCAAGATTGCATCGACCACTTGATTGTTGCCGAAAATGCAGAGCGATTGAAAGAAAGCGAATTATAATCTAAAAAGTATAAAGCCATGACGAAAGAACAGTTATTTGAAAACATACAACGCAAGCAATCATTCCTGTGCGTAGGTCTGGACACGGACATCAAAAAGATTCCGGAACATCTGTTGAAGGAAGAAGATCCTATCTTTGCATTCAACAAAGCCATCATTGATGTGACAGCCGACTTATGTATTGCTTATAAACCCAACCTGGCTTTCTATGAAAGCATGGGAGTGAAAGGATGGATTGCTTTTGAAAAGACCGTAAACTACATCAAGGAAAACTATCCCGACCAATTTATCATCGCAGATGCGAAACGCGGCGATATCGGCAATACATCCGCTATGTATGCCCGCACGTTCTTCGAAGAACTGAACATCGACTCTGTGACGGTGGCTCCCTACATGGGTGAAGACAGCGTGACTCCGTTCCTCACCTACGAGGGAAAATGGGTCATCCTTCTGGCACTGACATCCAACAAGGGCTCTCACGACTTCCAGTTGACAGAAGATCCCAACGGAGAACGTTTGTTTGAAAAGGTGTTGCGCAAATCGCAAGACTGGGCAGGCGACGACCGCATGATGTATGTAGTAGGTGCTACTCAGGGACGCGCTTTCGAAGACATCCGCAAGATTGTTCCGAACCACTTCCTTTTGGTACCGGGCATCGGTGCACAGGGCGGTTCGCTCGAAGAAGTGTGCAAATACGGAATGAACAGCACCTGTGGCTTGATTGTCAATTCTTCACGCGGCATTATCTACGTAGACAAAACCGAGAAATTTGCCGAAGCAGCCCGTGCAGCAGCACAAGAAGTGCAGGCACAAATGGCTGAACAATTGAAAAAACTGACAAACGAATAATAAAACAACCAATAGGGAGAAGGAAGCGGAAGCGAACGTTTACTTCTCCCTATTTTCTTCATATCCAGCCCCTTCATTCTTCCGAAAATCATCAGAACGGACCATACAACTGCTGCTCTGCACCGCCTCCCTCCCGACAAACAGCTCCGAAGCCCTCCCATAAAAGACGAGCCACCTATAGAGAACAAAGACAATAAGCCGAAAAACATGGAAAGTAGAAAAATCATGGAAGGCTATTGCTGAAGACCAAAAAAAAGAATTAACTTTGCATGTCAGACGTCAGTTAGACATCCCCTTTCCGAAGCGAACCCGTGTGTCTCAACCCCCATCGAAAGGAGATATACAACGCGGCAAATGACAGTAGGAAAACCACCTTTTAGTAGATAAACATAAAATATTCATATAATAGCACGGAAATCTGAAAAAAAAATCCGTTATTTGTGAACTAATTAAAATTAAAATAAAGACATGGAGTTCTCGGCTAAGCAAATTGCAGCATTTATCCAGGGGGAAATCGTTGGAGACGAAAACGCAACGGTGCATACATTCGCTAAAATAGAAGAAGGAATGCCCGGAGCTATTTCTTTCCTGTCAAACCCCAAATATACACCTTATATCTACGAAACACAATCAAGCATTGTCTTAGTAAATAAAGATTTCACTCCCGAGCATGAAATCAATACTACTTTAATCAAAGTAGACAACGCTTACGAAAGCCTTGCTAAACTGCTCAACCTCTATGAAATGAGCAAACCTAAAAAACAAGGAATCGACTCATTGGCTTTTGTTTCTCCGTCTGCCCGGATTGGAGAAAATGTATATATCGGTGCTTTTGCCTATGTAGGCGAAAATGCTGTCATCGGAGATAATACACAAATCTATCCCCACACTTTCATCGGTGACGGAGTAAAGGTAGGCAACGGATGCTTGCTCTATTCGCATGTAAACGTCTATCACGACTGCCGCATCGGCAACGAATGTATCCTCCATTCCGGAGCGGTGATCGGAGCCGACGGGTTTGGTTTTGCCCCTACACCCAACGGATATGACAAGATTCCGCAAATCGGAATTGTGGTGCTGGAAGATAAAGTAGACATCGGTGCCAACGCCTGTGTAGACCGTGCCACCATGGGTGCAACGATTATTCACAGTGGTGCTAAAATCGACAACCTCGTACAGATAGCCCACAATGACGAAATCGGTTCTCACACAGTGATGGCAGCCCAGGTAGGTATTGCCGGCTCCACGAAAGTAGGAGAATGGTGTATGTTCGGAGGCCAGGTAGGCATTGCCGGACACATCAAGATAGGCGATCATGTCAACTTGGGAGCCCAGTCGGGAGTGCCCGGAAGCATCAAGGCCCACAGCCAGCTCATCGGTACGCCTCCAATGGAGCCCAAAGCCTATTTCAAGGCTGCAGTGATGGCCAAGAAACTGCCAGACATGTATACCGAACTGAACAATTTACGTAAAGAAGTAGAAGAATTAAAACAACAATTAAATAAGTAACCAATGCTGAAACAAAAAACGCTGAAAGAAAGCTTTTCACTAAGCGGGAAGGGTCTTCACACTGGACTTGACCTTACAGTTACATTTAATCCTGCTCCAGACAATCATGGATATAAAATCCAACGCATCGACTTGGAAGGACAACCCATCATTGATGCAGTGGCCGACAATGTCACAGAAACGACACGCGGCACAGTCTTGTCGAAGAACGGAGTAAAAGTAAGCACAGTGGAACATGGAATGGCTGCCTTGTATGCTTTGGGCATCGACAACTGCCTTATCCAGGTGAACGGTCCGGAATTTCCTATTTTGGACGGTAGTGCGCAGTATTATGTAGAACAGATCGAACGGGTGGGAACCATTGAACAGAGTGCTGTCAAGGATTTCTATATCATCAAATCAAAAATAGAATTCCGTGACGAAGCCACAGATTCTTCCATCATTGTATTACCTGACGAAAACTTCAGTCTGAACGTATTGGTTTCTTATGATTCAACCATCATTCCCAACCAGTTTGCCACGCTCGAAGACATGAGCAAATTCAAAGACGAAGTGGCAGCCAGCCGTACCTTCGTTTTTGTGCGTGAAATTGAGCCGCTGCTTGCAGCCGGTTTGATTAAAGGAGGCGACTTGGACAATGCCATCGTCATCTACGAACGCCTGATGTCGCAAGAAAACTACGACAAACTGGCTGATATCATGGGAGTGCCTCACATGGATGCCAGCCAACTGGGATACATCAACCACAAGCCGCTGGTATGGCCCAACGAATGTGCCCGCCACAAACTGCTGGATGTCATCGGTGACCTTGCCCTCATCGGCAAGCCCATCAAAGGCCGTATCATTGCTACCCGTCCGGGACACACCATCAACAACAAGTTTGCCCGTCAGATGCGCAAGGAAATTCGTCTGCACGAAATCCAGGCTCCCAGCTACGATTGCAGCCGTCCGCCCATCATGGACGTAAACCGCATCCGTGAACTCTTGCCTCACCGCTATCCGTTCCAGCTGGTAGACAAAGTGATTGAAATCGGTGCCAACTACATTGTAGGTGTAAAGAATATCACTTCCAACGAACCGTTCTTCCAGGGCCATTTCCCGCAGGAACCGGTGATGCCGGGAGTCTTGCAGGTAGAAGCCATGGCACAGGTAGGTGGTTTGCTCGTACTCAACTCGGTAGACGAACCCGACCGCTACTCCACCTATTTCATGAAGATTGATGGAGTGAAATTCCGCCAGAAGGTGGTGCCCGGAGACACACTGATTTTCCGTGTCGAACTGCTGGCTCCCATCCGCCGGGGTGTTTCTACCATGAAAGGATATGCTTTCGTAGGAGAAAAAGTAGTCTGTGAAGCCGAATTTATGGCACAGATAGTAAAGAACAAGTAATAAACTAGTAAAATATGATAAGTCCCTTAGCGTATATTCATCCCGAAGCTAAAATCGGAGAAAATGTAGAAATTGCGCCATTCGTATTTATTGATAAAAATGTAGTAATTGGCGATAACAACAAGATTATGGCCAATGCGAATATCTTATATGGCTCACGCATCGGAAACGGAAACACCATTTTTCCGGGAGCCGTGATTGGAGCCGTACCGCAAGATTTGAAGTTCCGCGGAGAAGAAACTACAGCCGAAATTGGAGATAACAATTTGATCCGCGAGAATGTGACAATCAACCGCGGTACAGCAGCTAAAGGGCGTACGGTCGTTGGAAGCAACAACCTGTTGATGGAAGGCGTACACGTAGCTCACGATGCAATCATCGGCAACGGATGCATTATCGGCAACTCCACCAAAATGGCCGGAGAGATCATCATTGATGACAATGCGATAATCAGTGCCAATGTACTGATGCACCAGTTCTGCCGCGTGGGAAGTTATGTCATGATTCAAGGCGGTTCACGCTTCAGCAAGGACATTCCGCCTTATATCATAGCGGGACGTGAACCCATTGCTTTCAGCGGCATCAATATCATCGGTCTGCGCCGCCGTGGTTTTTCCAATGAAGTCATTGAACTAATCCACAACGCATACCGCATTATCTATCAAAGCGGATTAAACACAACCGAGGCATTAAAGAAAATAGAAGATGAATTTGAAAAGACTCCGGAAATAGAGTATATCCTCAATTTCATCCGAAATTCAGAACGTGGTATAATTAGATAAGAAGTTTCAATCAAGCAAATTATGATATACAGATTTACCATCATATCTGATGAAGCAGACGATTTTATCAGAGAAATTCAGATCAATCCGGATGCAACCTTTTATGATTTTCACGAAGCAATTCTGAAATCAACAGGCTACACCAACGACCAGATGACTTCATTCTTTATCTGTGATGACGACTGGGAAAAAGAAAAGGAAATTACCCTGGAAGAAATGGACGACAATCCGGAAATGGACAGTTGGGTAATGAAAGATACAATGATCAGCGAACTGGTGGAAGACGAAAAGCAGAAATTGCTCTACGTATTCGACTACATGACCGAACGCTGCTTCTTCATTGAACTGTCTGAAATCATCACAGGAAAAGAGATGAACGGAGCCAAGTGTACCAAGAAAATAGGCGACGCTCCCAAGCAGACAGTCGACTTCGAAGAGATGGCTGCCACAGGCGGTTCACTCGATTTGGATGAAAACTTCTACGGTGACCAAGACTTCGACATGGAAGATTTCGATCAGGAAGGCTTTGATATCGGAGGATCGGGCAACCCTTACGACGAAGACAAATATTAAATCATCGCTAAGCGTTCAGAGTTGAGTGCTGTAATCACCGGTTTCAGCACTCAACTTTTTATTCATATATATCCATTCACCTCATACATTATTTCCATTGTCCACACTCATTGTTCTCATTGGCCCCACGGGCGTAGGTAAAACCGAATTAAGTTTGCGAATAGCCGAGCATTTCAACACCGAAATTGTATCGGCAGACTCAAGACAGCTCTTTGCCGAACTGAAAATAGGCACGGCTGCCCCCACCCCCGAACAGCTGGCCCGTGTGCCCCATCACTTAGTCGGCACCCTCCACCTGACCGATTATTACAGCGCCGCACAATACGAGACCGATGCCATGGAAATACTGGCCGAACTCTTCACTCGCCATCACACCGTGGTCCTCACAGGAGGCTCCATGATGTACGTAGATGCCATTTGCAAAGGCATAGACGACATTCCCACGGTAGACGCAGAGACACGCGCCCTGATGCTCCAGAAATATGAAGAAGAAGGACTCGAACAACTATGCAGCGAACTCCGCCTGCTGGACCCCGACTACTACCGCAAAGTCGACTTGAAAAACCCGAAACGGGTGATTCATGCACTGGAAATCTGCTACATGACCGGACGCACCTATACCTCTTTCCGCACCCAAAGCAAGAAAGAGCGCCCCTTCCGCATCATCAAGGTGGGACTCACACGCGACCGGGAAGAACTCTACGACCGCATCAACCGACGGGTAGACATGATGATGGAAGAAGGATTGCTGGAAGAAGTACGCTCCGTTCTGCCCTACCGAAAACAAAACTCCCTCAACACCGTGGGCTACAAAGAACTGTTCAACTACCTCGACGGAGCGTGGGAACTTCCCTTTGCCATAGAAAAAATAAAACAGAATTCGCGCATCTATTCACGCAAACAAATGACCTGGTTTAAGCGTGATGCCGACATACGATGGTTTCATCCGGAGCAGGAAACAGAGATTCTCGCCTATCTCTCTGCCAATGCAGAAAGATAAGCCCACACAAAAGGCATAAAAATCCTTCAGTTTTTGCTGAGTCTAAGTTTATTGTTATTTTTGCAAATACGAAAAAAATAAAAAAAACCGATAAACCAGATGAAAAAAATCAGCATTACCCTATTGCTTTGCCTCATCTGCCTGGCCGGAATGGCACAGGCAACGAAGGCACTCAATCTTAAAGAAATCACCTCCGGCTCCTTCCGACCGGAAAACATTTACGGTGTCATACCCACACCCGACGGAGAATTCTACACACAGATGAATCCGCAAGGAACACAAATCATCAAGTACTCCTTCAAGACCGGAGAAAAAGTGGAAGTCATCTTCGACGTGACCACAGCCAGAGAATGTGATTTCAAGCATTTTGACAGCTACCAGTTCTCACCCGACGGACAAAAGCTTCTGATTGCCACACAGACTACCCCTATTTACCGCCGTTCGTATACAGCAGTTCACTATATCTATCCGCTTAAACGGAACGACAAAGGTGTGACGACAAACAACATCATCGAAAAACTGTCGGATGGTGGTCCGCAGCAAGTACCTGTCTTCTCGCCCGACGGCACCATGATTGCTTTTGTGCGCGACAATAACATATTCCTCGTCAAACTGCTGTATGGCAACAGCGAAAGCCAGGTGACAGAAGACGGAAAACGAAATGCCATCATCAACGGAATCCCCGACTGGGTGTATGAAGAAGAGTTCAGCTTCAACCGTGCATTGGAATTCAGTGCCGACAACTCACAAATCGCTTTCATCCGCTTTGACGAAACAGAGGTGCCCTCATACACCTTCCCGGTATATGCAGGACAAGCCCCACACATGGATGCCTTCAACGACTATCCCGGAGCCTACACCTACAAATACCCGAAAGCCGGTTATCCCAACTCCAAGGTAGAAGTGCGCACCTACGACATCAAGTCGCATGTCACCCGCACCATGAAACTTCCCTTGGATGCCGACGGCTACATCCCCCGCATCCGCTTCACACAAGATGCCAGCAAACTGGCTATCATGACACTCAACCGTCACCAGAACCGCTTTGAACTCTACTTTGCAGATCCCCGCTCCACAGTTTGCAAACTGGTGCTGCGCGATGAATCACCCTACTATATCAAAGAAAGTATTTTCGATAACATCCATTTCTACCCCGAAAACTTCACCTTGCTCAGCGAACGTGACGGCTACAGCCACCTCTACTGGTACAGCATGGGAGGCAACCTGATCAAGAAAGTAACCAACGGACAGTTTGAAGTCAAGGAGTTCTTGGGCTATGACGAGAAAGACGGTACATTCTACTACACGAGCAACGAAGAGAGCCCGCTGCGTCTGGCCGTATACAAAACCGACAAAAAAGGCAGAAAAACCAAACTCTCTCAGCAAGCCGGAACCAACCAGCCCCAATTCAGCCGTTCGCTGAAATACTTTATGAACAAATACACCAGTGTGAACAACCCGATGACAGTCACCCTGAACGACAATACAGGTAAAACGCTCAAGACACTGGTCGACAACGAAAGCCTGAAAAACAGACTGGCCGGCTATGCCATTCCGCAAAAAGAGTTTTTCACCTTCCAGACTACCGACGGTGTCAGCCTCAACGGCTGGATGATGAAACCCACCGATTTTAACGCATCAAAGAAATATCCGGTACTCATGTTCCAATACAGCGGTCCCGGTTCACAACAGGTACTCGACAGCTGGGGAATCAGCTGGGAAACCTACATGGCCAGCCTGGGCTACATCGTAGTCTGTGTAGACGGACGTGGAACGGGCGGAAGAGGAGAAGCCTTTGAGAAATGCACCTACCTGAAAATCGGTGTAAAAGAAGCCAAAGACCAAGTAGAAACAGCTCTCTATCTGGGCAAGCAATCCTATGTTGACAAAAACCGCATCGGTATTTGGGGATGGAGCTATGGCGGCTACATGACCATCATGAGTATGAGTGAAGGCACTCCTGTATTCAAAGCCGGTGTAGCAGTGGCCGCTCCTACCGACTGGAAATTCTACGATACCGTATACACCGAACGCTTCATGCGCACACCCAAAGAAAATGCAGAAGGATACAAAGCCTCATCCGCATTCAGCCGTGCAGAAAAATTACACGGAAACCTGTTGCTGGTGCACGGCATGGCCGACGACAACGTACACTATCAGAACTGCACAGAATATGCAGAATGGCTGGTACAGCTGGGCAAGCAGTTTGACATGCAAATCTATACCAACCGCAATCACGGAATCTATGGCGGAAATACACGCCATCACTTATATACCAAGTTAACCAACTTCTTCTTAAACAACCTATAATGAAAGACAGAGTACGTAAGCCAGAATGGCTTAAGATCAATATCGGTGCCAACGAAAGATACACCGAAACAAAAAAAATAGTCGACTCCCACTGCCTGCATACTATATGCAGCAGCGGGCGTTGCCCGAACATGGGCGAGTGCTGGGGAAAGGGGACCGCTACCTTCATGATTGGCGGAGACATCTGCACCCGAAGCTGCAAATTCTGCAACACACAGACAGGACGTCCTCATCCGTTGGATGAAAACGAGCCCACCCATGTGGCAGAATCCATCGCACTGATGAAGCTGAGCCATGCCGTCATCACCTCAGTAGACCGCGACGACCTGCCGGATTTGGGTGCAGCCCACTGGGCAAAAACCATCCGCGAAATCAAACGGCTGAACCCGTCCACCACCACCGAAGTACTGATACCGGATTTTCAAGGAAAACTGGAACTGGTAGACCAAGTCATTGAAGCAGGTCCCAACATCATCTCCCACAACATGGAAACCGTCAAGCGCATCAGTCCGCAGGTGCGCAGTGCAGCCAACTATGAAACCAGCCTAAAAGTCATCGGCCACATCGCCTCCCAAGGAGTGACAGCCAAAAGCGGCATCATGGTAGGATTGGGCGAGACTCCCGAAGAAGTGGAAGCGTTGATGGACGATTTATTGGCAGTAGGATGTCAGATTCTGACAATCGGACAATACCTGCAACCCAGCCACCGCCATTATCCGGTTGCAGCCTACATCACGCCCGAACAATTTGCCCGATACAAAGAAATCGGACTCAAGAAAGGATTTAACATTGTAGAAAGTGCACCGCTGGTTCGTTCCTCGTATCACGCCGAGAAACACATTCGATAACAAACAAAACACAAGCACAATTTGTTTTATAAGCAAGAACCGACAATAAAACAAAGTAAAAGATGAGCCACAAAGGAATACTTTCTTCAGCCTTCAACATGTCGTTAGGCTTTGTCCCTGTGATTATTTCCATATTCTTATGCGAAATAATCACACAAGACATAGCCATATACATAGGTACCGGAATCGGTATTATAGGTGTCTTCCTTTCACACAGGCAGAAAAAAATACTGATTCCTAACTTTATACTCTACCTGTCAACGGCCATGCTGATACTGATATCCTTCGCGTCATTCATACCGGGAGACTACGTACCAGCCGGTGCTCTCCCCTTGACCCTGGAAGTGAGTATTCTGATTCCCATGCTTATACTCTTTCTACACAAAAAACGAATCATCCATCACCTGCTAGAAAAAATAAATACGGGCCACAAGCCACTCTATGAACAAGGAGTAGAAGCGGCAGTTGTGTCAGCCCGCATTGCACTCCTGCTGGGCATCTTTCATTTCATCATCATCAGCATCACCATCATATCAAAAGGCCCGCTGAGCTCCACCAGTTCATTTATCCTCTACAAGATACTTCCCCCCACCCTATTCATCATCACCATCCTGCTCAATCAGATAGCCATCCACTTCTTCAACCACCTGCTCTCCCACAGCGAAATCATTCCCATTGTCAATCTGAAAGGCGATGTAATAGGTAAAATGCCGATGATGGAAACAAGCAACGTCCAAAACACCCACATCAACCCGGTGATCAGAATCGCCATCACAACCCACGGCATGCTGTTCCTATGCAACCGCCCCTCCACAGCCTCTTTTGAAAAGAGCAAAATGGACATACCGATGGAGACCTACCTGAAATATGGAGAAACGCTACACACAGGAGCCACGCGACTGATCAATGCGACCTTTCCGCATTCCAGCCACATGAAGCCAGAATTCAACATAGTCTACCACTTTCAAAACGAAATGACCAACCGGCTCATCTACCTGTTCATCATCGACATGAAAGACGACTCCGCCCTGACCTCCTGCCGGTTCAAGAACAGCAAACTGTGGAACTTCAAGCAAATTGAAGAAAACCTAGGCAAAGACTTCTTCAGCAGTTGCTTTGAAGAAGAATACGAACACCTGAAAGATGTTATTTGTATAAGAGAAAAATACAAGGAATCTTAGCCAAATCGGGCACATGTCCCTTCCATTCCTTCACCGTGCGAGTGTGGATATATTCACCCTCACAAGTGATATTGGCAGCTATACACAATTTCGTTTGCGGGCGGCAGTTCTGCAAGATATCCTCCACCATTTTATGATTCCGGTAAGGAGTCTCAATAAAAAGCTGAGTCTGATTCTCGCTGTAAATCCGCTGCTCCAGCATTTTAATTTTCTTGACACGTTCCGCCGGTTCGATAGGCAAATAACCGTGGAAGGCAAAACTCTGTCCGTTGAATCCCGAGCCCATCACCGAAAGAATAATGGAAGACGGACCTACGAGCGGCACCACTTTCAGGTTTTTCCGCTGGGCAATAGCCACCACGTCAGCCCCCGGATCGGCCACAGCCGGACAACCTGCTTCAGAAATGACCCCCATAGAAGCTCCGTTCACCAAAGGCTTCAGATAGCCGGAAATAGCTTCCGGAGAAGTATGCTTGTTGAGCGGATAAAAAGTCAAGGCATCAATATCGATATCCTTGTCCACCTTCTTCAAGAAACGGCGGGCAGAACGAACATCCTCTACAATAAAATGCCGGATACCGGCTATGATTTCCTTATTATAGGCAGGCAACACCTTTTCAACGGAAGTATCCCCCAAAGTAACGGGCAACAAATACAGAGCAGTTTCCACTTTCAATAATCGAAAAAAGAGTAATAAAACAATAGAAGAAAAACAGTGCTTAGTTTGAAGTCAAATAACCCGACTCCTCAAACATCCGATGATAATCACTGAGTTCCAATAAATCTTTCAATTTCAAATGCTTATGCGTTTTCATGTAAGAAGCCACAATCCGTGCACCTACCCAAGTACCAATCATGGTAGGAGCATTTCCATCAAGCATTTCCACCGCAGGAGCCGGCTTCATATAATAACGAATCACCATCGGGTCACGTGCAAACTGATGGCCCCGTGCACACATGTAATCCCACACAACCTGTTCGTTTTTCCTACACCAGGCAATCTCCTCCTTCGAATACCCCATGGCTTCTCCAATGTCTCCATACCCCAAGAGTTTCTGCATGATATAATTCATCTTGCCGTAGTGCATCATCAAATCAATCAGGCAGGTACCCTCATGGTATTCCAATTCATAACATCCCAACAGATAAAAGACAAAGCAATCCGGAACGATGCGGTCAGGACGCATGGACCGACACTGATAATCATAATAAAAACGCTTATACAGAGGGTAGTCCTCCCCCATGTATTTATCCAGACTGATACCCAAGAGCGAGTCGACCAAAACGATTGATTCATTGAAAGCAGAAATCTGGGCATAGATGTGAGGCACTTTCAGGTTGGGCACCTCCTTCTTCAGTTTCTTAAACCCCTTGGAAAGCTGTTTCTCCACCTCGTCCAAGGCAGGGAACTTATCATCCACATCCTCAATGAGGCGAACCAGCGTAGTATCAGAATAGAATTTTTGCAGACGCTGCGCAATGCTGTCATCTTTCACCGATCCGATAGACAACACATCCTCAATCAAGGTCTGAGTCTGCAGCCGATAATCCATTGTGAGCTTCTGCATGGCAGAAAAGCTGTTGGAGCGAACAAATTCGCCCAACAGCTTATCATATCTCAACACAGAAATCTCTTCTTCATCCTGCTTCACAGCCGTGCTTGTACTAAAGTCACAAGCAGTGAAGAGCATGCATACCCAAAGCAAAAGAAGAGAAATCCGCCAATTCATAGTTTATTATCCGTAAATGATATTACCATTTTCGTCTTTGTACTCATCCAAGCCCTTTTCATAAGTAGCCATTGCACGAAGACTCATACCTACACTAGAGAAACCACCGTCATGGAAAAGGTTCTGCATAGTCACTTTGCGAGTCAAGTCAGAGAACATAACGATACAATAGTCGGCACACTCATCAGCAGAAGCATTACCCAGCGGCGACATACGGTTAGCGAAGTCATACAGCTTGTCCATACCCTTCACACCCGAACCGGCAGTGGTAAACGTAGGAGACTGAGAAATAGTGTTCACACGTACGTGATGTTCGCGACCATAAATATAACCGAAGCTACGAGCGATAGACTCCAACAGAGCTTTGGCATCAGCCATATCGTTATAGCCATAGAAAGTACGCTGTGCAGCAACATAACTCAAAGCAACGATAGAACCGTATTCAGCAATAGCATTCAGTTTCTTAGCTGCTTGAATCATTTTATGAAAAGAGACTGCTGAGATATCCAATGTCTTGTCCAACATTCCGTAATCCAAGTCATCGTAAGTACGTTTCTTGCGAACATTGGGAGACATACCGATAGAATGAAGAACAAAATCAATCGGTCCGCCCAACACTTCCATAGAAGTCTTGAACACATTCGACAAATCCTCTACATTGGTAGCATCAGCAGGAATCACCTGACAGTTCAGCTTTTCAGCCAACGCATTGACTTCACCCATGCGGATAGCCATCGGAGTATTTGACAATGTAATGGTTGCGCCTTCTTCTACAGCACGCACTGCCACTTTCCAGGCAATAGACTGTTCGTTCAGCGCTCCGAAGATAATACCTCTTTTTCCTTTCAACAAGTTGTAACTCATATCTTTTAATAGTTAAATTTTGTGCAAAGATATAAACTTATTTTCAGCATACAAACGATTGTTTCAATATCTTGCATTTCTTTTCTACCTTTGCGGTCTAAACATAACGATAAAAACTCAATGAAAAAACTGGTAATATTCGACTTGGACGGTACGCTGCTGAATACGATAGCCGATTTGGCCCACAGCACCAACCATGCCCTGTCGTGTTTGGGATACCCCACACATGAAGTGGCAGCATACAATTTCATGGTAGGCAACGGCATCAACAAACTATTTGAAAGAGCGTTGCCCGAAGGCGAAAAGACAGAAGAAAACGTGTTGCGTGTGCGCAAAGAATTTTTAGCCCACTACGATGTTCACAACGCCGACGACAGCAGTCCCTATCCCGGCATTTCCGCCCTGCTTCTCCAGCTGCAGGCAGCAGGCATCCAGCTGGCAGTGGCATCCAACAAATACCAAAGTGCCACCGAAAAACTGGTAGCCCACTATTTCCCTGAAATCCGCTTCACAGCCGTGCTGGGACAACGCGAAGGCATCAACGTGAAACCCGACCCAACCATCGTGCATGATATTCTGAAAGCAGCACAGGTAGAAAAAGAAGACGTGCTTTATGTAGGTGATTCCGGAGTAGACATGCAGACCGCTGCCAATGCAGGCGTAACGGCTTGCGGCGTGACCTGGGGATTCCGACCACGGACAGAACTGGAAGCCGGACACCCTGCCTATATTGTAGACACAGCAGAGGAAATCGCCCGACTGGCTTTATAAAGACTTCCCCCGCCACAGGTAACACCTGAGACGGGGGAAATTTCTATCAAGCACAACCGCCAGCTTACACGCAGGCAGCCACAGCATCACGCAGCTGAGTCAGTGCTTTTTCCAATACCGACCGCGGACATGCCACATTCAGACGCATAAACCCTTCTCCTTCCTTACCAAAGGTTGTTCCGTCGTTCAAAGCCAAATGCGCTTTATCGGCAAACAAATCGTTCAAAGCCTCTTGAGACAAGCCCAGTTTACGGCAATCCAGAAAGACAAGGAAAGAAGCCTGCGGACGAATCATCGACACAGAAGGAATCTGTTCGTTCAAGAATTTTTCCGTAAAATTGATGTTCTCCAAAATATAATCCAACGCCTGATCGAGCCATTCTGTGCCATGACTATAGGCAGCTGCCACACTCAGATAAGCAAACACATGACCCTCGCTAAACTCACCAGCCTCCATGTAGGCCTGGAACTGACGGCAGATATCCTCATTCTCAATGACAGCAAACGAACTGGCCACCCCCGGCATATTGAAAGCCTTGCTGGGAGACATGAAAACCAATGAATTCATCCGCGCCTTTTCCGACACCGTAGCAAAAGTCGTATGCTTGTAGGGCGGCAAAGTCAAATCGGCATGAATCTCGTCCGAAATCACCAACGTACCGCTTTCAAAACAGATATCAGCAATCTGTGCCAATTCCTCCTTCGTCCAAACCCGTCCGCCCGGATTATGCGGGTTACTTAAAATCAGAAGCTTGCAACCTTCCACATCCTTGCGGAAACGGTCGAAATCAATGTGATATTGTCCCTCGCTGAGCACCAGTGAACTGAACACCACCTCTCTGCCGTTTTTCTGAGTAACTTGAAAGAAAGGATGATACACCGGCGACATCACCATCACCTTATCTCCCTTTTCTGTGAAACACTGTATAGCCAAAGCCAGTCCGCGCACAATGCCCGGAGCAAAAGTCAGCATTTCCGGAGTTACCTTCCAGCCGTGGCGGGTCTGTATCCAATTGATAATGGATTCAGCCCATTCTTTACAAGCAAAAGTATAGCCAAGCACCTCGTGCTCCAGTCTCTTACGAATCGCCTCAATCACAAACGGAGCCGTACGAAAATCCATATCAGCCACCCACATCGGCATCAAATCCTTACGTCCCCAACGGCCTTCCACGCCGTCCCACTTAACGGAATCCGTTCCGAAACGGTCTATTATTTCATCGAAGTTATATTTCATATTACTACTTATATATGTTAATGTATCAATCCTATATTATTTCAACTGCAACATGTCATCATGTCAAAGCACAAAATTACTCTTTTTTTCAAACAATAAAATAGTTTTGCATACCAAATATAAAACTTCAAACACAAATGAAAAGAAAGCATCCGCTCCATAAAGCCCCAAAGACTACTGGACGAGATTTAACATTAAATATTTTGTTTATCAGTTAATAAAAAGTAAATTTGCGCGTTCCTTAAAAATCGAAATTATGAGAGAGAAAAACAAAGCACTACTCTGTGCGCTGTGCTGTTTGTTTACACTAAACAATACAGTAGAAGCCAACCACCCAGACAGCACCTTACTGGTGAAACATTTTACCTCCTGCCTGTTGTCCGAACAGCCGGCTGCTTATGCTAAAAGCAAGCACATCAAAGGGAAAGATACAGAAAAATACCAAACATACGTATGGAATGCATGGAAGTCAGCCAACTCACAGACCACAGAAGAACGGCTCATTTCCTTGGACTCCTTGTGCGAAAAGAACAAAGGAAAATGGCAGCTTCCCGCCTCCCTGGAGCCCCATGCCACTATGCCCTATTATTATGGTAAAAAAGGAGATGCAAAACCGGCCGACGGATATCCACTTTTCATCTACACCCACGGATCCGGTCCGAAAGAACAGGAATGGAAAACCGGACTCGCATTGGGACGTATGTTTGACGATGCCCCATCCGTCTATTTCATCCCCCAGATACCCAATGAAGGCGAATACTACCGCTGGTGGCAGAAATCAAAACAATATGCATGGGAAAAACTGCTGAGACAAACCCTGCTTTCAGGAGACATCAACGCCAACCGCATTTATCTGTTCGGTATTTCTGAAGGAGGATATGGCAGCCAACGGCTTGCTTCTTTCTATGCCGATTATTTAGCAGCAGCCGGTCCGATGGCTGGAGGAGAACCGCTTAAAAATGCGCCGGCAGAAAATTGTGCCAACATTGCCTTCTCTCTGAGAACCGGAAACGAAGATTACGGATTCTACCGAAACATGCTGACTCAATGCGTAAAAAAAGAATTCGAACGGTTACAGCAACTACATCCGTCGCATTATAAAAACTGGGTAGAATTGATTCCCGGCATGGCCCATCACATCGACTACCGCCCCACACCCGTATGGATGAAGCAATTCACCCGTAATCCCTATCCCACCTATTTCTACTGGGAAGACTTTGAAATGGACGGCAGACACCGCAAAGGTTTTTATAATTTAGTAGTCAACGAACGCCCGGATAAAGAAGGACGTACCTGCTACGAAATGAACATTACGGAAAATCACATTGCGCTTAACATCAACAATGTGACCTACGAAACAACGCAAAAAGACCCGAGATGGGGTATTGAACTAACCTTTAAAAAACACTTCACACCTGTTACAAAAGGCCGATTCACTCTCTATCTCTGCCAAGAACTTGTGGATTTGAAAAAGCCGGTAACACTCACTGTGAACGGGAAAGAAGTATTCAAGGGAAAAGTAAAGCCCGACTTGAAACACATGGTAAACAGCTGTGCTACTTTCTATGATCCTTGCCGACTATTTCCTGCTGCAATAGAAATAACACTTTAAAAAGAAAAATACAACCCATACTGAAAAAGTTAACCCTAATATAAACTTAAAAATCAAAACTATGGCACAAAGACAACGAATGTGCAAGAAAGGAATCGGCTTAGCATTCCTTCTTCTGTTCGCCTCTTTCACCGCAGACAGTTATGCAGTGGATGCAGGAGAAGTCATGAAGACACAAACCGCGCAACAGCGCAACAACCAGCAAAACATAAAAGGGCTGGTTTTAGATGATTTTGGAGAACCCATTATTGGAGCAAGTGTCACAATCAAAGGCAATAAAAACCACGGCACTATCACCAATGCAGAAGGGCGATTTTCACTGAACGTACCCAAAGGTACTACCCACTTGGAGATTTCATACATTGGTATGACAACGTATGAACTTTCGCTAAAGACGCCGAAAGACTTATACAAAATCCGGATGAAAGCTTCAGACACAGAATTGGAAGAAGTGGTAGTAACCGGTGTGGTAAACAAGATGAAAGAAAGTTTTACCGGTTCAGCTACTACTTTTACAGCACAAGAACTGAAAGCAGTTGGTACACAGAATGCTATTGCCAGTTTGAAGACGCTGGATCCTTCATTCAATGTGCTCGACAGCGAATTCGGTTCCGACCCGAACCGCATGCCCGACATTGAGATTCGCGGTAAATCCAGTTTGATCAGCACCCGTGATGAATTGGCACAAGACCCCAACCAACCGTTGTTTATCCTCGACGGATTCGAGTCTACTCTGGAAGCCATCTACAACCTCGATATGAACCGAATCGCATCAATCACTATTTTGAAAGATGCCGCCTCTACAGCTATCTACGGTTCGAAAGCATCTAACGGTGTGGTAGTAGTGGAAACCATCAAACCGAAATCCGGTAAACTGAACCTGTCATACAACGGCAATGCCAACATCCAATGGGCAGACCTCACCAGCTACAACCTAATGAACGCATCCGAAAAGTTAGAGTTCGAACGCAGAGTAGGCCGATACAGTAATTTCAACTCTACCGAACAGGAAATCCGTCTGATGCAGTCGTACAATAAAAAACTGTCCGACATCGCCCGTGGAGTAGATACCTATTGGTTATCAGAACCACTCCAAACAGGTCTCAACCACCGCCATTCATTATATGCAACCGGTGGTGAAGGTGCATTCATGTTTGGATTAGGTCTTTCATACAACGGCATATCCGGTGTGATGAAAGATTCTAAGCGTAACAACATCAGCGGAAACATCGACTTGACATATCGTTTGAAGAAACTCCAATTCATGAACAAGTTCTACATGGACAATACGGATACAGAAAATCCGATTGTATCCTTCTCCGACTATGCCAATGCCAATCCATATTATACAAAAACCAACGACGAAGGTGAAGCTGAAAAATGGCTGGAATACAATGAAGACATTAAAGCTTCCAATCCCTTATACAATGCTGCCCAAAACAGCTATAATGAAAGCGGCGGTTTTACTGTATCCGATAAATTCATGATGGAATATTCACCACTCACGGAAATGAAGATACGTGCACGCTTCGGCTTCACACATTCAAACAGCAATTCAAAGGCATTCACCTCTCCTAAAGACACACGTTTTGACCAAACAACCTATACCAAACGTGGTTCTTATTCTTGGAACGAATCAAAATCCAACAAATACGAAGGTGAATTAACCATGACTTATGCCAAGGTGATAAAAGACGTACACCTGTTCAATGTTGCCTTAGGGGGCTATATTTCACAAACCGATACAAAATCAAACGGGTATTCCGCTATCGGTTTCCCTGTAGGTGACTTTACCTTACCATCGTTTGCCAACGGCTATCCAGAAGGAGGCAAACCCAGCTACTATGAAAGCACCAGCCGTTCTGTCAGCGCATACGCCATCGGTAACTATGCATACGACAACCGTTACCTGCTCGATTTCAGTTATCGTGTCAATGGTTCATCCGTATTCGGAACCAACAAACACTACATTGGCACATGGGCAGTAGGTTTGGCATGGAACCTCCACAACGAGAAATTCATCCGAGACAACTTCGATGGTGTCAACATGTTGAAGATAAGAGCCTCCATCGGTAACCCGGGTAACCAGAATTTCTCATCATCACCCACGATTACCACATTCCGCTACAACTTCAACTCATTCAACTATTTCGGAATGACTACATCGTTAGCTCAACTCGGTAACCCCGACTTGGAATGGCAAACCACCATCGACCGCAACATCGGTTTCGATGTTACCATCCTCAACAACCGGTTGACTATTACGGGCGACTATTACTACAAAACAACAGACCCACTTCTGATTGCCATTGACATGCCACCTTCCTCAGGAGCTACCAACAATCAGATTTACAAGAACTTTGGTAAGCAAACATCCAAAGGTTTTACAGCTCAGGCCAGCTACTACATCATCCGTCAGATGCAAAAACGTTTCTGGTGGTCGGTAAGAGGTAGTATCCGTACCGGTTCGAACAAACTTTCCGGAATTGGCAACCGGTTGGAATCATTCAACTCTAACAATAGAGAAGGGGAAAACCGCTCTACAAAACGTTTCTATGACGGAGCCGACCCTGACGACATTTGGGCTGTTCGGTCTGCCGGAATCGACCCAGCTACCGGGCGTGAAATTTTTATCAAGAAAAACGGCGAACTAACATACGATTTCTCTTACGACGATGAAGTCATTGTAGCCAATGGCCGGCCGAAAGTAGAAGGCATCTTGGGAACCAGTTTCTCATGGAAAGGATTCTCTATCAATATGGACTTCCGCTACCGAATTGGAGGACACACATTCAACTCTGTATTGTTCAATAAAGTAGAGAACATCGGCACAGGTTCGTTAATTTACAATCAAGACAAACGTGCCTTGTACGACAGATGGCAGAAACCGGGAGACAAAGCCCAATTTAAAGACATTGCCAACTCTACTTCTACACCGATGTCATCACGTTTTATCCAGAAAGACAACTCATGGTCGCTGGAATCACTGCGTGTAGGCTATGAATTCGATCCCAATATCGCTCGCCGTTTTGGACTTAGTTCCATTCGTCTGAGTGCATACATGAATGATATCTTCCGCCTATCAACCATCAAAATGGAACGTGGTACCTCGTATCCGTATGCACGTAGCGTAGCGTTTGCCCTTTCATTAACCCTTTAATATGAACTACTATGAATCTGAAAAAATATATCAAATCTTTATCTGTTCTCTTCTTGCTGGGCGGATTGATGTGCAGCTGCACCGACTGGCTGGACACAGAACCCAAAGACAAGCAAAGCGAGGAACAACAGTTTTCCACGAAAGACGGATTTCGTGCCGCAGTTAATGGCATCTACAACCGGATGGCAGAAAACACGCTTTATGGTGCCAACCTGTCTTATGGTATGATTGACATTCTCGGACAATACTATGAAGTAGAAAAAGACAGCGAAGAAAGCTATTACAAATACCTGCGCGCGTTGACCCAATGGAACTATGAAGAAGAAGGAGTAACGGGTACATTAAGTGGCATATGGTCTGAAGCCTATTCCATTATCATGAACATCAACGTGATTCTAAACAACCTGGAAAAAGATGCAACAGGCAAACAAACACTTTCTTCCAAAGAATATGCCATGCTCAAAGGAGAGATGCTGGCCGCACGTGCCATGATTCACTTTGACATGCTCCGCATGTTTGGTCCTGTATATACAAAGAGACCCGAAGGAAGAGGTATTCCATACAATGAATCGACAGAAACGAAAATATTGGAAATACTTCCAGCCAATAAAGTACTGAACGACTACATCCTGCGTGATTTGAAAGATGCAGAAGGATTGCTACTCGACTCCGATCCGGTAATTACCGAAGGTCCCAGGGCCGAATACGATGAAGTTACACTAGATAACTCTATGCGCTACCGCCAACTGCGTCTCAACTACTACGCTACGGTGCTGTTGACAGCCCGTGCCTATCTTTGGGCAGAGAACTGGGAAGCTGCGCTGACAGAAGCCAAAAAGTTGACCGACGATAGCAAAGTAAAAATGCACTTTCCCTTTGTTGATCCAAATAAATTGCTGCAAAATAATTACGACCCCGACCGCATGTATTCCACCGAATCATTGTTTGGATTCTACAACAAAGACAGAGGACTGGTTTACAAATATAACTTTGGTAGTGATGATGTAGGCAAAAACCTGCTGATTCCGCGTGAAAACTATGTAAAACAAATATGCTACACCGATGCAGGTGACATCCGTCTACAATCTTTGTGGGAAGACAGAAAAACATTGAATGACAAGACATCCATGGGATTAGTAAAATACAAAGACATCATTGACCAAGGGAAAGACGATGCAACTGACAGTGACAAAGACGACACAGAAATTCTCCAGTCACAAAAATTCTATGGAACTTTCTGTTCTTGCATTAAATTAATTGAAGCTTATTACATAGCAGCAGAAGCAGCCGGAAAACTAGGTAACTCTGCAACAGGATGGATTTACCTGGATAATGCTCGCGAAGCAAGAGGTATTCAAAAATTTGGATATGACGTTGGTATGGATTGGCTGAACATTTATCTCGCACGCGAATATACCCGTGAGTTTGTGGGCGAAGGACAGAAATTCTTCTTCTTCAAACGCCAGAACAAAGGCTTTGACAATGAATTCAATGGCTGCAAAGAAGTAAAAGGCAACACAGACAACGCAAGCGATCAGGATAAAGAAGCCAGATTCGTATTACCGTTGCCAAAAAGTGAGATTGATAACCGCTAACGATTAACAGAATGAATTGTATTATGAAAAAAATCAATTGGATATTACCGATGTGTGCCTTTGCTGCAGCCTTTACAGCCTGCAACGAAGAAACAATCGACCTGTATGAAGTAGAGGATGCTAAAATCTATTTCCAAGATCAGACATACACCAATGCAGACGGTTCTGCCGGTTACTCCACATCTACCAAGTTCTCCTTTATGGGTCTTGATCCTGAAGTATGGAAGGACGTGGTATTCAAATCTCCTGTTAAACTGATGGGAGCAGTAGCTGATCATGACCGATACTGTACAGTAACGGTAGATGCAGAAAACACAACTATGGTAGAAGGTCGTGATTACGAAATAGACTTGGATACCTTAAGAATCAAAGCCGGAGAAAACATTGGCAACTTTGCCGTCCGCTTCTTGCGGTCCAAAGCCATTAGAGACGAAGCATTAAAGTTGACACTCCGATTAGTTCCCAACGAAAATTTCACTGTATTAGAGAAATACAAGTCAAGCAATTCATGGGCCAACACGACAGCCAAAGATATTGATGGGTCGCGCTATACTTTCACCATTGATGAGATTTATTCGCTCGACAACCTGCCAGGATGGAACCGTGTAAATGCAACAAAATACTTTGGAGAATGGAATCCGACCAAGTATTCATACATCAATTCATTCTTTGGGTTTACCAACGATGATTGGGGGCATTTCGAAACAGGAAAAGTAACTGCAGCCCGTATGCCTTTTTACGCAAGACAACTGCAAAAAGAACTGCTGCGCAGATTCAATGAAGGAAACCCGGTATTGGACGATGACGGAAGCTACATGCAGTTAGGCGAAGACTACCAAGTAGATTATCCAACTCAAGAATAAATTAAATATGACAGAAATATGAAACGAAATAACTTCATAACCTTTTTATATGCAGGAGTAAGTCTATGTGTCACACTGCTGGCCTGCTCGGAGGACAAAGGTAATTATGACTACAGTGAAGAAAACCACATACTTATCAGCGGTATTTCGAAATATAATGCCTTGATCAGTGGAGCCGATTACTTAGTCATGACCCCTGAAATAATCTCCTCTATCGACGGAGAAATAGAAGCCAACAATCCAAACTACGAATTTGCCTATCAGCGGAAAGCAGACAATAAATGGATTGACATGTGCAACGAAAAAGATATCAACATACTAGCTGACATGGGTTCGGGTAATCATACTTGCATCTTTACTGTAACAGACAAACGGACAAAAGCCAAAACGATTCAATCCTTTAACCTGGATGTCAAAAGTGTGACTTCAGAAGGATGGATGGTGCTTTGCAACGAAGGACCGGAAGAAAAATTACGTATGGATATGCTCGCCAATGTTTCTGTAAGCCGAATATTCCCTGTACGCAACGCATTAGAGATAGACAAAGCAGTGCCCGAATTGAAACAGGCTACAAAAATCGGCTATTTCAGAACCAAGACTAATTTGGGCGATGATATCATGGTATTTTCCAAAACGGGAGCTTATATTGTTCCCACTGACGACGGTGGAAGCAGTACTGACGGACAGTTGATGCCAATCAAACCTATGGAAGAAGTAGTAAATAATCGCTTTTTAGCACCCACCAAAGAGCATCTGATTGATTTTGTTACAATACCAGTACAACCTAATCCAAGTATTTTCAACTATTCATTCGGAAGAAAATGTGGAGCATTAGCTGTATCAGAAGAAGGGAATGTATTTGCTTGGTTTATGTTGCAAGGAGGCGGTGCTTTTGAATTTGCAGTCAACACACCGGTCCGGGGAGAAGATCCCGAATACCGGGTAGCCCCACACATCGGACGTTCATTAAATGGCCCTGATACCGCTCCTTACTATGGTGCAGCGCTATTGTATGACATCGACAACCACCGGTTTATAGGATGGGATGGAGTTGGAGCCACTACAATGGGAGACAAAAACGGTAGAACTCAGATTTGCACTCCATTAGAAGATCCGGAAAATAAAAAATTCAGCTACAAGACTGGAAATATGGAACTCGTCACAATGCTCAGTACTGCAAACGACAATCAGATATACAGCATTATGAAAGATGGAGACAAGAGACACGTTTATGTAGTTCGAATTACCCTTGAAGGTCAATTTGAACAAGTAGCAGCATATACGGATATTCAAGCCACTCACTTCAAAGACGCTACCCACTTTGCAGCCAGTTCCCAGTACCCTATCATCTACTACGCTTACAAGAATAAAGTATATTCATACAACGTAGCAACCAAAGAAGAGAAGGAAGCTGTAACCTTACCGGAAGGTGAAGAAGTGACCCTGCTGAAATTTAACATCTACGAAGACCCATTTGGTGTAGGATCGATGTTGAATATGGGTTCATTCCTCAAGAGCAAAGATGAACTTACACGCCAGATTTACATTGAACGAACCAAAGAACTGATGGTAGGTTCCTACAACACAGCAGCAACCGACAACAATGGTGGTGTATTAAGATTTTACAAAGTAGGAACAAGAGGATTAGATTTGACACTCAAGCAAGATAAAGGTCAGAATTCTGAAAACGGAGAAATGGAAGACCGTATCTGGGAATATAAAGGATTTGCACGAATCGTGGACGTAACATATAAAGAAAAGAGATAAATATGCTACACACATTTCATAAACTTAGCATTGCGGCGGCACTTTGTGTCGCCGCAATTACACCAATCACTGCACAAGGTATCCGTTTTGAAACTTCTGATTTCACCCAGACCCTTGAAAAAGCAAAGACGGAAAAAAAGTTGGTGTTCATTGACTGCTACACCACCTGGTGCGGTCCTTGTAAACAATTGGCAAAAAAAGTATTTCCCGACAAATCAGCAGGCGATTTTTTCAATGAACATTATGTCAGTCTGAAAATGGACGTGGAAAGAGAAGGAAAAAAAGTGGGACGCAAATACAAAGTGAGCGCCATGCCTACCCTACTCTTCATCGACCCTCACACCCAAGAAGTACTGAACCGCGTAGTGGGCTATGTAGAACCAACAAAACTCATAGAAGAAGGGAAGAAGGCACTCAATCCCCATTTGAACTTAAAGGGCTGTAGTCTGCGATATCAGACTGACAAACAAAACACTGAAGCTGCTATGACCTACTTGAATAGCCTGAAAGCGGCATCACTCATCAGCCAAAGAGACAGCATCCTGCAAGAATACCTCTCCCTTCAACCCGATGAGCAGCGGCATAGCGAAAAGAACTGGCAACTCTTGTCGGCACACACCGACAACGTCTATACACCTGCTTTTGACTACCTCTATAAAGAGTCAGCCGCATTTGAACAAACAGTAGGAAAGGAAGCAGTGAACCAGAAAATGAGCACACTATACCAGCAAGCTATTTTCAGGTTTATACGTAGGAAAAGAATCCCCGAGCAAGAATTTGCAAAGAAAGATTTCAAAAGACTTCAAAACTATGTACAAACATACAACGGAGTAAACAGCGATTTCTATAAAGCACAGATTGCCATGATAGACTGTGTGCAGAAAGGGGATTACAGGGCCATGCTAAAATCACTTGAAGCTGTAGATAAGAAAGGAGGCTTAAACCCACAAAACCGCTTCTATTTTATCTGGCTCAACTTGACATACCTAAGTGAAAGTAAGGACACCAAGGCTTTAAATATGGGGCTGGAATGGGCAGATAAAATCAAACCTGCTTCTACAGACAAAAAAGGATATCGAATATGGCTCAAACTGAAAGCTAATCTATATGCAGCCAAAGGGGATACCAAACAAGTTCACAAACTGAATGAAGAAATTTTATCTTTGTAACTCACAAAAAAGAATTGCAACCGCTTCGATGACGATTGCAATTCTTTTTCAAATATCTTGAAAAACTCATCTCATTTTGAATTCGTACACACTAATATAAAACAACTGCTAACCATCAATAAATGAAGATAGTTTAGCCATTTAGAAGTATTATTCATAGAGCACATGACGACTCATATGTGATTGTCCAAATTCGTTCATTACTATTAGAAGCTATATCAAAGCGCGCAGTAATAATCTGGTTTTCGATTTCTACTGAGAATGAATGATAAGAACGAGTTTGTAACTAAACGTTTTTTATCAAAGAAGAATTTTGATAATCAAGAAAAAACAAGATTTTTGTGACAAATAATCTAATAGTACAACATGCATGAAATTGACATCTTTATCTTATGCATAAATGGCTATAACACTAAGATACATAGTATCTCTGATTAGCAGTATGCTTCTCGTAAGTTTACTGTTTTATCCTATTAATGACGTTCTAAACAGCATGCAACTGTCATTCTTCATTATATGTGTAATGATGTCAAAGATGTCTGGATTATTAGTTATTTGTTCTTCTCTAAACGCATATCTTCTGTCGTTTTGTATTACTAATCTCCGCTTTGAAAATATTGTATTAACCAATAAAATAGACAGGAAACTTAATTTTTCATTTTTCTGTATAATTCACAAAAAACTCATAAAGAATAAAGATATAGCAAAGACGTAAATTATAATCCTACGGCACTACTGCTATAAAAAAGCACTTAAACTTGTAAAAACATTAAAACCAAAGGATGAAAATATGAAAACGATATATTGTATTATAGTGTTACTGTTTTTGGCCTTAAATATCATGGCACAAGAAATATCATACGAAAAAGGAGAAACTGAAACGTATGAGATAATCGAATCAGATGATTCGAAATTTATTTTCAGAAAAGGAATCCCATTTAATAGTAAAGCTCCAAGTCCGGACGTAGCGGCTAAAAAATACAAAATATGGCCTAAAAGGACACTTGTTGATGAGAAAGAATATGTAAAAAAATTTATTTTACCATATATCAATGGAGAAATAACAACTAAAAACTCCTATTTATCTATGCGCCTTTATTATGAATTGTCTTCAGGAAATTTAAAATGGATAGCGATTTATCATGATAATTCAATAACAATTCCCATAAAGTCCATTGAACGATTTGAAAAGGCCATGATGAAAGATGATAAAGCAATATTCAACCGAAGTACGGAGGGAATTACGGATATTGATTTTTTTCAAGTTTGGACTGACTATGATTTAAATGAACTGAAGTATCAGACTGATGAATCATCCGACTGAAAAAAGTTTAAGAACAAACTTGATTGAATCAGATTTTTACGACAGAGTAGTATAAGTGAGTGTTATCAATATATATTATAGTTTTATTTGTGAATGTATGAAAACCATTTATTTAAGAAATTAATTACTAAGCACAATCAATATGGTAAAGATAATTTATTTAACTGGTATATTTCTAATGCTCACGTTAAGTATAATGAGCCAAGAAACGGTAAGTATCCCACAGAAGCAAAGAGCAGCAGCTACTTACATCACAGACACTATTGATAATAAGATTTTTATATATAGAAATGGAGTTCCTTTTGATAGCACTGCTCCAAGTTCAATTGAATTAATTGTAAAATATAAATTATGGCCCAATCGAACACTTGTAAATAAAAAAGATTATATTCAAAAATACCTTTTACCCTATATTCAAGGAAGTATCACAACTAAAGACTGTTACATAACATTATCCCTGTATTATGAATTATGCAGTGGGGAGCTGAAATGGATAATGATCTCGTTTGATAAATCTATAAAAATACCTGTAAGACAAATAGAACATTTTGAAAAAGCTATGATCAAAAACGATAAAGCCTTTTTTAATAAAGATAGTAAGAACATTCAACACGTCAAATATTTCATTGACTTTGATATATATGACTTATATGAACTAAAGTATCAGACTGATGATATTAGTCACTTATCTGGACATCTCTAGTAAGTTCTCCAATTTTTTCTTCAATCAACTGAAGATTAAAACCACCATTCATTACAACTCTTCCTTGTGTATCAAGCAAAATAAAACGAGGAAAAGATTTGATATCTAATTCCTTTAAGATGGAACTCGTAGCCGGAATACTATACACAGGAAAGGTGTAGTTTTTCTGTTGCAACATGTGACTGGCTGAGACATTATTTCGATTGGCTTTATTATATGCTACGTGAACAGAAGAAATAAGTATTTGAGGATGGTTACAATATTTATCATGCAGTTGCTGCAACCGAGGAAAACCACTCCAGCATACTCCACAAGATTCGGTCCAAAATTCAATCAGTGTAACCTTCCCTTTATGGTGTTCTGCCAATGAAATACGCTGATCATTGATTGCATCTTTCCAAAAATCTTGTCTTAATGTAGTGGGTGATATAGTAGGTATAAAATGTCCTGTATTTACTTTATTCATCCACATGTCCCACCCACTCATCGGATGGAAAATACCGAAACTCATAAATATATTAACTAAAAATCCTATTGAAAGACATGCTACTTGAATACTTCTTTGGCGGGAATGGCAAAAATATGCACATAAAACACCTGCTATTCTCATAAGGAAATCAGGTAAGCTAAAGAAAGTACTATTAAAGTAAATGATACGAACAGGTAACTCCAATATGCTTAAACCAACAAGAGTGATTAAGACTATACGGGCAGGTGACAGATAATTACGATATCGATGGATGGCAAACCATGTATATATACAATAAACCAGAAAACCGGCAAAAGAGCTCCATTCAAAATTATACCCTCGAAGAGGAGTTGCTATAAAACTAACAAGGAAAGATTGAAGAAAGATAAAAAGTATATATTTTTTATTTTTTAAGAATGTTTTCATAATAGACAAAGTTATGTTAGATAAATCTTATTTTTGCATGTCAAGAAAAAGGTTAAATAATACGCTACATTATAATTTAACGCCTACGTTTGCCATGTCTGAAAATTTACTTAACCCAGTGTTACCTTCAAACAAAAAGATTATAATTTATTTGAGAATGTCCCTTTCATTCAGAACGATATCTTATCAATCAAATATCTATTATTTTGTTTTTTAATGGTAACAATTATTTCATAAGTTTTACTTCCTACCTGATAGGAGATTTGAAAGTCATCATTTCCTAACTGAACAAATTTAAGACTTTTACACCACATACAGTCGAAATCAAAGTTATTAATTAAAAGATCATATCCATTAAAACCATCCTTTTGATTTTCTAATTCTGCTTTTGCAAATTGTTCCAAAACTTTATGTGACAAATTAGATAAACGTAAAGTTGACAATTTCGCATTTACATCTTTACACATAGTACAATATGATGCAATATAAACTTTATAAAAGCTTTCTACAAATGTTTTTTCCGAAGCCTCATCTACTTTACATGCTTTCATATTCTCACAATAAGATAGCAGTTCATCTCCATATTGAACTCCATTCTGAACAGGAGTAATATACGCAATCTTACACTTCCCACCAACATTTTCCACTTTTAATGGAATTTTAATTACAGTAGTACTATCTTTTTCATTCCAAAGATAACTTACCATATACCAACTATCTGCAATATTTCTTACATTTAAAGTTCTAATTGCATCGTCATTTACATCTTGCGAACGTATTATTGGATCAACGCCACTTGTATTTACCATTCTTTGAACTTTAGTTAATAGTCCATCGGTTAAATACATTTTACATAATGCTATATTATTTGAATCATTCTTTAAAAGATTCATCATATAACTCGTATAAAACGTTTTAATTTCATCTAAGCATGCGCATGAGCAAATTGTGCTAAAGCACAACGATAGAATAGATATAAATAAAAATCTTTTCATAATTTTCTTGTTATCAATTTTACATTATCGTCTCCATATTGTATAGTCAGGATTTTCTCTATATGCACTTCCTCCAAACATATCAAATATGCCTAAAGATACATTTTCTTTAGGTAATACCAAAGCCCCAATTTGTAAAAATCGGGGCTTTGGCATAAAAAAAAGAGTAAGTTTCAACTTCTTTTACAAACTTGTATGTTCGGCATATGCATCGTCTACGAATAAAGATTCTGAGTATTCCCAACAGGGAGAATTTCATAGTAAAAGGTAAGAATGTCTTTCACGAACTTTGAACCTAAAATGTAGATACGACTTCAGAATAATCAGCAACTAAATTAGACAGAAGTTCCAATTCTATACTGTTCGGGTCATTCAATGGAGTATCAACTTTCACCAATGGCAATGCTAAAGGGCTATTCATTCCCTTATACTCCCAATACTATATTGGCATCAATATTCAACTTCCGGCTTATTTCTCTCGCAACTTTCAGGGTTGGTTCACATTTTCCTGAAATGTAATCACTGAGACGCGAAGGACTAACACCTATTAATTCAGCAAGTGACTTTTGGTTCAACCCCATTTCAAACATACGAAGCTTGAGAACATCGACAAGTGAAGGTTCTCCTAAAGAGAAATGTTCTTCAGAATAATCAGCAACTAAATTAGACAGAAGTTCCAATTCTATACTGTTCGGGTCATTCAATGGAGTATCATCTTTCACCAATGGCAGAAGCTCTTCCACTCTTTTCACAGCCCATTCATATTGGCTTTGATTTTGTATCTTTGTCATAATCCTAAATATTAGAGCAATCTATCTTATCATATTCGTTGTGAGTACCGATGAAGTGCATATAAACAAATCGTGAAGATAAGCAGATAATTCTATATTTCAAAATAATAATCTAATTTATGGAATTAGACGCTTTTGAAAATACACTTCATAAAGTGCCATATTAAAGACCACAAAGTGGCACTTTAAAGGTCATAAAGTGCCACTTTAGCAACTACAAACCTATAGGTTTTCATCCCATAAACCTATGCTTTTTACTCCCTAAACCTATGCTTTTTAAGCGCTATCTTGCAACTCTTTGTCTCTGCCTGTACTAAAACGGTTGACACTTCGGCGTGATACTTCCTAAATCGGTTTACCGTTTTTCACCTTTCAGCTTCCGTTCATTCACCTATCAACCGCTATCCTTTCACCTCTCACCTTCCGTTCTTTCACCTTTCACTCCCTATTCTTTCACCTATCACCCAATGACAGTTCATCGTAATTAAATTATTTTTAGCAAGTTACAATGAACCTTTCACCGACACTCCTTCACACTATAAGAAGATGCAGTCACTCAGCTAATGAAAGGAAAAAGAAAAGAAAAGAAAAGAAAAGAAAAGAAAAGAAAAGAAAAGAGAAGAGAAGAGAAGGAAAGCAGAGAAAAACAGAGAGAAGGAGATGAGAGGAAACAACAGAACCATGCAAGCACAAAAAAACTGCAATCATCCGAAGACGATTGCAGTTTTAACAATCAAAACTCTTATCTAAATCCTAACGTATAAGAATTATTCAGCCAACTTGTTGTCTGAACCCAATACGTTGATGATTTTGTGCTTGTACAGTTTTTCCATGTTGTCACGAGCCGGGCCCAAGTATTTACGCGGGTCGAATTCAGCCGGTTTTTCAGCAAATGTCTTGCGGATAGCAGCAGTCATAGCCAAACGAGAGTCTGAGTCGATGTTGATCTTGCAAACTGCAGACTTAGCAGCTTCACGCAACCATTCTTCTGGAATACCGATAGCAGCCTTCAATGCACCACCATATTTGTTGATAGTTTCCACTTCGTCTTGAGGAACTGAAGAAGAACCGTGAAGAACGATAGGGAATCCCGGCAACTTAGCTTCAACAGCTTTCAATACGTCGAATGCCAATGGAGGAGGTACCATACGACCTGTTTCAGGATCGATTGTACATTGTTCCGGAGTAAATTTGTAAGCACCGTGAGAAGTACCGATAGAGATAGCCAAAGAGTCGCAACCTGTACGAGTAGCGAAGTCGATTACTTCTTCAGGGTCAGTGTAAGTGTGGTGGTCTGAAGAAACTTCGTCTTCAACGCCAGCCAATACACCCAGCTCGCCTTCTACAGTTACATCAAATTGGTGTGCGTATTCAACAACCTTCTTAGTCAAAGCGATGTTTTCTTCGTAAGGAAGGTGAGAACCGTCGATCATCACTGAAGAGAAACCTGAATCGATGCAAGATTTGCAAGTTTCGAAAGTATCTCCGTGGTCGAGGTGAAGAACGATTTCAGGATGAGCACAACCCAATTCCTTAGCATATTCTACAGCACCCTGTGCCATGTAACGCAGCAAAGTAGCGTTAGCATATTGACGAGCACCTTTAGATACCTGAAGAATAACCGGAGATTTTGTTTCTACTGCAGCCTTGATAATAGCCTGCATCTGTTCCATATTGTTGAAGTTGAAAGCAGGGATAGCGTATCCACCTTTAACGGCCTTAGCAAACATCTCTCTTGTGTTTACCAATCCTAAATCTTTGTAATTTACCATTTTGTTTAAAGTTTATTGTTAGTGAATTAAAAATCCGATGCAAAATTAAGCATTATCATCCGAAAAATGAACATCGCAAAGAAAAATATAGTAGAAAAAGGGTTAAAAGAATATCAAAAGAGTATAAAGCAGCCGTACCTGTCGCAGAATGTAATGTCTACCTTGCAAATAAGTAGCTCAGCGTCAATTCAAGTCATTATCATATTTTATCATCTTTTTTCTCAATTCTTTTTTCTAATTCAAAGAAAACCATTATCTTTGCGCTCTCAAATAGACCATTACACTATTTCTTACCAAAATAGTAACAGAATATAAATTTAAAAAGCAGATACTGAAATGAAAAAAGGTATTCATCCAGAATCATACCGTCCGGTAGTATTCAAAGATATGTCAAACGGTGACATGTTTTTGTCTAAATCAACTGTAGCAACAAAAGAAACCATCGAATTCGAAGGTGAAACTTATCCGTTGCTGAAGATTGAAATCTCTAACACTTCTCACCCGTTCTACACTGGTAAATCTACTTTGGTGGATACAGCTGGACGTGTTGATAAGTTCATGAGCCGCTACGGTGACCGTAAGAAGAAATAATTTAAATCTTTCTGTAAAGATGGGGAAAGGGTGTGTCAGATAGCTGACACACCCTTTCATTTTATCCAGCAAGGCATAGCGGCACGGAATAAAAGAATCTGGCTGCCCCTAAACATTTACGCCTCATGGTTGTTTAGTCATTTTAAGAAAAAAAATAGCACTTTAAAAAGGCAAACAACCATTGACTATGAAGAAAAAATATGGATTTCTGTTGGCAGTCCTCCTATTAGTGGGCTGCACCCCCTCTCCTGTGACGAATGAATCCGACATTCGACCGGTCAAGACAGCCACTGTAGCATCCAGGTCGCTCATCCGGAAAGATTTCTCCGGCATTGTGGAAGCTATCGAATATGTCACACTGGCTTTCCGGGTGGACGGACAAATCATCCGCCTGCCGGTCATCGAAGGAGAACGAGTGAAAAAAGGCCAACTGATTGCAGCCGTCGATCCGAGAGACATCGCCCTGCAATATGCCGCCGCACAAGCGGCTTATGAAACGGCTGCCGCACAACTGGAAAGAAACAAGCGGCTGCTGTCGCGACAGGCCATTTCCACACAAGAATATGAAATCAGCCGGGCCAGTTATCAAAAAGCCAAATCGGCCTACGAACTATCGGCCAACAATATGCGCGATACCCAGCTGACGGCCCCTTTCGACGGAACCATTGAGCAACGGCTGGTTGAAAATTACCAGCGGATTCATTCGGGTGAAGGGGTCGTACAGCTGGTCAACACCCGACAGCTGCGCATCAAATTCACTCTCCCGGATGCTTACCTCTATCTGCTGCAAGCCCAGAATCCTCGCTTTACCGTCAGTTTTGATGCTTTCAAAGGTCCGGCTTTCCATGCTAAGCTGGAGGAATACCTGGATATATCGACCGACGGAACCGGGATTCCGGTCAGCATCCTCATTGACGACCCCACATTCGACCGCAACCGCTACAAAGTGCAACCGGGATTTACCTGCAACATTCAGTTCAGCGCCGATATTGGCCCGCTGGTAGAGAACAAGTGGACCCTCATCCCTCTCAGTGCCCTATTCAGCGAAAGTGAAGGCAACCAAGAATATGTATGGGTGGTCAATAACCAAAAGGTGCACCGGCGCGAAGTGGAAGTGCAGGCTCCTACCGGAGAAGCCCAGGTGCTTATATCCAACGGATTGAAACCCGGAGAAAAGATTGTCATAGCCGGTGTGTATCAACTAATTGAAGGACAAACCATCAAAGAAATCGAACCATGAACTTAGCCAACTATTCACTGAACAATACGAAAATCATCTATTTCTTTTTGGCCGTGCTGCTTATCGGGGGCATCGCCGCTTTCGGCAAACTGGGCAAGAAGGAGGATGCTCCTTTCGTCATTAAAACCGCTGTCATCATGACCCGCTATCCGGGAGCAGATCCGGCTGAAGTGGAACGGCTGATTACGGAGCCTATCTCGCGGGAGATTCAGAGCATGAGCGGAGTGTATAAAATTGAATCGGAGTCGATGTATGGACTCTCCAAAATCACTTTCGAACTGCAGCCCTCGCTTGCAGCAAGCAGCATTCCGCAGAAATGGGACGAACTGCGCAGAAAAGTTTTGAATATACAACCGCAATTGCCCAGCGGTGCTTCTGTCCCTTCCGTTTCTGACGATTTTGGCGATGTGTTTGGTATCTACTACGGACTGACGGCCGATGACGGCTATTCGTACGAGGAACTGCGGGATTGGGCAGAACGCATCAAGACGCATGTGGTCACGGCCGACGGAGTGATGAAGGTGGCCTTGTTTGGCGAACAGACGGAGGTAATCAATATCTTTATTCCCACCAGCAAGCTGGTAGGAATGGGAATTACTCCCGACCAACTGAGCCAGCTGCTCCGGTCGCAAAACCAGCTTATCAATGCAGGTGAAATACAGGCTGACGAACAACGGCTCCGCATCTTGGCCGACGGCACCTATACAAGCGTGGAGGATATTCGCAATCAGGTTATCACCACGCGAAGCGGACAGGTTGCTTTGGGGGATATAGCAGTGGTGGAGAAAGGATACCTGAATCCGCCGGCTACCCTCATGCATGTCAACGGAAAACGTGCCATCGGAATCGGTATTTCTACCGACCCGCAACGGGATGTGGTGCAGACCGGAGAGAATGTGAAACGCAAACTCAACGAACTGCTTCCTCTGATGCCATTGGGACTGGAACTGCAAAGCCTGTATCTTGAGAATGAGATTGCACGTGAAGCCAACAACGGTTTCATCATCAATCTGATAGAATCGGTAGCCATCGTGATTGTCATCATCATGCTGGTCATGGGACTGCGGGCCGGTTGCCTCATCGGATCGTCGCTGGTGTTCTCAATCGGGGGTACGCTGCTTCTCATGTCGTTTTTCGGAGTGGGACTCAACCGCACGTCACTGGCCGGATTTATCATTGCCATGGGCATGCTCGTGGATAATGCCATTGTGGTGACAGACAATGCACAAATTGCCATGGCGCGGGGAATGGACCGGAGGAGGGCTTTGATAGACGGAGCCACGATTCCTCAATGGGGACTCTTGGGTGCTACGTTTATTGCCATCTGCTCGTTTCTCCCGCTCTATCTGGCTCCTTCATCGGTGGCCGAGATTGTGAAACCACTGTTTATCGTTCTCGCCATTTCATTGGGACTGAGCTGGATACTGGCGCTTACACAGACAACTACCTTCGGCAATTTCATCCTCAAGGCTCCCGACAGCCACAGGATTCAGGACCCTTTCGACAAGCCGTTCTACCACCGGTTTGCACGGATATTGCACCTGCTTATCCGCCACAAAAAAGGCACACTGGGCGGAGCCGCAACTTTGTTTGTGCTTTCGCTCGTCATCATGGGCATGATGCCGCAGAATTTCTTTCCGTCTTTGGACAAACCTTATTTCCGTTCCGATGTGTTTTATCCGGAAGGGTATGATATAAATGAGGTAGTGAAGCAAATGGAATCTGCAGAAAAGCACCTCAGCCAACTGCCGCAGGTGAAAACGGTGTCTGTCACGTTTGGAAGTACGCCGCTGCGCTACTACCTTGCTTCGACCTCTGTGGGACCGAAGCCCAACTTTGCCAACCTGCTGGTGGAACTGACCGACAGTAAGTATTCCCAAAGCTATGAAGAAGCGTTCGATACGTATATGAAAGCCAACTTTCCGGATGCCATAGCCCGCACCAGTTTGTTCAAGCTGTCGCCTGCCGTGGATGCTGCCATCGAAATCGGATTTATCGGTCCCAATCCTGATACGCTTATTTCGCTGACCAACCAGGCGCTGTCCATCATGCATCAGCATCCTGAGCTGATTCATATCCGCAATTCATGGGGAAACAAGGTGCCTGTATGGACACCGCTCTACAGTCCGGAACGCGCACAGCCGCTGAATGTGTCGCGCCAAAATATGGCGCAAAGCATTCAGATAGGCACCAGTGGCATGACGTTGGGAGAATACCGGGAGGGAGACCAGCAACTTCCCATCTTATTGAAGGACAATTCCATGGATTCCTTTCGCATCAATGACTTGCGCACCCTACCTGTGTTTGGAGGAAACCGGCAAGTCACTTGCCTGGAGCAGGTGGTATCGGGATTCGATTTCCAATACCGGTTTGCCAACGTGAAAGATTACAACCGGCAGCTGGTGATGATGGCTCAGTGTGACCCGCGGCGGGGCACCAATGCCATTGCAGCTTTCAACGAGGTGTGGAAGGAAGTGCAACAGAAGATTCAATTGCCCGAGGGCTATTCGATGAAGTATTTCGGCGAACAGGAGAGTCAGGTGGAATCGAACGAGGCATTGGCCAAGAACCTGCCGCTTACTTTCTTCCTGATGTTTGTCACTCTCCTGTTTCTCTTCCGCAGCTACCGGAAGCCATTGGTCATCCTGCTGATGCTGCCTCTGATTTTCATCGGCGTGGTATTGGGTTTGCTCCTGCTCCATAAATCGTTCGATTTCTTCTCCATCCTGGGACTGCTGGGACTCATCGGCATGAACATCAAAAATGCCATTGTACTGGTGGACCAGATTGATATAGAAACGGCGACAGGAAAAAATCCGCTGGAAGCCGTCATCAGTGCCACAACCAGCCGCATCGTACCGGTGGCAATGGCCTCGGGTACCACCATCTTAGGAATGTTTCCACTGCTGTTTGATGCCATGTTCGGAGGTATGGCTGCCACAATCATGGGAGGATTGCTGGTAGCCTCAGCCCTAACCCTGTTTGTGCTTCCAGTGGCCTACTGTGCATTGCTACGCATTCAAGGCCCTACCCTGCAACCGGCCAATCAACCGAATGAAGTAAAGAAAGGAAAAATATGAAAAAACAACTTATCGCCCTATCACTGCTATGTTGCTACCAGCACCTGACCGCCCAGCCAGCCTTCCTCAGCCGAGACAGTTATCGCGCAAAGGTGGAAGCTTACAGCCAGCTGCTGAAGCAACAGCGAGAAAAGACACAAGCCAGCCAGCTGGCTACTAAAATAGCTCACACCGGCTTTTTGCCGCAAATCAGCCTTCAGGCGGATGGAACACTGAATCTGAACGACTTGCGTGCATGGAACGAGCCGGTGGGCGAATATCGCAATCACACCTATCAGGGACAGTTCGTGGTGTCGCAGCCACTCTATAGCGGCGGCTCACTCCGCGCACAGCAACGGATGGCACAAGCCGATGAAAGACTGGAGAACTGTCAGGAGAAACTCACTCTTGACCAGCTTCATTTTCAAAGCGATGCGGTCTACTGGAATGCAGCGGCTTCTTTGGCTATGCTGCAAGCTGCTGACAATTATCAGCAGATAGTAAAAGAGCAATACCGGCTCACGCAGGACCGCTTCACTGATGGCATGATTGACCGTACCGACTTACTGCTGATTTCCACTCGCCTTAAAGAAGCAGAATTACAGTATATCAAAGCCCGTCAGAACCATACCTTAGCCTTGCAAAAACTGAACATACTCATGGGACATGAACCGGAGGCTGCGGTCGACAGCCTCACACGCATTGATGAGCCTGTGGTCTGTACGTCCTTTCTTCCTTTGCAGAACGTATTGGAGCGACGGGCCGACTTTCAGCGTACTGCCATAAACATAACTAAGAGCCAGGCACAGCGGAAAAATGCGCTCAGCCAGTTCAACCCGCAACTGTCGATGTATTTCAGCGGAGGATGGGCCACTGCCACTCCCAACTTGGGATACGATGTTTCGTTCAATCCCATCGTAGGCATCCATCTCTCAGTTCCCCTCTTCCAATGGGGAGCACGGTTGAAAACCAACCGCCGGCAGAAAGCACTCATCCAAATACAGAGACTGCAGCAAAGCTATGTGGCCGACGGCATCAAGGAAGAACTGGCAGAAGCACAGGTAGGCCTCGAAGAGACGGCTTGCCAGGTAAAGACGGCTACCGAGAACATGAAATTGGCAGAAGAGAGTCTGGACTTGATTTCATTTTCCTACACCGAAGGAAAAGCCAATATGGTGGACGTATTGTCTGCTCAAATTTCATGGACACAGGCCCGCACCAATCTGATCAATGCCTATCTGGCACAAAAAATGGCTGTGGCCCGCTACCAGCAAGTAATCAGTGAATAAACAAGACCCAATTTCTCTTTATCTCTTTATATAAAAAAGAAGGTGCCGGCAACCGAAGTTATCCGACACCTTCTTTCCGTTTCAAGGTATACGACACTTAAGCCAGGAACGAAATCAGCACACCGGCAGCTACTGCCGAACCGATAACTCCGGATATATTGCTCGCCATACAGTATTGCAATACATGATTTTTAGGGTCGTATTTCAATGCTATTTCATTGGCTACCCGACTGGCCATCGGCACAGCACTCAAGCCCGTGGCTCCGATAAGCGGATTGATTTTCTTTTTGGAAAACAGATTCACCAGTTTGACAAAGAAAATACCTCCGGCAATGGAAAGAGCAAATGCCAGGAAGCCGCCGACAACAATACCGATAGTGGTCCAGTTCAAGAAGGCTTCGGCTGTCATGGTAGCTCCTACCGACAGACCCAGGAAAATGGTTGCCGCATTCATGATGCTGTTGGATGCCGCATCAAACAGGCGGGAAGTGTTGGTTCCGATTTCCTTCACCAGGTTACCGAACATCAACATACCGATCAAAGGAACGGCACTGGGCACAAAGAGGGCCACCACCGTCGTCACTACGATAGGGAAAATAATCTTCAGCACACGGAGATTCTTGATTTCCGTCTTGGAAGGGTATTTTTTCTCCTGCTCTTTCATGTTGATGCTCAACTCCTTCTTGGAACAAAGCAATTTCACCACCAGCGGAATGATGACGGGTACCAGGGCCATATAGGAATAAGCCGCAATGGCAATCGGACCCAGCAGATGAGGAGCCAGCTTGATTGTCGTAAAGATAGCCGTCGGACCGTCTGCCCCACCGATTATACCTAAGGAAGCTGCCTCTTTGGGAGTAAAGCCCATCAGGATAGCCACCAGCAATACGGTAAAAATACCCAGCTGAGCCGCAGCACCGAAAATAGACAGGCGCAGGTTGCGCAGCATAGGCCCAAAGTCGGTCAACGCTCCTACTCCCATAAAGATGACAGGAGGAAGGAAGCCGGTCTTGATCAACATATAGTAAATGAAGTTCATCAATCCCAGTTCATGGGCGATATCATGCAAAGGCATCTCCCAGATGTTCTTTGCCACTCCATTGACCAGAATCATCCCGTTCTCATCTGCCTGAACGACCCCCATGTCTCCACCGGGAAAATTGGCCAGCAACACCCCGAATGCGATAGGAATCAGCAACAATGGCTCATACTGCTTCTTGATACCCAGATAGAGCAGGACGAACGCGATGGCATACATTATCAGAAACTGCGGTTCAGCCACTATATTGCTGAAAGCAGTCATATCATACAAATTCTCAAATATCTCGTTCATTATCCTATTCTCATTAATACATCATCTTCAGAAACAGCATCACCGGCATTGGCGCAGATTGCAGTCACCTTTCCGTCAAACTCTGCACAGATGGCATTGTAAGTTTTCATGGCTTCCACATAACACAGCACATCTCCTTTTTTCACAGCATCCCCTACCTTTAAAGGAGTTTCCTGCGCATTCTTCACCAGGAAGAATTTACCTTCCAGCGGAGAAAGCACTTCTTTTCCCTCACCGGCCGGAGCAGCCGTTTCCTGTGCAGCCGGAAGTTCTGCTTCTCCATAAGCCACTGTCACCCGGTACGACTGTCCGTCCACCTGCACAGTGAGTGTTTTCGGTTTCGCTTCTTCCGTAGGCGACTGGTCTTTTTCTGCCCGGCGCTTCGCTACATCTTCCAGGAAGTCGCTCTTGGCCTTTCCGCTCTTGTAAGCCTCATATTGAGCCGGGTGCATGGCATATTCAAACAATTCCTCGTCGTCCTCACCCAGTTCCCACTTGTTGTCTTTCATCAGCTTGCGGTACTTTTCGAGCGCATCAGGATAGTTATCCTGCGGATTGCCTTCGAAGAATTTACGTCCTTCCCGTTCGGCCTTTTCCACAATTTCAGGAGCCAACGGACCCGGCAGCCGTCCCGCTTTGCCCAAAATCATATCCCAGATATCATCGGCAATCATTCCCCAGCGTTCCTTTCCTTTTTCCATAGCCATCACATTCATCATGGCCAGGTTCTTGACATACTGGCTAAAGGGAGTGACCAATGGAGGATAACCTACGCGGGGCCACACATAGGCCACTTCATTGAACAGTTTAATCAACAGCTGATCCTGCGTCATGAAAGGCAAGTTATGCTTTGCCTTGTATTTATTGATGGATTCCAGGTTCGATTCCAAGTCGGCCATCAAGCTGCCCATCATACCGCCGGGCAGTCCGGGAGCAATCAGCAGTGAATTCATCAACCGGTTTTTCGGACTGATATACAGACCCAGGAAATCGTCCATAAAATCCTGAATGAGGCCGCGCACTTTCATGTAAGCCTCCATGTTGATTTCAGGCACCTGGAAACCCGCATCCTTCAGCATAGCCTGCACACTCAGCAAATCGGCATGGCCGGTACCCCACGAAAGCGGCTCCATACCCACATCGATATAGTCACAACCCGCTTCGCAGACAGCCAGAATGCTGGCCATATTGAAACCCGGTCCGGCATGACTGTGATATTGTACAGGAATCTCAGGATGCGCCGCCTTGATATTGGCGACGATTTTTCCCAACGACACCGGACGTCCGATACCGGCCATATCCTTGATACAAATCTCATCTGCCCCGAGCCGGATCAACTCCAAAGCCATCTGAGTGTAGTATTCCACTGTATGGATGGGCGAATGGGTGATGCACAACGAGCACTGTGAAATCATACCCGCTTCCTTGGCATACGTAATGGAAGGAGCAATGTTGCGCACATCATTCAGTCCGCAGAACGTGCGGGCGATATCCGTACCCTGTGCTTTCTTTACCTTATAAAACAAACGGCGCACGTCTGCCGGCACCGGGCTCATGCGGAGTCCGTTGAGTGCACGGTCGAGCATATGTGTCTGAATACCGGCTTCGTGAAACGGCTTAGTCCATTCACGCACCGCTTTATTGGGGTTTTCGCCAAACAATAGATTTACCTGTTCAAAACCACCACCATTGGTTTCCACACGGGCAAAACAGCCCATTTCCACAATGGCCGGTGCAACCTTTACCAGCTGGTCTACCCGGGGAACATATTTTCCGGCCGACTGCCACATATCCCGGAACACCAAACTAAATTTTATTTCTCTTTTCATACTATTATATTATTATGATCAAACTAACATCAGATTTTCTCCACTTTCGTGATTTTACCCTTACCTTGTGTAACCACATTCACGGCTGCCGCAATAGCTGCCATCACATTTCCGGGAATAGGGGCCGGTTCCGTTGCATGCTTCCGCACAGGCAGTTCTTCTTCGGGTGCATACTTGTTCACCAGCACAATGAGCAATTTGCCCAAGCCTATCACAATCAGCAAAATAAGAAATACAGTAGCCATGCCGACTACCATCAGCAAAAATGCCATTTCGATATTTTCCATATAACAAATTATTAGTAATTAAAGCTGTTCATTCAAAAAACGTCCGAAAATAGTATTTTTTAATTTAATAATGTATGAAAGAAGAGATAATAAAGATTAAAAGAAAAAATGTGCCGGGATAGAACCCCGACACACTTTTCTGATTCGTAACCTGCCTGAAACATACAGGCAGACGCTATGGTTATACCTATTAAAATTCTGAAGTAAAATGGAAACGGATATTCTTAAAGTCCATCTGTGCCATCTGCAGCACATAACCCGAATCGGCCAGAAAGACATCTCTTCCCTCACGGTCCTTGGCCATGTACTGGTATTTGCGCTTCTTGAAAGCCTCCAGTTCGGCCGGATCATCGCTTTCTACCCAGCAAGCCTTGTATAAGCTGACCGGCTCCCAACGACAAGAAGCATTGTATTCATTGAGCAGACGGTACTGAATAACCTCAAACTGCAACTGGCCCACAGTTCCGATAATTTTGCGGCCATTGAACTGATTGACAAACAGCTGAGCCACACCTTCGTCCATCAGCTGGTCGATACCCTTAGCCAACTGCTTCTGCTTCATCGGATCGGCATTTTCAATGTATTTGAACATTTCCGGAGAAAAACTGGGCAAGCCGCGGAAATGAAGCATTTCTCCCTCTGTCAGCGTATCGCCAATCTTGAATGTGCCGTTGTCGGGCAAACCGACGATATCACCTGCATAAGCCTCATCAATGGTCGTCTTGCGCTGAGCCATAAACTGCGTAGGCGACGAAAAGCGTATGGATTTGCCATGACGCACATGCAGATAAGGTGCATTACGCACAAACTTACCGGAACAGATTTTACAAAACGCCACACAGGAACGGTGGTTCGGGTCAATGTTCGCCGTAATCTTGAAGATAAAGCCTGTGAACTTCGGTTCTTCCGGCTTCACTTCTCTCTCCACCGCCTGCACCGCACGCGGACTCGGAGCTATTTCCACAAAGCAATTCAGCAGTTCCTGCACACCGAAGTTGTTTAATGCCGAACCGAAGAACACCGGTGCACAATCACCGGCCAGATACATCTCCTTATCAAATTCCGGATACACCCCTTCAATCAGCTCGAGGTCGCCGCGCAACTTTTCAGCCAGCGCCTGTCCGATCTGCTTATCCAGTTCATCCGTATGGATATCTACTTCCACCTTCTCCGTTACCACTTGCTTGGAAGGTTGATACAGGTCCAGTTTCTGTTCGTAGATATTATATACCCCCTTGAAACGGGCACCCTGCTCGATAGGCCACGACAGCGGACGGACCTGAATCATCAGTTCTTCTTCCAGCTCATCCAGCAAATCAAACGGATCCTTACCTTCGCGGTCCATCTTGTTGACAAAGATAATGACCGGCGTCTTACGCATCCTACACACTTCCATCAGCTTGCGTGTCTGCGTTTCCACACCTTTGGCACCGTCCACCACAATGATAACACTGTCTACAGCAGTCAGTGTGCGGTAAGTATCTTCTGCAAAATCCTGGTGACCCGGCGTATCAAGGATATTAATTTTATAGTCACGGTAATCAAACTCCATCACGGATGTAGTTACCGAAATACCACGCTGCTTCTCAATCTCCATCCAGTCGGATGTAGCCGTTTTTTTGATTTTATTACTCTTCACCGCACCGGCCACTTGAATCTGGCCACCGAAAAGAAGTAACTTTTCAGTCAAAGATGTCTTACCGGCATCCGGGTGGGCAATAATGGCGAAGGTTCGCCGTCTCAATATTTCTGTATTATCTGCCATAAGTCATTATAAGCTTTCAATGCATTTTTTCAAACTATCTTCCCAATGAGGAATCTCCATGCCAAAGGTACGTTTTATCTTCGTTTTGTCGAGCACCGAATAAGCGGGACGACTGGCCTTAGCCGGATATTCATCCGTATGCAATGGGGCCACGCTACAGGAAGTGATTCCTGCCATCCGATGAATGGCTTTCGTAAAATCATACCACGAGCACACCCCTTCGTTGCTAAAATGAAAAATTCCTCTGACAATTCCTTTATCTATAATGGTATAAATCGCCTCCGCCAAATCACGGGCATAGGTCGGTGTGCCAATCTGGTCGAACACCACCCCCAAATGTTCCCGTTCTTTGCCCAGACGAATCATCGTCTTCACAAAATTATTTCCAAAAGTGGAATAGAGCCATGCCGTTCGGATGACCATTGCCTTTTCGCAGGCATTCAACACAGCCATCTCACCTTCCAGTTTGGTAGCACCATACACCGAGAGAGGAGAAGGCTCACACCTTTCGGTATAAGGCAAATGCGCCTTACCATCGAACACAAAGTCGGTAGAGAGCTGAATCAATGCCGCCCCGTGTGCCTGAGCTGCCTGAGCCAACACACCCGGCGCTACCGCATTGAGCCGATGTGCCACATCGGGCTGCTCTTCGGCCCTGTCCACCGCTGTATAAGCAGCACAATTGACAATAAGTTCAATCTGATTATCGGCCACATAACTCCACACAGCATCAGAATCGCAAATATCCAGTTCCTGCACATCCGTAAAGCAATACGTATGCTGCGGATGCGCTTTCGCCAGCAGTTGCATTTCATTCCCCAGCTGTCCGTTGGCCCCTGTAACCAAAATTTTCATTTATTCATCCAGTTTTAATTCACCCTTACGGTCCATATCATAATAGTTGGCCAGCATAGACAAGAAACTCGCTATTGTTTCCATCGCCTTTGCCGTGCCTTCACTAATCGTTTTCTTCTGCAGACGGAGCAGCAACATCCCATACAATGCCTCAAAGCAGGTTTCCAGTTCGAGTTCCTCCTTTTTTCCGTTCCGGTTTCTCAACTCCACGATAAAGGGTAAAGCCTTGAAATAAGCAGCCGAATAAAAAGGAAATTTCGGAGAAGAAGACAAGAGAGCGTGCAGTTCAGTGAGTTTGATAATCACATTCTTATTGATCTGCAAATGTCCGGATGTGCGCACCCCTTCTTCATTCATCATTGTAATGAGATTTCCATACCACTCACGCATAGCAGGACGCTGTTCTTCGGGATAACGGGCAATCACCGTCGTTTCCATCTCTTCCAGTTCACAATGATTGGCACGGATGAGGTCTTCTTCCTGCCACATATAAATAAGGTATTCGGCAATATTCCGTTCTTTCAGTTGTTTAGCAATCTGATTCATAGCCTATATTAATAAATCGATTCTCCAAGCAAAGTGTAAATCAATCCGATCACCGACACCACAACGACAATACTGCCGATGACCCGGTTCAGTATCCAAATGCCCCGCAGGTTGAACTTCGTACGCACCTTATTGACAAAATAAGTGATACCCAACCACCAGCTCAGGGCTCCCAAAGCAATGGCTGCATAACCCGTTATTTCCTCAAACACCAACACCCCCGGCTGCACAAAAGCCAACCGGGCAAACAGACCGATAAACAGGAATATAATCAGCGGGTTGGAGAGTGTAACGAAGAAAGCGGTAATAAAATTATGAAAATAAGAACCTTTATTGGACGATGCCGGACGAATGGAACGCACCGGATTGCTCCGGAAAGTGTAAACACCAAAAAGAAGCAGCATGACACTACCCAACAACTGCAGATAGAATATATTCTTATTGATGTAATCGAAAACAAAACTCATCCCATAGCCGGTAAACAAAGCATAGGCTATGTCACTCAAAGAGGCCCCCAGGCCAGTTACAAATCCGTACCAGCGCCCTTTGTTCAATGTCCGCTGGATACACAACACCCCTACCGGACCGAGAGGTGCGGACACGACGATGCCAATAATAAAGCCCTTTACTATTATATCTAATATTGTTTCTATCTGAATCATGTTGCAAATATCGTACTTTTTTATGATAAGCGGAAAGACTCTTAACGTTTTTTCCAAGGAATCTGCTGAAAAGAAAAAAGACACTTGGCAAACATGAAAAGACAAAAAGGATTCTGCAAAAGATATTTATCCTGTTTTTTTTCTCCCCAACAACGAAATTGTTTATCTTTGCACCATAGAAAAAGAGAAGAGTTTCTCCAGCAGAAACTTCAATCGTAAAATCGCAAATCGTATAAATCGTAAATAGACAACATGATTCTTTTTTTCAGAACCCCTTCCAAGAGCGTGATTGCCGTAGAGAGCAACCATCAGCTCACACCCGACGAAAGTAATAAACTCTGTTGGCTTTTTGGCGAAGCCGTGATGGAAAGTGAAGAAAACCTGAAAGGCTGTTTCGTTGGCCCGCGCCGCGAAATGATTACTCCCTGGAGTACCAATGCCGTTGAAATCACCCAGAACATGGGTCTTGAAGGTATCTTCCGCATCGAAGAGTATTTCCCGGTGAAAGATGAAAACGCAGAATACGACCCGATGCTGCAACGCATGTACAAAGGACTCGACCAGGATGTGTTTACTACCAACCGCCAACCGGAGCCCATCCTCTACATTGAAGATTTGGAAGCCTACAACGAACAAGAAGGCTTGGCCCTTTCCAAAGAAGAAATGGATTATCTGAAGAAAGTGGAAAATGACCTTGGTCGTAAGTTGACCGACTCAGAAGTGTTCGGCTTCGCCCAAATCAACTCTGAACACTGTCGCCACAAAATCTTCGGTGGTACTTTCATCATCGACGGTGTAGAACAGGAATCTTCCCTGTTCCAAATGATCAAGAAGACTACACAGGAAAATCCCAATAAGATTATTTCAGCTTACAAGGACAACGTGGCCTTTGCTGAAGGACCGGTCGTTGAGCAGTTTGCTCCCGCTGACCACTCCAAACCCGATTATTTCCAGATCAAGGACATCAAGAGTGTGATTTCGCTGAAAGCAGAAACACACAACTTCCCCACGACAGTAGAGCCGTTCAACGGTGCATCTACGGGTACTGGCGGTGAAATCCGCGACCGTATGGGTGGTGGTAAGGGTTCATGGCCGATTGCAGGTACTGCCGTTTACATGACTTCATACCCCCGCACAGACGAAGGACGCGAATGGGAAAACATACTTCCGGTGCGCAAATGGCTGTATCAGACTCCGGAACAAATCCTGATCAAGGCATCCAACGGTGCTTCTGATTTCGGTAACAAGTTCGGTCAGCCGCTGATCTGCGGTTCGGTACTGACATTTGAACACGCTGAAAACAACGAAGTGTATGGCTACGACAAAGTCATCATGCTGGCCGGCGGTGTGGGCTACGGCACACAACGCGACTGCTTGAAGGGTGCTCCCGAAGCAGGCAACAAGGTGGTAGTCATTGGTGGTGACAACTACCGCATCGGATTGGGCGGCGGTTCTGTATCTTCAGTAGACACCGGACGCTACAGCAGCGGTATCGAGTTGAACGCTGTTCAACGTGCCAACGCTGAAATGCAGAAACGTGCCAACAACGTGGTTCGTGCTCTGTGTGAAGAAGAAGTGAACCCGGTAGTGTCTATCCACGACCACGGTTCAGCCGGACACGTAAACTGTCTGTCGGAATTGGTAGAAGAATGCGGTGGTTTGATTGACATGAGCAAACTGCCTATCGGCGACAAGACTTTGTCTGCCAAGGAAATCATCGCCAACGAGAGCCAGGAACGTATGGGATTGCTTATCAAAGAAGAAGCGATTGAACATGTGCGCAAGATTGCTGAACGTGAACGTGCCCCGATGTATGTGGTGGGCGAAACGACTGGCGATCACCGCTTTGCATTCCAGCAGGCAGACGGCGTTCGTCCGTTCGACTTGGCTGTAGAACAGATGTTCGGTTCTTCTCCGAAAACGTATATGGTAGACAAGACCGTAGAACGTCATTATGAAATGCCGAAATACGAATTGTCTCAATTGCATGAATACCTCACCAACGTATTGCAGCTGGAAGCTGTGGCTTGTAAAGACTGGTTGACCAACAAGGTAGACCGTTCGGTTACGGGTAAGGTAGCCCGTCAGCAATGTCAGGGCGAACTGCAGTTGCCGTTGAGCGACTGTGGTGTAGTGGCACTCGACTACCGCGGTGAGAAGGGTATCGCTACTTCTATCGGACACGCTCCGCAAGCCGCTTTGGCCGATCCGGCTGCCGGCTCTGTACTGGCCGTATCTGAAGCACTGACCAACCTGGTATGGGCTCCGCTGGCTGATGGTATGGACAGCATTTCTCTCTCTGCCAACTGGATGTGGCCGTGCCGCTCACAGGAAGGAGAAGATGCTCGCCTCTATACAGCTGTAAAATCACTGAGCGATTTCTGCTGCGCTTTGCAGATCAACGTACCTACCGGTAAGGACTCTCTGTCTATGACACAGAAATATCCGAACGGCGAAAAGGTGGTTTCTCCGGGTACAGTGATTGTGTCTGCCGGCGGTGAAGTATCCGACGTGAAGAAAGTGGTATCTCCTGTATTGGTAAATGAAGCCAAATCAACTCTTTATCATATTGACTTCAGCTTTGATGCATTGAAACTGGGCGGTTCTGCCTTTGCACAGTCTCTGGGTAAGGTAGGCGACGAGGTGCCTTGCGTGCAAGATCCGGAATACTTCCGTGATGCATTCCTGGCAGTTCAGGAACTCATCAACAAGGGTCTGATCCTGGCAGGACACGACATCTCGGCCGGCGGTATGATTACTACCTTGCTCGAAATGTGCTTTGCCAATGTAGAAGGCGGTCTGGAAATCAGCCTCGACAAGATGAAGGAAGAAGACATCGTGAAGATTCTGTTTGCTGAAAACCCGGGTATCGTTATCCAGGTAAGCGACAAGCACAAAGACGAAGTGAAGAAGATTCTGGAAGACGCCGGAGTGGGCTTCGTGAAGTTGGGTAAACCGACCGATGAACGTCACATTTTGGTATCGAAAAACGATGCGACTTACCAGTTCGGTATCGATTATATGCGTGATGTATGGTATTCTTCTTCTTACCTGCTCGACCGCAAGCAATCAATGAACGGCTGTGCGAAGAAGCGTTTTGAAAACTACAAGATGCAGCCGGTGGAATTTGCTTTCATGCCCGAATTTAAAGGCAAGCTTTCTCAGTATGGCATCAACCCCGACCGTCGCACTCCGAGCGGCATCCGTGCTGCCATCATCCGTGAGAAGGGTACAAACGGCGAACGTGAAATGGCTTACTCACTCTATCTGGCAGGCTTCGACGTGAAAGACGTTACCATGACCGACCTCATCAGCGGACGCGAAACACTGGAAGACATCAACATGATTGTGTACTGCGGTGGTTTCTCCAACTCTGACGTATTGGGTTCTGCCAAAGGATGGGCCGGCGGCTTCCTGTTCAACCCGAAAGCCAAAGAAGCACTCGACAAGTTCTATGCACGCGAAGACACCCTTTCACTGGGTATCTGTAACGGCTGCCAGCTGATGATGGAATTGGGCCTCATCAATCCGGAACACGAAAAGAAAGGCAAAATGTTGCACAATGACTCTCACAAGTTTGAGTCAACCTTTATCGGCCTGACTATCCCGACCAACCGCAGTGTGATGTTCGGTTCGCTGAGCGGAAGCAAGCTGGGTATCTGGGTGGCTCACGGAGAAGGTAAGTTCTCTCTGCCGTACGACGAAGACCAATACAATGTAGTGGCTAAGTACAGCTATGACGAATATCCGGGCAACCCGAACGGCTCCGACTACTCCATTGCCGGTATCGCCAGTGCCGACGGACGCCACCTGGCTATGATGCCCCACTTGGAACGTGCTATCTTCCCGTGGCAAAACGGTTACTATCCGGCTGACCGCAAGAACAGCGACCAAGTTACACCGTGGATGGAAGCCTTTGTCAACGCACGCAAATGGATTGAAGAAAAAACAAAATAACCATAAACATATAGGTTACAATGAAAAAAGGAGGAAAGCTGAGCTTTCCTCCTTTTTTCGTTATGCTTCTCTTTTCGGTTCGCTTAGCAACAGAGCCAATGCCACCTGTATGAAACACATTCTTACCACTTTTTCTCCGCAAACTAACACGCTGCAAAACAGAACTGCAAAACCAGCGACAAAATTTTGTCCTTTGAAAGATTCTTCTTACATTTGTGAAATAGGCCTTACCTAAACGAGATTAAATAACCGATAAAAGTCCAATGAATATGAAAAGATGGCTCTTTCTATTGCTTCTCTCTCCGCTATTGTGCATGGCACAGACTTACAAATACCTCGGAGTAGAACACGGATTAAGTAATAGACGAGTGTATTGTATCCAAAAAGACAAGACAGGCTATATGTGGTTCCTTACCAACGAAGGAATCGACCGCTACAACGGAAAGAACTTCAAGCATTATAAGTTGATGGACGGAGAGATTGAAGTCAATTCGCTGCTCAACCTCAACTGGCTCTACCTTGACTCCGAAGATATCTTGTGGGAAATCGGGAAAAAAGGAAAAATCTTCAAATACGATGAAGCCCACGATGAGTTCGACCTGGTATACAAACTTCCCATAGAGAATCTGTCCAACCAGCCCTCCTCTATCAGCTATGCATGGATGGACCAGAACCACCTGATCTGGCTCTGCAATGAAGAAACAATCTTCCTGTACGACACCGCCACGGGAGAAGTCACTTCTGTAAAGAACGAAATCAAGGAAGAAATTACAGACATCGCCCAAATAGATACCAACCATTATTTCATCGGCACAGACACGGGTATGCACTATGCCAAACTGGAGAATGAGAGGCTGCAGCTGATTAACTGCGACAAGCTGGAGAATCTGAAAATACAGGTGAGCGACTTGCACTACGACAGGAGAACCGGCCGGCTGTTTATCGGCACCTTTCTCCGCGGCATTTTTGTCTACGACCGGCAAATCAAGTCGGTAGTCCAGCCTCAAAGCAACCTGAAGGATATCAGCATCAACCGGTTTACCCCCCTGAACGAGAAAGAACTGCTGATTGCAACCGATGGAGGAGGAGTGTACAAAATAGATATCGAAACCTACCAGATGACTCCCCACATTTATGCCGACTTCAACAGCAACAACGGGATGAACGGAAACAGCATCAACGACATATACATCGATAATGAAGAGCGCATCTGGATTGCCAACTATCCCATCGGCATCACCATACAGGACAACCGCTACTCAAACTATCAATGGATCAAACACGCAATAGGCAACAAGCACTCGCTGGTCAACGACCAGGTAAATGCCATCATTGAAGACAAAGACGGCGATTTATGGTTTGCTACCAACAACGGAATCAGTTGCTATAACTCAAAGACGAAACAGTGGCGCTCTGCCATGAGTTCATTCGACAATTCATGGGACCAGAAGAGCCATATTTTCCTCACCATCTGCGAAGTGGCGCCCGGCATCATCTGGGCCGGAGGTTATTCTTCCGGCATCTACCAAATAGAGAAAAAGAGTTTCAAGGTGAGCTATTTCGTACCGCCTCTTTACAATCACACTCAGATGCGTCCCGACAAATACATCCGCGATATCCGATGCGATTCGCAAGGGTATATCTGGTCGGGAGGATTTTACAACTTAAAACGAATTCACCTGCCTACACAGGACGTGCGTCTTTATCCGGGCCTGAACTCCATCACAGCCATCTTGGAGAAAGACGAAAAGCACATGTGGATAGGCAGCGCTACCGGACTGTATCTGCTGGAAAAGGAATCCGGCAAATGGGAACGTATCAAGTTGCCGGTGGAATCGACCTACATCTATTCGCTCTACCAAGCCAAGAACGGATCGCTGTATATCGGCACAAGCGGCTCGGGCCTGCTGATATATGACGATTCAACCCACCTGTTTACTCATTACTACTCCGAAAACTGTGCCCTTATTTCCAACAGTATCTTCCACATTCTGTCGAATGAGGACAAAGAAATCATCATGGGCACCGAAGCGGGGCTGACCCGGTATTACCCGGACCGGAAGCTGTTTCACAACTGGACCGGCGACATGGGACTGACCACTACGCACTTCAATGCCCTCTCAGGTACGCTCCGGAAGAACGGACATTTCATTCTGGGCACATCCGATGGTGCTATTGAATTTGATAAAAATATGAAACTGCCCCAGCACTATGAATCAAAGATGCTGTTCAGTGACTTCAAAATTTTCTACCAGTCGGTGTATCCGGGCGATAAAGATTCACCGCTCAAAGAAAGCATCAATGACACCCGGCGGCTCGAACTGGATTACAATCAAAACAGTTTTTCGCTGCTGGTCTCTTCCATCAACTATGGCTATCCTTCCAACGTGCTCTACTCGTGGGAGCTGGAAGGTTTCTACGAAGGATGGAGCAAACCAAGCAATGAAAGTACCATCCGATACACCAACTTGGCACCGGGAAACTACACCCTGAAGATTCGGGCCATCTCCAAGGAAGACCAACGGGTCATTCTGGAAGAAAGATGCATTGATATCATCATAGCCCAGCCCTACTGGCTGAGCTATTGGGCCATTCTGCTCTATCTGATTCTGCTGTTCCTCATCGCAGCTGTCGTGCTCCGTATCCTCATTCTCCGGAAACAGCGAAAAATATCGGATGAGAAAATACGATTCTTCATCAATACGGCACACGACATCCGCACGCCGCTGACACTGATCAAAGCTCCGCTGGAAGAACTGAAAGAAAAAGAGACACTCACCACCGAAGGAGTGTCCAACATGAACACGGCTCTGCGCAATGTCAACTCACTGCTGTCGCTCACGACCAACCTTATCAATTTTGAAAGGACGGATGTATACTCGGCCGATTTGTACATTTCAGAGCAGGAACTGAACACCTTCATGAAAGAAATATGCAACACCTTCCAGCAATATGCCAACCTGAAGCATATCCACTTCACGTATCAGAGCAACTTCACTTACCTGAATGTGTGGTTCGACAAGGACAAGATGGAATCTATCTTTAAAAACGTGATTTCAAACGCACTGAAATATACACCGGAAAACGGTGAGGTGAAGGTGACAGCCACCGAGACGACCGACAGCTGGAGCGTGGAAGTGAAAGACACCGGCATCGGGATCCCTGCCAACGAACAGAAAAAGCTGTTCAAACTCCACTTCCGGGGCAGCAACGCCATCAACTCCAAAGTGACAGGCAGCGGCATCGGCTTAATGCTCGTATGGAAACTGGTGCGCCTACACAAAGGAAAAATCAACCTCACCAGTGTAGAGAATCAAGGATCTTCCCTGCAAATCACCTTCCCGAAGAAAAACAAACTGCACCGCAAGACTCATGTCATCATAGATACTCCAGAGCAGTTTATAGACACCGACAGCCATTTCCCGGAAAAATTACCCGAGAACGCTCCACTCCATCTACGGAAAGAAGGAAAGGGGAAACAACGGATACTGATTGTGGAAGACAACGATGAACTGAGAAGTTACCTGTCGAACACCTTGGCAAACGACTACATCGTACAGGTGTACTGCAACGGAAAAGAAGCACTGACCATTCTTCCTGAATACAAGCCCGACCTCCTCATTTCGGATATCATGATGCCGGAAATGAGAGGAGACGAACTGTGCAAGATTGTCAAGAACAACATTGAGACATCACATATCCCTATTATCTTGCTCACTGCACTCAACAACGAAAAAGACATCCTGTCGGGCCTTCATACCGGTGCCGATGAATACATCGTGAAACCGTTCAACATCAGCATACTGAAAGCCAACATTGCCAATTTGCTGGCCAACAGAGCACTGCTGCGCAGCAAATATGCCAATCTGGAATTGGGAGAAGAAGAGGAGGAGGACAAAGACCTTTGCATCAACTGCTCCCAGGATATAGACTGGAAATTTATCGCCAATGTAAAGAAACACGTAGAAGACAACCTGGATAATCCTTCCTTTACAGTAGATACCCTCTGCAGCCTGATGGGAATGAGCCGCACCAGTTTCTACAACAAACTCCGGGCACTTACCGACCAGGCACCCGGAGACTATATCCGCCTCATCCGTCTGAAGCATGCCGTGAAACTGCTGAAGGAAAATACGCACAGCATCACGGAGATTGCCGAAATGACCGGATTCAGCGATGCCAAATACTTCCGTGAAGTGTTCAAGAAATACTACAACGTAAGTCCGAGCCAATACATCAAAGAGAAAAAACAGTCATAAACAATAAAAAAGGACATGAACATCTACCTTGAATCATTTGGTATATTTTTTAAAATAGGTGCCTTCACCATTGGCGGCGGATACGCCATGGTGCCGCTCATCGAGAATGAGATAGTCACCAAACGGAAATGGATAGCCCAAGAAGATTTTGTCGATCTGCTGGCTATTGCCCAGTCATCACCCGGCATACTGGCTGTCAACATTTCCATCTTCATCGGCTACAAGCTGCGGGGCATCCGGGGAAGTCTGATCACCGCATTGGGCACCATCCTCCCCTCGTTTCTCATCATACTGGCTATTGCCTTGTTCTTTCATAACTTCAAAGACAACGCCACCGTGGAACGCATCTTCCGCGGCATCCGGCCCGGTGTGGTAGCACTGATTGCTGCCCCGACCTTCAAAATGGGACGATCGGCCAAGATCAATCGCTACAACATCTGGATTCCCGTTGCATCGGCACTGCTCATCTGGCTGTTGGGCTTCTCTCCTATCTGGATTATTGTAGCAGCCGGTGCAGGCGGCTTCTTATGGGGGAGATACCAAAGCCGGAAAAAGAATTCATAACCAGCCAAACTAAAACGAAAAAAACGACATAAAATGATTTATCTGCAGTTATTCTATACATTTTTCAAAATCGGCCTCTTCGGATTTGGAGGCGGTTATGCCATGCTCTCGCTGATACAGGGCGAAATGGTGTCACGCCACGGGTGGGTAAGCCCTCAGGAATTTACCGACATCGTAGCCATCAGCCAGATGACGCCCGGCCCCATCGGCATCAATGCAGCCACCTACGTGGGATTCACCTCAACCAACAGCATATGGGGTTCCTGCATCGCGACCTTTGCCGTTATCTTGCCCTCGTTCATCTTGATGCTCACCATCAGCAAATTCTTTCTCAAATACCAGAAACACCCTGTTGTGGAATCCGTTTTCAACGGATTGCGCCCGGCCGTAGTGGGTCTGTTGGCATCGGCAGCGCTGGTACTGATGAATCGGGAGAACTTCGGATCGCCAACCGAAGACACCTACTCATTTGTCATCAGCCTGCTCCTGTTTCTTGTCACCTTCATCGGTACATTCAAATACAAAGCCAACCCCATCCTGATGATTATCGGCTGCGGACTGGCTGGCTATTTACTTTATTAAAGATACAAGACAAGAATAAAGAACCTCCGCTTATAAAAGAAGCGAGACAGCCTGCTTGAAGTCCAACTTCACGCAGGCTGTCTCGCTACACTGAAAAGACAGCACCCTGGAACTGTCTTTATCAACCCAATTACAGTTTCACTGTCTTGCAGACCGATTTGGATTCATTGTGCAAACGGTCGAGCGCTGTCACAACATAACGGTATTTGGTCTTACCTGTTTCATAAGGAAGTTTATAGAACGGATGACGCGTAATGGCCACGATATGAGAAGGATCATCAATATCCACCTTTTCATTCTTGGCAAAACGATACACCACATAGCGCACAGCCTTATCCATCTCCGTCTTCGCTTTAGGAGCAGTCCAAAAGAGAATATATCCATCGTCGGTGAAAATTCGCTTCACCTTGCGCACCTTGCCCGGAGCCTTATCGTCCATGAAATCAAACACAGGCACCAAAGCCGGATACTTGTGATACTCCTTCACCAAAGCATCCCGATACATACCCCTGTTTTCCACCACAGCACCGGCATACCACTGGCAACTGCCGCCAATGGTCTGGTAAGCACGCTGCAACGCCATCTTACGGGGCAGCTGGTTGATCTTCGGATTCTTCGGATCGGCATGCTGAATGGTATTTACCACCGACTGGCCGATGAACAACGGACGATTCTCAGAATGAGTAGCCCACCATTTCACCAGTGTCTCATAGTCGGCTGCCTTATGACCGATCTGCCAGTACAGCTGCGGAATGTTATAGTCGATCCACCCTTCGCGAGCCCACAGCAACACATCGGCATACAAATCATCGTAGTTCTGCAATCCATTGGTGGCACTTCCCAGCGGGTCACTCTTCTGATTGCGGTAAATACCAAACGGACTGACACCGAACTTCACCCACGGCTTGATGGCCCGGATGGTCTGATGAATTTTCCTTATCAGCACATTCACATTGCTGCGGCGCCAGTCGGCCTTATTACTGAAACCTCCCCCATAACGGGCAAAACTTTCATCATCCGGAAAATCGAGTCCCTTCACAGGATAAGGGTAAAAATAATCATCCATATGAATAGCATCCACATCGTAACGGGAAACGATATCGCTCACTACACGGCAAATAAACTCGCGGCTTTCGGGAAGAGCAGGATCAAAGAAAAGCTGGTCGCCGTAAGTAACAAACCACTCGGGGTGCTGATGATAGATATGTTCGGGAGCCAGCTGGTTTTTCAGCGATGTCTTCACCCTGTACGGATTGATCCATGCATGAAACTCCATGTTTCTCTTCTGACATTCTTCAATCATGAATTGCATCGGATCCCACATCGGAGAAGGAACCTGTCCTTGCGTGCCCGTCAGAAAACGGCTCCAAGGCTCACACTGAGAAGCATACAGCGCATCTGCTTCGGGACGCACCTGAAAAATGATGGCATTGATGCCAGCTCCTTGAAGAGAATTCAGCTGACTGACTAAAATTTGTTTCAAACGTTCGGTGGGAATACCCTTGAACTGACTGTTGACAGTCTGTATCCAGGCTGCACGAAATTCACGCTTCGGATAGCGGTTGGCCGATGTTACTTGTGCCATAACGCCGGTGAATAAGCTAAGAGCGGCAAGTAAAAGATAGTGTCTCAGTTTCATAATGGTTTAATTCAAAATAATGTGACGCAAAGATAATATAAACTCCCGATAAAATCGCTAACTTTGCCGACTACCATAATACAAGGAGTATTTTATGTCAGAAAACAAATTTATTTCGATTAAAGGAGCACGGGTAAATAACCTCAAAAATATTGATGTGGACATACCACGTAACAAACTAGTGGTGATTACCGGCTTATCGGGCTCCGGAAAATCTTCTCTTGCTTTTGACACGCTATATGCAGAAGGACAGCGGCGCTATGTGGAAAGCCTCAGCAGCTATGCCCGCCAGTTTCTTGGCAGAATGAGCAAACCGGAATGTGACTTTATCAAAGGCATCCCGCCTGCTATTGCCATTGAGCAGAAGGTGAACAGCCGCAACCCTCGTTCTACGGTAGGCACTTCCACCGAAATCTACGAATACCTGCGACTGCTCTATGCCCGAGTGGGCAAAACATTCAGTCCCGTGAGCGGTGAGGAGGTGAAAAAACACTCCACCGAAGACATTGTAAACTGCATGCTTTCTTATCCTGAAGGCACACGCTATACAGTACTCACCCCTATCCGGCTGCGCGATGACCGCACCTTGGAAGAACAGTTGGAAATGGATCTCAAACAGGGGTTCAACCGCTTGGAGGTGAACGGACAAATGAAGCGTATCGATGAATATACCCCTTCGAAAGAAGACGAAGTCTACTTGCTGGTAGACCGCATGACTGTGTCCACCACAAAGGATGCCATCAGCCGACTGACCGACTCGGCAGAAACGGCTATGTACGAAGGAGACGGCACCTGCATGCTGCGATTTTACCCTGCCGACGGCAGCACCCCGCTACACACGTTCAGTACCAAATTTGAAGCCGACGGCATCACGTTTGAAGAACCTACCGACCAGATGTTTTCGTTCAACTCCCCCATCGGAGCCTGTCCGATGTGTGAAGGATTCGGTAAAGTGATGGGAATCGATGAGCACCTGGTAGTACCCGATCGTTCGCTATCGGTGTACGAAGGAGCCATCGTCTGCTGGAGAGGAGAAAAGATGGGCGAATGGAAAGAAGAACTGATTCATAATGCCGACAAATTCAACTTCCCGATATTTACTCCCTACTACGAACTGACGGACGAACAGCGCCGCCTGTTATGGGAAGGCAACGAATACTTCCATGGCATCAACCGGTTCTTTAAGATGCTGGAGGAAAACCAATACAAAATTCAATACCGCGTGATGCTGGCACGCTACAGGGGCAAAACGCTTTGTCCGAAATGCCACGGTACCCGCCTGAAACCCGAAGCAGGCTATGTGCGGGTGGGAGGAAAAAATATTTCCGAACTGGTGGATCTGCCCATCACTGAACTGAAACGGTTCTTTGACGGATTACACCTCAACGAACACGACAGCAACGTGGCCCGACGCATTCTGCTGGAAATCAACAGCCGCATCCGTTTCCTGATGGATGTGGGCTTGGGTTATCTCACGCTCAACCGACTCAGCAACTCGCTTTCGGGTGGTGAGAGTCAGCGCATCAACCTGGCCACTTCACTAGGAAGTAGTCTGGTAGGCAGTTTGTATATTCTCGATGAACCGAGCATCGGACTGCACAGCCGTGACACCGACCGGCTGATTCATGTGCTCAGACAACTGCAGCAGTTGGGCAATACGGTCGTAGTAGTGGAACACGACGAGGAAATTATCCGTGCAGCCGACTACATCATTGACATCGGCCCCAACGCCGGACGTCTGGGCGGTGAAGTGGTGTATCACGGAGACATGAAAGACCTGCAAAAGGGAAGCAACAGCCACACCGTGCGCTACCTCCTCGGAGAGGAAGAAATACCCGTGCCTGCTCATCGCCGGCCGTGGAACAACTACATTGAGCTGAAAGGAGCCCGCGAAAACAACTTGAAAGGAGTGAATGTGCGTTTTCCGCTGAATGTGATGACCGTAGTGACAGGAGTCTCAGGCTCGGGAAAAAGTACACTGGTGAGAGATATCTTCTACCGCGCTCTGAAGCGGGAACTGGATGAATGCAGTGACCGCCCAGGTGAGTTTTCATCTATCAGCGGAAGCCTGCGCGACCTGCGCAATGTGGAGTTTGTAGATCAAAACCCCATAGGCAAGTCATCCCGCTCCAATCCGGTGACGTACATCAAAGCCTATGATGAAATACGCAAGCTATGGGCCGAACAGCCGCTGGCCAAACAGCTGGGCTATAAAGCAGGCTTCTTCAGTTTCAACAGTGAAGGAGGACGCTGTGAAGAATGTAAGGGAGAAGGTACCATCACAGTGGAGATGCAGTTTATGGCCGACTTGGTGCTGGAGTGTGAGTCATGCCATGGCAAACGATTCAAGCAAGACACGCTGGAAGTGAAATTCCATGACAAGAACATTTATGACGTGCTGGAAATGACGGTCAATCAAGCCATCGAATTCTTTACCGAGCATGGCCAGAAGAAAATTGTGAAGAAACTGCTTCCGCTACAGGATGTGGGATTGGGATATATCAAGCTAGGACAATCGTCGTCTACCCTCTCGGGAGGTGAAAACCAGCGGGTGAAACTGGCCTACTACCTGAGTCAGGAAAAAGCCGACCCGACCCTGTTCATCTTTGACGAACCTACGACAGGGCTGCATTTCCATGACATCCGCAAACTGCTGGATGCCTTTGATGCACTGATCCGAAGGGGCCACAGCATCGTGATTATCGAGCACAACATGGATGTGATAAAATGTGCCGACTACATCATCGACCTGGGTCCGGAAGGCGGCGACAAGGGAGGAAACATTGTGGCCACAGGCACTCCGGAAGAAGTAGCTGCCTGTGCAGCCAGCTACACCGGACAATTTCTTCAGGAAAAACTATAGAAAAGGAAACAAGAAGCAGAAATGCCCTCTTAAAAGAGTTCACCCCTGCCACAGCAAACTGTAGCAGGGGTGAGCTCTTTTATGGAGTGTATGGAAATCTCCACGCCGAACCTGGATTAGAAATAAAAACCGAATCCTATTTTGATACCAAAACGAGAATTGTCGGAATCATCGAAACGCCATTTATAATAAATGGCCGGTTCAATGGTGACCGTACGGGATAAGAAGTAAGCATAACCGGCTTCAATCCCCAACCCCCAGTCGTTGTTGTGTGCTCCGCCTTTCAAACGGATGCGGTCCCAGTCAAAACCAGCGCCCAGATAAATTCCGGTGGAATTGAAATAGCAACGTGCTCCGGTACCAATAGTATAACGGTCCACCGGTTCTGACCAGTCAGCTTGAGCATTAACCATCAAAGCAAATCCGTCGGCAAGGAAAGTACCTACCTGAGCACCAATTCCAAATTTGGCATCGTCGTTCTTGCTATAAGAAAAATCCAACCCGGTGACAGAAGGATTCAAAATCATGGTACCTTTTTCAAACTGTGCCTTCGCAGCGAACGAAACTGTCAGAAGGCAAAGAAACAATACTAATTTCTTCATAAATTTACTTTTTTAAGTGAATAGAATCTTCGTCTTTTTTGCGTTGCTCACGTAATTGTTCTTTTTTTCTGAGCACCAGCCAAAGAAGTAGCACAATTACATACGAACCAGCTACAGTCACCACTTTCTCGGTCTGCCCAATCTCCGTGTTACGCGGCAACAAATAGGCCGCCGTCACAGATACATAAATAAGGAATGCCAACGCAACTCCTGTCGATTTTTTTATTTTCATCCTATATTGCTATTTTCTGTTTTTCCTATCCCGATTATCCATGAAGCTCTTTCCCTCAGACAGAACTCAGTGAGGAAGCAGATGGATTCTTAGTGTGTTGTTTTTTAGATTGGCAAATGTAACATAATCTCCTGAAACGACCCAACAATACCGACACTTTTACTAACTTTGCAGAGATTTAAAACAATATATTAAGCAGATGCGTCAATTTCTTTTCACTCTTTTACTTCTGTGGAGCACGTTCCCGCTGTCAGCACAACCCAAACAGGAAGTCCGTGCAGCATGGGTAACCTCCCTGTATGGTCTGGACTGGCCCCAGACACGAGCCGTCAATGCCCAAACCATCCGCAAGCAGAAAGAGGAACTGATAGCTATTCTTGACAAGTTAAAAGCGGCCCACTTCAACACAGTATTGTTTCAAGCCCGCACCCGGGGGGATGCTCTCTATCCGTCATCCATCGAGCCGTTCAATGTCATCCTTACAGGAACTACCGGAAAAAATCCCGGCTACGACCCGCTCGCCTTTGCTATCGAAGAATGCCACAAAAGAGGAATGGAATGTCATGCCTGGATGGTGACCATCCCCTTGGGCAACAGAAAGCATGTTGCATCACTCGGCAACCGCTCTGTCACCAAACGGAAGGAAAAAATATGCATCCGCTATAAGAACGAGTATTTTCTGAACCCCGGTCATCCGGAAACAAAAAAATACCTGATGAGCCTTGTAGACGAAATCGTACGCCGCTATGACATCGACGGTGTGCATTTCGATTACCTCCGCTATCCCGAACACGCTTTTCGCTTTCCCGACGAATACGATTTCCGACGATACGGCAAAGGACGCACACTCAACCAATGGAGACGAGACAACATTACAGAGATAGCCCGCTATTTATACAAAGGCGTAAAAAACATCAAGCCATGGGTCAAAGTGAGCGCCTGCCCGGTAGGAAAATATCGCGACACATCCCGCTATCCGTCGCGGGGATGGAACGCATACCACACCGTGCATCAAGATCCGCAAGGGTGGTTAGGCGAAGGCATTGTGGATCAGCTCTACCCGATGATGTATTTTCAGGGAAACAGTTTCTACCCGTTTGCACTCGACTGGCAGGAACAAAGCAACGGACGGCACATCATCCCCGGACTGGGCATTTATTTCCTCCATCCGGACGAAGGGAAATGGACGCGCGACGAAATAGACCGCCAGATGTACTTCCTCCGTCACCACGGATTGGCCGGCGAAGCCTTCTACCGGGTGAAGTACTTGATGGAAAATACCCAGGGGGTATATGACGAACTCTGCCACACGTTTTATACCTGCCCGGCGCTACAGCCATCTATGCCGTGGCTGGACAGTGTTGCTCCCTCAGCTCCCAAGAACTTAAAGAAAACCCTGATCCGTTCGGGCTATGCGGAACTGACCTGGCAGGCTGCTACCGACAACGACAGCCGCAATGCACCGATGTATGTGATCTATGCTTCAGATGAATATCCGGTAGATACAAGTCGCCCCGAGAATATCGTGGCACAACGCATCACAGCTACCCGCTTTCTCTATGCTCCCCTTCTTCCCTGGAATGCGAGGAAATATGTAGCCGTAACAGCTATCGACCGCTATGGGAACGAAAGTGAAGCCGTGCAGGAGGAGCTGACAAACACATCCGCTCCGGCTTATTCTTCTGTACATGCAAGCAGTGCCCAAGCCCAGTAACTGCTTTTTTTATGTACGGGCACCAAAGGCAGATAACCCGAAATAATTTTACCCTCTCTGACCACGAGCGGATAAGTTTCGGACCACTGCCGGTGTTTCTGCAGCACTGCTCCTTCTGACGGATTGTAATCGATACCGAAACTGCCGGACGAACCGGGATGTACATAGCGATCGCAGAACACACGAGACAACACCCCCATGTTCATACGCAAATTGATTTCCACACAAGGATGAATACGATATGACTCCCCATCGGCAGAGCTGAACCGGCACACCATCATATCCACTCCCAGATAACCTTTATAAAAAGCACCGATACGCTCGGAAAGCAACAATGACAACCGGCGTTGCAATGCTGTCAGCACTTCCAAAGGCACATACTGACATAAATACCGGCAGATAGCTTCATTGGTAAACAGTCTGTTGCCCTCGTACATGCCACTCCGCCCCGTACGAAACAGAGAATAACCGGCAAAGGTGACACCTTCCTTCCCGTCCGACCAGAACTCCATGGCAAAGTCTGCTATCCTATTATATATAGGTTCACCTATCACCCCTCCCTGCGTAGCCGCAACCCGGGCACACCAACCCGAAATGGAAGGAGTGAGCACCCCCTTACACCAGTTCAGTCCCTTGCCGCTTCCCGAAAGCGGAGCCTTCAGCAAACAGCTTTCATGTGACTCCACAAACCGCTGCCATTCATCAGGAGTCTGCAAATAATACGACTCGCCACACAGCAAATTCTCCCCCCGTAGCAACGAAAGGACTTCCACCGCCTGCAACCGATGAGAATGAATGCGATAAAGAGCCAATTCTGCCGCTGAAGGCAGACAACTCTCTTCCACTCCTGCAGCAAGCAGACGCCTGCACAAGGACTTGTCCCACCCCCAAGGATGAATTTCCTTTATAGAAGTAGTAGCCAGTTCCGGCTCCGTCAACAAACCGACACCAACCCCCAGCAGTCCGTTCATCCGGTGCAAAAAATCCAGGTTGTAGGCCGAAGGAGCCAACACACAACTGCCTTCTTCCGCATACCACATCGGAAGCAAAGCCAATTCCTCAGCCATCCGCCGGGCAGAAGCCGGTGCCATGTAGTTTTCTTCCCCGCTGGCCAAAGCCAAATCGTGTTCGGGATTAAAGAGATAAAGTGTTTGGGATACCATCAAAATCTGTTTGTTTCAAGTTTCGGAATGTAAATATAGACAAGAAACTACTAAGAATCTCTTCCGCGCAAGAAAAAGCATCGCAAAAGTACAATTTTGTCATGTCTACTTTGCAAATCATAAAAAAAAACGTATATTTGCCACCGAAAAATGAAGTATCGAAATGGAATCATTCTACCGCACACATGCCTATTTGGTTGAACATACCAATGCCCCCGTTCGCCGCGATCTCATGGATGAGATTGACTGGAACGACCGCTTGATTGGTATCAAAGGGACTCGCGGTGTTGGAAAGACTACTTTTCTTCTGCAATATGCCAAAGAGAAATTCGGGACCGACCGTTCCTGCCTGTTCATCAACATGAACAATTTCTATTTCTCAGGACACAGCATCGTAGACTTTGCCTACGAATTTCAGAAACGAGGCGGCAAGGTACTGCTCATCGACCAAGTGTTCAAGTATCCGGAATGGAGCAAAGAACTCCGCATGTGCTACGACCGCTTTCCATCTCTAAAAATTGTCTTTACCGGCTCCTCTGTCATGCGGCTGAAGGAAGAAAATCTGGAACTGCGCGACATTGTAAAGAGTTATAACCTTCGGGGATTTTCCTTCCGCGAATTCCTCAACCTGCAGACAGGTATGAAATTCCGCTCCTACAGCTTGGAAGAAATTCTGCACTCTCATGAACAAATTGCCAAAGGCGTATTGTCGAAGGTACGGCCACTGGATTACTTCCAGGACTATCTACACCATGGATTTTACCCCTTTTTCCTCGAAAAACGCAATTTTTCCGAGAATTTGCTGAAGACAATGAACATGATGGTAGAAGTAGATATCCTGCTTCTGAAACAAATCGAACTTAAATATCTTTCAAAAATAAAAAAATTACTATATTTGCTCGCGGTCGACGGTCCGAAGGCTCCCAACGTAAGTCAACTGGCCAGCGACATACAGACATCTCGGGCAACGGTCATGAACTACATTAAGTATCTGGCAGATGCACGCCTCATTAATCTGGTCTATCCCAAAGGAGAAGAATTCCCGAAGAAGCCGTCCAAGATAATGATGCACAACTCCAACCTGATGTACTCCATTTATCCGGTCAAGGTGGAAGAACAAGATGTACTCGACACTTTCTTTGCAAACACTCTATGGAAAGACCATAAACTGCACAAAGGGGACAAGAACCTATCTTTTATAGTAGACGAGGTCATGCCATTCAAAATTTGCCTGGAAGGGGCCAAAATAAAGAACAATCCCAATGTGACCTATGCATTGCATAAAGCTGAGATAGGCCGAGGCAACCAGATACCATTGTGGATGTTCGGTTTTTTATATTGAAAATAAATGACTTTTTTACTTAAATATTAATTTAGTTATGACTAAACAGAAGAAATTTATCACTTGTGATGGTAACCAAGCTGCTGCACATATCTCGTATATGTTCTCAGAAGTAGCTGCTATCTACCCCATCACCCCTTCTTCTACAATGGCTGAATATGTAGACGAATGGGCTGCCGCAGGACGTAAAAACATCTTCGGCGAAACAGTATTAGTACAAGAAATGCAATCAGAAGCCGGTGCTGCAGGTGCTGTTCACGGTTCTTTGCAAGCTGGTGCATTGACTACTACTTACACTGCTTCTCAGGGTCTGTTGCTGATGATTCCGAACATGTACAAGATTGCAGGTGAATTCTTGCCTTGCGTATTCCACGTATCTGCTCGTACATTGGCTTCTCACGCATTGTGTATCTTCGGTGACCACCAAGACGTTATGTCTACTCGCCAGACAGGTTTCGCTATGCTGGCTGAAGGTTCTGTACAGGAAGTTATGGACTTGGCAGGTGTGGCTCACTTGGCTACTATCAAGAGCCGCGTACCATTCGTCAACTTCTTCGACGGTTTCCGTACTTCTCACGAAATCCAAAAGATTGAAATGTTGGAAAACGAAGACCTCGCTCCGCTGATTGATCAGGAAGCTTTGGCTGAATTCCGTGCCCGTGCACTGAATCCGATGAATCCGGTAGCTCGTGGTATGGCTGAAAACCCCGACCACTTCTTCCAACACCGTGAATCTTGCAACAACTTCTATGAAGCTGTTCCTGCTATCGTAGAAGAATATATGAACGAAATTTCTAAGATCACAGGCCGCAAATACGGTTTGTTCGATTACTATGGTGCTGAAGATGCAGAACGTGTCATCATTGCTATGGGTTCTGTAACTGAAGCTGCTCGTGAAGCTATCGACTACTTGACTGCTCAAGGTGAAAAAGTGGGTATGGTGGCTGTTCACTTGTATCGTCCGTTCTCTGCAAAACACTTCTTGGCTGCTGTTCCTAAGACTGCTAAGACAATTGCTGTATTGGACCGTACAAAAGAACCGGGTGCTAACGGCGAACCTCTGTACCTCGATGTTAAAGACTGCTTCTACGGCGTAGAAAATGCTCCGGTTATCGTAGGTGGCCGCTATGGTTTGGGTTCTAAGGATACTACTCCTGCTCAGATTTTGGCTGTTTACAAGAACTTGGCTCTGCCTACTCCGAAGAACCAATTTACTATCGGTATCGTAGACGACGTTACTTTCACTTCTCTTCCTCAAGAAGAAGAAATCGCATTGGGCGGTGAAGGTATGTTCGAAGCTAAATTCTACGGTCTGGGTGCTGACGGTACTGTAGGTGCTAACAAGAACTCTGTAAAAATCATCGGTGAAAATACCGACAAACACTGTCAGGCATACTTCTCTTACGACTCTAAGAAGTCTGGTGGTTTCACTTGTTCTCACTTGCGTTTCGGTGATACTCCGATCCGTTCTACTTACTTGGTGAACACTCCGAACTTCGTAGCTTGCCACGTTCAGGCTTACTTGCACATGTACGACGTGACTCGCGGTTTGCGTAAGAACGGTTCTTTCTTGCTGAACACTATCTGGGAAGGCGAAGAACTGGCTAAGAACTTGCCAAACAAGGTGAAGAAATACTTCGCACAAAACAATATCACTGTTTACTATATCAACGCAACTCAGATTGCTCAGGAAATCGGTTTGGGCAACCGTACCAACACCATCCTTCAATCTGCATTCTTCCGCATCACAGGCGTTATTCCTGTAGACTTGGCTGTTGAACAAATGAAGAAGTTCATCGTGAAGTCTTACGGTAAGAAGGGTGAAGACGTAGTGAACAAGAACTACGCTGCTGTAGACCGCGGTGGTGAATACAAACAACTGGCTGTTGATCCGGCATGGGCTAACCTCGAAGTAGAAGCTGCTGCTGAAAACAACGATCCTGCTTTCATCAACGAAGTGGTTCGTCCGATCAATGCACAAGACGGCGACTTGCTACCGGTATCTGCATTCAAGGGCATCGAAGACGGTACATGGCACCAAGGTACAGCTAAATTCGAAAAACGTGGTGTAGCTGCATTCGTTCCTGAATGGAATCCTGAAAACTGTATCCAGTGTAACAAGTGTGCTTACGTTTGTCCTCACGCTGCTATCCGTCCGTTCGTTCTCGACGCTGAAGAACAGAAGGGTGCAAACTTCACTCAACTGAAGGCTGTAGGTAAGGCATTCGACGGCATGACATTCCGTATGCAAGTAGACGTTATGGACTGCTTGGGTTGCGGTAACTGTGTGGATGTATGTCCGGGCAATCCGAAGAAGGGTGGCAAGGCTCTGACTATGAAGCACCTCGAAAGCCAATTGGCTGAAGCAGACAACTGGACTTACTGCGTAGAAAACGTGAAGACTAAACAACACTTAGTTGACATCAAAGCTAACGTGAAGAATTCTCAGTTTGCTACTCCGCTGTTCGAGTTCTCTGGTGCTTGCTCTGGTTGTGGTGAAACTCCGTACGTGAAACTGATTTCTCAGTTGTTCGGTGACCGCGAAATGGTAGCCAACGCTACAGGATGTTCTTCTATCTACTCTGGTTCTGTACCTTCTACTCCGTACACAAAGAACGAAAAGGGTCATGGTCCGGCTTGGGCTAACTCTCTGTTCGAAGACTTCTGTGAATTCGGTTTGGGTATGGAATTGGCCAACGAAAAAATGCGTGCACGCATTGCTAAGGCTATGAGCGAAGCTATCGCTGCTGAAGGTACTCCGGCTGAATACAAAGAAGTATTCCAAGCTTGGTTGGACAACTGCCTCGATGCTGACAAGACAAAAGAACTGGCTGAACAAATCATCCCGATGGTTGAAGCTGCTGCCGACAAGTGCGAATGCTGCAAGACAATCGCAGATTTGAAACAGTTCCTGGTTAAACGTAGCCAATGGATCATCGGTGGTGACGGTGCTTCTTACGATATCGGTTATGGTGGTCTCGACCACGTTATCGCTTCTGGTAAGGACGTTAACATCCTGGTATTGGATACTGAAGTTTACTCTAACACAGGTGGTCAGTCTTCTAAGGCTACTCCGGTGGGTGCAATCGCTAAATTTGCTGCTTCTGGTAAGCGTGTTCGTAAGAAAGACCTCGGTTTGATGGCTACAACATACGGTTACGTATACGTTGCTCAAATCGCTATGGGTGCTGACCAGGCTCAGACACTGAAAGCATTGCGTGAAGCTGAAGCTTATCCTGGACCATCATTGATTATTGCTTATGCTCCATGTATCAACCACGGTTTGAAGGCTGGTATGGGTAAGAGCCAGGCTGAGGAAGAAAAGGCTGTTAAGTGCGGTTACTGGCACTTGTGGCGTTACAACCCGGCTTTGGAAGCAGAAGGCAAGAATCCGTTCACTTTGGACAGCAAAGAACCGGATTGGACAGGCTTCAAAGACTTCTTGAAGGGTGAAGTTCGTTACGCATCTGTAATGAAACAATATCCTGCAGAAGCAGAACAATTGTTCCAGGCTGCTGAGGACAACGCTAAATGGCGCTACAATAGCTACAAGCGTTTGGCTAAAGAAAACTGGGGTTCGGAAGTTGAATAATCAATGAACGACAACATATGAAAATAGGGTGCTCACAGAGCACCCTATTTTTTTAATCCTTCACTGAAAAACGATAGCAAAGGCAGAAAAAAAAGACCCGTTTTATGCATACACAACTCAACCTGCCTGCCTAATTTTGAAAAAATCACCGAATCGAAGTTAATCTATGTTATTAAACATAGGAAAATTCTTGGATAATTTGCAGATTCCGCCAAAGTACGTACCTTTGCATTGTGTTTTTCATAGTATTAGATTTAAGGTTAACAAAGGTTGGAGCAAGGCGTTGCTCCTTTTTTTTTACCCATACCCCATCTCAAGTATGCAGAAAGCTATTCCAATACAAAAACAACCGACTGCTTCACAGGAGCCCAATCAAAAATAAACCGTGCATGTGACGTTGCATTTCTCACACACATATGAGAACGTGGTGTAGTTCCCAGCGACGGACTGTATTCTATCTGATTCTTATTCGGAGCATTGACCGGTACTCCATGAATATAAGCCCCATTGGTAAACCGGCTGGCATAAGGAGCAAATCCTCCCAACTCTTTAGATCCGTCTTTCAAATAAATCATCTTCGCTTTCTTTTCCTGCAACACAAACATACCCAGCGGAGTAGGCTGTGCATAAGGAGGAAGCCGTCTGCCGGTCGTGGCCGGATTCATGCTGCGCACCAGCCATCTACCTTTATCCACGCGTTCCAATGCAGCCGTGTTTTGATTGTGCCGGTCCACAAAAACTGCATGATGAAAAACAACACTGTCTCCCAACACACTGACATAGCGGGAAGGAACCAGCCACTCGTCCTTCCGCTTTACCGGCTGTACCCTCACAAAAGTAGAGCCTTCAGCCAAAAGACGGACCAGTTCACCGTCGCGCGCATAGCAGACAGGAACCAGTGTATCGGCCGGATGATAGAGTGGCACGGACTGATAGCGCTCCACCCCCAACGTATCTGCCACACGCCCATACGAATTCCTACGGAAACTCCTCACCAACGGTGCTTCCCCGTTCCGGTTCTTGTAATTCTGCAAAACAGCCCAACAGACCGAATCCAACTGTATGTTCTCCAAGAAAGCCAACCGCTCTTTGATTTTATCCCATTGAAAATAACGTGTCGTATCTTTATAAGGATAACTATCCGCAAGCGTATAACGGTCGTAAAGAAGTTCCTTAGCCAGCAACACATCATCCCCCGTAAGCAACCTGACTTCTGGGGCGGACTGAACTTCAGCGAGCGTATCAGCCAGCACACTGTCTGCCACCGGCACCTCAGCAGAAAGCGGCACACCGCTACTATGCGGCGTACAAGAGCAGAAGACAGCCAACAGCATCCCTAAAGCAAACGTATTCATCCTCATATCAAATTCGATTGTATTTATTGATAATCTACTAAGATACAACATTTAGCCCAGCAGGCATACTCTTTTCATGAAAAACTCACACCGGCGATACAAAAAAGAGCAATACAGCCCATGTTTTGTCACTCGAATTCATTTTTCAGTCATTTTGTCAGTCTGCATCTGCCAAAGTAACCTCAAACTGCTTTGGCACAGTTTTCGCTATAAGATAAGTGCCGGCTTCCAAAAAGCAAAGGCAACTAAATAACAGAAAATGTATAATTAAAAATATAAAAAGACTATGAACATTAAACCATTAGCAGACAGAGTACTGATTCTCCCTGCACCAGCTGAAGAAAAAACAATTGGTGGTATCATTATCCCGGATACAGCTAAAGAAAAACCGTTGAAAGGTGAAGTGGTAGCTGTAGGACAAGGTACAAAAGACGAAGAAATGGTATTGAACGTAGGTGATACTGTTCTTTATGGTAAATATGCCGGTACTGAACTTGACGTAGAAGGTACAAAATACTTGATTATGCGTCAAAGCGATGTTCTCGCTGTTTTGGGTTAATAACAATAGTGTTGAATTTTAAATGTTGAAAGAAAATGGCTAAAGAAATATTATTCAATATCGATGCTCGTGATCAGTTGAAAAAAGGTGTAGATGCATTGGCTAATGCAGTGAAAGTAACCCTGGGTCCTAAAGGCCGTAATGTGATCATTGAAAAGAAATTTGGTGCTCCCCACATCACAAAAGACGGTGTGACAGTAGCCAAAGAAATCGAGCTAGCTGATGCTTACCAAAATACAGGTGCACAATTGGTAAAAGAAGTGGCTTCCAAGACTGGCGATGATGCAGGTGACGGAACAACAACAGCCACTGTTTTGGCACAAGCTATCGTAGCAGAAGGTTTGAAGAATGTGACTGCAGGTGCAAGCCCGATGGATATCAAACGCGGTATCGACAAGGCAGTTGCCAAAGTTGTAGAATCAATCAAGAATCAGGCAGAAACGGTAGGTGACAACTATGACAAGATTGAACAGGTTGGTACAGTTTCAGCCAACAACGACCCGGTTATCGGTAAGTTGATTGCTGATGCGATGCGCAAAGTATCTAAGGACGGTGTAATCACTATCGAAGAAGCGAAAGGTACAGACACTACTATCGGTGTAGTAGAAGGTATGCAGTTCGACCGTGGTTACTTGTCAGCTTATTTTGTAACCAATACAGAAAAGATGGAATGTGAGATGGAGAAACCTTACATTCTGATTTACGACAAGAAGATTTCCAACCTGAAAGATTTCTTGCCTATCCTTGAACCGGCTGTTCAGACAGGTCGTCCGTTGCTGGTTATCGCAGAAGACGTAGACAGCGAAGCACTGACTACCTTGGTAGTAAACCGTCTGCGTTCTCAGTTGAAGATCTGTGCAGTGAAAGCTCCGGGCTTCGGTGACCGCCGCAAAGAAATGTTGGAAGACATTGCCGTACTGACAGGTGGTGTAGTAATCAGCGAAGAAAAAGGCTTGAAACTGGAACAGGCTACAATCGAAATGCTGGGTACAGCCGACAAGGTAACTGTATCTAAAGACAATACAACCATTGTCAACGGTGCAGGCAATAAAGAATATATCAAGGAACGCTGCGAACAGATCAAGGCTCAAATCGCTGCTACGAAGTCCGACTACGACCGCGAAAAACTGCAAGAACGTCTGGCTAAGTTGTCAGGTGGTGTAGCTGTGCTCTATGTAGGTGCTGCTTCAGAAGTAGAGATGAAGGAAAAGAAAGACCGTGTAGACGACGCTTTGCGTGCTACCCGTGCAGCGATCGAAGAAGGTATCGTACCGGGCGGTGGTGTAACTTACATCCGTGCCATCGAATCATTGGAAGGCTTGAAGGGTGACAATGCCGACGAAACAACAGGTATTGAAATCATCAAGCGTGCTATCGAAGAACCGCTTCGCCAGATTGTAGCCAATGCTGGTAAAGAAGGAGCCGTTGTCGTACAGAAAGTACGTGAAGGCAAAGGTGACTTCGGTTACAATGCTCGCATGGATGTATACGAAAACCTGCACGCTGCCGGTGTGGTAGACCCTGCCAAGGTAACTCGTGTAGCATTGGAAAATGCCGCTTCTATTGCCGGCATGTTCCTGACTACTGAATGTGTGATTGTTGAAAAGAAAGAAGACAAGCCTGAAATGCCAATGGGCGCTCCCGGAATGGGAGGCATGGGCGGAATGATGTAATTCCAGTCTGCTTTCAATCAAACATAGATTATTACTTTTCAAAAGCCGCTCTCCCCTGGAAAGCGGCTTTTTTATTCCGGACCCTTAATACTTGCTAAATGAGCTGTCAAAACAGCAGTTGGCTTGTTAATGGTCTGGACAGATTAGATGAACATTTAAATAAATAGCATATGGCCTATATAGATTATTACAAAATTCTTGGAGTAGACAAAGGTGCTTCACAAGATGATATCAAAAAGGCTTTTCGTAAGTTGGCCCGGAAATATCATCCTGACCTGAATCCCAACGACCCAAGTGCAAAAGAGAAGTTTCAGGAAATCAATGAAGCCAATGAGGTATTAAGTGATCCGGAGAAACGAAAAAAGTATGACGAATATGGAGAGCATTGGAAGCATGCGGATGAATTTGAAGCACAGAAACGCGCCCAACAGGCCGGCGGTTTCGGCGGATTCGGCAACGGCCAGGAATTCACAGACGGAAACGGAACATACTGGTACAGTGCCGACGGTGAGGGATTCAGTGGTGCAAGTGCCGACGGATTCTCAGACTTCTTCGAACAAATGTTCGGACGCCGCAGAAGCGGTGGCCAGCAGGCGGGATTCCGCGGACAGGATTTTCATGCAGAACTGCACCTCACACTCCGCGAAGCGGCCCAAACCCACAAACAGGTGCTGAATGTCAACGACAAGCAGGTGCGCATCACAATCCCTGCCGGTGTGGCCGACGGACAAGTGATCAAATTAAAAGGATATGGTGCAGCAGGCGTCAATGGCGGTCCGGCCGGTGACTTATACATCACCTTCGTCATTGCCGAAGACACCACCTTCAAACGCTTGGGTGATGACTTATATGTGGATGCCGAAATCGACCTTTACTCAGCTGTATTGGGCGGAGAGAAAATCATAGACACCCTAAACGGTAAGGTGAGACTGAAGATAAAACCGGAAACGCAAAACGGCACGAAAGTACGTTTGAAGGGAAAAGGATTCCCGGTTTACAAAGAAGACGGCCAATTCGGAGATCTGATTGTGACCTATTCAGTGAAAATACCCACCGGGCTGAATGACAGGCAAAAAGAACTCTTCCGTCAATTACAGAGTATGAACTAAAAAATTGTGTACTATGCAGACCGAATTTATCATTGTCAGTGAATACTGCCACAAATGTCATGTCGAGCCTTCTTTCATCGAACTGCTGGAAGAAGGAGGACTCATCAACATCCGTACGGAAGGCAAACAGCACTACCTGCTTGTTTCCGAACTGCCTGCCATTGAACGCTACAGCCGGCTGTATTACGACTTAGCCATCAATATGGAAGGGATTGATGTGATTCATCATTTGCTCGAACGCATGGAATCGATGCAACAGGAAATCAATACACTCCGGAAAGAACTGCTTATCTACCGAAGATAAAAGAAAGGCTTCCTGCTATCAACCAAACAAACAGCTTCCAAGCTCGCTTTGCTAAGAATTCGAGGGTGTGTCAAAACTCCATTTTTTAGGAAATTATGACACACCCTCAAATTGTATCAGCGAAATGAACAGACAACATTACTATGCTCTAACCGAGATAAGTGCATATCTCTTCCAGATAACGCTGGTCGGTCGTATCGAAAGCGTCCAGCTGGTCACTGTCGATATCCAATACACCCACCACTGCCCCGTCACGCAGAAGAGGCACCACAATTTCCGACTTGGAAAGAGAACTGCAGGCAATATGTCCGGGAAACTGCTCCACATCAGGAACAATCAACGTACGAGCCTCCTTCCAGGCCGTACCACAGACACCTTTTCCCAAACGGATACGGGTACACGCAATGGGACCTTGAAAAGGGCCCAATACCAGTTCCTTGTCTTTCACCAGGTAAAAACCGACCCAAAAGAACTGAAACGTCTCTTTCAGTGCCGCTGCCGTATTGGCCAGATTGGCAACCCAATCGGTTTCGCCGCTCACCAACGAATGCAGTTGAGGAAGAAGTTCCTGGTACTTAGCTTCTTTACTTTCCCCATGAATCGATAAATGCTCTGCCATAAATGATAGAGAAATAAAATAGTAAATAGATAAAAAAGAGGATGCATAACACATCCTCTTTTAGCTTAATATTAGTTTCGTTTTTGGGATATCCAGATGAACAAGAACAGTCCAGCCGGAATTTCAAAAAACATTATTTGCGATAATTAACAAGACTTTCTTTATCAAATTTACGGATAAAGTTGAAATGCTTTTCAATTTCACTTTCTGCATAGTTCACATACACTTCAGCAGAGCGGCTGAACATCTCAGGTGCACGGGTAGCATCCTGAATAATCAGGTGAGACATCACACACACAGCAGCCATCTCATACAAACGGCGAGCCACGAAGTCGAGCAATTCCTGATCTTGCGCTTCCTTCACAGCATTGGTCACCGCTTCAAACTTACGGGTCATTTCCTTCACCCGGTTCAAGAGCGGTTCCATCGCTTCGCTGCACGGCACCAATTCGTAATCATGCAACGTAGCAGCATACGAACCATTGGTCACATAACGGATCGCAGCTACCGTCTGCAACTGAGTCGTTCCTTCATAAATACTGGTAATGCGGGCATCGCGATAAATACGCTGGCACGCATATTCCATCATGAAGCCGGAACCGCCATGAATCTGGATACAATCGTATGCATTCTGGTTGGCATATTCAGAGTTCATACCCTTGGCCAACGGAGTAAAGCTATCAGCCAACTTCGCATATTTCTTCTGCTCCTGACGTTCTTCCGGAGTCAGCTTGCGTTCACGGGCAATGTCATCCAAAGCCTTGTAGATATCCACGTAACGCGCAGTCTGATACAGCAGTGCACGTCCGGCATCCAGTTTCGCCTTCATGATAGCCAGCATATCATATACTGCCGGGAACTCGATAATCGCCTTGCCAAACTGCTTACGGTCTTTGGCATAAGCCAATCCCTCGTTGTAGGCAGCCTGACTCAGCCCCACCGACTGAGCAGCAATACCCAGACGAGCCCCGTTCATCAAAGCCATTACATATTTAATCAAACCCAGTTTGCGGTCGCCACACAGTTCACACTTCGCATTCTTGTACACCAGTTCACAAGTAGGAGAACCGTGAATACCCAGTTTGTTTTCGATACGGCGCACATTCACACCCCCATCACGCTTATCATAGATAAACATAGACAAACCGCGGCCATCCTTGGTACCCTCTTCCGAGCGGGCCAGCACCAGATGCAAGTCAGCATCCCCGTTGGTGATAAAACGCTTCACGCCGTTCAAACGCCAGCAATTGTTTTCCTCGTCGAAAGAAGCCTTCAGCATCACACTCTGCAAATCAGAACCCGCATCCGGTTCAGTCAAGTCCATAGACATCGTTTCTCCGGCGCAGATACGCGGAATAAAACGGCTGTGCTGGTCCTCATTACCGAATTCATACAATGTTTCGATACAATCCTGCAACGACCAGATATTGCCGAATCCGGCATCTGCCGCAGCCACAATTTCTGCACACATCGTATACGGAGTAATAGGGAAATTCAGTCCGCCAAAACGGCGAGGCATCGTCATCCCATTCAAACCGGCCTTCACCATGGCATCAAGATTCTGTTTCGTGCCAGAAGCATACTCCACGCGACCGTTTGCACAATGAGGACCTTCCTCATCCACTCCTTCCGCATTGTTGGCAATAATCTCACCGGTAATTTCGCCGGTAATTTCGAGCACCTTATCATAAGAATCCATGGCATCCGCATAATCCTGCGGTGCATAGTCATACTCTTCTTTATCCTTATATCCGCGTTCTTTCAGTTCGCAGATACGTTCCATCATCGGATTGTTCAAGTGATACTTGAGTTCCGGTATTTCTGTATAGAAATTTGACATAGTATTTCTTTTTTATTTGCTGTGTGATTTATAGTATTTAATCATCTTCGGAATGACTTCCTCCACGGTGCCGTTGATTACATAATCGGCAATGGTATTGATAGGAGCATTCTCATCGTTGTTGATAGAGATGATGATACCGCTTTCCTGCATACCGGCAATGTGTTGGATTTGTCCGGAGATACCACAGGCAATATAAAGTTTCGGGCGAACCGTCACACCCGTCTGACCAATCTGACGGTCGTGGTCGGCAAAACCGGCATCCACAGCCGCACGGCTGGCACCCACTTCAGCGTGAAGTTCTTTCGCCAGGTCGAACAGCATATCAAAGCCCTCTTTGCTTCCCATGCCATAACCGCCGGCAATCACAATCGGCGCCCCCTTCAGGTTATGTTTAGCTTTCTCCACATGACGGTCGATCACCTTCACCACATAGTCAGTTTCAGGCACATACTTCGCCACATCATGATTCACCACTTCTCCCTGATAATTCTCATCAAAGATTTCTTTTTTCATCACACCCTCACGAACCGTAGCCATCTGCGGACGGTGTTCAGGGTTCACAATCGTAGCTACGATGTTACCGCCGAAAGCCGGACGGATCTGATAGAGCAAGTTCTCATACGTCTTACCCTCTTTCTTATCTTCGTGATTACCGATTTCAAGCGCAGTACAATCCGCTGTCAATCCGCTGGTCAGTGCAGAAGAAACGCGCGGTCCCAAGTCGCGGCCGATGACGGTAGCCCCCATCAGGCAGATCTGCGGTTTTTCCTCCTTAAACAGATTAATCAAAATGGAAGAATGAGGAAGCGAAGTATAAGGGAACAACCCCGGAGCATCAAATACATGCAGTTTGTCCACGCCATACGGCAGCACCTGCTTCTCAATGCCAGCCAGTTTGTTTCCGGCAGCAATTGCTTCCAGTTGGCAACCCAACTGATTGGCCAGTTTCCGGCCCTTGGTCAAGAGTTCGAGGCTGACATCGGCAATCGAAGTGCCCTCAATCTCCAAATATACAAATACGTTATTCATGTTTTTCTGTTTTTAGTTTTCAGTCACAGGCAATGGATGCTTGCAACCCGATAAATTATCCGATGGTGTGGTTGGCAAGCAGTTCCACAATCAGATCTTCTACATCCTTATCACTACCGGTAAGCGTTTTGCTCTCCTTGGCTTGGAAAGAAATATTCTCGATCGTCTTCACCTTCGTAGGCGAACCACTCAAGCCACACTGAGCCAAATCGCCGTCCACATCGGCTACGCTCCATTCCACAATATTCAAGTAAGGATATTTTTCATACAGATGCGCATAAGGCAATTCGCCTCCCTCCTTCGTGAGAGCCGCCTTTTCCTGTCCGCCCAGAGCCCGTTTATACTTCTGCACCAGTTTGGCATTGCGGGGACGGCAAGGAGCCGCAGAACCATTGACAGTAATCACAATCGGAAGCGGTCCTTCCACCGTTTCCACTCCACCGTCGATATGACGTTTCACCTTGATTCGGCCATCAGCCACTTCCAAGATTTCTTCTGCATATGTAATCTGAGTCAGTCCCAGTTTTTCTGCCACCTGCGGACCCACCTGAGCCGTATCACCGTCGATAGCCTGGCGGCCCCCCAGAATAATGTCATACTCGCCGATTTTGCGGATGGCAGTGGCCAGCGCATACGAAGTAGCCAACGTATCAGCACCGGCAAAAGCACGGTCGGTCAGCAAATAACCGTTGTCTGCTCCACGGAAAAGTCCTTCACGAATAACCTCGGCTGCGCGGCCCGGTCCCATCGTCAGAATGGTTACGGTAGAGCCAGGATGCGCATCCTTCAACCGAAGTGCTTGCTCAAGAGCATTCAGGTCTTCGGGATTGAAGATGGCAGGGAGTGCCGCACGGTTGATTGTTCCGTCGGCTTTCATGGCATCTTTCCCCACATTGCGTGTGTCGGGTACTTGTTTTGCCAATACAACAATTTTCAAACTCATGTTATTAGTTTTAGTATTAGTATTTTTTTCTAAATTAGTAGCCGTTAGTCAAGTAGTAATCTCTTGCTATCCAAACCATCCGGTTAACTATCAGCCTGCAAATTTAGTCAAACGCTTCGTTCTGACAAGGAAACCAACTAAAAAATGCACAACTTTAAGATTTTTGAGCAAAAGCCGGCTCCGCTATAAAAAGAAAAACCCCCGCTACAACCACTTGTAGCGAGGGCCCATCCATACTTCATCGTAAAAATTAACAATACATATTCACGATAGCTTCATACAATTCCTGCTTGCCGCTGGTCTGTTTCGGTTCGCCCACTTCCTTACCATAAGCCACCAGTTCTTCCAGCGTCATCTTACCGTCTTCAAAATCCTTACCCTTTCCGCTATCAAAAGAAGCATAGCGGTCGGCCAGCATCTGCTTGTAAGGAGATTCCTCCAGCAAGCGGGCAGCACTTTCCAACGCGCGAGCCATCACATCCATACCGGCGATGTGCGCAATGAAAATATCTTCCAGATCGGTAGAGTTACGGCGAGTCTTCGCATCAAAGTTCGTACCGCCGTTACCAAATCCGCCGTTACGGATAATCTGCATCATTGCCTGCGTCAGTTCAAAGTTGTCGATAGGGAACTGGTCGGTATCCCATCCGTTCTGAGCATCCCCGCGGTTGGCATCGATAGAACCCAGCATACCGTTGTCCACAGCCACCGCCAGTTCATGTTCAAACGTATGACCCGCCAAAGTAGCGTGGTTCACCTCAATATTCACCTTGAAATCCTTCTCCAGCCCATGAGCTTTCAGGAAGCCGATTACGGTTTCCGTATCCACGTCATACTGATGCTTAGTAGGCTCCATCGGTTTCGGTTCAATCAAGAACGTACCTGTGAAACCCTTGCTACGTGCATAGTCGCGAGCCATCTTCAGCATCTGAGCCAAGTGTTCCTTTTCCCGCTTCTGGTCGGTGTTCAGCAACGACATATACCCTTCACGTCCGCCCCAGAACACATAATTGGAACCACCCAGTTCGATGGTAGCATCAATCGCATTCTTGATTTGAACCGCTGCACGTGCCACCACATCGAAATCAGGATTCGTAGCCGCACCGTTCATATAGCGAGCATGACCAAACACATTGGCCGTACCCCACAGCAACTTGATACCCGTTTCCGCCTGTTTCTGCTTCGCATACGCCACGATTTCCTTCAGGTTTGCTTCATATTCTTCAATCGTATCAGCCTCATCACACAAGTCCACATCATGGAAACAGTAATACTCAATGCCGATTTTCTGCATAAATTCAAATCCGGCATCCATCTTATCCTTAGCAGCCTGCACTCTGTCGGCACTCACCTTCCAAGGGAATTGCTTCGTACCGCCGCCAAACTGATCGGCACCTTCCGCACAAAGCGTGTGCCACCAAGCCATCGAAAACTTCAGCCAATCCTTCATCTTCTTTCCCATAATCACCTTTTCAGGATCATAATAACGGAAAGCCATCGGATTTCTACTTTCTTTACCTTCAAATTTAATCTTTCCTATACCAGGAAAATACTCTTTTGTTGCCATAGCAGTCAATTTAACAAGTTATACTTTTTTTAATATGTTATACATTTCCAGTCATTCACATACTCTTATCTACACTGGTCGGCCATCGATTTTTCCAGACGATGCTTCCAGCGTTCATATGCCTCCAGATACTCAGCTTTCTTCGCCAAGTTGGGCTCTATCACATCCAGTTTTTCCAGCGTAGCAAATGCCTCGTTGTGATCCTTATAGATACCGGCGCCCATGCCTGCTCCTTTGGCAGCACCCACCGAGCCATCCGTGTCATACAGTTCGATCACAGCCCCCGTAACACCGGCCAACGTATCACGGAAAATCGGACTCAAGAACATATTGGCATGTCCGGCGTGAATCTTCTGCACCGGAATCCCCATGCCCTCCATCACGTCAATGCCATATTTGAATGAAAAGACAATACCTTCCTGAGCGGCACGCAAGATGTGCTGCTTACCATGCAAGTTGAAGTTCACTCCCCGGATAGAGCAGTTAATCTCACTGTTCTCCAGCATCCGTTCCGCCCCGTTGCCAAAAGGAAGAATGCTCACTCCGGCACTGCCGATAGGCGCTTTGGCCGCCAGCACATTCATTTCATCATAAGAAATCCCTTCGGGAGCAATGATCCGTTTTGCCCATGAGTTCAGAATACCCGTACCATTGATACAGAGCAACACCCCAAGCCGTGTTTGTTCCGCCGTATGATTGACATGGGCAAACGTATTCACGCGGCTTTTCGGATCATAATTCACCGAACCGTTCACCCCATACACCACCCCGCTGGTGCCCGCCGTCGAAGCAATCTCGCCCGGATTAAACACATTCAGCGAAAGCGCATTGTTGGGTTGGTCGCCGGCCCGATACGTAATCGGCGTTCCCACCTTCAATCCCAGTTCACGGGCTGCAGCTTCATTCACAAGCCCCTGTTCAGCAAAAGTGGGACGGATTTCCGGAATGAGAGCCGCATCCAAACCATAATAATCCATCAGGAAATCAGCCACCCGGTTGTTCTTGAAATCCCAGAACATTCCTTCCGAAAGGCCGGAAACCGTTGTACAAGCCACACCGCTCAAGCGCATGGCAATATAATCGCCCGGCAGCATCACCTTATCGATACGCTCATAAATATCCGGTTCATTGGCTTTGACCCATGCCAGTTTCGAAGCCGTAAAATTGCCCGGTGAATTGAGCAGATGCGACAAGCACCGCTCCTCACCCAATGTGCGGAAAGCCTGCTCCCCATAAGGCACAGCCCTTGAGTCACACCAGATAATAGCCGGACGGAGCACCTGTTGCTGTTTGTCCACACACACCAGTCCGTGCATCTGATAAGAAATACCGATGGCTTTGATTTCTCCGCCGCTCACGCCACTCTCCTTGAGAACAGCCTGCGTAGCCAGTTTCAGATTTTCCCACCAGCTGGCCGGATCCTGTTCTGCCCACCCTTGACGGACAGCAATGATAGGAGCTTCCGTTTTCGGGAAGAAAGCCGACGACACACATTTTCCACTTTCAGCATTCACGAGGCTTGCCTTCACCGACGAACTGCCTATATCATAACCTAATAGAAACATAGTATTTTGATTTTATTGAATAGTTACTTTCTTATTTTATTGTAAACCTTCTTTTCGAAGCGATAAAAACGGGCCGCCCGATGCGAAACCCCTTCCTGCTTTTCATCCAACGGAACCACATATTCCATCTGAGCCATTTTTTTGTGGAAGTTGCGCACATCAATACGCTTTTCATACACCAGTTCATAAAGCACACGCAACTGCGCAGCCGTAAACTTACGCGGAAGGAGTTCAAACAAAGCCGACGGATTGATTTCCACATACTGCCGGATATAACTCAACGCCTCCTTAATAATCAGATTATGGTCGAACGCCAAATCGGCAATATCCTCCATAGCCACCCAAGAAGCCTGACACTCGTCCAGGTTGCGGTTCAATGCCCGGTCTATCTTCACCAACGACAAATAAGCAATGGTCACAATCCGCTCCACTTTGGCCCGCTGCGCCCGTTCCAGCCAATGTACATCCTTCGGATTCTTCGTACGGTTTTTCGAACCGAATGCTTTAAACTGCACCAGATTCACATTCTTCAGACCCGTCAGCTCATGAAGCACACGCTGGGCAGCCTCATCCAGGTCTTCATCCATATAAATCAAGCTGCCGGGCAACTTCATGTCATGGAACACCTCACCTTCCTCCTCACCCATCCGCTTCACCAACAAAACTTTCAGCTGCACACCGTCGAAACCAATCACCACACAATCCACCGAAATGTGGTTATTGGCCAATGGAGGGAATGTATCTTTCATCGTTTTAAATTAATAATGGTTCATGAATGTTGCAAAGGTAAAACTCATTTTTCAAATATACAACAATAAAATACACTTTATATACATGTTATAAAGCACTATTCTTCAACAAAATAAATATCATACATACAACAATAAGCAAACGTCCTGTTATCATACATCATACAATATAGAGAAACGAGAGAGAAAAAACGAAAAAACACGGCAAGGATACCGCAAAAAAAGAGCGGCAACAGCGTAGTCAGCCCACGCGTTACCGCTCTTCTATATATCAATTAAAAAGCCAGTTCTGCCAAAGGCAGCAAAAGCGTTTTTATCTCAGACCCAATTTCTTGGCGATTTCCTTCGGAAGCGCATCTTTGTGCACCAGGATATTCATCGTCTTGTAAGCCACAAAAGCCTTAGAAGCATACCAGATACCGCTGTACTGGCCAGCACCCCCCCAAGAGTTCTTCACCATGAAGTATTCCTTGCCAGTCTGATCCTTAGCGATACCGTAGATCAGCATACCATGGTCATCAGTTGTTTCCCAGTTATCGTATGCCACCTGGCGCATTTCCTGTGTGATATCCATTTCAGGGAAAGGTTTTGTATAGCTTTCTCTGTACTTGTCAGCCTTTGTCAAGCCAGTCCAGCGAGCCATATCCGAACCAGACAATTCCGATTCCTTGTTGATATCGGGCACCACAGCAACACCGTCGCGAGAGAAACCTCTTTCGCTCACGTCGCTACCCCATGCAAACGTATAACCCTTCTTCACAGCATTGTCCATCACAGCCATCAGTTCCTCGATAGGCAAGTTGTACGACAAGCTGTTGCGCCAGTTGTCCTGCACTTCGATAGAGAACTTCGTATAGAAAGGATGATGTGTATAAGAAGTCAGAGACACATAATCGTCGGGATTGATACCCAAAGATTCAGCAAACGACTTCGGTGTATATTCCTTACCTTTGTAAGTAAAGTTTTCGGGACATTTGCCCAGGTAAGTATCGTAGATTGATTCCAGACCTTTTCTCCATACAGAAGTCAGTTTGTTGAACTTACCTCTGGCAATGGCATTCACATAACCGCTGGCTACAGCATCCAGTTCATTGTGCACCGGCAGAGAATCACCATACATGATACCCGGCATCACTTCCTGCGGCACGATACCATAGTGTTTCAGACAGTAAACAATATCATAGAAGCTACCGCCCGGAGAGAAAGAACTTTCGCCATGCAGACGTACATAGTTCACACCGCGGTCCTGCATTGTTTTGTGTACCACAAACATTTCAGCCAAGTCATATTCGCCCTTGCCCATACGGAGCAATTCAGATTCGATAAAGCCAAGGCTTGAAAAGCTCCAGCAAGTGCTCGAACGGTTCTGGTTTTTGATAGAAGTAATCGGATTCTCTTTCACTGTCGTGAATACAAACCCCTCTTGAGGTTTCGCGTCTTGTGCCGTCATACTCAAGCTGCATAAGCCTAAGGCAGCGATAAGGATACTCTTTTTCATTCTGTTTTTCTTGATTTAAATTTGTTTAGGCTGCAAATATAACGAATCCTCCATTGAAAAACCACCCATTTGTCAACAAAATGCCCGTTACAATTGTTTTTTTATACAAGTCCACAGCCACATCAACAAGAAAAGAACTATATTTGCTACTCTAAAAAAGAATGTTCGGAGATGAAAAACTTACCGATTGACGAACGTACCGGACTGGTACTTGAAGGCGGCGGCATGCGCGGCGTCTTCACTTGCGGTGTACTCGATTATTTTATGGACCACCACATCCGCTTCCCCTACACCATCGGTGTGTCTGCCGGTGCGTGCAACGGCCTTTCCTACGCCTCCAACCAGCGGGGACGGGCCAAATACAGCAACATCGACCTGCTGGAAAAATACCACTACATCGGAGTGAAATACCTCTTCAGCCAGCGCAACCTGCTCGATTTCAACCTGCTGTTTCATGAGTTTCCGGAACACATCATACCCTACGACTATGCAGCCTACTTTGCATCCCCCGAACGGTATGTCATGGTCACCACCAACTGCCTCACGGGAGAAGCCAACTACTTCGAAGAGAAAAAAGACAAAAAGCGGGTGATCGACATTGTACGGGCCTCAAGCAGTCTTCCGTTTGCCTGCCCCATTACTTATGTAGACGGCATCCCGATGCTCGACGGCGGTATCGTGGACTCCATCCCCCTGCAACGGGCCATCGCAGACGGCTACACTCACAACGTAGTGGTGCTGACACGCAATCGCGGATACCGGAAAGAAGTGAAAGACATCCGCATTCCTTCCTTCATCTACCGGAAATATCCCAAACTGCGTGAAGCCTTGAGCCACCGCTGCCGGCTCTACAACGAACAGCTGGCCATGGTGGAACGGATGGAAGATGAAGGAAGCATCACGGTGATTCGCCCCCTGCGCCCCGTGCAAGTGGACCGCATTGAAAAGAACATCCACAAACTGACGGAGCTATACGAAGAAGGATATGAGTGTGCTAAGGCAGTTAATATTAATAGCTGATATCGATTCCCCGCTCTACTCCACCATTATTGAGAGAACGTTTTGTCTTACTTCGTTTCTTGCCAAAATCAAACCGGTAATTTATACCCAGCAAAACCATATTGGCACAATCCCGGATGCACTGGCTGTACTTTTCGGGATGAACATCAGACACAACCATGTTCTCATACACGCTACCGCGCTTTGTAAAAAGATTGATTCCCGATAGGGAGAAATGCCAATTCCGATAGGTATACTGCACTTTGACTGTATTCCAGCGTTCCTCTGTGCTAAAGGTATTACCAGACAACGGATAATCAGGCTGTATTTGATATTTAGCCGTTACCAGCCAATCGCCCAAAGACAATACCCCGTTCAACGAAGCAAACCACCGATTCTCAACAGCCTGTTTGTCAATCATCAGAATATGATAGTTACTCCATCCTACATTTCCCCATACAGTAAAACATCCGAAAAGTTCCTGAACAGCTACCTGCCATTCGAGATTGAAGTGATCGGTGCGTTTTCCATTCATCGGCCGCCATACAAACCAATCATGGTACGGACTTGACACATCACCGATGTAACTGTATTGATTGTAAATCGGCCTTTTCGTTCTACTGTACGAAGTCCATAGCGAAGTGGTAAAATGCTTGTCTGCATACCGAACATATATCCTATTGCGAATATAAAAAGAAGGTTTCAAGTCGGGATTCCCCTGTTTCAAGGTTATGTCATCCACCTTCTGTATCAAGGTAGACTGCTGCACAACAGACGGCAATGACGGATCGAGCATAAGCAGATAATTCAATGAGACATGCTTGGACAACGGATAATGGAGAACGAAATTGGACTTCAGTCTCACAAAGTCGCTCCTGTACGAACGATTGTTGGCATGATTATAAATTCCAACAGCATTTATCCCATAATTCAATCGCTTTATTTTTCCCTGAAGCTGACCATACAGCGACAATCGATTTTGGCTTATTTTTCCAAATTCCCATACCCCATTCTCTATTTGTCTAGTATCAGTACTATTATAAAAATCCTGTATCCCCACATGGAATGAAATTTTTTTATAGGTCTTAGCATACATGAAATCCGTACCTACACGCCACGATTTATCACGAGTAAACGACTCTACCGAATCATTCTGCTGAAAGTCGTGATATATATCTACATAGCTGCGATTATAGTTTCCCGACGAATACCTTCCATACACATTCGCTTCAACATACTGAGTTTCATCCAATTGTTTTCTAAAGAACAAATCAATATGCGGCGAGTTATATTTCAACTTTCTGTTTATCTCATTTGTGTATTCAGACCAATTACCCATATACTGTTGTCTAAACCAGGAATTCTCACCCATATGCTGATCTTCAAACGCCATACCAACTTTAGCAGCCAAAACCGTACGAGTATCAGGCAGATAGGTATACCCCAAAGAGAGGATATTGTTCCAATAATCGAATTGACCTGGAATGCCACTTCGCTCTCTAACAACCGGTGACTTCCGACCTATAAACAGACTCGACGAACTGATTTCCCTCTCATCATAATCCCTCCAGTTGGTATTGTAACTAAACTCCCACTCAGACTTCCGGTTGTAGTATCCCACTCCTACCATACCATTGAGAAAGTTGGCACAAACACCTCCATGCATCTGAGTAACAACCGAACCTCCATCACCTCCCGGATGAAGAATAACATTGATTACCCGACGGTTGTCATATTTCACATCCGGGTTTTCCTGATACTCAATGCGCAAGATTCGCTGAGGATTGAGTGCCAAGAACTGGCTCAGACTACAAAGCTTTCCATTCATTTTGAACACAGGTGTAACATGATCCACCTTGACGGTTTGCAACGACTCGTTTACCATCAATCCGGGCATTTTATATTGAACATCACTCAATAGCGACAATCCATTGGTGGCTTGCTTCAACTCTTTTTCCGTGGGAATGATAATATACCTATCCGGCTTTTGCACAACACTTTGAGCAGTCACCTCCACTTCACTCAAATTGACTTCCATCGTTTTCATTAGCGAAACTGTTCCTAAATCAACACACTCACCCGAAGTACCCGATATATGGATATAAAGCGTGTCATATGCATCTTTGGATATTTCAATGATCAAGGTAGAATCAGCAACATTAGCCGAAGAAAAATGACCATGCGAATCGGTTTCTATGCCTATGACCACCTGTCCTACGTTGTTTCGCCCTAATACCAAGGCTTTCTTCACGGGATGACCATTAGCATCAACTACCGTTCCTTTTACTACGTAAGCTTGCAAGAACATCGATTGCACCAACAAAAGCAGAAGTGCAATTTTTTTTTTCATGTACATTAGCTGCATATCAATTATGTAGAATATCCTTGTAATTACCAATAAATTAAAGTCTTAGGAAAATATTCAACCAACCTTCCAACAAACAACGGCAAGTTATAAAAAAAAAATCAATCTGCAAGAAAAAAACATTCTATCAGCATCATGAATACATTTTATTTCCGTATTGTGTGAGCCATCCACATCTACTCAAATCCAGTACAAGGCAAAGTACAAACCTATAGGTTTAGGGGTCGGGGACCTATAGGTTTAGCTCCTGAAAAGCATAGGTTTAGCACTCGGAAAGCTATGCTTTTCAAGTGCTATCTCGCTGCTTTATAAAAGGTATTTTGAGGCAACTTTTTGAAATGCAGAATGCCCACTTTGCCATACGAAAGTGCCACATTACCGCAGTCAAAGTGGCAATCTACGACAACAAACTTGCCCATCTACGGCAGCTAACTAGCCGGTCGGCAAGCAACCGTCTGCCAGTCAGTGAAAAGGAAGGGAGCACACTGCATGTACGATTTGATACAGTCCCGAGTGAAGGATGTACGATTTTACCCCTTTCACACGCCACTTTTCCTCTTTTTTATCTACTTTGCCCTGTTCACGGTTCATCCTTCACAGCTGTATGACAAGCTATTGCAATGAAAGATGTGAAAGGAACATGCTTTTTAACCGCAAGAATATTACAAAATCGTGAATTTTTAAAATTCTGTTTGTATCTTTGTAGCTATAACTTACAACCTCTTATTATACAATATGGCATTTACGAATAATATTATGATTGTCCGGCACAAGTTGCTGGCTGACCTTGTCAGACTCTGGAAAAACGATGAGTTGATTGAAAAAATTGACCGGCTCCCTATCGAGCTGAGTCCCCGTAAGTCAAAGCCTGTGGGACGTTGCTGCATCCACAAGGAACGGGCGGTGTGGAGATACAAAATGTTCCCGCTGATGGGACTGGACATGACGGATGAAGTGGATGAAGCTGCTCCGTTGTCGGCTTATGCCCGCAAAGCATTGGAACGCCAAGAAGCCATCAAGGAAAACATCATGTGCGTCATCGACGAGGCTTGCTCTTCTTGTGTGCAGATCAACTATGAAGTCAGCAACCTCTGCCGCGGATGTGTGGCCCGCAGTTGCTACATGAACTGTCCGAAAGACGCCATCCGCTTCAAGAAAAACGGACAGGCTATGATCGACCATGACACGTGTATCAGTTGCGGCATCTGCCACAAGAGCTGTCCGTATCACGCCATTGTCTACATCCCGGTGCCCTGTGAAGAATCTTGTCCGGTGAAAGCCATCAGCAAAGATGAACACGGCATTGAGCACATCGACGAAAGCAAGTGTATCTATTGCGGTAAGTGTATGAATGCCTGCCCGTTCGGTGCCATTTTTGAAATCTCTCAGACATTCGACGTGCTGCAGGGCATCCGCAAGGGTGAGAAGATGGTAGCCATCGTAGCTCCTTCTATCTTGGGTCAGTTCAAGACTTCCATCGGTCAGGTGTACAGTGCCTTCAAGGAAATCGGATTTGCCGATGTGATTGAAGTGGCCGAAGGAGCCATGCAAACCACCAGCAACGAGGCTCACGAGTTGCTGGAAAAACTGGAGGAAGGCCAGAAGTTCATGACCACTTCCTGCTGCCCGTCATACATCGAACTGGTGAACAAGCACATTCCCGACTTGAAACCGTACGTGTCGTCTACCGGTTCGCCGATGTACTACACGGCCCGCATTGCAAAAGAGAAGCATCCGGATGCCAAGATTGTATTTGTAGGTCCCTGCGTAGCGAAGCGTAAAGAGGTGCGCCGCGACGAAGCGGTGGACTATATCCTGACATTTGAGGAAGTGGGTTCTATTTTCGATGGTATGGATATCCAGCTGGAACAGCTGCAGGAATTCTCCGTGCTCCATACTTCCGTGCGTGAAGCACACGGCTTTGCCCAGGCAGGCGGTGTGATGGGAGCTGTCAAAGCCTACCTGAAAGACGAAGCGGCGAAAATCAACGCCATCCAGGTGTCGGATATCAACAAGAAAAACATAGCTCTGCTGCGTGCTTGCGCCAAGACAGGCAAGGCTGCCGGACAGTTCATCGAGGTGATGGCTTGCGAGGGTGGTTGTATCACCGGACCGAGCACACACAACGACATCGTTTCCGGACGCCGTCAGTTGGCACAAGAGCTGCTCAAACGGAAAGAGAGCTATGAAACAATGGATTGACAGGCTGAGAAAAGATAAAACGCTTGATCAGGAAGTGTTCAGGCAACTGTTGACAGGATGTAACGCAGAAACCCTGCGTTACATCAACCAACAGGCGCGTGAAGTGAGCCAGCTTCATTTCGGCAATCGGATTTTCATCAGAGGCCTCATCGAAATCAGCAATTGCTGCCGGAACAACTGCCTTTATTGCGGCATCCGGAAGGGGAATCCTCACGTGAAACGCTACCGGCTGACGAAAGAGAGTATCTTGCAGTGCTGCAGACAGGGATACAACCTGGGCTTCCGCACGTTTGTGCTGCAGGGAGGGGAAGACCCTGCCTTCACCGACGAACGGATGGAAGAAACGGTGGCTGCCATCCGGCAGGAGTTTCCCGACTGTGCCATCACGCTTTCTGTCGGTGAGAAACCGCGCGAAGTGTATGAGCGTTTTTTCCGGGCGGGCGCCAACCGCTATCTCTTGCGCCATGAGACGTTCAACGAAGCGCACTACCAGCTGCTTCACCCGGCCGAAATGTCATCGCAAAGGCGACTGCAATGCCTGCGTGACTTGAAGGATATCGGTTTCCAGACGGGAACGGGCATCATGGTGGGCAGTCCCGGACAAACGGTGGACCATATTTTGGAAGACATCCGCTTCATCGAACAGTTGCAGCCGGAGATGATCGGCATCGGGCCTTTCCTGCCTCATCACGACACGCCCTTTGCTCACCATCCGAGCGGCACCATGCAGCAGACGCTGCTGCTGCTGTCTATCTTCCGCCTGATGCACCCGTCGGCTCTCATTCCGTCGACCACTGCCTTGGCTACCCTGGCTCCCGACGGACGGGAAAGGGGGATTCTGGCCGGCGCTAACGTGGTGATGCCCAACTTGTCGCCGCAGGAGGAGAGAAAGAACTATGAATTGTATAATGACAAAGCCTCACTCGGAGCTGAATCGGCCGAAGGACTGGCATTGCTGCAAGCACAGCTGCAGCGCATCGGCTATGAGATTTCAACCGACAGAGGAGACTTTAAACGCTAAACTATATTATTAAAATGGCTTATCTGAAAGAATCGTCACAAGCAGAAGAATTTATCCACCACGAAGAGATTTTGGATACGCTGGAGTATGCCCAGCAGAACAAGAACAACCGCGCACTGATTGAGCAGTTGATTGAGAAAGCGGCCTTGTGCAAGGGGCTCTCTCACCGCGAAGCGGCTGTGCTGCTGGAATGTGAACTGCCCGACCTCACGGAACGGATTTTCCGCCTGGCCAAGGAGATTAAACAGAAGTTCTATGGCAACCGCATCGTGATGTTTGCTCCGCTGTATCTGTCCAACTATTGTGTCAACGGCTGTGTGTATTGCCCGTATCATGCCAAAAACAAGACCATCGCCCGCAAGAAGTTGTCGCAGGAGGAAATCAGACAGGAGGTGATTGCCCTGCAGGATATGGGACACAAGCGGCTGGCTTTGGAGGCCGGCGAGCATCCCACACTCAACCCGATTGAGTATATTCTGGAGTCGATTCAGACGATTTACAGCATCAAGCATAAGAACGGGGCCATCCGGAGGGTGAATGTCAACATCGCTGCCACGACGGTGGAGAACTACCGGCGGCTGAAGGAGGCTGGCATCGGCACGTATATCTTGTTTCAGGAGACGTATCATAAGCAGAATTATGAGGCGCTGCATCCCACAGGCCCCAAAAGTAATTATGCGTATCACACGGAGGCGATGGATCGCGCCATGGAGGCCGGCATCGATGATGTGGGCATCGGGGTGCTGTTCGGACTCAATACATACCGCTACGACTTTGCCGGACTGCTGATGCACGCGGAACACCTGGAGGCGCGCTTCGGTGTGGGACCGCACACCATCAGTGTGCCGCGCATCTGCTCGGCCGACGATATTGACGCCGGCGACTTCCCGAATGCCATTTCGGATGATATCTTCAGCAAGATTGTGGCGGTGGTCCGCATTTCGGTGCCGTATACAGGGATGATTATTTCCACCCGCGAATCGCAGGCTTCACGCGAAAAGGTGCTCGAACTGGGTGTTTCACAAATCAGCGGCGGATCGCGTACGAGCGTAGGCGGCTATGCCGAAAAGGAACTGCCGGAGGATAACTCGGCGCAGTTTGACGTGAGCGATACGCGCACCTTGGACGAGATTGTGGGCTGGCTGCTCGATCTGGGCTATATCCCCAGTTTCTGCACGGCCTGTTACCGCGAGGGCCGCACGGGCGACCGCTTTATGTCATTGGTGAAGTCGGGACAGATTGCCAATTGCTGCGGACCGAATGCCTTGATGACGCTGAAGGAATATCTGGAGGATTATGCGTCGGCTGAGACACGCCGCAAGGGACTGCAGCTGATTGCCAGCGAAACGGAACATATTCCGAATCCGAAAATCAGGGAAATAGCCATCCGAAACCTCAAGGCTATTGCGGAAGGAAAACGAGATTTTAGATTTTAATGGAATGAGTATGATGAATACACCTAATGCCAACCGGCTGCACATTGCTCTCTATGGCAAGCGCAACAGCGGCAAATCGTCGCTGATCAATGCGCTGACGGGACAGGACACGGCCATCGTGTCGGATACGCCGGGCACTACCACCGACCTGGTGTCGAAGGCGATGGAGATACACGGCATCGGCCCGTGTCTGTTTATCGACACGCCGGGCGTGGACGATGAAGGTACCTTGGGCGAACTGCGCATCGAGCGCACCATGAAGGCGATGGAGAAGACGGATGTGGCGCTTGTGCTATGCCACGACTTGCTTTCACCCTATGAGACGGACTTGCTGAAACGGCTCAAGGAGAAGGGGATTCCTGCCGTGCTGGTGCTGAACAAAATCGACTTGCTCGACAATGCAGAGTTGCGGGCGGATGCCATCGAAGCGCAATGCGGACTGCGTCCGGTGCCGGTGAGTGCCAAGGAAGGAAGGGGAATGGACCGGATACGGGAAGCGGTGCTGGGAAAAATCCCGTCGGACTTCGGCGTGCAGCACATCACAGGCAACCTGGTGGCGGAGAACGACTTGGTGTTGCTGGTGATGCCGCAGGACATACAGGCTCCCAAGGGGCGCCTCATCTTGCCGCAGGTGCAAACCATCCGCGAACTGCTCGATAAGAAATGTGTAGTAGTGAGCTGCACAACCGACAAGATGCAGGAGACGCTGCAGGCGCTGGCCCGTGCGCCGAAACTGATTATCACCGACTCGCAGGTGTTCAAGACGGTGTATGAACAGAAACCGGAAGCCAGCCGGCTGACTTCGTTTTCGGTGCTCTTTGCCGGATTCAAGGGTGACATACACTACTTCGTGGAGAGTGCGGCGGCCATTGAAAGCCTCACGCCGTCGTCACGGGTGCTGATTGCTGAGGCGTGTGCCCATGCTCCGCTCACCGAAGATATCGGAAGGGTGAAGCTGCCGCGGCTGCTGCGCAACAGAATCGGGGAAGAACTGCAGATTGACATGGTGAGCGGAACGGACTTTCCGACCGACTTGTCGCCCTACGACCTGGTGATTCACTGCGGAGCGTGCATGTTCAACCGCAAATATGTGCTCCACCGGGTGGAACAAACCAAGAACCAGCAGGTGCCTATGACCAACTACGGAGTGGCGCTGGCCTACCTGAGCGGCATCTTGAATAAAATTGAATATTAAATCTTATTTTTATTAACTCTTTATAAACAGAAAACACATGAAAAAGAAAGGAATGGTCTTTACCATGTTGCTGGCCACCGGTCTCACTGTCCAAGCGCAGGCGCAGGAGATACTGACCCGGTTTAAAGTAAGAAATACGACAGAAGTACGCCCTCCTATCATGAACGACAGCATCAATCCGCAAGGACAGAAACATTCCATCCGGATGTTGCTCAAAACGCCGATTGCACTGGATATGCCGCAGGCTGATATGCCCATTATGGTGACGGATTCCACCGGATGCCTGCAGCTGGAAAAAGCGGAAAAGAACAACCGATTTTATCTGCTGAAAACAATCGTCCGCGCAGAACGCTACATGACCGGTAAACTGGCTGTGATTTCGCCCGTGCGCTGGGAGCTGTTTGTGGACGGCATGCCGCGCTTCACCAAGGACATGGCGGAAGACAGCATTGGTCCACGCTCCAGAAGAGAGGTAGCCCTCCGCCTGGAACCGGAACGGGATTATGAAATAAGCATCAAGTTGCTTACATCGGCTGAGGATAAGGCTGCGCCTGCCTTGAGATGTGAATTTATCAAAGATGCGCCTTACAAAGAAGTGGGCTGTGCCCTCGGACCGGACATCAAGAAGCGTTTTTCACTGGGTCATACCGAGTTTGGCAACCGTGTGATGTCGGTTTCCATCTCACCGAGCGGAAAATACATGCTGACCCGCTTCTGGAACAACTACGGTCCCAAGCGCTCACGTGTCTATACGCAGCTGAGCGAAGTGAAGTCGGGCAAAATCCTGCTCGACCAAGCACGCGACGGCATGCGCTGGATGCCTCAGAGCGACAAGCTGTATTACACGGTGATGGGCCCCTACGGCAACAACATCCAGTCGCTCGACCCTGTGTCTCTGCGTGAAGAAACCATCGTGGAAGGTATCCCCGAACAGCCGTTCTCATGGGCACCGAACGAACAGTTCCTGATTTACTTCCCCAAGGAAAAAGGAGTGGAAGAAAGAGGACCGCTGCGCCGCATCGCCAGCCCGGCCGACCGCATTCCCAACAGCCGTGGACGGAATTTCTTGGCAAAATACGACCTGTCGACCGGGGTGTATGAACGCCTGACTTTCGGTAACCACAGCACGCACTTGCAAGATATCTCGGCCGACGGAAGATACCTGCTTTACAGCACGTCGAAAGAGGATATCAAGCAGCGTCCGTTCTCGCTGTCATCACTGTATCGCGTGGATCTGGACACACGGAAGGTGGACACGCTGTTCCACGATGTGAAGTTCCTGAACGATGCCCGCTTCTCTCCCGACGGATCGCAGCTCGTGCTGACCGGCAGTCCGGAAGCTTTCGGCGGCATCGGCAAGAATTGCGGCAAGCATCCCATTGCCAATGATTTCGACACCCAGGCATTTATCATGAACCTGGCTACAAAGGCCATCGAACCGATTACGAAGGATTTCAACCCCACGGTGTCTCTCCTGCAATGGAATCAGGGCGACGGCTGCATCTATTTCAACACGGATGATGCCGATTGCAAACATATCTACCGCTATTCGCCCCAAAGCAAGCAGTTTGAAATGCTGAACCTGGAAGTGGACGTTATCAGTGCGTTCTCGCTGCCCAAACGCCAACCGCAGATGGCAGCCTATGTGGGACAGTCGGACCACACTGCCGGAGTGGCTTATCTGTATGACATGAAAAAGAAAAAGTCGCGTCTGATTGCCGATCCGATGAAGCCGTTGCTGGACGAACTGGAACTGGGACAGACAGAGCCTTGGAACTTTACGGCTTCGGACGGAACGGTGATTACCGGAAGGATGTGTCTGCCTCCAAACTTCGACCCGAACAAGAAGTATCCGCTGATTGTATATTATTATGGTGGAACAACACCGACCACAAAGGGCATCAGCAACCCGTATTGTGCCCAGTTGTTTGCTTCACGCGACTACGTGGTGTATATCATCCAGCCGAGCGGTACCATCGGATTTGGCCAGGAGTTCTCGGCCCGCCACGTCAATGCTTGGGGTAAACGTACTGCCGACGATATCATCGAAGGAACGAAACAGTTCTGCAAGGAACATCCTTTTGTCAACGAGAAACGCATCGGCTGTATCGGTGCATCGTATGGCGGCTTCATGACGCAATACCTGCAGACGCAGACAGACATCTTTGCAGCGGCCGTGTCGCATGCGGGTATCAGCGACGTAACGAGCTACTGGGGAGAAGGCTACTGGGGCTATTCTTACAATGCCATTGCGGCTGCCGACAGCTATCCGTGGAACAACCCGGATCTGTTTACCAAACAGGGCTCGCTGTTCAATGCCGACAAGATCAACACACCGCTGTTGCTGCTGCACGGCACGGTGGATACCAATGTGCCTATCGGAGAAAGCATCCAGCTGTTCAATGCCCTGAAGATCTTGGGCAAGACGGTGGAACTGGTTACCGTGGACGGAGAGAACCACTTCATTGCCGACTACAGCAAGCGTATCTTGTGGCACAACTCCATCATGGCCTGGTTTGCCCGCTGGCTGCAAGACCGCCCGGAATGGTGGAACGAGCTGTATCCGAAACGCCACTTGTAAATAAAGCTATCGCTCGCTTCCTGCATAGCCGTGAAGCGAGCGAACATAAACAAAACAGCCCCGCTGCCAGTGAGCAACGGGGCTGATTTTATTTTGTCCTACTGATTACTTTTTCACGGCGGCAATCAGTTCCTCTACAGACACCAATGCCTGTTCACCGGTCTCCATGTTCTTCAGCATAGCCTTGCCTTCGTTCATTTCATTCTCACCGACGATAGCCACAAACGGGATGTTCTTGGCATTGGCATAGCTCATCTGCTTTTTCATCTTAGTCGAATCGGGGAAGATTTCAGCACGGATGCCGGCAGCACGCACTTTCATCAGCAAGCCCAAGGCAAATGCTGCTTCCTTCTCACCGAAGTTGACAAACAGCAATTCCGTACCGTTCACGGCTTCTTTCGGATACAGGTCGAGCTGGTTCAAGACGTCGAAGATACGGTCGGCACCGAAAGAGATACCTACACCCGACACGCCCGCCAAACCAAACACACCGGTCAGGTTGTCGTAACGGCCACCGCCGGTGATGCTGCCAATCTGCACATCCAGCGCCTTCACTTCGAAGATGGCTCCAGTGTAGTAGTTCAAGCCACGTGCCAGCGTCAGGTCGAGTTCAATTTCATTTTTCAAATCCATTGCCTGCAAGGTGTTCAGGATGAATTCGCTTTCTTCCACACCCTTCAAGCCCACTTCACTGGCTGCCAGCACTTCTTTCAAAGTAGCCAGTTTCTCGGCATTGGTGCCGCTCAACAGAATAATCGGCTGCAGCTTGGCAATCGCTTCTTCGCTGATTCCCTTTTCACGCAGCTCGGCATTCACGTTATCCAGACCAATCTTGTCGAGCTTGTCAATAGCCACTGTGATATCCACAATCTTCTCAGCCTCACCGATGATTTCAGCAATACCCGAAAGAATCTTACGGTTGTTGATTTTGATGCACACACGGATACCGAAACGGCTGAATACAGTATCTACAATCTGCATCAGTTCTACTTCATTGAGCAGAGAGTCGCTGCCCACCACGTCGGCATCACACTGGTAGAACTCACGGTAACGGCCTTTCTGCGGACGGTCGGCACGCCACACGGGCTGAATCTGATAACGCTTGAAAGGAAACGTGATTTCATCGCGGTGCATCACTACGTAACGGGCAAAAGGCACGGTAAGATCGTAGCGCAATCCCTTCTCACAGAACTTGCTGGCCAGCTTCGCTGCATTGCGGCTCAGCAGTTCTTCGTCGGTGATACCCGAAAAATAATCACCCGAATTCTGGATTTTAAAGAGCAACTTATCACCTTCATCACCATACTTGCCCATTAGGGTAGACAGGGTTTCCATCGACGGAGTTTCGATTTGCTGGAAACCATACAGATGATAAACGTCCCGAATCGTATTGAATATATAATTACGCTTCGCCATTTCAATCGGCGAAAAGTCACGAGTTCCTTTAGGAATACTTGGTTTTGCTGCCATATTTCGTTGTATTACATAAGTTATAAGGCTACAAAGTTACAGTATTTTATGTAAAAGAAAAAAGAGTTTCCACAGATTTAGCAATATCTGTGAAAACTCTTATATAACTTACAACCCCCTTCAGAGGGCTTGGAGGATTAATCTCTCCGACCGCCCATGGCAATCATGATGTAATATACCAACGTAGCCAGCGAACCTAATGCTGCTACCACGTAGGTATAGGCAGCCGAACGCAGCGCGTCTTCGGCCTGTGCATGGTTGAAAGAGTTGGTGATGCCCGATGCACTCAGCCACACCAGTGCACGCTTGCTGGCATTGATTTCCACCGGCAGCGTGATGAAGCTGAAGAGCGTCGTGCTGGCAAACAGAATGATACCGATCCACAGCAGCTGCGGGAAAGAGTGTACCATCAGAATACCGCCCAGCAACACCCAGGTCATGATGGAAGAAGCGAAATTCACCACCGGCACCAAGGCGCTGCGCAACTTCAGAGGAGCATACGCATGAGCATGCTGCACGGCATGGCCACATTCATGCGCAGCCACGGCCGCAGCCATGATGCTGCTGCTGGAATAAACACCTTCACTCAAGTTCACCGTTTTGGTGAGCGGATTGTAATGGTCGGTCAGGTGTCCGGGCGTATGCGTCACCTGCACATCATAGATACCGTTATCATGCAACATTTTCAAAGCTACATCGCGTCCTGTCATGCCATTTCCCGTAGCCAGTTTGGAATATTTCTCAAACTTATTCTGCAAATTCATCTGCACCAACCAGCTGATAAGGGAAATTCCAATAAATAATATCCAATACATATTTTTTCTTTTTAATGATTATCAAAAACCATAAATACAAATACCTTGCCAAAAGTAAGAGGAAACTGGCAATGCCCCATCCGTTTCCCCTCGCTTTTATAAAGAATTATGTAAAAATTAATCAATTGTAAGTTCTACCACGTAGTCGATGTCCTGCGGAACTTCAGCCAGTTCGAGCAAAACACCGGCTTTGGTTTTCACCATACGCACGGGAGTCTTATCCTTGAACACCTGCGCCTTTTTCACTTTGACACCGGCCAGCGGCAAGAACAAAGCTTTGTCGTTCAGGTTGAGGATATGTACATAGAGCTTGTTTCCCTTCTGCGTAGTGACACCCCAGTCGTGCGGAGCAACCACACCGCCCCGTGTGCCGTAAATGGTTTCACCATACTGCTTCATCCACTCGCCCATCTCGGCCAGACGCTCCACGGCAACAGCCGGCAGTTCGCCATCGGGCTGAGGGCCGATGTTCATCAGCAGATTGGCATTCTTGCCTGCTGCCTTCACCAGATAATGAATCAAGGTGCGGGTAGATTTATAATTCGGATCAGTAATTTTGTATCCCCACATTCCATTCATCGTTTCGCAAGTTTCCAGCGGCAAACGGCTGATGTCCTGGCCTGAAAGACCGGCTGTGTTTTCACCGGGAAGGTCGCGCTCAAAAATCTGGATGTCTTCTCCTTCGAAGGGCACCTGATGGTGATTGTTGCCCACCAGACAAGCAGGCTGCAGCTTATGAATCAAAGCATACTGCTCGGGCAGTTGCCAGTCGAAATCCTTGTTCTGGTCTTGGTCCCACCAGCCGTCGAACCAGATAGCACCGATAGGACCATAGTTAGTCAGTAGCTCGGTGAGCTGGTTATTCATAAACTGATAATATGATTTCCAGTTTCCTTTTGCATCCGGACGACCGGTGCCGCGACCTGTACGCCCCCAGGGATAATCTTCGCGCATCCAGTCGAGATGCGAATAATACAGATGCAGCTTAATGCCGTGCTTGGCGCAGGCATCCGCCAGTTCTTTGACAATATCGCGTTTGAAAGGAGTGGCTTTCATGATATTGAAGTCGGAATACTTCGTATCGAACATGGAGAACCCTTCATGATGGCGGGAAGTGAAGCAGATATATTTGGCACCCGATGCCTTGATAGCCTCCACCCATTTGTCTGCATCAAACTTAGAAGGATAGAATCCGCCTGCCAATTTGGCATATTCTTTGTAATTTAAATCATGGTTGGTCATCGTCCATTCGCCCGTGGCCAGCATAGCATAGAGGCCCCAATGCAAAAAGATACCGAATTTATTGTCTTGAAACTCCTCGCGTGCTTTGAGATTCTCTTCGGAAGGTTTGTAAGCCGGCTGGGCAAAGAGGCCCATGCTCAGGGCAAACAAAAGGAAAAAGGTGATTACTCGTGTCTTCATATCGTTAAAAATGTTTTTAATAGGAGGTAATAAGATTCATAGAAAAAGGAAGAAAAAAAGGGATTGCCCCGGTTATCTGATAAGAAAACCAGAGCAATCCGCTTCTTTATAAGGTTGCTTATTCTTCTGTGTAGCGTTCAATGGTCTGTGCTCTGTCCGGTCCCACAGAAACAATCTTGATCTGCACGCCAAGCTGTTCTTCCAGGAACGACAGGTAAGCATTGAATTCTTCGGGGAATTCATCTTCGCTCTGCATCTTTGTCATATCCGTCTTCCAACCGGGAAGTTCGGCATATACAGGCTCTACTCCTTCTGTGATGTCATAGGGGAAGTAATCGATTTCCTCACCGTTGAGTTTGTAAGCCACACAAGCCTTGATGGTTTCAAACGTATCCAGCACGTCGCTCTTCATCATGATCAGCTTCGTCACCCCGTTGATCATGACCGAATACTTCAGGGCCACCAAGTCGATCCATCCGCAACGGCGCTTACGGCCAGTCACAGCACCGAACTCATGTCCCAGTGCACCGATCTTCTCGCCCACTTCATCAAACAGTTCTGTCGGGAAAGGACCGGCACCTACGCGGGTACAGTAAGCCTTGAAAATACCATATACCTCACCGATGCGGTTGGGAGCAATACCCAGACCGGTACAAGCACCGGCACAAACCGTATTGGAAGAAGTAACAAACGGATAAGAACCGAAATCGATATCCAGCATCGTACCCTGTGCGCCTTCGCAAAGCACGCTCTTGCCATCGTTCAGCAGATTGTTCACTTCATGCTCGCTGTCCACGAAATGGAATTGCTTGAGGTATTCGATGCCTTCCAGCCAGGCTGCTTCCAGTTCCGTCAAGTCGTATTCGTAATTCAGACTTTTCAGGATTTGTTCGTGACGGGCTTTGGCTGCTGCATATTTTTCTTCGAAATGATGAAGGATATCACCCACACGCAGACCGTTGCGGCTCACCTTATCGGTATAAGTAGGACCGATACCCTTACCGGTAGTACCCACCTTGGCATCACCTTTGGCAGCTTCATACGCAGCATCCAGGATGCGGTGTGTAGGCAAAATCAAATGTGCCTTCTTAGAGATATGCAAACGTTCCTTCAACGGGTGTCCTGATGCTTCCAGCGCTTCAGCTTCCGCTTTGAACAATGCCGGATCAAGCACTACACCGTTGCCGATGATATTGACCTTATTGCCTTGAAAAATACCCGAAGGAATAGAGCGAAGCACATATTTCTGTCCTTCAAACTCAAGTGTGTGACCGGCATTCGGACCGCCTTGGAACCGAGCGACCACATCGTACTTAGGTGTTAATACGTCGACTACTTTACCTTTACCTTCGTCGCCCCATTGTAATCCTAATAGAACATCTACTTTCATTTTTCTTTTTTATTGTTGTTATTTACTTTCTTACGTTTGTTAGCTCTGTCACATTTACTGCATATTCCGTAAATATATAAGGAATAATGCGATAATTGGAATCTGCTTAATTTTGTATTTTCGATGGCATGCTGCAGCTCCTCGTTCTGAAACTCGGTCACCTTGCCACATTGCGTGCAAATCTGGTGGTGATGCGTTTCGCGATTGTATGATTTTTCGTATTGAGAGGAAGTGCCAAACTGGTGCTTGATGACCAGGCGGGCATTGATAAGAAGAATGATGGTGTTGTAGAGCGTAGCACGGCTCACCCGGAAATTCTCCTGGTCCATCATCTGGGAATAGAGCATGTCAATGTCAAAATGGCCGTCGATGGAATAGATAGTATCGAGTATGGCATAGCGTTCAGGAGTCTTGCGATGCCCGTTCGCTGTGAGATATTCCGTGAATATCTGCCTTACTGTATCTTTCACGTTCTGATTTTCCATCTTCAGCCCAAATTAGCGCCAACAAAGTTAAGCTTTTTTTGCGGAAAGCAAATGATAAAGAGAAGATTTTTTAGTTGGCTACTCCTCTTCAAACTCAGCTTTCACCATATTGTAAAGCATCTGTTCCTCTTCTTTGGGAGAATCGGCCCAGCCTTCTACGAGGCGACACACCTGAAAAGCGTGCTCCTCAGAGTGCTGCATGTATTTGCGAATCACCAGCATAGCAGCATTGCGCACAGCGTAACTATCGGCGTGAACGGCACACAGAGCCTGGTCGAGCAGTTCGCCGGCAGCCCGTTCTTCCATATCTCCTTTTTTCATCAGCAGGCGGGCAGCGGTAAGGAAACCGCACGTCTGTACAAACTCCTGCTCATCGGCTATCCAGTGTAATGATTTGGCCGGTGCATAAGGCAGATGCTGAAACAGATTCATACATGTGAGCTCGGCAATCTCCATATTCCGGATACTTTCCACCCAGATATCCGCAATCTCGGGATAGAAGGTGTCTACCGGCTGAAGCAAGCCTGCCAGTATCTTACACTCACGGATGTCCTCTTTCCACAAAGCCTGCGCCAGGTCGTGGTTCTTTTCATAGCGTGCAGCTATCATCTTAATGCGGGGCAGCTCCACCCCGAAGTTAAGTTTGTAGACCAGTCCTTTCTCGCGCATACTTTGAGACACAGCTCCGTTCATTGAGAGACGGAGTTGTGTCTTGATATCTTTCAACTGTTCTTTCAGATCCATTTTCAGTTTACTTGTTAACGGAAGGAAGCGGAGAATAGTCTTTGCTGTAGCGCAACATCTGTTCGGCATATCCTTCTGTATAGTCCACTTTCACATCTGTAATCTGACCATTGTCGTTCTTCACCAATTCATATTTCGGATTGACGAAACCTTTATACGGAGCCAGATTCAGTTTCTTATAGCGTTCCAGCACTTCGGCATGCAGCACCGGATCCACCTTCACGGCATAGTTTTCAACCAAAGCACGGGCAGCTTCATAGTCACCGGTCGACTTGATGCGCTGGATTTCAGCCAGCAGTTCGCCAAACAGTTCACGCACCTTCGCATAGTCGTTCACCACCACATACGTCTTGCCTTCTTTCTTCACGAGTTCCACCACTTTGTCGGCAGCTCCCTTTTCAAACACCCAGCGGGCAATGAGCTGACGGTTGCGCATGTGAGCTTCTTCCACGTTGTTGCCCGGTTCGATGCGCACCAGCTGCGTCATAAGTCCGTTCATCAGGTAGGTGTAATACTGAGCTTTATATGCTTCGGGAGAAGAGAGAAGTTTCAGTTCCACCAGTTTCGGGTCGGCCACATAATACAATCCGAACAGGTCGGCACGGGCTTCTTCAATGGTTGAACCATACGCCTTCAGCGCGTCGGGGTCAACACCCGGAAGCAGTCTGCCCGAACCATGGCCCAGACATTCGTGCAAGTCGGTGTGCAGGTTGTCGGTGAGATCGGCATACGTATCAATCAGTTGTTTTTCAGCATCGCTGTATACAAATTCCTCGTTGAAGCCGTTGCCGTGAGCCGCCTTGCTGTAAGCATCGGTGATGTTGCCGATGGTTACCGATTTTGAACCGTGGTGAGCCCGGATCCAGTTGGCATTCGGCAAGTTGATACCGATAGCAGTAGACGGATACAAGTCGCCGGCCAGGATAGCCGCCGTAATCACCTTGGCAGACACTCCCTTCACCTCATCCTTCTTGAAAGCCTTGTCTACCGGAGAATGATCTTCAAACCACTGTGCGTTGCTGCTGATGATTTCCGTGCGGCGAGTAGCTTCCAGGTCTTTGAAGTTCACCAGCGACTCCCAGCTGGCCTTCATGCCCAGCGGGTCACCATAGCTTTCCGTAAATCCGTTCACAAAGTCGATGCGTGAATCCAAGTCCTTCACCCACAGAATAGCATATTCATCGAAATCAACCAGGTTACCCGTTTCGTAGAACTTCACGAGCTGGGCAATCACTGCCTTCTGTGCCTCGTTTTCGGCCACAGCTTCAGCTTTCTTCAACCAATACACTATCTTTTCGATGGCCTGCGTATACAAGCCGCCTACCTTCCACACCTTTTCCTGAATCTTGCCGTTTTCTTTCACCAGACGGCTGTTCAAACCATAAGAAACCGGTGTTTCATCCTTCGGGTCTTTCATCTTGCTGTAGAAATCCTCCGCTTCTTTCTGAGTCACCCCGTCGTAGTAGTTGCAGGCAGAAGTCAGCACAATATCCTGACCGTCGGCCTGATTCACCCGTTTAGCCATGACAGCCGGATCGAACATGACCGGAAACAGCTCGTCGCAAAGCTGCTCTGCAGTCTGTCCCTCAGCCAGCGGCAGCAGTTTCGCATCCAGTGCGAGCACCGCCTTCTTCAGAAACTCCTGCGAGAAGTTCGGAATGAACTTTTCTGCACCGTAGTGATGATGAATACCGTTGGAGAACCATACCCGTTTCAGATACACCTCCATGCTCTTGAAATCTTCAGCCGTCTTATCTCCCTGATAATTCGTATACACCGCTTCGAGCATTCTGCGGATTCTCAAGTTGTACTTTCCGTTTTGGTCGAACAGGATATCACGGCCCTGCAAAGCTGCCTCAGTGAGGTAATAAATCAATTCCTTTTGTTTAAGCGTTAGTTCCTCAAATCCAGGAACATGGTAACGCAAAATCTGTAAATCTGCAAATTGTTCCACTGTGTAATCCATTTTTTCTGCCTCAGCAGTTGTTGTTTTGGCTCCGCCGCACGACGAAAGAAGCGCAGCAGCAATCGCCATCGAAATGAAATGCTTTTTCATAATGCCAGTAGTAGTAATAGATTAATTAAAAAAATAAGAAAAAGGGATTACCCCATAAACACAGATTCAGAGGTAACCCCTTTTTAAAAAAACTTCAAAACAAGCAATTACTTTTTATTTTCCATATGTCTTTTGCGGTAACCGTTGGGAGTCTCGCCCACATTCTTGTAGAATGCCGCATAGAAAGACTGGCGGTTGGCAAAACCAACCATCGCACTGATTTCCTCTACATTTTTGTCAGCATAACGTTTGTCTGTCAGCAGGAACAGAGCATCTTTCACTCTGTATTCGTTCAACAGGCAAGAATAATTCATACCGAAACGTGAATTCACTACCGCTGAAAGATAGCGCGTATTTGTTTGCAATTCTTTCGCTAAATCTTTTGCAGAGTAGTCAGGATCTTTGTACTTTTTCTGCACGACTATAATATTCAATATCTTGTCGTACAACTCATCTGCCAACTCAGGTCTGATCAACGACCGGTAAGCGGCGTTCTTCTCCTTTTTTTCCCGTAGATTGTAGGGACGCTTTTTAGGAGATTCCTCCATTGTTTTGTTTTCTAAATCACTCATTCATTTAATTGGTTAGGGGTTGTTTTTACATTTACAATCGCTCATTTGTAACGTTAGGTGTTACAAATGTCATACTTTTTTTTAAATTGAACAATATTTTGATGTTTTTTTTTTACGTATAAACAAACGAAAAGGCGCAAGAAAAGCGCTGAGTTCCAAATAATAGTAATTATTAACATTTGTACATTTATATTTCACAATTCAAAAATGAACATCTGAACAAACAACAAAGAAAAAAAGTAACTTTGCACCCTGCAAATTTGAATATACATGAGAGAAACTTTAAGAAAATATTTCGGATACGACCATTTCCGCCCTTTACAGGAAGAAATCATTCAATCGATTCTTAACAAAACCGACACACTGGTATTGATGCCCACAGGCGGAGGAAAATCCATCTGCTACCAGCTGCCTGCCCTGCTCAGCAAAGGCACTGCGGTGGTGATATCTCCGCTCATTTCGCTGATGAAGGACCAGGTAGAGGCACTGCAGGCCAACGGCATCGCAGCCGGTGCCTTGAACAGCAGCAACAACGAGACAGAAAGTGCCGAACTGCGACGGGCATGTACAGAGGGGCGTCTGAAGTTGCTTTATATCTCACCGGAAAAGCTGCTTGCCGAAAAGGATTACCTGCTGAGAGACATGCACATTTCTCTCTTTGCCATTGACGAAGCACATTGCATCTCGCAGTGGGGACACGATTTCCGTCCGGAATATACGCAGCTGGGCGTGCTGCACCAACAGTTTCCGCGGGTGCCGATTGTGGCCCTTACGGCCACAGCCGACAAGATTACCCGTGAAGATATCATCCGACAGCTGCACCTCAACCAGCCCCGGATCTTCATTTCGTCGTTCGACCGTCCCAACCTCAGCCTGACAGTCAGACGCGGACTGCAGGCCAAGGAAAAGAACAAAGCCATCGTCGACTTTATCCACAAGCACAAAGGAAGCAGCGGCATCATCTACTGCATGAGCCGCAGCAAGACAGAAACGGTGGCGCAAATGCTCGACAAGCAAGGCATCCGCTGCGGAGTGTATCATGCCGGACTTTCCATCCAGCAGCGGGATGCCACGCAGGATGATTTCATCAACGACCGCATTCAAGTGGTGTGTGCCACGATTGCTTTCGGTATGGGCATCGACAAATCGAATGTGCGGTGGGTGATTCACTACAACCTGCCCAAAAGCATGGAAAGCTTTTATCAGGAGATAGGCCGCGCCGGACGCGACGGTCTGCCCAGCGACACGGTGCTGTTTTATTCATTGGGCGATTTGATTCTGCTGACCAAATTTGCCACGGAAAGCAACCAGCAGGGCATCAACCTGGAGAAGCTGCACCGCATGCAGCAATATGCCGAGGCCGACATCTGCCGGCGACGTATCCTGCTGAGCTATTTCGGAGAGACCAACACTGAAAACTGCTGCAACTGCGATGTCTGCAAAAATCCGCCCCAGCAGTTTGACGGCACCATCATCGTGCAAAAGGCGCTGAGTGCCATTGCACGCACCCAACAGCAGATTGGAACGAGTGTACTGATCGATATTCTGCGGGGCACTTACTCGGCCGACGTAGTGAGCAAAGGGTATCAGGAGTTAAAAACTTTCGGTGTGGGACGCGACATTCCGCCCCGCGACTGGCACGACTATTTGCTGCAGATGCTGCAGCTGGGTTACTTTGAAATAGCCTACAACGAAAGCAACCATTTGAAGATAACCTCCAGCGGAAGTGATGTGCTGTATGGCAAGGCAAAAGCCAAACTGGTTGTCATCCGCCACGAAGCAGAAGCAGCGGTCAAGGGGAAAAAGAAGAAGATTACCGTGGCCAAAGAGTTGCCTTTCGGAACAGGGGGAGAAAGCGAGGATCTGTTTGAAGCCCTGCGCAGCCTGCGCAAGCAGCTGGCCGACCAGGAAGCATTGCCTGCCTACATCGTGATGTCGGACAAGGTGCTGCACCTGCTCTGCCTCTCCCGCCCCACCACGCTGGATGCCTTTGGTGAAATCAACGGAATCAGTGACTACAAGAAGAAGAAATACGGCAAAGATTTCATCAACCTCATCAAACAGTTCGTGGAGTAACCTCCTTGCAGTCGTGCATCACACTCACCCCATTGATAATGCAAAAGCTCATCAGCAGCGCAATGAGGGTGAGTACCAGCATCCGGCTGTGCTCTTCCCAAAAGACCAGGAACTTCAGTTCCGAACCCAGGTCGACCAGCGGAGCGGTGTCGGGCATAGACCAGACAACGGCAAACAAAACGGCACAGCACACAACGCCCGAAAAGAAAGCCGCCAGCACAGCATACCTGTACCGGCGAATCTGCCGGTCCTGTACCTGCTTGATATATTCCACAGCATCCAGTTTCCGGTTCAGCTGTTTCATAAACAGCCGGTTGCTGCTCAGTTCAGGATGGAAATCCTGAAACAACTGTTGTAATTCATCCTCTTTGTTCATTCTCTTTTCATTTTAAGTTTCAACTGTTCACGCCCTCTCGACAACTGTTTTTTCACAGCATCCGTGCTGCAATCCACAATCTGACTGATTTCCTGCACCGAATAGCCTTTGAGATAAAAAAGCAGGATGGCTGTGCGCTCCTTCAAGGGCAACGAAGCGATAGCAGCATACAAATCCTGATAAAGAAACGAGCGATCGGCAGCAAAAGAAGCATCGGATACCGCAGCCACCTCGTCCAGCGAACCGGTATCCCGCTCCGTTTTCTTCCGGTCCAGAAAGGTGTGATGCGCAATCTTGTAGAGCCAGGAGGCAAACTTCCCTTCTTCCCGGTAGGCCGAAAGAGAAAGATAAGCCTTCACCAACGCTTCCTGTGCGATGTCATCGGCCTCTTCCCGGTTGCCGCCACAAAGAGCCAGCAAGAACCGCCGCAACGATTCCTGCTCCTGCTCCACCCATTGTATGAACTGCTCCCGGCTCACTGTGCCTCGCCTTTACTTTCTTCCTCCAGTTCCTTTGCCAGCACGTTCCGGCTCACCCGATAAGTAATGAGGAAGGCAGCGCCCACAAAGCAGGCAACCACACCGCACAGCAGCATCATATCATTGACCTCAGCTCCTCCGAAAAGGCTCTGTACCAGCACAAACACAATCAGTGCCACTCCCAATGCAACAAGGACGCCCCCCCAGAGGAAGCGCTGCATCAGTTTTTCCTTCAGTGTTTTCTGCGCCGGATTCATCTTCTTGAAGAAATCTTCCACATCGATTTCCGAGTTTTTCTCGATAGCTGCCAGCACAATTTCCGTACGCCGGTTAGTTTCATTTGTTTTCTTCCGCATAACCAACCACACAATCATCACAGGCAAAGCCACACAAATTCCCAACGGCAACAAGATATCTTCCAATTGGGATAGAATTAATCCGATATTTTCCATTTTTAATACAGTTTAAATCGTTCTATAAATTTCATTTCTTGAGCTGCTCACTTATATAACGAATGAATAAAACCAAAGGTGACATGGTTTCCTCTTTTTTTCTTCAATCCGTACGGAACAACAAGCGCAAGTTACATTTACATAAACCCTCCATTGCGTTTATATAAATGAAACTTGCGCAGAAAAAAGGATTTGCGCTGAAAAACAAAAACAGCAAACACAAACCCGCATTTCCTAATTTAAAGTGGCGGCACCATACCGATTGACAATCGGCACCGCTTGCTATTTACATAGCTTCAACTCTTCGTGCAAGTCGGCCGGAGGCACACCCAGCGAAATGGCCTTCTCAAAATCCGCCTTGGCCAACGCCTTCTTTTTCTGCGACAGATAAATATGTCCGCGCAGCAGATACGCTTCAATCAGCGAGCTGTCCAGCCGGAGTGCTTCCTCCAGATCGACCAGCGCGAGGTCGTCGTGCTTCATTTCGCGTTCCACATCGGCCCGCGCCACATACAGCGTAGGATCCTCCGGAGTTTCCACCATCATCTTGTTCAAAATCTCCAATGCCGCACGGAACTTACCTTCCTTCTGCTCCAGCGTGGCCAGTCCCAGCCGACCAGCATAATGATGCACATCCAGTTTCAACAGCCGGTTGTAGTCGATTCTCGCAGCCGGATAATCCCTGCGGAGTACATAAATATAAGCCCGCATCAGAAGTGCCTCCTTGTTCTCCTTGTCCTCATCCATCACCATGCAATAGTCGGTATACGCCTTGTCAGTCTGCCCCATTTCCATGTAGATGGCTGCCCGGTCGAGCAGGATAGGCACAGCCAAAGGAGCAAAATTCAAGGCAAACGAGTACGATTCCAACGCCTTGTCATACTCTCCCATCCGCCGCTGCACCAGTCCCAGATTGGAAAACAGCAGCGCATTCCGTTCGTTTTTCGGCTCCAGCTTGAGCGCCCGAACCAGGTAGTTTTCTGCCTGCTGCAGACTGTCGTGCTCAATGCACTCGATGGCTTTTTCAGACAGTTGCTGATAAGTCTGCGCCTTCAACACCCAAGGCAAACTCAGAAAAAGTAGAATCCCAATTTTTTTCATATGGCATATTATTCAGTCAATGTTATTCAATCTATTCTATATGGTTTATTCTATACGGTCTATTATATACGAACTATTATATACAGCCTATTATATTCATTTACAAGTATGTTTTTACCTTTAGCAAAAACAAAGATAAAGAAAAAAAGAAAGGTTTTGCCTCCCACCATAAGAAACATACCGAAAAGTATAGTAACTTTGTATCCGTTCAATCTTTTTAAGTTTACAAATATGAAAAAGAGAATCGTACAATTTCTTACGACCTATTTTTTAATTGTCCTTCTATTTGTTTTACAGAAACCAGTCTTCATGGCCTATTACCATGACCTCTATAAGGATGCCTCCTGGGGAGACTACCTCAGCGTGATGTGGCACGGACTGCCGCTCGACTGCTCGCTGGCGGGTTATCTCACCGCCATTCCCGGTCTGTTGCTGATTGCCTCTGTCTGGACCCAGTCGCCCGTCATCCGCTACATCCGGCAGGGCTATTTCGGCTTCATTGCCTTTCTGATGGCCTGCCTCTTCATCGTCGACTTGGGGCTGTATGATTTCTGGGGATTCCGGCTGGATGCCACCCCCATCTTCTATTTCTTCTCTTCTCCCAAAGATGCGCTGGCCAGTGCAGGCACCGGCTTCCTCCTGTTGGGATTCACCGCTTTCCTGGTCTATGCCCTGCTGCTCTACGGCATCTTCCATGCCGTGCTCATCCGCGAAAAGGCACCGATGAAGATACCCTATCAGCGGCTGAATGTTTCTCTTGTGATGCTGCTGCTCACGGCGGCGCTGTTCATCCCCATCCGCGGCGGGTTTACCGTATCGACCATGAACCTGAGCAAGGTCTACTTCAGCCAGGACCAGCTCATGAACCATGCGGCTATCAATCCGGCTTTCAGCTTCATGTATTCGGCTACGCACCAGACCCACTTCGACAAGCAGTACCGCTTTCTGCCACCGGAAGAAGCCGACCGCCTGTTTGCCGAGCTCACCGATAAGCCGGTAGCTGCCGATACAGTCCTGCCGCAGCTGCTCACGACCCAGCGCCCCAACATCGTCCTGATTATTCTCGAAAGTTTCTCCAGCCACCTGATGCAGACATTGGGCGGACTGCCCGACGTAGCGGTACACATGGACCGCTTTGCCAAGGAAGGAGTTCTTTTCACCCACTTCTATGCCAACAGTTTCCGCACCGACCGCGGACTGGCTTCCATCATCAGTGCCTATCCCGGACAGCCTAGCACGAGCATCATGAAGTATCCGGAGAAGACCGACAAACTGCCCTCCATCCCCCGCAGCCTGAAAAAGGCCGGATATGATCTGTCCTATTATTATGGTGGAGATGCCGATTTTACCAACATGCGTTCGTACCTGATGTCATCGGGCATCGGAAAGATTATCAGCGACGAAGACTTTCCGCTGTCGGAACGCACCAGCAAATGGGGAGCACACGATCACGTCTTGTTCCAACGGCTGCTGAAAGACCTGAAGGAAGAACCGCAGCAGGAACCGTTCCTGAAAATTGTGCAGACATCGAGCAGCCACGAGCCGTTTGAAGTGCCTTTCCAGAAACATGCCGACAAGGTGCTCAATGCCTTTGCCTATGCCGACAGCTGCGTAGGCGACTTTATCGACCAGTACCGGAAAATGCCCCTGTGGGACAACACCCTGTTTGTGCTGGTGCCCGACCACCAAGGTGCCTATCCGCACCGCATCGAGCATCCGCTGGACGGACACAAGATTCCGCTCATCCTGCTGGGAGGAGCGGTCAGCAAGCCTGCCGTGATCGACACGTATGCTTCGCAAATAGACATCGCTGCCACGCTGTTTGCCCAGATGGGATTGCCGCACGAGGAATTTACGTTCAGCAAGAACATACTCAACCCGGACTCACCTCACTTTGCCTTTTTCACCCGGCCCAACTTCTTTGGAATGGCTACGGCAGACAATCAGCTGGTGTTCAACCTGGACGCACAGACCGTGCAACAGGATGAGGGAACGGCTCCGGGAACCAACCTGGAAAAAGGAAAGGCCTTCCTGCAGAAACTGTATGACGACCTGGCCAAACGGTAATTTATTCCTTTAAAGGAGGATAATTATTCATTTAAAGAAAAAAATTCATTTAAAGGAATCATTCATTTAAAAGGAAAAAAATCATTTAAGCAACAAAAAAGAATCATTTAAACGATAAACAACAGTCCATGGAATTGACGAATCTGATTAGTTATCTGAACGAGATAGACACAACGGTCTTTTTGTTTTTCAACGGTATCCACGCTCCTTTTTGGGATATCTTCATGAAAACCTTTACCGGTACCTTTATATGGGTACCCCTGTATGCCTCATTGATGTATCTGCTGCTTAAAAACTTCCACTGGAAAGAAGTGGTGTGCTACACCGTAGCCATCGCCCTGGCCATCACCCTGGCCGACCAGCTGTGCAGCAGTCTGATACGCCCCGAAGTGGCCCGCCTGCGTCCGGCCAACCCGAACAGTCCGATTGTGGACCTGGTGCATATCGTCAATGGCTACCGGGGCGGCAGATACGGCTTCCCCTCCTGCCATGCAGCCAACTCGTTTGCGTTGCTGGCTTATGTGCTGTGCACTTTCCGCAACCGCCTGCTCACCCTCTTCTTTCTGGCATGGGCCGTTGTCAACTGCTACACCCGCCTGTATTTAGGCGTGCATTATCCGGGCGATTTGCTGGTGGGAGCCCTTATCGGAGGCGGACTGGGAGCGCTTTGCAGCACGCTTGGCCGCAAAGCAGCCCTCTACTGGGAACCCCAAGCCCCCAATAGAGGAGCCGTCAGTCACACAGCCGTACCCATCGGCATCGGACTGATTACCTTGACTGGTATTTTCATCTATACCCTCATCTGCATGTAGGCAGTTTCGGACATAGCACTGCTGCACACCCCGTTCGTCAGGCACCCGCCTGGCGGATGTAGTCCACAATCCACTGCCCCACTTCCTTGGTGCCGTAGCGTGCCCCGCCTTCTACCTGAATCTCGGGAGTACGCACTTGCGCATCCAGGGAGGCGTTCACCGCCCGGCGCACCAACGCCCCTTCTTCTTTCAAGTCGAAATGCTCCAGCAGCATAGCCACCGAAAGAATCTGCGCCAGCGGATTGGCCATGTTCAGTCCTTTCGCCTGCGGCCACGATCCGTGAATCGGTTCGAAAACCGGGGTGCACTCGCCGGTAGAAGCCGACGGCAGGAGTCCCATCGAACCGCTGATAACCGAACCTTCATCGGTAAGGATATCGCCGAAGGTGTTTTCCGTCACCATCACATCAAAGAAAGTAGGCTCCTGAATCATCTTCATGGCTGCATTGTCCACAAACATATAATCGGTGGTTACCTCCGGATACTGCGGTGCCATTTCCTGTGCAATCTGACGCCACAGCCGCGAAGAGGCCAGCACATTGGCCTTATCCACCACCGTGAGGTGTTTGCGGCGCTTCATGGCACACTCGAAAGCCACCTTCAGAATCCGTTCAATTTCGGGACGGGTGTAGTAGTTGGTGTCATACGCCTTGTCGTTGTCCTGATACTTCTCCCCGAAATACATGCCTCCCGTCAGTTCGCGGATGCACACAAAATCGGCTCCTTTCACCAGTTCGGTCCGCAAAGGCGACTTATGGAGCAGGCAGTCGAATGTCTGCACCGGGCGGATATTGGCAAACAAGCCCAGGCGTTTGCGCATTGCCAGCAGCCCTTGTTCGGGACGCACGCTGGCCGTGGGATTATTGTCATATTTCGGATCGCCTACCGCCGAAAACAGCACAGCATCGGCTTCCTTACAAACCTGATAAGTAGACTCCGGAAACGGGTCGCCCACCTTATCAATTGCATCAGCGCCACAAATAGCATATTCATAGCTCACCTGATGACCAAACTTCTCACAGACGGCACTCATCACCGCCACTCCCTGCTCGGAGATTTCCGGGCCGATGCCATCACCGGCCAGCACTGCAATTTTCAATTCCATCTTCCTATATTTTATTCGGTTTGCACCAGTTATTTCTCCTCGTTACCTTCCGCCTCGTCCTCGTTTTCGATGATATTCAGCATTTTCACCGTGGCCTTAATCGCCGCCTCCGTCTGGTCGGCATCCAGTCCGCGGGTGCGGAACACCTGATCCCTATAACTCCAGGTAATCACCGTCTGCACAAACGCATCCGTACGTCCGCCGGGCGGAATGGTCACGGCATAGTTGGTGAGCATCGGAAACTTCCGCCCCAGGGTCACCTTGTAGACCTTGCGCAAAGCCCGCACGAACGCATCATACTGACCGTCGCCGCTCGAACTCTCCTCATACTCCTTGCCGTTGATTTCAATCTTCAACGTAGCCATCGGCTTCAAGCCATACGCCAGGTTCACGATGTAGCTCTTGAGTTTCACCTTATCGCCCACCGCACCGTGCTTCAGCACATCCGACACGATGTAAGGCAAATCCTCCTGCGTCACCACCTCCTTCTTGTCGCCCAGCTCGATGATGCGCTCCGTTACCTTGCGCATAGCTTCCTCATCCAGTTCCAGCCCCAGATTTTCCAGATTCTTGCGGATGTTGGCCTTGCCGCTGGTCTTGCCCAACGCATACTCCCGCTTACGGGCAAAACGCTCGGGCAGCAGATCGTTGCAATACAGATTATTCTTATTGTCGCCGTCGGCATGCACCCCTGCCACCTGCGTAAACACATTCTCACCCACGATGGGCTTGTTGGCCGGAATCATCACCCCCGAGTACGACTCCACCACCCGGCTCACATCGTTCAGCCGGCTCTCGTCGATGTTCGTAATCGCATTGAAATGGTCCTTCAAGATGGCCTGCACACTCGCCAGCGGCGCATTGCCAGCCCGTTCACCCAGTCCGTTGATGGTGGTGTGCAATCCCTTCACACCGCTCAGCACGGCTGCCAGCACATTGCTCACCGCCAGGTCATAATCGTTGTGGGCATGAAAATCAAAATGCGCATCCGGATAGCGCTTCTTCATCTTGCGCATAAACTCAATGACCTGCAGCGGATTGAGGATGCCCAGCGTATCGGGCAACATGAAACGGCAGATACGGGTAGACACCAGCCCGTCCATCAGCTGAAACACATAGTCGGGCGAATCCTGGATACCGTTGCTCCAGTCTTCGAGATAGACATTCACGCTGATGCCCAGCTGCTCTGCATACCGAAGCACCTCCCGAATATCCGCCAGGTGCTCCTCAGGCGTCTTCTTCAGCTGCTGCGTGCAATGCTTCAACGAGCCCTTACACAAGAGATTGAGCACCCGGCAGCCCGCCCGGTAAATCCAGTCGACCGACGTGCCGCCGTCTACAAACCCCAGCACCTCCACCTTCGAGAGCAAATTGCGCCGCTGTGCCCAGTCGCAGATCATCTTCACCGCTTCAAACTCCCCTTCCGACACCCGCGCAGAAGCCACCTCCACACGGTCCACCTGCAAGTCCTCCAGCAGCAGACGGGCAATCATCATCTTCTCGTGAGGCACGAAAGATACTCCGCTCGTCTGCTCGCCGTCGCGCAGGGTAGTGTCCATGATTTCTATCTTGACGCCTTCTTTTCCCATGCTTCTATCCGGTCTTTATTACTCAACAGAAAATCGATATCGTCCAGCCCGTTCAACAGACAATGCTTCTTATAGGCATTGATTTCAAAATGCTCCTGCTGGCCTGTGGCCTTGTTCAGAATGGTCTGCTCCGGAAGATTCACCACCACCTCCGTCTTCGGATCGGCTTCGATGGAAGCAAACAGCTGCTTCAGAAACTCCTCGCTCACCACCACCGGCAACACAAAGTTGTTCAGTTCATTGTTCTTGTGGATATCGGCAAAGAAACTCGACACCACCACCCGGAAGCCATAGCCGGCAATGGCCCATGCCGCATGCTCCCGGCTCGAACCCGAACCGAAATTCTTGCCTGCCACCAGCACCTGTCCGCCATAAAGCGGATTGTTGAGCACAAAATCCGTATTGACAGAGCCGTCGGCATGATAGCGCCAATCACGGAAGAGGTTATCACCAAAGAATTTCTCATCCCGGGTGGTCGCTTTCAGAAAGCGAGCCGGGATAATCTGGTCGGTATCCACATTCTCCAGCGGGAGGGGGACACACGTACTGGTCAGTATATCAAATTTTGTCTTCATACATTTCTTCTTAATTAAATCCACTTTTCCTGAGGCATCTGCCTCCCTTTTAAAGCATCCGTCTCTCATTTAAGCATCCGTCTCTCATTTAAGCATCTGCCTCTCTTTTTAAAACAGCCGCTTCTCTTTTTTACTCCTCCTGCAGCCATTCACGCGGGTCGGTGATGACTCCGGTCACAGCAGCCGCTGCTGCTACCAGCGGACTGGCCAGCAAGGTGCGTGCACCGGGACCCTGACGCCCTTCAAAGTTGCGGTTGCTCGTAGACACGGCATACATCCCGGCCGGAATCTTATCGTCGTTCATCGCCAGACAGGCCGAACAGCCCGGCTGACGGATGGCAAAGCCTGCTTCTGCCAGCACCTTGTCGATGCCCTCTTCCCGTATCTGCGCATCCACCATCCACGAGCCCGGCACCAGCCAAGCCGTGACATGCGGTGCTTTTTGGCGGCCTTTCACCAGCGAGGCAAACAGACGGAAGTCCTCGATACGACCGTTGGTGCAAGCACCTAAGAATACGTAGTCGACCTTCTTGCCCAAGAGCGGCTCACCGGGACGGAAACCCATGTAACCGAGCGATTTCAAGAACGAGCCGCGTTCCACCTCACTCATGCCGTCGGTCTGCGGGATGCACTCCGTAATCCCCATTCCCATGCCGGGATTGGTGCCGTAGGTAATCATCGGCTGCACATCCGCCGCATCAAAACGCACTTCCTGGTCGAACACAGCATCCTCCTCGCTCTTCAGCGTGCGCCAATAGGCCACCGCCTTCTCCCACGCTTCGCCCTTCGGAGCATATTCACGCCCGCGGATGTAGTCGAAGGTTACCTCATCGGGCGCCACCATTCCGCCGCGGGCTCCCATCTCGATAGAGAGATTGCAGAGGGTGAGCCGTCCTTCCATCGACAAGCTGCGCACCGCCTCGCCGGCATACTCCACGAAATAGCCGGTGGCCCCGCTCGTGGTCATCTTTGCCATCATATACAGCGCCAGGTCCTTGGCCGTTACCCCCCGTCCCAGCTGTCCGTCCACCGTGATGCGCATCGTCTTCGGACGGGCCTGCAGGATACATTGCGAAGCCAATACCATCTCCACCTCACTGGTGCCGATACCGAAAGCCACGGCTCCCAGCGCCCCGTGCGTAGAGGTGTGCGAATCTCCGCACACAATGGTCATCCCCGGCAGCGTGAGTCCCCGTTCGGGCCCCACCACATGAATGATGCCGTTCTTGGGATGCAGCATCCCGAAATGCGTCAGTCCGAAATCGTGTGCATTCTGAGCCAGCGCATCCACCTGCGCCTTCGACACCGGGTCGTCAATCGGCCGGTCCTGGTCGTGTGTGGGCGTGTTGTGGTCGGGCATGCAAAACACCTTTTCGGGGCGCAACACCCCGATGCCGCGTTTACGCAAGCCGGCAAAAGCCTGCGGACTGGTTACCTCATGGCAATACAGGCGGTCGATATATAGCTGTGTGGGACCGTCTTCCACCGCGGTCACCACGTGGGCATCCCATATTTTATCAAATAATGTTTTCATCTGTTTCTATTTTTAATTTATATGTGTCGTTTCTGTTCTTCTCTCCTGTCAGACCTTGAACTTGTTGATGCAGTCAATGTAGGCTTCCACCGAGGCGGCAATGATGTCTGTATTGGCACCGAATCCGTAGTAAATCCGGTTATCATATTCCACCTGCATGTGCACCTTACCCATGTCATCACTCCCCTTGCTGATGGCCTGAATGGTAAACTCCTTCAGCGTCATGTGGCGGTCGATGATTTTCTTCAAGGCCTTGATGGCCGCATCCACCGGACCGTTTCCGCTGGCGCAGCTTTCAAACTTCTCGCCCGAGATATTCAGCCCGAGGCTGGCCACCGAGCGGACTCCCACCCCACTGGTCACCTGGAGGTATTCCAGCTTGATGCGGTGGTTGTGCGAGCGGTCGGCTCCGGCGAGCACGAGGATGTCATCGTCCGTCAGGTCTTTCTTCTTGTCGGCCAGTTTAAGAAAATCCTCATACACCTTGTCGAGCTTCTCCTGAGTGAGCTCCACGCCCAAGAGCGAGAGGCGGTTTTTGAGTGCCGCCCTGCCGCTACGGGCAGTCAGCACAATGGAATTGTCTGTGATGCCCACGTCGTGCGGATTGATAATCTCATACGTCTGCACGTTCTTCAGCACCCCGTCCTGATGGATGCCCGACGAATGGGCGAAAGCATTGCGCCCCACGATGGCCTTGTTGGGCTGCACCGGCATATTCATCAGACTCGACACCATGCGGCTCACCGGAAAAATCTTCTGCGTGTGGATGTTCGTCTCAATGTCAAGCTCATGATGGCTCTTGATAATCATGGCAATCTCCTCGAGCGCCGTGTTTCCGGCCCGCTCACCGATGCCGTTGATGGTCACCTCCACCTGACGCGCCCCGTTGAGCACCCCTGCCATGGTATTGGCCGTAGCCATCCCCAGGTCGTTGTGGCAATGGGTAGAGAGAATGGCGCGGTCGATGCCTTCCACATGCTCCATGAGATACTTGATTTTGGCTCCGTATTCCGAAGGCAAGCAATAGCCGGTTGTGTCGGGGATGTTCACCACTGTGGCTCCTGCCTTAATCACGGCCTCCACCACACGGGCCAGATAAGCATTGTCGGTGCGTCCGGCATCTTCGGCATAGAACTCCACCTCGTCCACAAAACGGCGGGCATAACTCACGGCTGCCACGGCCCGTTCGATGATTTCGTCGCGGTTGGAATTGAACTTATACCGGATGTGCTCGTCGGACGTGCCGATGCCTGTATGAATGCGCTTGCGCTTGGCCTGCTGCAGGGCTTCCACCGCCACGTCAATGTCTTTCTGCACGGCCCGCGTGAGCGCGCAGATGGTGGGCCAGGTCACCGCCTTCGAGATTTCGATGACCGAATGAAAATCGCCCGGACTGGAAATGGGGAATCCGGCCTCAATCACATCTACCCCCAACGCTTCGAGCGCCTTGGCTACCTGAATCTTCTCAACAGTATTCAGCTGGCAGCCGGGCACCTGCTCGCCGTCGCGCAAGGTCGTATCAAAAATAAATAACCTGTTGTCCATCTCTCTTCGTTTTTACAAGTTCCAATCGAATCAGCCGTTTGTGCCAAATAAAAAAGCCTTTCCCACAACGAAGTGAGAAAGGCTTGCTATTATTTTCAGTATACATATTTATGCGCAACACTCACTTCCGCCATCCGTAGATAGTAGAATAATAATACCGCTCAGCAAAATATGTACAAACATCTGATTCATTTCTTTTCTTATTTTTTTTAATTTCAACGATGCAAAGGTAAAGATATTTTTGAACCGTCCAAACAAAAGGTAACTTTTTTATTGATAAAAATTACATTTCGTAAACCAGCCGATTGCAAAATCAATGAATTATCATTTTCATTTCATTCCTGCCATCTCCCCCCTGCGGCCGCATGGCTGCTTCACCTGAAGTGCCGGACTGCCACTGCCTGCTTACTTGCTAACTGCCACCGCCTGCTTACTTGCTAACTGCAGCAGACTGCTTACTTGATAGTCACCATCGTGGCACCGAAACCGTATTCCTGAAAAGAAGCATCCTGATAACGGCAACCGTTGCTATACTTGCGTTTCAGTTCGTCGATGATGGCCTTGCGCAGCACACCGTCTCCCTTGCCGTGAATGAACACAATCTTCTGCTCGCGCTTGTTGCGATACTGCTCCATCACTTCGCGAAACTTATCCAGCTGATAATTCAGCATTTCCGCATTGCTCATGCCAGTCGTGTCGTCGAGCAGCGAATCGATGTGAAGGTCGATTTCCACAATGCCTTTCTTCTTGTCAGAAGCCGCATGCCGCTTCACGATGGGCTGTGATTGAGGTTTATCGGCTGCCTTCTTCTGCATCAGCGCCTGCTGAATCTCTTCGGCCGATACATACACCTGCTTGGCAGGCACATCGTTCTTCACAATGTCGTAGAGCAGGGCCGGTTCTTCAAAGAAGATGGAATCGGTAAAGGTGTGGAGCTTGTAGAATTTCACCGTATCAATGCGCAGTTCCACGCCCACAGCCGGCTTGAGGGCAGCCGTCTTGCCATGCTTGAAGGCAACCAGCTGCACGGCCACACGCTCCATATCGTTGAGCATCTCCTTGGTAAATTCTTCCATGAGCAGCTTTGTATTCGGCTCCACCAGTCCGTGCGAACGGGTTTTCCATGCCTTGCCCTCGGCACTCTGATAGGTATAATACAAATAGTAATTGCTGTCGTTCACCAGATAGGCTTCAAAGGCAGTGGTCATCATAGCCTTGGCGTCCACAGGCACATAGGCCAGACAGACGTTGAGTGTATCTCCTCCCTTCATCTCCGGCTGACGCGGAATGACGGGCATTTCGGGCTTGGCAAGCACACCGCGTTCTCCGCGTCCCGCAGCAGCAGCTCCCGACAGCGTTTGGGAAGCCCCCGGCCGGGAAGCCTTGGTGGCAGCCGAACCGGAACCTGCTTTGGAGGCTGGTGTGTTCAGGGCCTCCGATGCGCTCGATGCTCCCGGCTTACGTTTGAGGTTGTAATCGTCGGTGTCAATCACCACACACTCCCGGATGGGCATCGGAATGTCAAATCCGTCGGCATCTTCCACCAAAACCACATCTTTGCCTTGAAAGCCGGTCACTACACCGCCACCCACTTCGCTCAGGAAGCGCACTTTATCTCCTATTTTCATGATTCAATTCCTGTTTTTTTTGTTCTTTGCACATATTGTTTACTCCCGTTCAAACGGCCGTTCCAACTCCGTCAGCACTGCCGTTCTCCGCGAGGAAGCCGCACAGCCTTTCCAGGGCATAGCCGGTTGAATTATCGGATAGCAAAGGTAAATAATTCTGCGAAACTTCTCAAATCCGCCCGCTTTCTTTTCGGTTTAGTCAAAAGAAAAAGACTTCTCAGCAAGGCACTGCTGCAAGAAATAGACTTCTCAGCAAAGCTCTGCTGCAAGAAAAGCGCTTCTCAGCGGTGTGCAACCACAAGAAAAACCACTTTTCCAACCAAAATTCTTCGTTATTTTCTATTTATCCTTACTTTTGTCCTGTGAAACCTTATAAATAGAAGAAAAATGATTTACCACATACTACCTCCTTCATCCATCCGGACAAGCATCCAGTTGCCGGCATCGAAAAGTATCAGCAACCGTGCCCTCATCATCCATGCGCTGGGCAAGGGAGACTGCCTGCCGGAAAACCTGTCGGACTGCGACGACACCCGGGTGATGGTGAAAGCGCTGACGGAAGGCGGGGATACCATCGATATCCTGGCAGCAGGCACGGCGATGCGCTTTCTGACGGCTTACTTCAGCATTACGCCCGGCCAGCGGATTCTCACGGGAACGGCCCGCATGCAGCAGCGTCCCATCCAGCTGCTGGTGGATGCACTCCGCCAGCTGGGAGCCGACATTGCATATACAAACCGCGAAGGCTTTCCGCCACTCCGCATCCGGGGAAAAGAACCGAACAACTGCGAACTGAAGAACTACGAACAGGAAGTTTGCGAACAGGAAAACTGTAAACTGAAGAACTGCGAACAGGAAAAAAAAGAAACTCTCTGCAGCGAACTCACGCTGCAGGGTAATGTCAGTTCGCAATACATCTCAGCATTGCTGATGATTGGCCCCATGTTGCCTCACGGGCTGACACTGCACCTCAGCGGAAACATCATTTCCCGTCCCTACATCGATCTCACGCTGCAGCTGATGGGCGAGTTTGGAGCCAAAGCCGAATGGACCTCAGAGAGCACCATCACCGTGCATCCTCAACCTTACCACAGCGTGCCCTTTACAGTGGAAAGCGACTGGAGCGCTGCGTCCTACTGGTATGAAATGGCGGCTCTGTCGGAAGAGGCCGAAATCGAACTGACGGGACTGTTTCCCAACAGCTATCAAGGTGACAGCCGCGGACATGAACTGTTCAGCCAACTGGGGGTAGAAACGGCCTTTACTCCGCACGGCGTAAAACTGACAAAAAGCGGACAGCGGGTGGAGCGCATGGAGGCCGACTTGGTGGATATTCCCGACCTGGCGCAGACGTTTGTCGTAACATGTGCCCTGCTGAACATTCCTTTCCGGTTTACAGGGCTGCAGAGTTTAAAAATCAAGGAGACCGACCGCATCACAGCCCTGCGCAACGAACTGCGCAAGCTGGGCTATGCTATCGAGGAGGAAAACGATAGTGTTCTTTATTGGAACGGTGAGCGATGCGAAGCGGAAGTTTCTCCCCTCATTGCTACATACGAAGACCACCGCATGGCCATGGCTTTTGCCCCGGCTGCCCTCTGCTGCCCGTCGGTGCGCATCGCCCATCCGCACGTGGTGTCCAAATCCTACCCCCGCTATTGGGACGATTTGAGACAAGCCGGTTTCCGGATGGAGGAAGAAGCGACTCAATTGTCAGAGTGAAGCAGCATTCAAGGAAAGCAGCATTGATGTGAAGCAGCATTGATGTAAAGCAGCATTCAAGGGATGCAGCATTCATGAAAAGCAACATTCAAGGGAAAGCAAAACTGAAAATCATCCTGATCTCTCGGCCAGCGAATCAGAACGATTCGTTGGCCATTCTCCACATGTTGAGGAAGGAAGCTTTCGTTATCTCTACCACCTTCTCCCAATTCAGGCGGCAAGCCTCATCGGAGGGAAGATGGTAATCGGGATGACCATCGGTGTGATACCAGATGACAGGAATTCCCACCCGGGCAAAGGACGCGTTGTCGCTGCCCCCTACAGGATTCTCCCACGCCCGGTAATCCGGCTCCAGCTGCAAGGCATACCGCTCTGCATCTTCCTTCAGCCACTCGCCAAACCGGGGATGAGAAGCCGTGTAGAAATAAACCACATGCTTCGGACGCTCCGGATAATGATTGCGGCCTATCATGTCAAAATTCAAATACCCTTTCACCTGCGGCAGGAACGGGCACGTCTGCACAAAATACTTCGAACCCAGCAAGCCCTTTTCTTCTCCGTCCCAAAAAGCAAAAATCACATTGCGCTCCGGCTGCTGACCGCTGGCCACGAACGCCCGCGCAATCTGCAACACAGCCGACACCCCCGACGCATTGTCGTCTGCCCCGTTGTAAATCGGATCGCCTTCCAAAGCCGGATCCACTCCCAGGTGGTCGAAGTGAGCCCCCACAATCACATACTCATCTGCACGCTTGCCCGGAATCATCCCCAGCACATTGCGCATCGAGAGTTTCTGGTGCACCCCCTGTTTCAGCCGCGCCACCGAGTCGGGATGCACTTCCAGCCGGCCCTGCTTCTGCCGTTCCTTGCGATAGGCCTCGAAAGGCTGAAAATACGACTCACCCCAAGGCGCCACACCCATCCATTGCAGCAGAGAGGCAATGTATTCGGACGATACACGGGAACCGTGGTATCCGGCTTCCCGTCCCTGCAGTTCGTCGGCCGCCAGAAAACCGATGGTGGCCTCAGCCGAAGCCCGGTTGATACTCTGCAAGCCCTTTTCAACGGGAGTCAGCCCCTTCTTCTTTACTTGACTACCGGCTGCCTGACTGTCTGTTAGGTGCCATTCGGCTGCCGGCCTGTCCGCAGCTTCCAGCACCAGTGGGTATCCTCCCAACGCCCAAAGCGCCAACAGCATTTTACAGATCGCACTCAGCTTGATGTTCTTGCGCGTATTACACAGCTTACTCAGCTCACACAGCTTACTCAGCTTATCCACCCCTATCGACATTTCTTCTTTCATTCTCATTGAAATTTGTTTCATTCTAATTCGTTCTTGTTTCACTCTCTCTATTGGCCAATTCGGTTCAATCGCATCCGGCTTCTTGATTCATTTCCCCTCACCACGCCCTTATTCTCCTCTCGCAAACCGGACGTAAAGATAGCAAATTTATCTGAAATATCCATCTTTTAGCAGGCGTTGAACCACCCAAATGACACCTCAATTTTCAACTTTTTTTCGACGACTACAAATATCCCTGTCCACAGGCTCTCTGAAGGCATTTTTTACCGAAATAGCGACCATCAGAAATTCAACAAAAAAATAACAAGAGAAGCAGAAAGCGCTATGAAGCGTTACGCCACGAGCGAAGCGTTACGTTACGTTACGTTACACTTTTGTTTTGAGAAAACAGAGGGGACCGCTACGAAGCGTTACAGTACGAGCGAAGCGTTACGTTACGTTACACTTTTGTTTTGAGATAAACAGGGGGACCGCTACGAAGCGTTACAGTACGAGCGAAGCGTTACGTTACGTTACACTTTTGTTTTGAGATAAACAGGGGGACCGCTACGAAGCGTTACAGTACGAGCGAAGCGTTACGTTACGTTACACTTTTGTTTTGAGATAAACAGGGGGACCGCTACGAAGCGTTACAGTACGAGCGAAGCGTTACGTTACGTTACACTT